>Ga0102924_1000719_pt1 | contig 40177 bp, 34 predicted proteins | sample PaiPotPPM11metaG_FD_80116 | JGI IMG/M metagenome (GOLD analysis project Ga0102924, IMG submission 80116) | Iron sulfur acid spring bacterial and archeal communities from Banff, Canada, to study Microbial Dark Matter (Phase II) - Paint Pots PPM... ...
GGGCGCATTCGCGCCGCGAGAACGAGGAAGCTTGTCTGTTTCCCGTCATCCTGAGGTGGCCGCGCAGCGGCCCTCGAAGGAGACGGCCGAGGTGTTGGGGCCGCGCATCCTTCGAGGCTCGCTACGCTCGCACCTCAGGATGACGGGACCTAGCAGCGATCCCCAACCTTCTCTCTGCAAGCGCGGAGAAGGAGCGCGCCTGCGCCGCGAGAAGGCGTGATTATTGCGCCCTCTCCCCTTGCAAGAGGAGAGGGCGCGTGCAGGAGCGCCACGCGGGCCGAGGGGTGCCGGTGAGAAGGTGTCTGACCACCAATCGCGTGGTCATGTAGCATGTGCGCAATGCCAAATGACAGGAGCCACCGATGCCGGGCGAACGCTTCGACTTTCCCAACCCGCAAGGCCACACGCTCGCCGCGCTGCTCGACCGGCCGGAGGGGCCTATCCGCGCGGTGGCGCTGTTTGCGCATTGCTTCACCTGCGGCAAGGACAACAAGGCCGCGCGGCTCATTTCTCAAGGCTTGAAATTGCGCGGCATTGCGGTGCTGCGCTTCGATTTCACCGGCCTTGGCGCCAGCGAAGGCGAGTTCGCCAACACTACCTTTTCCTCCAACGTCGACGATCTGGTCGCCGCCGCCGATCATCTGCGGGCGACGGTGGGGGTGCCGCCCATGCTGATCGGTCACAGCCTCGGCGGCGCCGCCGTGCTCGCCGCTTCGCACCGCATCGCCGACGCGCGCGCCGTTGTCACGATCGCAGCTCCATTCGATCCGGCGCATGTCGCCGGACTCTTCGGCGGCCGCACGGCGGAAATCCTGAGCCAAGGTGAAATCGAAGTGTCGCTCGCCGGGCGGCCGTTTCGCATCCGCCGCGCTTTGCTCGACGACATCGCCGAGCAAAATCTCGCGGCGCGCATCGCCAGCCTGCACAAGGCGCTCTTGGTTTTTCATTCGCCGACCGACGAGACCGTCGGCATCGATAATGCCAGCAAGATTTTCTTGGCGGCGAAGCACCCCAAGAGCTTCATCTCGCTCTCGGGTGCCGATCATCTGCTGCGGAAATCGAGCGACGCCGTCTATGTGGCGCATGTCATCGCCGCGTGGGCCGAGCGCTATCTCGATATGGCGGCCGACACGGCGGCTGACAGTCCGCTGAACGAAGCCGGCGAACCCGGTTTCGTCATCGTGCGCGAGACACGGCGCGGCAATCTCCAGCAAGAGGTCATTGCCGGCGCCCATCATTTTCTCGCCGACGAGCCGGTCAGCGCGGGCGGGCTCGACAGCGGCCCGGGTCCCTACGATCTCCTCCTGGCGGCGCTTGGCGCCTGCACCTCGATGACGGTGCGGCTCTATGCCGATCGCAAGCAATGGTCGCTCAAGCGCATCATGGTCCGCCTCAAGCACGGCCGGATCTACGCCACCGACTGCGCCGAATGTGAAACCAAGGAGGGCATGATCGATCACATCGACCGGGTCATTACGTTCGAGGGCGAGCTTGATGCCGAGCAGCGCAAGCGGCTGATGGAAATCGCCGACAAATGCCCGGTGCACCGGACGCTGACGGCGGAGGTTGAGATCAAAACTACGGAGGAAGCGGCTGGCGGAGCATGACTTCCGTCACCCCTGAGGTGGCCGCGAAGCGAGCCAATCAAGTCGGCTGTTGCCGACTTGACCATCAATAATGCGAAATCGGGCAAGCCCGATTTCCTTGGGGCGACGGCCTCAGCGCTTGGGCCGTGCATCCTTCGAGGGCCGCTTCGCGGCCACCTCAGGATGACGGATCACAGTTTTGCAGCGCTCTTCACCCGCGCTCTCACTTGCTTGATCACCTCCGGAATAGCCGCATCATTGCCCGGCGCCATGATGTGCACGCCGGCGACGCCGGGAATGGTCGACAGCTCCTCGATCAGCTCGACGCAGATGCGCACGCCTTCGCGCGCCGGCTCCGCGGATTTTTCCAGCCGCGCGATAAACGCGTCCGGAATAATGGTGCCGAAGAGGTGGCTTTTCATCCAGGCCGCCGATTTCGCCGAGCGCAGCGGATTGACGCCGATGAGGATGGCGAGCTGCTTGGTGACGCCGGCCGCTTCCAGCGCGCCGACATAGCGGCGCACGATGCCGGCATCCATGCAGAACTGCGTCTGCGCGAATTGCGCGCCGGCTTTGATCTTGGCGAGAAGCGCATTCGGCTTAAAGCCGGCCGGCGGATCGATCGGCATGTCGGCGCCGCCGATGAAGAATTCCGCTTTGCCCTCGACCTTGCGGTCGGTGGGCAGCGTGCCGTCGTCGCGCAGCCGGCGCGCCGTCTCTATCAGCGTCTTCGAATCGATGTCGAAGACCGGCTTGGTGTCGGGCTGATCGCCGGCCTTCGGGTCGTCGCCGGTGAGGATGAGCAGGTTGCGGATGCCCAGCGCTGCCGCGCCTATCAGCTCGCTCTGCAGCGCGATGCGGTTCTTGTCGCGGCAGGCGAGCTGGAGCACCGGCTCGATGCCCGTGCCCATAAGAAGGCTCGCGGCGGCGAGCGCGGCCATATGCGCACGGGCGCCGGCGCCGTCGGTGACATTGACCGCGTCGGCCAGCCCCTTGAGCCCCGCGGCCTTGCGCAAGAGTTCCTGCCCATCGAACGACACCGGCGGCGCGATCTCCGCCGTCATGACGAAGCGGCGGTGGGGTCCATCCTGGTGCAGACGATCTTGGAGTGTGGGGAGGAGGGGGCGACTGCTAGTCTGGTCGTTCATTACATGCTCAGTTTAGCGGCAAGATTCGCGGCATGCCACCGGGCACGCGGCCAAGATATTTCACAAGACAGCACTTATATAATTTGCGGCTATACATCAATTCCGCTGCAGAATCCGTGCGTTCCTGGACAGGCGAGCACGGTCTGGCTAGAGAGTTGCCCAATATGACAGGCGTCAACGATATCAGGTCGGCATTCCTTGGCTACTTCGCGCGCGAGGGGCACGAAGTCGTGCCGTCGTCCCCGCTGGTGCCGCGCAACGACCCGACATTGATGTTCACCAATGCCGGCATGGTGCAGTTCAAGAACGTCTTTACCGGCCTCGAAAAGCGACCCTATTCGCGCGCCGTGACGTCGCAGAAATGCGTGCGCGCCGGCGGCAAGCACAACGATCTGGATAATGTCGGCTACACCGCGCGGCATCACACCTTCTTCGAAATGCTCGGCAATTTTTCGTTCGGCGATTACTTCAAGGAACGCGCGATAGAGCTCGCCTGGAAGCTGATCACCAAAGAGTACGGCGTGCCGGCGGATCGCTTGCTGGCGACGGTTTATATCGACGACGACGAGGCGTTCAATCTCTGGAAGAAGATTACCGGACTGCCCGAGAAGAAAATCCTCCGCATTGCCGGCAGCGATAATTTCTGGGCGATGGGCGATACCGGCCCGTGCGGACCGTGCTCGGAAATCTTTTACGACCACGGCGACCACATTGCGGGCGGCCCGCCGGGCAGCCCGGATGCCGAGGGCGACCGCTTCGTCGAGATCTGGAATCTCGTCTTCATGCAGTACGAGCAGTTGACCCCGGATAAGCGCGTCGACCTGCCGCGGCCGTCGATCGATACCGGCATGGGGCTCGAGCGTATCGCCGCGGTGCTGCAGGGCACGCACGACAATTACAAGATCGATCTGTTCGGCGCGCTGATTGAAGCCGTCGCCGATCTCACCGGTGTCGACCAGGACGGCAAGCGCAAGGCGTCGCATCGCGTCATCGCCGACCATCTGCGCGCCAGCGCGTTTCTCATCGCCGACGGCGTGCTGCCGTCGAATGAAGGCCGCGGCTATGTGCTCCGCCGCATCATGCGCCGCGCCATGCGCCATGCCGAATTGCTTGGAGCGAAAGATCCGCTGATGTGGCGGCTCGTGCCGGTGCTGATCCGCGAGATGGGCCAAGCTTTTCCGGAATTGCACCGCGCCGATGCGCTCATCACCGAAACGCTGAAGCTCGAGGAAATCCGCTTCCGCCGCACGCTGGAACGCGGGTTGTCGATCCTCGACGACGCCAGCAAGTCGCTCAAGAAGGGCGACATGTTCGACGGCGTGACCGCGTTCACGCTCTATGACACGTTCGGCTTTCCGCTCGATCTGACGCAGGACGCGCTACGGCCGCGCGGCATTGGCGTCGATATCGCGTCGTTCACCGACGCCATGGAGCAGCAGCGCGCCAAGGCGCGCGCCTCATGGGCCGGCTCGGGCGAGGCCGCGGACGAGGCGGTGTGGTTTGCGTTGCGCGAGAAGATCGGCGCCACGGAATTTCTCGGCTATGAAACCGAAAGCGCGGAAGGCGTCGTCGCGGCGCTGGTGAAGGACGGCAAGGAAGTTGCCGCGCTGAAAAAAGGCGAGAGCGGCGCCGTCGTGCTCAACCAGACGCCGTTCTACGGCGAATCCGGCGGCCAGGTCGGCGATACCGGCGTGCTCACGGCGGATGGTGTGCGTTTCAAAGTCACCGATACGCAAAAATATACCGGCGATGTGTTCGCCCATGTCGGCACCGTCGAGGAAGGCACGCTGAAGCCGGGAACGGCGCTTGCGCTCGATGTCGATCACGCACGGCGCGGCGCGATCCGGAAAAACCATTCGGCGACGCATCTGTTGCACGAAGCTTTGCGGCAAGTGCTCGGCGATCACGTCGCGCAAAAGGGCTCGCTGGTCGCGCCCGACCGGTTGCGCTTCGATTTCTCGCATCCCAAGCCCTTGAGCAGCGAGGAGATCGAGCGCGTCGAAGACATCGCCAATGATATCGTCTTGCATAATTCTCCGGTGACGACTCGGGTGATGTCGATCGACGATGCACGGGCGTCCGGCGCCCGCGCGCTGTTCGGCGAGAAATACGGCGACGAAGTGCGCGTCGTTGCCATGGGGAATACATCGGGCGAGAATCCGGCAACAGCCGGCGGCGGCAATACGATGGGCTGGTCGATCGAATTGTGCGGCGGCACGCATGTGAAGCGCACCGGCGACATCGGCATCATCGCCGTGGTCGGTGAATCGGCCGTCGGCGCCGGCGTGCGCCGCATTGAGGCGCTGACGGCGAAGGCGGCGCGCGCCAATGCCAATCATTTCATGCGGCTTGCCAAGGCCACCGCATCCGAATTGCGCGTGCCGGCCGATGACGTGCCGAACCGCGTCGCAGCTCTCATGGACGAGCGCAAGCAGCTCGAACGCGAACTCACCGACGCCAAGAAGAAACTGGCGATGGGCGGCGGCGGCAACAGCGCCGATGGCCTTCGCACTGTCGGCGACATCAAGCTGATGGCGCGCGCGGTAGAGGGCATCGATCTCAAAGACCTGCGCAGCCTCGCCGACGAAGGCAAAAAGAAAGTCGGCTCCGGTGTGGTCGCGATTGTCGGCGTCACCGGCGACGGCAAAGCCGGCGTCGTCGTCGGCGTCACCAGCGATCTTGTCGCACGTTTCAATGCGGTCGAGCTCGTTCGCAAAGGCGCGGAAGTGCTCGGCGGCAAAGGCGGCGGCGGGCGGCCGGATATGGCGCAAGCCGGCGGTCCTGACGGATCGAAGGCAGATGCAGCGCTTGCGGCGATCGAGGCAGCGCTTGGAGCATGACCGTCTCGCTTACAGTTCGACGATCATGCCATCTTCGGCGGTCTCGAACGGCACTTCGCGGCGCCGCGCCAGCATGTCGTTGCTCATATGGGTAAGGACCAGGCGTTTCGGCCGGATCTGGCCGAGATGCTTTTCCAGCGAGTGGAGCGCCATATGGCTCGTGATCGGCTTGTCCCGCGTTTAGGCCTCGCAAATGAACAGGTCTGCTTCGCGGCCAAGATCGATCAGCGTGTCCGTCCATTGCGTATCGCCGGAATAGGCGATGACCTTGCCCTCGGCCTCGCAGCGGTAACCAAGGCAAGGCCCGGCGCGTTCGTCGTGAACGACGGGGAACGGCGTCACCCGCACATGGCCGATTTCATTGCGCCGGCCGATGTCCACTTCTCTGAGCGTCAGCGGAAAAGACAATTGCAGCGCCGATGTGCCGGGATAGGCGCTCTCCATCATCTCGGCGTAGCGCGATTTGAGGCCGGGCGGTCCAGCGATCGTCAGCGCGCTTTGACGTTTGAGGACATAATTCGCCTCGAGAATGAAAAACGGCAAGCCGCCGATATGGTCGGCGTGAAAATGGGTGATGAAGATCGTGTTGATTGCGTTGCGGTCGATCGCGAGCTTGTTCATTCCGACAAGCGACGTCGCGCCGCAGTCGATGAGGGCGTTGATGTCGCGGCCGACGAGATGAAAACAGGTGTTTAAGCGCCCGCCGGTACCGAACGCGTCGCCGCAGCCGACAAATTGCAGGTGCATGACAATCCCCCGAAAACGACGAACGGCCCGGTCAGCCGTGGTAGGTGTTGGCGCTCAGACGAAACGCAGTGTCGCGTCGGACGGGAAAAGAATCCGTGATTTGTATCACATTGGCACGGTTCGGCAGATAGCGGTCGGTTGGCTCAAGCCTCTGTCTTTCCGCGTGATTTTAACCTTTACCGGACTGGCTTTATGGGTTTTGATATAATTGTGACAATTGCGCAATGCCTGCGTTCCGGCCAGACGGCCGTGCGCCATGATCGCAACACAAATAAGCGCAAGCTGCCGCGGATCGGGTTTAGGGGACTGTTGGGTGCTGGTTCGATCAAATTGTGCGGGCGTGGGGTTGGCGCTGGCGGTTGCCGTTGCGCTCGGCGGCTGTACCGACGCCGGCACCGGCCAAGCGTGGTTTGCCAAGCCGTTCGACATAAACGGGCGCGGCGCCGGTTACACATTTTCCGAGCTCACGGAAACGAAAAAAGATCAGCGCCCAATTACGGCGAACGATCTGGTGAACGCCAATGGGTCATGCCCGGCGCCGGCAACGCCGCTCGCCGCTGCGCCGCCAGCTCCGGCGCCAACTCAAGTGGCCGCGGCGGGAGTACCACCTGGCGTGCCTCCCGGTATCCCTCCTGGTATCCCTCCTGGCGCGCCGTCTGGCGCACCACCCGGCGATCCATCTTCTTTGATGGGCGGCGGCGTCGCGCTCGGCATCAGCGAGTGTGATCTGGTCTCACGCGCCGGCCAGCCCACGTCCGTCCAGATCGGCAGCGCGCCGAACGGGGATCGCACGGCCGTCCTGACCTTTCAGAGTGGCCCGCGCGCGGGCATCTATCGTTTCCTGCGCGGCTCGCTGACCGAGATGGACAGCGTCGCCCAACCACCTCCGCCGCCGCAAGTCGCAAAGAAAAAACCGGCTAAGCCACGAAAGAAAGCCGCGCAGAACTGAGCGCCGGCAGCGGCGTCGCTTGCCGGAAACATGAGCGGAGGCTATAAGCCCGGCGCGGTTTCACGCCGCGTTCGCAATTCCCCAAAGGGATTTGTCCCAAAGGATAATTTGATGTCGATCGAGCGAACATTCTCGATCATCAAGCCGGATGCGACCGCCCGCAACTTGACGGGCGCCATCAACGCGATGATCGAAAAGAAGGGTCTGCGTATCGTTGCGCAAAAGCGCGTGCGCATGACCACCGGCGAAGCCGAGACGTTTTATGGCGTCCATCGCGCGCGGCCGTTTTTTCGCGAGCTCGTCGACTTCATGACGTCGGGGCCCGTCATCGTGCAGGTGCTCGAAGGCGAAAACGCCGTCGCGGCCTACCGCGATCTGATGGGCGCGACCGACCCGGCCAAAGCCGCGGCGGGCACTATCCGCAAGGAGCACGCGAAGTCGATCGGCGAAAATTCCGTACACGGTTCGGACGCCGCCGACACCGCGGCAAAGGAAATCGCGCAGTTCTTCTCCGGTAACGAGATCGTCGGCTAAGGCGCGGCGCCGTGGGATCGGTCGCACAATATCTGCATCCCGCTCCGTGGCGCGATTGGTTTCACGCAAGCGCCGCTCAATTGGACTTAGCGGTATTCTGGTTCGCCGTTCTCCAGATCATCTTCGTCAACGTCCTGCTCTCCGGCGACAATGCCGTGATCATTGCCATGGCCTGCCGGAGCCTGCCCATGGAGCGGCGGCGCTGGGGCATCGTCATCGGCGCGGGCGCCGCGGTGATCCTGCGCGTCGTCTTCGTCGGCGTCATCGCACGGCTGATGCTGCTGCCTTATCTGAAGCTTGTCGGCGGCGCCGCGTTGCTGGTCATTGCCGCCAAGCTGATCGTGCCCGACGATCCCGACAAGGATGAAGTTCAGGCGGCCGCGCATTTGTGGCGCGCGGTGATGATTATCGTCGTCGCCGATATCGTCATGAGTTTTGACAACATCATCGCCATTGCCGCCATCGCGCAGGGCAATCTGTTGCTGCTTGTCATCGGTCTCGCCGTCTCCATACCGCTGATCATGGCCGGCGCCGCTTTGATCACGGTCCTGCTCGATCGCTTCCCGATTTTGATTTGGGCAGGCTCAGCGCTGCTCGGCTGGGTCGCCGGCGGCGTTATCGCCACCGATCCGGCGGTGGCAGGTCATCTCGCTGCCGCTTTTGGCGAGAAGCTCGCGCACGAAGCCGAGTTGGCGGCGGCCGGCGCCGCGATGTTGCTCGCAATCGCCGCGGGCGGATTGTGGCGGCGTCTGCGCGAGGCCAATGCGCGCGCCAATGCAGCGCGCGCGCAAGCGCGTGCCGCGTAAAGCGCGCACATCGTCATAACAAATCTCGCAGTTATGCTTCCGGCGATCGGCGCGGATCAGCAGCCAAGATTGCGCCGTATTTTTCGGGCTTGCTTGTTCGGCAATCGGATTTTGGTCATCCGCTCGGTGCTGCCTTGCCGACACAATCGCTTCGGACTTCCGCCTTGGACTTCTCCGCTTCGGACTTCCCCCAAAATCTAGTTTGTGGCACGAGCACGGCTCTCGCACGCGATGTGCGAGAGCTGCGTCCGCGTCTTCACCGGCATCTGGAATGAATTAGGAGACAGGCGATGCAAAAGGGCACCGTCAAATGGTTCAATTCGACAAAAGGCTACGGGTTCATCAAGCCGTCGTCCGGCGACAAGGACGTGTTCGTCCACATTTCCGCTGTCGAGCGCGCCGGGCTGCGCTCGCTCAACGAGGGTCAGAATGTAGAGTATGAGCTCGTCACCAATCGCGGCAGAACCTCGGCCGAAAACTTGAAGGTCGCGTAAGTCATCCGGGAAAACTTCCGGTTCACATCGCGGTTCTCACCCAATTGTTGTGGCCCCCTGTTTAATCCCCGGGGGTTTTTTATTTCCGGCCCTCGGCCACCATGCGCAGCGCCTGTGGATAGAGCCGGTGCTCCACTTCCAGCACACGCGCGGCAAGCGTGGCTTCCGTGTCGCCTTCGCGCACCGCAACAGGTTCCTGAACGATGACGGGGCCGTCGTCCATCTCGACGCCGACAAAGTGAACCGTCGCACCGTGTTGTTTTACGCCGGCTTCGAGCGCGCGGCGGTGGGTGTCGAGCCCTTTGAATTGCGGCAGGAGCGCCGGGTGGATGTTGATCATGCGGCCGCTCCAGCGATTGACGAACCACGGCGTCAACAGCCGCATAAATCCGGCAAGGCAGACGATCTCGATCCGTTTCGCTTGAAGTTCCGCATCGAGCGCGCGCTCGAACGCTTCGCGATCCTTGCCGAACATTTTGTGATCGATAAGGGCTGTCGCGATGCCGGCTTCGCGCGCGCGGACGAGGCCTAACGCTTGCGGCCGGTTCGACACCACGACAACGATTTCCGCCGGATAGTCTTGCGTCCTGGCCGCCTCGATCAGCGCCGTCATGTTCGAGCCGCGGCCCGAGATCAGCACCGCCACGCGCTTTTTCATGTGTCTTTCATGCAGATCGAAAGCTCAGGTCGAGATGTCCGCGGAAGCCGACACGGTCGCCACCTGACGCCGCAACGACTTCGCCGAGGCGGACGACCGTCTCGCCGTTCTTGGCAAAGCGCTCGCAAGCGGTATCCGCCGTGTCGCGATCCAGCACCGCCACCATGCCGATGCCGCAGTTGAACGTGCGCAGCATTTCGTGCTCGCTGATGTTTCCCGCCGTCGCGAGCCATTTGAACACCGGCAAGACGGGAACGCGATCGAGCTGCAAGGAAACCGCGAAACCCTGCGGCAGCACGCGCGGGATGTTTTCGATGAAGCCGCCGCCGGTAATATGAGAGAGGGCCTTGACCGCTTTGGTTTCGCGAAGCGCGGCGAGGCATGACCGCACATAAAGCCGCGTCGGCGTCAGCAGTGCTTCGCCCAAGCTCCGCGACGGCTCGAACGGCGCGGGATCCTCCCAGGTGAGCTTTGCCATCTCCGCCACGCGGCGCACGAGCGAATAACCGTTCGAGTGCACGCCGGTCGACGCGAGACCCACCACGACGTCGCCAGCGGCGATGTCATTTCGCGGCAAGAGGTCCTTGCGGCCCACGGCACCGACGGCAAATCCGGCGAGGTCGTAGTCGTGGCCGTGATAGACGCCGGGCATTTCCGCGGTCTCGCCGCCGATCAGGGCGCAGCCGACTTCGCGGCACGCCGCCGCGACGCCTTTCACCACATCGGCGCCGACAACCGGATCGAGCTTGCCGCACGCAAAATAGTCGAGGAAGAACAGCGGTTCGGCGCCTTGCACGACAAGATCGTTGACCGACATGGCGACAAGGTCGATACCGATCGTGTGGTGGCGGGAGGTTTCGATCGCGATTTTGACCTTGGTGCCGACGCCGTCGGTCGCGGCAACCAGGATGGGGTCGGTGAATCCGGCGGCCTTGAGATCGAACAGGCCGCCGAAGCCGCCGATCTCAGCGCCAGCGCCGGCGCGCGCCGTGGCGCGCACCAGGGGCTTGATCAAATCCACCATGCGGTTTCCGGCATCGATATCGACGCCGGCGTCCGCGTAGCGTGCCTCATCCACGAATGCCACCAATTCGGATAGAGAATCCTCCCCGGAGGGAAGGCGCTGCTCGGGCCTCCTACGTCGGAATCGCAGGGTGCGCAAGCGCGCGGGCGCCGGTATATTGTGGGTTTCACGGACTGCGCGCGAAATGTCGGTCGGACCCGGCATTTGCCCAGTTAAACTGTCGATATGTTAGCCGGGGCAGATTTTGAGTATCCCAAATCTCATCACTTTGGGCCGCATCCTATTGGTGCCGGTCGTGGTCTGGGCGATCATCTCCGGAGAGATGCGCATCGCCTTTCTCTTGTTCCTCCTCGCCGGCGTCAGCGATGGCATAGACGGGTTCCTGGCCAAGCGCTTCCAGATGAAAAGCGAGCTTGGGGCCTATCTCGATCCGCTCGCCGACAAAGCGCTGATCGTCTCAATCTATATTTCGCTCGGCATTGCGATGGCGCTGCCGATCTTCCTCGTCATCCTGGTCGTGTCGCGCGACATCATGATCGTCAGCGCCTTCATGCTGTCATTGCTGATCGGCAAGCCGATGCCGATCCGGCCGCTTCTGGTGTCGAAAGCCAATACGGCGGCGCAGATTCTCCTGGCCGTCCTGGTGCTGGCCGAGCAGGCTTTCAGCTTCGACGCCACGATGGCGGCGAAACTCCTGATGGCGCTGGTCGCCGTCTTGACCTTGCTCTCCATCGCCTTCTATCTCGCCGAGTGGGTTCGCCATATGAATTCGTTCGGCGCCGAGCACTGATCCGGCGGGCAGGGGCGGGCAATGCAATTCGAACGCAACATTATGTTTTGGCTCGCGGCGCTGGTCGTGCTTGCCGCGCTGCTATGGCTGTTGAGCCCGATCCTGCTGCCGTTCGTTCTCGGCATGGCGATCGCTTACGTGCTCGATCCCCTGGCCGAACGGCTGAGCAAGCGCGGCATGAGCCGGCTTATCGCCGCCCTCCTCATTCTCGGCGGCTTCGCGCTCGCCTTCGCGATCCTGCTCCTCTTGATCGCGCCGGTTCTGGCGCGGCAGTTCGCAGGCCTCATCGAGAACGCGCCCGGCTACGCCCAGCGTCTGCAAGCTTTCGTCAGCGATCCCAAATACCCGTGGATCAAACATCTCGTCGGCGACAATCTCGCCGGCGCCGACAAGTCGGTCGGCGATCTGCTCAATCAGGCGTCCGGCTATTTGACCGGACTGCTCGCCTCGGTCTGGGAACGTGGCCAGGCCCTGATCTCGATCTTCTCGCTCCTGATCATTACGCCCGTGGTGGCGTTCTATTTGATCTGTGACTGGGACGGCATGGTCGATACCCTCGACCGCCTGATCCCGCTTCCGCAACGCGAAACCGTGCGCGGCCTATTCCGGGAAATCAACACGACGATTTCTGCTTACGTGCGCGGCCAGTCCGGCGTGTGTCTTATCCTTGGATCGTATTATGGCGTTGGGCTGACGCTGACGGGATTGAGTTATGGGCTCTTGATCGGCGTTGTGTCGGGGCTGATCAGCTTTATTCCCTACGTCGGCTCGCTGACGGCGCTGGTGCTTTCTCTTGCGGTTGCGGTGGCGCAATTCTTTCCCGACTGGAGCGCGATTCTCATCGTCGCCGGTGTCGTGTTTCTCGGCCAGTTTCTCGAAAGCAATGTGCTGTCGCCTTATCTCGTCGGGCACAGCGTCGGGCTGCATCCGGTCTGGCTGATGTTTGCGTTGATCGCGTTCGGCTACCTGTTCGGGTTTGTCGGACTTCTTCTGGCGGTGCCGCTTGCGGCGGCGGCCGGCGTGCTGATCCGGTTTGCGGTGCGGCGTTACTTGGCGTCGCCGCTCTACACCGGCGAGGGATCGCCTTAAGAGCACGATCATGCTCAAACGAAAAATCTAGGCGCGCGTCGCGTCATCATCTATGTCGTCGTTCATGTCCTCGTTGATGTCGCCGAATATGTCCTCCTTTCCGCGTCAGCTCGCGCTCGCGCTCGATCACGCCGAAAGCTATGCGCGTGAGGATTTTCTATCGGGCCCGTCGAATGAAGCGGCGCTGGCGCTAATCGACTCCTGGCCGGATTGGCCGGCGCGCGCCGTTGCGCTGGTCGGCCCGGAAGGTGCGGGAAAAACGCATCTCGCGACGATTTGGGCGGCGGTGGCGGGCGCACGCGTCGTTTCGGGGCGTCATCTCGGCGAAGTGGATTTGCCTTCGGCGCTGGCAACCGGCGCGCTGGTCGTCGAGGATGCCGCGGCGGTCGAGGAAGAGCCGATACTTTTCCACCTGATCAATCTTGCGCGCGAGGAAGGTGCGTTCCTCCTCTTCGCGGCGCGAACCGTCCCATCGCTGTGGCCCGTGAGCCTGCCGGACCTGGTGTCGCGGCTGCGCGCATTGCCGGTGGTGACGCTCGACGCTCCCGACGACGCGCTATTGCGTGGCGTGCTGGTCAAGCTCGCCGCGGATCGTCAGCTTGCGCTCGACGAGGGTGTCGTCCGCTATCTCCTGACCCACGTCGAGCGCTCTTTCGCGGCGGCGCGCGCGGCGGTCATTGCACTTGATAAAGAGGCGCTACGGCAGGGACGCCCGCCAAGCCGCGCCTTGGCCGCGGAAATGTTTCGGGACAATACTTAAGTTGCCCCGATTTCGTCGTTTTACCTGCCGAGTTTGAGGCAGCGTTGACGATACGAACTTGACGACCAGGCCGTGCCGGCCGCGTTATAAGCAATCTTCATAGGATTGTTGCATAAGTGGTCGACATTGCCTTCGAGAAGCGTGAGAAAACCATGGCCGACCGCGGCCAAGCCACTGCTGCTGCGCGAGAATCCGGTTCGGGGCGCCGGCTGGAAGAGCGTGCGCCGGATCAGGCCGCGCGTCAGCCCGTTGCCAATCTTCAGCCCGTCGCCAATCTTTTGACTAGCCCGGACCGCTTTATCAACCGTGAGTTGTCATGGTTGAATTTCAATCGCCGCGTGCTGGAGGAATCCGCCAACCGCAAAAATCCGCTGCTCGAACGGCTAAAATTCCTTTCGATATCCGCGAACAATCTCGACGAGTTCTTCATGGTGCGCGTCGCCGGTCTCGGCGCGCAGCTCCGCGAAGGCATCAATACCAAGAGTCCCGAGGGATCGACCCCCGCCGAGCAACTTGTCCGCATCGCCGCGGCGGTGTCGGTCGTGGTCGAAGATCAGCAGGCGCAGTGGCGCGAGCTGCGGGCGGAACTCGGGCAGGCCGGCATCGTCTTGATCGACGGCCCCGATGTGACCCGGCCGGAGAAAACCTGGCTCGAGGACTATTTCCTCGCGCACGTTTTTCCGTTGCTGACGCCGCTTGCCATCGATCCGGCGCATCCGTTCCCGTTCATTCCCAATCTCGGCGTCACCATCGCCTTGCAGCTCTCGCGCGCCAAAGACGGCAAGGCCATGAACGCGCTGATCCGCATGCCCAACCGCATCGAACGCTTCGTGCGGCTGCCGCAGACCGGCGACAGCGGCGAGGTGCGGCTGATCTCGATCGAGGGCGTCACCAGCCTGTTCATCGGCAAGCTGTTCCCCGGCTATGCCGTGAAGGGGCTCGGCGCATTTCGCGTCATCCGCGATTCCGAAGTGGAAATCCTCGAAGAAGCCGAAGACCTGGTGCGCGTGTTCGAGACCGCGCTCAAGCGCCGGCGCCGCGGGACGGTGATCAGGGTCGACATCGAGGCGACGATGCCGGTCGAGCTGCGGCGCTTCGTGCAGCACATCCTCGGCACCACCGACGAAGGCGTGTTCAGCGTCGACGGCGTGCTCGCGCTCAACGAGATGGGCCAAATCGCCAGTCTCGATCGGCCGGATCTCGAATTCGTTCCCTATACGCCGCGCTATCCGGACCGCGTCCGCGACCACGGCGGCGATTGCTTTGCCGCGATCCGGCAGAAGGATTTCATCATTCACCATCCTTACGAGTCCTTCGACGTGGTGGTGAACTTCCTGCAACAGGCGGCGCGCGATCCGGATGTCGTTGCGATCAAGCAGACGCTTTATCGGACCTCGGCCGATTCCCCGATCATCAAGGCGCTCGCCGAAGCCGCCGACGCCGGCAAGTCGGTCACCGCGCTTGTCGAACTGAAGGCGCGTTTCGACGAGGAGGCCAATATCCGCTGGGCGCGCGATCTCGAGCGCGCCGGCGTGCAGGTCGTGTTCGGATTCATCGAACTGAAAACCCACGCCAAGCTGTCGCTGGTGGTGCGCCGCGAGGGCAGTTCGCTCGCATCCTATTGCCATGTCGGCACCGGCAACTATCACCCGATGACGGCGCGCATCTATACCGACCTGTCGTTCTTCACCTGCGATCCCGTGATCGCGCGCGACGTCACCCGTGTTTTCAATTTCGTCACCGGCTATGCCGAGCCGGCCGAGCTTGAGCGCATGTCGGTTTCGCCGCTGTCGCTGCGCAATCGCATCGCCGCGCATATCGACGAAGAGATCGCCAACGCCAAAGCCGGGCGGCCCGCCGCGATCTGGATGAAGATGAACGCGCTGGTCGATCCCGACATCATCGATGCGCTGTATCGCGCGTCCGGCGCCGGCGTGCCGATCGAGCTCGTGGTGCGCGGTATCTGCTGCTTGCGGCCCGGCGTTCCGGGACTTTCCGACAATATCCGCGTCAAATCGATCGTCGGCCGCTTCCTCGAGCACGGCCGTATTTATTGTTTCGGCGCCGGCCACACCCTGCCGCATCCGAAGGCCGCCGTTTACATCGCCTCCGCCGACATGATGCCGCGCAATCTCGACCGCCGCGTCGAAGTGCTGTGCCCGATCCTCAATCCGACCGTGCATGAGCAGGTGCTCGAGCAGATCATGGTCGCCAATCTGAAAGACAACGAGCAGAGCTGGCAGCTTCTCGGCAACGGCTCGTCCTCCCGCATCGAACCTCTTCCGGGCGAGGAAGTGTTCAACTGCACCACCTACTTCATGACCAATCCCAGTTTGTCGGGACGCGGCAAATCGCCGAAGGATGCCGTGCCCCGATTGCGGCACCGGCCAGAACCGGTGTGAGCTGGCCGGTGTGAGCTGGTCGCTGTGGCGCAACTGGCGAATCGCATAAGATAAGCGGGTGCCGCCCTGCCGGGCCCAGGCGGCGAGACCCAAGCCGAAAATTCCCGCGACGAGCGATCCGCGGCCCATGATCTCCGGCCAATGGGGCGGAACACGCCGTCGCAGGCTTTGTGCTGATTGCCTTTGTGCTGATTGCAACCAATGACGCTTGCTCAATACGACGCTCAAGGACGTCTCGATAACGGCCCGCCGATCGCCGTGATCGACATCGGCTCGAATTCCGTGCGCCTTGTCGCGTATGAGGGACTGACGCGCAGCCCGACCGAGATTTTCAACGAGAAGGCCTTGTGCGGTCTCGGCCGCGAGGTGCAGTCGACGAAGCTCCTCGCCGCCGACGCCGTGCAGCACGCGCTCGCCACGCTCAAGCGATTTCGCGCGCTATGCCGCACCATGGGCGTGAAGAAGACGCTCGCCATCGCCACGGCCGCCTGCCGCGACGCCAAGAACGGGCCCGCCTTCATCAAGCTTGCCGAAGCCACGATCGGCACGACTATCGAAGTGCTGTCCGGCACGCGCGAGGCCGACCTGACCGCGCTCGGCGTCATTTCCGGCGTGCACCGCGCCGATGGCATCGTCGGCGACCTCGGCGGCGGCTCGCTCGAGCTTGTCGACGTTCGCGGCACGCAGGCGCGGGCGGGCGTGACGCGCCCGCTCGGCGGGCTTGCGCTCGCCGACATTTCGTCGAAGTCGGTGAAGAAGGCGGCGAAATTCGTGAGCAAGACGCTCGGCGACTTGCCGATGCTGAAGGCCTGCGAGGATCGCGTCTTCTATGCCGTCGGCGGCACGTGGCGCTCGCTCGCCCGGCTGCACATGTGGCAGACCGGCTATCCGCTGCACGTGATGCACGGCTACGCGATCGCCGCCGACGAAGCGCTCGAATTCGCCAAGCTGCTGCACCGGGTCGATGTCGAGACGCTGTCGAATATCGAGGTCGTCAATAATGCGCGGCGGCCGTTATTGCCTTATGCGGCGCTCGTGCTTGAAAACATCTTGCGCGTCGGCAAACCGCGCCAGGTGGTGTTCTCGGCGCTCGGCATCCGCGAAGGGCTGCTGTTTTCCCTGCTGAAGAAAAAGGAAAAAGAGAAGGATGCGCTGATCGAAGCAGCGCGTCACCTCAATCAGTTGCGCTCGCGCTCGCCGCAGCATGGCGAAGAGCTGATCGCCTGGACCGACCGCTTCATGGCCACTTCCGGTCTCGACGAAACGGGCGAGGAACGCCGGCTGCGTCATGCCGCGTGCCTTCTGGCCGATATCGGCTGGCGCGCGCATCCCGATTATCGCGGCGAGCAGTCGCTCAACATCATCGCGCATGCCGGCTTCATGGCGATCGACCATCCGGGCCGCGCCTATCTGGCGCTCGCCGTGTTCTTCCGTCACGTCGGCCTGGTGATGGACGACGAACTATCGCCGCGGCTGCGCGAGCTGGTGTCGACGCGCATGCTCGACCGCGCGCGTGTGCTCGGCGCCGCGATGCGGCTTGCTTACGTTATTTCCGGAGCGATGCCGGGCGTGCTGACCGAGACGTCGCTCGCCATCGAGCGTCATCGTCTGGCGCTGCGGCTGCCGGGCGAATTCGCGGCGCTGTCCGGCGAGCGCGTCTTGAACCGGCTGCGCTCGCTCGGCCGCCTGATCGGCCGCGAGTCGGTGACGCTGATGGGGTAGGATGCTGCCCGCGCTGTCCACCCGCGAGCGCGGCCTCGTTGATTTCGTCAGTTTCCGCTTCCCGGAAAACACTTCACGCCCGTCACTGTTATGTTGACAACAGTCTTCGTTTGTGTGACAATTGCGCTTGATTCATCAGTTCTGGTGTTTGAGCGAGGCTGGTGAGGAGAATCTCGGCCTCGCCTGTACCGGAGATGGATTGCTCCTCGGACGCACGCTCCTGGTCGAGCGGCGAGATGCGCGGTTTGTCGTGCGCGAGCCAGACGAGGTCGACCGGCTACTCACCCGGGCCTATCAGAATGCGCCTCCGCTGAACCGACTCATGCCGGGATTCGCGGCGGTCGCAGGCGCCTTGAACGCGAATGATCTGTGCCTTGCGCATATTGCAGCGGTGCATTTGCGAATCCCCGATCTACCGAGCCAAGTAGCGCGAGATGCCATGGAGGCGGAAGACGTCCTCATCAAATCGGCCGCTCGGAATCCTCCTTTCCATGTGCAGACAGATAAATCGATTCATAAGGCGAGTCCGGATGACCCGAAACATCCCGGCTGGCCGGCCGGCACACCAGACGGACTTGGCGGAAAATTCCGTCCGAAGGACGATGCCGAATCCGCGATCACGCAACAGGTCAAGAATGACATTGAGCGCATCGCGATGCGACGAGCGATCCGAACGAGCGCACTCGCAGTGCTTCGCCTCACCGGCGAAGGCGCAGCGAATTTTATACCGTTTCTTGGGCTTGCATCTGACGTGGCTATGGCGGTCGATATCGCCCGCATAATTTCCGAATTCAGAAAGCTTGCCGTTGATGCCACTGCAGCCATGGATTTCGTCAAGAAAGGCCCATACGATCTCAAAGATCTTCAAGTTTCCTCACAAGGGTATGAGGAATTTTCGAATTATGATCAGTTCTATAAGTGTGAGTTGAGCCTTGAATCGATGACCAAAAGATTCGGTCCTGCCGGCGATGGATATCAATATCATCACGTCGTCACACAGGGCGGAGAGAACGCAATCAATATCCCGCCGAAGCAGTTGCAGAACACTGACGGCATCATTCGCTTGCCGACGCTACTGCATGAAGCGGTCAATGCTGAATATTCCCGCTTTATAGACGATAAAAACATGACGATGTACGATTGGCTGCAAACGCAGCCTTACGACGTTCAACGCGAGGAAGGACTAAAGATTCTTCGGAGATTGCACATCCTAAAATAGATAATCCAAGCCTCTGATTAGCCGGAGTTTAGTATGGAACTGGATGAATCAATTGTTCAACTGGGAGAGAAACTGGATGCATGGTGCAGTGGATTTTTCCCGATACTCGACTCGGAGGATAGAGCAGCGCAGGGCAAGGCGCTGCTCGTCGGGATCGAGATTCAAAAAAAGCTCGATAGTCTAAAGGCTCAGGGATTAGCGGCCATCACAGCACTGCTTAATCGCCGAGATGCAGTTACAGACGACGAACGCGCCTCCTCGCTTGTTCGCGGCTTTGAATTTGCGACCAAACTAGCAGACACTCTCCACGAAGAATTGCTGGACATGGATGGTGTGAACAAGGTCGCGCGTCTCAAGAATGCAATTGCCACTGAATTGGACGCGGTCGGTCCCGGCCGCGTCGTACTTGCCGCACTTCTCGACCATCACGACGCGCGAGTTCGTGCATCGGCAGGAGCCTACCTGATAAATCGGATACCTGACCGCGTCCTTCCGATACTAAAGGAAATCGAGCAAGGGAATTATTGCAACAGAGCCTACTTCCCGGCGCATTGGGCCCTCCTTGACTGGGAACTTAAGCATAAAGAACGCAGCACGTAGCCCACATGGAGCAACTCGTGTGCTCACTCCCGCTCCAGCGTCGTGACCCGGCCCTTCTCGATCGCGAGCGCGAGCTTGCCGTGCTTGAGCGCCAGCGCCTTGTCGCCGAACAATTCACGCCGCCAGCCCATTAATGCCGGAACCTCGGCATCGTCGTCGGCGGCGATGCGTTCGAGGTCGTCGACGGTGGCGATCACCTTGGCGGCGACGTGATGGTGCTCCGAGATCATGCGCAGCAGCACCTTGAGCAGCTCGACAATCGCCGCGCCGTTGGGCACCGCCTGCGTGCGCGCCTGATGCGGCAGGGTTTTTGGATCGCGCGCCAGGCCGCGGCTCACCGCGGCGATGATGGCTTCGCCCCAGCGCGAACGTTCAAAGCCCTTGGGCAATGAGCGCAAGCTCTTGAGCTTCTCGATCGTGGTCGGCGCTTGCACCGCGATGTCGGTGATGACCTCGTCCTTGAGGACGCGCGAGCGCGGCACGTCGCGGGACTGCGCCTCGCGCTCGCGCCAGGCCGCGACGTCGATGAGAACGGCAAGCTCCTTCGGCTTACGCACGCGCGTCTTCAGCCGCTGCCAGGCGCTGTCCGGATCCATGCGATAGGTCTCCGGCGACGTCAGGACGCCCATTTCGTCCTCTACCCAGTCGACGCGGCCGCGGCGGCCGAGATCGGCGACCAGCGCCCGATACACATCGCGCAAATGCGTCACGTCGGAAATGGCGTAGCGAAGCTGGGCGTCAGACAGCGGCCGGTGCGTCCAGTCGGTGAAGCGATGCGATTTGTCGAGCGCGTCGCCGGTGATGCGCTGCACGAGCTGGTCGTAGGAGATGGAATCGCCATAGCCGAGCACCATGGCGGCGACCTGGGTATCGAAGATCGGGTGCGGAACGAGCTTTGCCGCGTGCCAGACGATTTCGATGTCCTGGCGCGCGGCATGAAACACCTTCATCACCTTCTCGTCGGCCATCAGCGCGTAGAACGGCGCGAGATCGATCCCCGGCGCCAGCGCGTCGATCACCAGGGCCTCGTCGGCCGAGGCCATCTGCGCCACGCACAGCAACGGGTAATAGGTGGTTTCGCGCAGAAACTCGGTATCGACGGTTACGAAAGGATGCGAGGCCATCCGCGCGCACGCGGCGGCGAGCTCGGACGTCGTCGTAATGGGCTGCATTGAAAGTGTGGCTACGGAATCAAACATCATTGGTACCTAAGAGTGTCGTTCAGGTGCCACGGGCATGGCAAGGCCGGGGTTCAACTATCGTGCGGCTGGAACTCCGCTAGCCGCCCCGTATCCGGTCCATCAAAATGAACTCCCAGTGGCTCGGCATGGCGCCCACGGGCACTTCGATGAGGGTTGGGCCGTCACGGTGAGCGAAGGCGCGGCGCAGCGCGTGACGCAATATGTCGGGACTTGTCACGCGGGCGGCTTGCGCGCCGAAGCTTTTGGCAAACGCCACGAAATCGGGGTTGGCAAGGTCGCTGCCGATCAGCCGGTTGCCGTAGCGTTCCTGCTGGATGCGGCGGACATTGCCGAAAGCGCCGTCGTTGAACAGCACCGTCACCAGCGGAATGCGGTGGCGCATCGCGGTTGCGATCTCATTCGCCGTGAACATGAAGCCGCCGTCGCCGGAAACCGCCACGACCGGCACATCGGGCCGGGCATGCTGCGCGCCGAGCGCCGTGGCGAAGCCCCAGCCGAGATTGTCCTGATAGCCGGGCGAGAGATAGGTGCGCGGCTTGTAGACCGGGAGCAGCAAGCGCGAAGCGAAGCCGATCTGGGTGACTTCATCGACAAAAATGCCGTCCTCCGGCAGTTCGGCGCGGATTGCCTCCAGAAACGCAACCTGGGGTGCGAGTTTTTCCAGCCGCTTGCGCCACGCGGCCTGGCGCTCCTGCATCTCGGCCCTCCGTGACGGACGCTTCGCGTTGTGGGCAGGCAGTTCCGCCAAGAGGTGTTGCAGGATGGGTTTGGCGTCGCCGGTGAGCGCAACCGCCGGCCGGTGCAGGCGATTGTGCTCCATCGGGTCGGCATCGACGCGGATGACCGCAAGCTCGCGATCGATGCCCCACTGGGTCAATTGGATGAACATGCGGGTTCCGACCGCGAGCACCACATCGGCCTCGCCCCACAGGTCGCGCCCGAGCGGCAGCGTGACGCTCAGCGGGTCGCGGCTGTCGAGGATGCCGCGGCCGCGCCGATAGCCGAGCACCGGCGCCTGCAGCATGGCGGACAGCGCCGTCACTTCCGCACCGGCATCCTGCGCGCCGCCGCCGCAGATAATCATCGGCCGTTTCGCCGCGCCCAGGCGTTTTGCCGCTCTGCGCACCGCGTCCACGTCGATCTTCGGCTTTGGAACCGGCAATGGCGCCTGCAGCGCCACCGGCGCCGATTTGCCCCAGACGTCCATGGCGCATTCGAGCGCGGCGGGTCCGGGGCGGCCGGAACTCATCGCGCGCAGCGCCTGTGCCGTCAGGCGCGACGCCTGTTCCGGCTTGCGGATCAGCGCCGTGTGGTCGACCAGCCGGGCGATGATGCCGGTCTGATCGCGGATCTCGTGCAGATGCCCAAGCCCCTTGCCGATATCGGCAGCGGGAATTTGCCCGACCAAAGCCAGGACTTGCGCGGACATCGAATAGGCGGTGAGGAGCGCCGCCGCGGAATTCAGAAGGCCGGGGCCGGGGACGACCGCATAGGCCTGCGGCTTGCCGGTTGCGAGCGCCGCGCCGAGCGCCATATAGGCGGCGCCCTGTTCGTGACGGGTATGGATCGTGCGCAGCCGGTCGCTGAACTTGAACAGCGCTTCGAACAAGAGGTCGTTCTGGACGCCCGGCAGCGCATAGACCGTATCGAGACCGTGGCCGATCAGCGTGGCGACGGCGGCTTCCGCCGCCGTCATAGGTTGTGCCGTCTCCGCGGCCTTGGTCTTGCGCTGCATGGTGGTCCCCCGCCGCATGAGTTGTGCAGATCGGCGCAAATCTGTCGAGGCGGTATGCGGTATCCTGGCAGCCGTGGTCGGTCCATGTTCGGCCATGAACCGCGACCGGCCCGGCTTGACAAGTCGGCGCGACGCATGTGGTTGTGCGCCGACTTTCCCCACCATTGGCGGAATTGAGCATGCATCGCTACCGCACCCACACCTGCGGCGCGCTCCGCGAGGGCGACATCGGCATCGAGGCCCGGCTTTCCGGCTGGTGCCACCGTATCCGCGACCACGGTGGCGTGCTGTTTATCGATCTGCGCGACCATTATGGGTTGACCCAGGTGGTGGCCGACCCCGACAGCCCGGCCTTCAAAGTGGCCGAAACGCTGCGCTCGGAATGGGTGGTGCGGATCGACGGCAAGGTGCGCCGGCGCCCCGGCGGCACCGAAAATGCCGACCTGCCGACCGGCGTGGTCGAGGTCTATATCAGCGAGATCGAGGTGCTGGGGCCGGCCGGCGAACTGCCGATGCCGGTCTTCGGCGAGCAGGAATACCCTGAGGAAACGCGGCTCAAATACCGCTTTCTCGACCTGCGCCGCGAGCACCTGCACCAGAACATCATGAAGCGCGGCGCCATCATCGATTCCATCCGGCGGCGCATGAAGGAGCAGGGCTTCTTTGAATTTCAGACGCCGATCCTGACCGCGTCGTCGCCCGAGGGCGCGCGCGATTATCTGGTGCCGTCGCGCATCCATCCCGGAAAATTCTACGCGCTGCCGCAGGCGCCGCAGCAGTTCAAGCAGCTCATCATGGTGTCCGGCTTCGATCGCTATTTCCAGATCGCGCCGTGCTTTCGCGACGAAGATGCGCGCGCCGACCGCTCGCCCGGCGAGTTCTATCAGCTCGACGTCGAGATGAGCTTTGTCACCCAGGACGACGTGTTCGCGGCCGTCGAGCCGGTGCTGCGCGGCGTGTTCGAGGAATTTGCCGGCGGCAAACCGGTGACGCCGAAATTCACCCGCATCCCCTATGCCGAGGCGCTGCGCAAATACGGCACCGACAAGCCGGATTTGCGCAATCCGATCGTCATGCAGGATGTCTCGGAGATTTTCCGCGGCTCCGGGTTCAAGATTTTCGCCCGCATTCTCGAGACCAGCGCCAAGGGCGCGGTGTGGGCGATCCCTGCGCCGACCGGCGGCTCGCGCGCGTTCTGCGACCGCATGAACTCTTGGGCGCAGGGCGAGGGGCAGCCCGGTCTCGGTTATATCTTCTTCGCGCTCGACAATGGCGTTGTCGTCGGCCGCGGTCCGGTCGCCAACAATCTCGGGGCGGAGCGCACCGAAGCGTTGCGCACGCAGCTTGGTCTGAAGGACGGCGACGCCGTGTTTTTCGTTGCCGGCGAGCCTTCGAGCTTCGTCAAATTCGCAGGTCCCGCGCGCACCAAGGTCGGTGAGGACCTTGGCCTTGTGCAGAAGGACCGCTTCGACCTGTGCTGGATCGTCGACTTCCCGATGTACGAGTGGAACGAGGAGGAGAAGAAGATCGATTTCTCCCACAACCCGTTCTCGATGCCGAACGCGCCGGTCGAGGAGTTCTTGGCGCTCGATCCCGCGGATCGCGACAAGATTCTCGCGCTGAATGCCATCCAGTACGACATCGTCTGTAACGGCGTGGAGCTGTCGTCCGGCGCGATCCGTAATCATCGCCCCGACGTGATGAAGAAGGCCTTTGCCATCGCCGGCTATGACGAGAGCGTGCTGGAAGAGAAATTCGGCGGCATGCTGCACGCGCTGTCGCTCGGCGCGCCGCCGCACGGCGGCATCGCGCCCGGCATCGACCGCATTGTCATGCTCTTGTGCGGCGAGGAAAATCTCCGCGAAGTGGTGCTGTTCCCGATGAACCAGCGCGCGGAAGATCTGATGATGGGGGCGCCCGCGGAAGCGACGCCGAAACAGTTGCGTGAGTTGCATATCCGTGTCGTCAAACCGGGTTGATCATTCGGCCGCTTGCGCCATCGCCTGTGCCGTCTCCTGCGTCATGACGTCGTCGCGGAACGCGGCGACGATCTCGCTGAATTCCGGTTGCATTCGCTTGAAGCGCATGAGGCGGAGCATGAGCCGTAGCTCGCTCAGGACTTCGAGCGAGAGCCGGTTGCCGTAGCCGAACGCGCTTGCGATCTGGAACGCTCTTCGTTCATCGCGCCACCTGCGCTCGACCAGGGCGACGGCCGTGTCGAGGCTCTTGCCGGACAGCATCTTTGCGCGCGCTCCAAAACGTGCGCGCAGGGTAGGGTGCCGGGGACTGAGCCGTAGCAATTGCTCGACGCGAAGCTTGAAGCCGTTCACGGCGGCGGCTTCACCGAACGCGGCGCCGATCTGTGCCAGCGCCAGGTCCATTGCGGAACAGTCCTTGGCCGGACTACCGGTAGCGCGGGCCACGATTGCAGCGGCGCGCGCACGCTCAACGTCACGCTCCGCACGTGGCCAGTACGGCATTTGGCTCAAGCCTGACTTCGAAAAACGGGGTCTGTAGACGAACGGTGTGGTAACTTAAACGGAGACAAGAGTCAATAGGTAGTCACTAAAATAATGACGAGCGCTTCCACGGAATTGCATCGGGCCTACCAATCGCCGGCACCGAAATCGACTGTGTTCGGGTAAGCCGCCGCGCGCTTAAAACAGCTTGAGGCAGCACAAAACCTTGCCGACGATCTCCAATTCGGCAAGCGGGACCTCTTCGGTCGCGTGATTGGGATTGTCGGAAATGATCTTGACGCGCGTCGGTTTTGCCGAGCGCAGCAATTGCAGGCGCTTGACGACGACGCCTTCAAACGAATCGCGGATGGCGTAAAGGCCGTCCGGCGTGGGGGTCTTGTGGCCGGTATCGACGACCACCCGGTCGCCCGACATGACCGTGGGCGCCATACTGTCACCATTGGTGTCGAGCACCAGGAGGCGCGACGCCGAGGTATGCAATTGCTCGCGAATAAAGCTCGGCGGAAATACCCAACCCTCTGATTTTAATGGATCGGCGTGACGGCCCTCTTTGCGGACTTCACGCGCTGGCACGCCGCCGCCGCCGAGACCGGCGCGGGTGTCGAGCTCCGGGACCTGCCCGGCTGCCGGACCTAATGCGTCATCATGGGACGCGTCCTCGCGCAACACGTCGCTTGATTCAATGTGGCTGCCGCCGGTGCCGGGATAGCGGCCCCACAGCAAGATTTGCTCAGGCGTGTAGCCAAGGTGAGCGGCGAACGGCTTGAGGTGATCGAGGCGAAGCCTGATCTGGCCGTTCTCCAGACGGGAGAATTGCTGCTTGGAAACCCCCGACAGCCGCACCAGCTCGCTGCGGCTCATGCCGCGCGCCTGCCGTGCGTGGTAGAGCCCGGTCCATTGCTTCGTCGATTTTGTGCGTCGTGCCATGCGCCATTGTCACGGATTCGGTGCAAAAGGTATAGCATCCAAAACGGTGACTTGACGAACCCATTTGTCACGATTTATGTGACTTGGTGGGGGCGAGTCGGGGGCGAGTTTTGGGGAGGACAGGGCAGATGCGGGCGGACTCTTGGAGCGATGAACGGATCGAGGTGCTGAGGCGGCTTTGGGCCGAGGGCCAGACCGCGGGCGTGATTGCCAAAAAGCTTGGCGGCATCTCGCGGTCGGCGGTGCTCGGGAAAATCTTCAGGTTACGGCTCGGTGCCGCCGATACCGGAAAGCCGTCGGCGACGAAAACAAAGCAAAAGACAAAGACCGGCCTGCGAAAGTCTCAGCGCGAGGTCCGGAAGAACAAGCCCGCGCGGCGCCGCGGCGATGTTGAGACGAAAAACGCAGCAAAGCCATCACGCGTGCCGACGCACAAGTCGCTCTTTGAGCTGACCAATGGCTGTTGCCGCTGGCCGCATGGGCGCCCGGGAACCAAGAATTTCTTCTTTTGCGGTGCCGCCGGCGCCGATGTCGAGAACGGTATGCCGTACTGCGCTCCTCACATGCGGCGCGCCTATGTCGTCGCGCCGGGCAATGCGATCACGCCGTGGCGCGTGGTTTCGCGGGCAGCGTGAGATAGTGAGCAGCGCATGACGAAATCACTCAGTCGATTCCAAGACGGTGCGGCCAATCAGGCGAACAGCCGTGAAGGTTCTAGCCTGGCGGAACGGGCCGCACGGGCGGCGCGCGCCGAACTGCGGGGCGAGCGTGCCGGAATTCTCGGCGCGATCGGGGAGGCGGCGCGCGCGCCGCTGGCGCGCAACAGGACCGTGCCGGACCGCTGGTCGTTTCTCCACGTCATGGAGCGGATGGAGGAAGGGTTTCGCGTCTTGTCGCGGCTGCCGATGCCGACGCGCCCGCGCGGCTATATCAATTCGATGCCGATCTATCTCTATGATCGCGGCGACCTCAATGCCCAGCTTGAAACGCACGAGCTCGATCGGATGGCGCGAATACGAAATCACGTCCGCATTCCGCCGTCGCCGGCGGAAATCGCCCGCATGGAAGAGGCTTTGCACTGGCCTTCCGCCTATCTCGGCGGGGCCGAATTCCACCACGTCGCGCGCGCGGTCAATCTCGGTTCGCTCTGGGCCGCGTTCGAGGTGGATATCGACAAGGCCGTGAAACGAATCAAAGTCACACGGCGGATCTTCAACGCGCGAAGGCTCCAGGGGCTCCGTATCATCGCCAATGAGCTCGTTCGCGGTCGCGTTCTCGTTCGCTGACACAGCGTCGCGCGCGCAACAATCATTTTCCCGAAGATATCGCCATGAGCGCGCTGATCGCGGCGTATCGCGAAGGATTGGCGCTTGCCGCCGTGGCTGTGGTGAGTGGGCCTGGCGGCAGCGTGCGCATTGGTGCGTTGGCGCAGGATAGTGAGCTTGCGCCTGGCGAGATCGTTGTGGCGCGCTGGTGGTGCCGGCGCGCGGCGGAAGCCGAATATGTCGTGGACGGCGCGAAGCGATCGCTTCGCCATGCGCGAGCAAAATCACCTCGAGAAAAATCGCCGGACGAGTCCGCGCCTGCTTGCGACTCGGTCGTTCGCGCGGCTCGCCGGCTCGCCGTTGCATTGCGCACGGACGCCGACATAGACGAGGAGGCGCAGCGCGCGATCACGCGCCTTGACGAAGAGATCGAAAAGCAGAAGCAATCCGGCGCGCTAAAATCCGTCAACAGATCGTATCGCGAATATCGTCTGGAAGCCGCCGGCCGCGGCGAGCGCGTTCTGCCCTATGCGAAATGGATGGATCGCTACCGGATAAAGCTGATCCGCGAGATTGCCGCCAATCTCCGCTATTTGTAACAACTCCTTTTCCTTCAAATCCGAATCTGTCTTTGCGAATCACGATCCAGTGCCGCGCTCTCCGGGCCGCAAATGGGCCAGCCGCGGTGTCCAAGCGCAAATTTTTTTCTTGCATCGGATCAATGGGATAGTCACTAAAACAGTGACTAGCGGGTGTTGGCGCGTTTGACAGCCTGCCACTTTCGGCGCATTTCATCGCGCGCATGCGGGCTTTGCAAAACTGCGCCCGCCGCAATCCCAGGCCTCTCCAGCACGCTTACGCCGGCCGCCGCGTCGCAAAAACAGCGACGCCGCCGCCGCGCGCTTTGCGTCGCGGGATGAGGCCCGTTCCGGCAACGACTTCGATCAGGGTTCGATCATGGCAGGTGAACACGTGAGCTCCAAAGGCAAGGTGAAGTTCTTCAACGAGACCAAGGGCTATGGTTTCTTCACGCGCGACGACGGCTCGGGCGACGTCTTTGTTCATCGCACCGATCTGCCCGCCGATATCGGCTTGCTCTACGAAGGCAGGGCCGTGAATTTCGATATCGAGATGACCACACGCGGTCTGCGCGCGATCAATATTACGCCCGCATAGAGCATGATCCCGAAAAGTGGAGACCGGTTTTCGGAAAAGATCATGCTTAAACGTAAAATCTAGACCCTGATCCGATTCAATGGAATTGGATCAGGGTCTAGGCGGGCGTCAGAATAATCAATCCGTCTGTTCTTAACAGTGCCCGTTGCGACGATTACGGATCGTGACGGCCGTAGTGAGGAAAAACCCACGAACAACGGAACCGAATGGACAGCCCGAGCGAACCGTCTCAGCCGTCCGTAGCCAAAGGATTCAAGCTCACACCCAAACAGGAAGCAGCGGAAAAGCTGCTTGTGTCGCCGCAGCGCCACACGCTGCTCGTCGGCGGCGCGCGCTCCGGCAAGACTTCATTGCTGGTTCGCGCCATCGCCGAGCGTGCGATCCGCGTGGGACAGTCGCGACACGCTATTCTGCGTCTGCGCGGCAATGCCGCGCGCGCCTCGATTGCCCTCGACACGCTGCCCAAAATCTTCCGGCTCTGTCATCCCGCCGAAACCCTGAAGCAGCATAAGAGCGAGGGCTACTTTTCACTGACCAATGGGTCGGAAATCTGGATCGGCGGCCTTGATGACAAGGAGCGCGCCGAGAAGATCTTGGGCAAGGAATACTCGACGATCTTTCTCAACGAGGTGTCGCAGATACCGTATGCGACGGTGCTGATTGCGCTGACGCGGCTGGCGCAGGTCGCCGACGGCCTGACGCAGGCGGCCTATTACGATCTGAACCCGACCGGCAGGGGGCATTGGAGCAATACTCTGTTCGGCGAGAAGCGCGATCCGATCTCGCGCCAACCGCTCGACGATCCCGAGAATTACGCGCGGATGTTTCTTAATCCGAGCGACAATGCCGATAACCTCACGGCGGACTACCTCAAAAGCCTCGAACGGTTGCCGGAGCGGCAGCGGCGGCGCTTCTTCGAAGGCGTCTATATCGACGACCTCGACGGCGCGCTGTTCAGCTATGAGGGAATTGCCCGCGCCCGGGTTGTGGAGTTCCCGCTCGACCGCTGCCGCCGCGTCGTGGTGGCGGTCGATCCGTCGGGCGCTTCCGGCGCCGACGATGAAGGCTCGGACGAAATCGGCATCATCGTCGCGGCGAGGGGAGATGACGGCGACGCTTATGTGCTCGCCGACCGTTCGCTGCGCGATGCGCCCGCGATCTGGGGCCGCGCCGCGGTGCGCGCCTTTCATGAATTTCGGGCCGACCGCATCATCGCCGAGGAGAATTTCGGCGGCGAGATGGTGCGCTTTGTCATCCGCGCCGCCGATGCCAACGTAACCGTGCGCGTGATCTCGGCCTCGCGCGGCAAGGTGCAGCGCGCCGAGCCGGTGTCGGCGCTCTACGAACAGGGCCTTGTGCATCACATCGGCCGCTTGACGAAGCTCGAGGATCAGTTGTGCGCCTTCACCACGCAGGGCTATCGCGGCGAGGGCAGCCCCGACCGCGCCGACGCGCTGGTCTGGGCGCTGACCGAGCTGATGCTCGGACAAGCCGACGGCTGGGGAATCTTTGAACATTATCGCCGGCAGGCGGAAGCGAACACCGTTGTTGCCGAGACGCAATCCGCAGCACCTGCCGCCACGGTGAAGCTCAAGCCCCGGTGGATGTTTCGATCGTGCACGTGTCCGGGCAAGCTTATGTCGTTGACGCCGACGGCATCATTGAAGTCGCGCCGGGCGACGCGAAGCCGCTACTCGGCCATGGCTTCGAATCCGCCTGCGCGCTTAAAATTGCAGATTGACGCCGCCGCGCACGATGTCGCCTCGGGTCACGGCGGTCCCGATCAGGCCAAAGGTCTGCGGCACGCCGGCGAGCACTTCCGGCCCGGAAGTGCTGGCTTTGCCCAAGTCGTAATGGATCCACTCGGCTTTGACGCTGATGTTGCGCGTGACCTTGTACTCGGTGCCGGCTCCCGCCGCCCATCCGCTCCGCACCGATGACGTCGTCCCATCGACGGTGCCGGTCAGGACGCCGGTGCTCGCAAGAATATGGTAGTCCTCCCGCGCTTGCCCCAAAGCGACGCCGCCTGTGCCATAGATCAGCAGCCGGTCGATCACATAACCCGCGCGGCCCCGTACCGTCGCAAGCCAGTTGAGCGACTGGGAGACCGTTGTGGTCGTTGGCGCAAAGCCCCCCGCAGCCCCAGGGAAAGCGAAGGCCCCGCCTCCCTTGATGCCGGTCCCGGAAAAGTCGCCTTCAAGACCGACCAGCCAGTTGGTGTTGATCTGGTAGTTGTATCCCGCCTCGCCGCCGCCGACGAACCCGCTTGGCGAGTCTCCGACGAACCGCGGCGTCTGCCCGGCCGCAAACGATGTCGTGAATGAGCCGGGCGGATAATCGGTAAACGAGACGCCGCCGTCGCGGCCCCAGCCGTAGCCGGCATTGGCGCCGACGTAAAATCCGGTCCAGCTCGCGACCGGCGCGGCAACCACCTGAGCCGGCGGCGCCTTCACCCGCGCCATCGCCGGTGTCCCGGCGAGTGCGCTGATTGCAATAACGCCAAGCGCGATTCTCTTCATGCCGTCAGGCCCCGCCCAGATTCCGGCGGGAACCTTAGCATGGGCCATGCCCGCCGCTGTTGCAGGCGCGACACAGTGGACAGCTTTTCGCCACAGATCCGAAGACAGGTCCCCCAAAAATGCCCGAGCAGACTAGCGGTGGCGCGCCAGGCGCGCCGGCCTCGCAAACGGCGTGGCCGCCTTCGCCGTACCAAGTCAACGTCATTGCGAACCAAAGCGCCAGCAGCGGCATCGCGCGTGCAAATATTTCGCGTGGCGATGGCGCCGATTGGTTCGGCCCGCTCGATCCGCTGCGGCCGATCGCGCCGCCGGAGGTCGCCGGACGGCGCTTCGATTTCCCGTCCGGCTATAACATCGTCACCCGGCCGCGCGGCTATGAGCCGATCGGCTTTGCCGAGCTGCGCGGTTTCGCCGACGCCTACGATATCCTTCGCCTCGTCATCGAGACGCGCAAGGACCAGATGGAGCGCCAAAGCTGGCGCATCCGGCCGCGCGATCCGAAATTGAAACGCAAGAGCGCGGCGATCGACGCCGACATGACCGCGCGCATCGAAGCGGTGGAAGAGTTTTTCCAAAAGCCCGACGGCGTCACGCGCTGGAAGACCTGGCTGCGCGCGCTGCTCGAGGACATGTTCGTCATCGACGCGGCGACGCTCTATTGCCAGCGCACGCGCTCAGGCCAGCTCTGCGCCTTGGCGCAGCTCGATGGCGCCACCATCAAGCGCGTGATCGACGATTGGGGCCGCACGCCGCAGCCCTATGTTGCGCCCGACGGCACGGTCGTCTACCCGCCGGCCTATCAGCAGGTGCTGAAAGGTCTGCCGGCCGTCAATTACGGCGCGCGTGACATTATATACAGGCCGCGCAACGTGCGCGCCCACCGGGTCTATGGCTATTCGCCGGTGCAGCAGGTGCTGATGACGGTCAACATCGCGCTGCGGCGGCAGCTCTGGCAGCTCGATTATTTCAGCGAAGGCTCGATCCCCGATGCGCTGATCGGCGTGCCCAACGGCTGGACGCCGGACCAGATCAAGCAGTTCCAGGATTATTGGGACCAGGAATTCTCCGGCGATCTCGCCAAGCGCCGCCGCGCCAAATTCGTGCCCGGCGACACCGCGAGCAAGGTGCACGAGACCAAAGAGCCCGAGCACAAAAACGACTTCGACGAATGGCTCGCCCGCATCATCTGCTACGCCTTCGCGGTACCGCCGCAATGGGCGGTGAAGACGATGAACCGCGCCACGGCGGAGAACCAGTCGGCGCAGAGTGAAGAGGAAGGGCTTGAGCCGACCAAGGAGTGGGTGAAAGATTTGGTGGATGAGGTCATTGGCGAGGAGTTTGCTTCGCCGGATCTTGAGCTCGTCTGGCTCGATGAGGATGAGGGCGATCCGGCCAAGATCGAGGCCGTGCTGGAGGGCAGGGTGAAGATCGGCGCTATCACGCTGAACGAGATGCGCGACCGGCTCGGCATCGATCCTTATGACAACCCGGCGGCCGATCAGCCGATGGCGCTGACCAAGACGGGATATGTGCCGATCGAAGGCCGACAAGCAACAGAGGTTGGGGAAGATGCTCCCGTCCCCTATTAACCACGTTCAATGAAGCCCATTGCCAAGACACTGAAAGCGGGTTCCCGGCCGCGAATCGGGCCGATAAGGTAACCCTCGGTTGCGGGGAAAATGGGCAGCTAATGCCCGACCGCGCCGGGCAGGGTGGCGTCGTGAGTAAGTTATACTTCGGGGACAACCTCGGGGTGCTGCAAGAGCACGTCGAGGCGAACTCGGTCGATCTCGTTTATCTCGACCCGCCCTTCAATTCGAAGGCGCAGTACAACCTTCTGTACGAGACCCCTGGCAACGAGCGCGAGACGGCGCAGCGCATGGTATTCCGCGATACGTGGAGTTGGGGTGACGAAGCGGAGTTTTGCTACGAGGCGGTTTTAGGACACGGCGGCGAAGTCGCCGCTATTGTCAACGCACTCACTCACGCCCTGAAGCGAAGCGACACGATGGCGTATTTGGTCATGATGGCCGCGCGCCTTATCGAAATTCATCGCGTCCTCAAAGCCGACGGAAGCCTTTATCTGCACTGTGATCCGACCGCCAGCCACTACTTGAAGTTGGTTTTGGACGCGATCTTCGGACCTTCCAATTACCGAAACGAAATTAATTGGCGACGTACATCGGCTCACAACGATGCAAAACAAGGTCGCAAGCAATACGGCAACGTTCGGGACGTTATCTTTTTCTACACAAGCAGCGACGAATGGCGCTGGAATCAGCAATATACGCCCTACGATCCTGATTATCTCGAAAACGAATATCGGCATGGCGCGAAGGGCGGGGGCTACAAAGAGACCGATGCAACGGCAGCCAAACCCGGCGGCGACACGTCCTACATTTGGCGCGTGAAGCGCCGAGAGGATAGCAAGGAACGCTGGCAACCGGATTTCGACGACGAATACAAAATTCCGCGCAAAAGCTGGGAGTATCGCGGCGTGCCGCCCTATCAAGGACGGTTCTGGGCCTATTCCCGAGCCAATCTCAAAGCGTTTTGGGACAAGGGCGAATTGATTCACCGCGAAACCGGAATGCCGCGGATCATTCAATACGCTAATGAAATGCCTGGTGTTCCACTTCAAAATGATTGGCAGGATATTCGTCCCGCTCCAAAATCCGAGGCGCTCGGCTATCCCACACAGAAACCGTTGGCGCTTTTGCGCAGAATTATTCAGGCTTCGAGCAACAAAGGCGATGTCGTTTTGGATCCATTTTGCGGCTGTGGGACGACGGTCCATGCCGCTGCCGAATTGGAACGACAATGGATTGGAATCGACGTTTCCTATTATGCGGTTCGCCTTATCGAGCGAAGATTGAAAGCAAATTTTGGTTCGCAATTCGCGGTGCCAATCGATGGTATCCCGGCCGATCTTGCCAGCGCCGAAGCTCTGGCCGACCGTGACCCTTATGGATTCCAGCAATGGGCCGTCGGCGAACTCGGCTGTCAACTTTGGAACGATGGAAAGAAGGGAGCCGACACGGGAATTGATGGCGAAATGTGGTTCCTAAGCGGCCCAGGAAATGCAGGCAGGCTTCTTGCTCAGGTAAAAGGCGGCAAAAATGTCGGTGCGCCCAAGGTGCGAGAATTTCGCGCTGTGTTGGAGCGCGAGAAGGCGCAAATGGGCGTATTCTTCACGCGCGGCGAACCAACAGCCGATATGCGCAAGGAAGCGGCCAGTTTTGGAATCCATAGAATTGGATCGACATCGTTGCCGCGATTGCAGCTAGTATCGCTGTCGTCGTGGTTTGCGGGCCAGAGGCCGCAATTGCCCATACCGCTGCAACTGAATGTTCCGAAAGATAAATCGTCACCCCATAGGAAGCGCGCAAAACGACCTGATCCTAAGCAACCGCAATTTACGTTTGCGGTGGAGGGGACATTGTCGAAGTTGCCGAGGGGTCAAGTTGTCAATCCATCAATTCTGCCCGATGACGCGCTTAGATCGGATGGCATCGCTTAGGGTTTAATCGTCTATCGCTCGGCCATTTCCTGGCGCATTTCACCATTAACCCACGTAGCTGTCGGCCGTCTCGGATCATGACTGGCAAGTTTCAGAGGGGCTCTTACCTTCATTCCGTCCTTAGCTTTGGATCAATGAACAACAGCGCTCCAAAAACGCACGCGAATGACAACAGACGGTTACTCGTCGTCGCCGCGACTCACGGACAAGCAAAGAGAAGCGCAGGTACGTAGGGCAGGTAGAGGTCGTTTTCTTCCCAGTCGGAAACGTCTTTCATTCGTTAGCCAGTTCCCATCGAGAACTCGATCTTCGGTGGCAAGTCCGTCATAGCATAGTGGACAAATTGCTCGCCCAGCGCAGTAAGCTCATACTGTTCTTGGTCATCAAACGCGGATTTCATCACCTTTGTGGATCCTTTCGGCGCTGACGGCCCCCGCCGCTTGGCTAGGAAATTGCCCGCATAGTCTGTTTCACGGTGCTGGCGAATAATGCCACCCATGGTGAGGTCGCGGAACAGAAGCTTGAAAAGATCAGCCTCAGAAGAGTCCTCCCGAACCGGGGCGCGGCCGAGTTTGCGCCACACCTCGCTGCGCGTAATGCCGGCGCTGTTGTATATGGCGCCGACCACCTCGAAGTGGAACTCGGAGTAGTCTTTGATCCATTTCAGGAAGAGCTTCACCACATCGTCGGTCGTTAGCATCGAGGCTGCGGCGTTCGCCAGCAGGTTGCGCACCATGACCCGCTTGTCTTCGCTTTCGGCCCCGGCCCAGTCGCGGAACGCCTTGCGAAGCAGGCTTTGGTATTCGGAACTTTCAACGCGCTTGGAGATCTCCTCATCGTGCATGTCCAGCCGGGACATGATTTCGATGATGGTTCTTTCCTTCTCGCGCATCTCGTCGGCGAGCATCTTGGCCCAATGCTCGAAGAAACGATTGACGCGCTCCTGCTCCTTTTCGCCCCACACGCCAGCGGTTGCCGACAAGAAGCCACCAACGAATGGGATGGCTCCGCCGACGGCGTTGAGTGCGCCACGGACGACCATTGCGCCCTTGGCCGACTCGGGCATTCCGCTTTCCCCGTCCAACGGTTTGTCGTCGTTAGACATAGGGAAGCCCGTTAACGCCGCACCGTGAAGCCGCGCTTGCTGTCTCGCTCGTCTTCCTCAGCGATTTGCGCTTTGCGGCGTTCAGCCGCTTGGGACACGGCTTGCTCAAGCTGCGGTCTGTCGCGCTCATAATCCTGCCGAAGCGTGTCTAGGTTGCCCTGCACGTGGTCGCAGAAGCTCTTAACCTCCCGCTCGGCATTGTCGTCGTCCGGGATGGTGATGGTAAGGGAGTTGCGCCCGATCTCGGCGCGATGGGAAGGAATGCTCGACCGGGAAGGCGCGATCTTTAGAGATTCGGCTTCGCCCGCGAAGGGGATCGTCACTCGCAACCGCCTGATTTTCACGAGGTGCCGATCGCCGTAGTCATCTGCGTAACGCGCCTCCTCGACGGCGTCGGCGGTGATGGCCTTCGGGTCGGTGTTCAAGCGCGCGATTTCGAGCGAGTATTTCTCGACGATCTCCTGGAGCGCGCCGCCCAGTGCCGGGTTCGAGAAGAGCTTCCGGTCGAGTTCGTTAACGTCAGCAACCGCCCGCTGCTTCATGTTGTCCCAGGCAGCGTACCACGAGCTTCCAAAAAGCCGATCAGCCATAATGGCCCCCCTAGGGGTTAAAGACAAAATTTTACACAAAATGTGGGGTCTCACGCCCCAAATTTCAAGGCCTGGTAGAAGGCGGCCAGATTATCGCTCGGCGTCGAGACGAGCGGTCTTGCCGCTGTCCTCGTCCCTTTCATTCCATCCGTAGCTTTGGACCAACCATGACCAACACAGCTCCAAAACCGAACGCGAATGACATTGGACGATCCATCGTCGTCGTCGCCGCGACTCACGGACAAGCAAAGACAAGCGCAGGCGCTGCTGCAACAGCAGCGCCACACTCTGCTCGTCGGCGGCTCGCGCTCAGGCAAGACCACGCTCTTGGTGCGTGCGATTGCCGACCGCGCGGTGCGGGCACCGCGCTCGCGCCACGCGATTCTGCGCTTTCACGCCAATGCGGCGCGGGTTTCGATCACGCTCGATACGCTGCCGAAAGTATTTGAGACGTGGTTTCCTGACCACGCGCTGACGGTACACCGCACCGAGGAGTATTTTTCCCTCGACAACGATTCGGAGATCTGGGTCGGCGGGCTTGATGACCGCAACCGCGTCGAGAAGATTCTGGGCCGGGAATACTCAACGATCTTTCTCAACGAGTGCTCGCAGATCCCTTATTCCTCGGTCCAGGTCGCGCTCACCCGGCTGGCGCAGGTCATTCCCGGCCTGCCGCAGCAGGCCTATTACGACCTCAATCCGGTCGCCAAGGGGCACTGGACCAACGTGCTGTTTGGCGACAAGCGCGATCCGGTGTCGCGCACGCCGCTTGCGCATCCTGAGCACTACGCGCGGATGTTTCTCAATCCGCGCGACAATGCAGCGAACCTGACGCAAGAATATCTGGAAAGTCTCGCGGCGCTGCCGGAGCGGTCGCGCAAGCGTTTCTATGAAGGCGTCTATGTCGATGAGATCGACGGCTCGCTGTTCAGCTATGAGATCATTGCGCGGGCACGCGTCGATGCGTTTCCTGTTCATCGCTGCCGCCGCGTCGTCGTCGCGGTCGATCCGTCGGGCGCGTCGAGCGCGCAGGATACCGGCTCGGACGAAATCGGCATCATTGTCGCCGGGAAGGGCGATGACGATCACGCCTATATCCTGGCCGATCGCTCGCTACGCGATGCGCCGGCGGTGTGGGGACGCGCGGTCATTGCCGCTCGCGACGAGTTCGACGCCGATTTGATCATCGCCGAGGAGAATTTCGGCGGCGAGATGGTGCGCTTCGTTATCCGCGCCGCCGATCCGAATGCGAACGTGCGCGTCATCTCGGCGTCACGTGGCAAGGTGCTGCGCGCCGAGCCGGTCTCATCGCTTTACGAGCAAGGCCTTGTCCACCACGTCGGTCGTTTCGCGACGCTCGAAGATCAGTTGTGCGCTTTCACCACCCAAGGTTATCGCGGAGAAGGGAGTCCCGATCATGCAGACGCACTCGTGTTCGCCGTCACCGAGCTCATGCTCAAGGAAAACGCTGCAATTCTCGAATTCTATCGCCGTCAGGCGCAAGGCCGCTTCCCGGCTGTATCGCCCGCAGCCCCGGCGCGGAAATTCATCATTGCCGCTCCGCCAACGCATATACGACTTCGTGCGCCCACCGACATATCTGCAGTTAATGGGCTGTCTGGTGCTTATTATCTGTGCGATTCCGAACATTGTATTCTGGCTCAGCGGGAAGATGCCGGAGTCCTGATGAAGAACGGCTTCGTGCCCGCGCCGCTTGTGACCCCGCCGCCCTTGATCTTCAGCTCATTGCTGACGCGAAAGCGGCGGGCGCTTTTGGGCTCGACGCATTTCACCAAGATGTTGAATTGGATTTCGATACACCGCGAGCAGTGAGCACGTAGGGCGGGTTAGCGCAGTGTAACCCGCCGTGTTGTTGCGAACGAATTGGCGGATTACGCTTCGCTAATCCGTCCTACGCGCTGACCAACAATGAAAGAGGCCGCCAACTGAGGCGGCCTCAGATTACGATGCTGTTGTTAGCAGCTGACATGACAGCCTTTAGGGCTACAGCTGATATGGCAGTTAAAGGTAAACGCATTTGGTGATTTTATGGTAACGCCTGTCACATTTTGGCCGGAACGTTGCAGAGCAAATTGCAGCTCTTCAGCTGCTTTTGCAGCAGATTGGTTCTGCTGTGCGAACACCACAGTGGTGCCGACAGTAGACAGAATCGCCAAGGCGAGAAAATATTTGCTCATTGTCATCCCCCTTAATCTCTCTTGTTGTATCGCCATAGATTGTACCCTGGAATAATGGCACGTTGAACTAGAAATCGAAAACCGGCCACTGCTGTTTTCAGAACCAGCCACTAACTACGGAAACCGGCCAGTATCGAAGGTCGGGAGGGAACGTTCTGCGAACGCCGTCGGCCGGACGCGTCTCCGCCGAGTACCAAGTATAATGTGAGGCGTTCGGCCCGCGCGGGACTTGACTCTTATGTTCTCGTTTTGTTCTAATCGACCTCCCATCGGGATTAGGACATGTGCGGTCTCATTAAAGTGCGCGCTCGCGAAGACCCGTTCATTTCGGAAACCCGCGTAGAACCGCAGTTTCTGCGCGATACCAATGCCAAAGCATCGGATGAGCTGCCGGTGTGGCGCCGCCACCCGGACACGGGTGTTCCGGCCGAGGCAAGGCTGCGGTGGGGTCTCATCCCGCATTGGATGAAAGCGCGCCCTGAGATTCAGCCGATCAACGCCCGCGCCGAAACGATCGGCGAAAAGCCGATGTTCAGCGATGCCTACGCCAAGCGGCGGTGCATCGTGCCGATGGACGCGTTCTACGAGCGCGACGCGCGAAAGCAACTTCACGCGTTCGGCATGAAGGACAACAAGGCTTTTGGCGTCGCCGGCATTTGGGAGAACTGGCGCAATCCGGACGGCAATTGGGAGCGGACATTTTGCATCATTACCGTGCCGCCGAATGAGCTTGTCGCGCCGATCCATGATCGGATGCCGGCCATCATTCCAATTGAGCAGCACGCCCGCTGGCTAGGGAGCGAGCTGGACCCGCATGATCTGTTGAAGCCGTTTCCGGCCGATCAGATGAAAATGCTCCGTCCCCTTCGATGATCGCGCTTCGCCGCAAATGATGGTGTATCGCAAAGGCGAGTTGTCGCCATCGGCGATCGATCGCGGCTGGCCGCATCAGGTTGCATTACCGGCGAGCGCATCGCTGAACGGCGGCTACGAAGTCATCCATGAGTTTTGTAACGACCTGTCATTGTGTTCGCGCGGCCATTCAGTTGCTCACAATGGCGAATGGTTCAATGTCTATTGCTTCTCAGAGCGTACCGACGCCGAGAGATTCATGGCGCGGTTTGGCGGAGAAAAATTCGATCCCAGGCAAAGAGGCAAAGGCAGTAATTGGGCGCATTGGCGGCGCAGGTAACTCCCGCTGAATTTCTTCACATCTAGAGCCGGGTGAGTTGAGATTGAACCGATAGTTCGTCATGGCCGGACTTGTTCCGGCCATCCACGTCTTTATTCTGCCGCAGCATTTAAGACGTGGATGCCCGCGACAAGCGCGGGCATGACGATACAATCAAATCTCATCCCGCTCTAAACAACGACTTGGTCAGAGCGCCCCGCGCCCTGGTCGAGCCCTTACGCATGCGCCGCAATACCGCAACAAGGAGTCCGCGATGGACGACATGAACATTTTTATTCCGCTTACCAAGATCGATCTGACGATGCGCCTGGTTTACGGCGTTGTTACCGCAGAGGCGCCGGACCTGATGGGCGAGGTTTGCGACTACGCCTCGACCAAGCCGGAATATCAGAAATGGTCGCGAAAATTCGCAAACGTCACCGACGGCAAAAGCCTCGGCAATCTGCGCGCCATGCACGGCAATGTCGCCGCCGGCAAGCTCGTCGAGATCGCATTCAACGACGAGCAAAAGCGCATCGAGATCTGCGGCAAGGTGGTCGACGACGCCGAATGGCAGAAGGTCGAGGAGGGCGTCTATACCGGCTTCTCGCAAGGCGGCCGGTATCTGAAACGCTGGCCGGACCCCGACGCGCCGGCGCTGATGCGCTACACGGCGGAGCCTTTGGAGGTTTCGCTGGTCGATCATCCGTGCCTGCCGGAAGCGACCTTTGCGGTGATCAAGGCGGATGGCTCGACCGAGCTGCGCAAGTTCAAGACGGAGGCGTTGCCCGGCACGATGTCGGTTGCGGATGCGCTCGCCAAGATCGGCGCGCGCCACTCCAAGGCCGATAAGGATCGTATCAAACAGAGCCACGACCTCCTCGTGGGGCTCGATCCGGATTGCTGCCCCCACCCTAACCC
>Ga0102924_1000721_pt1 | contig 40033 bp, 52 predicted proteins | sample PaiPotPPM11metaG_FD_80116 | JGI IMG/M metagenome (GOLD analysis project Ga0102924, IMG submission 80116) | Iron sulfur acid spring bacterial and archeal communities from Banff, Canada, to study Microbial Dark Matter (Phase II) - Paint Pots PPM... ...
ATGCTGCCGTCGGCCGCGTGCACCGTAACCGAAACTCGTGCCCAAAGACGCCTCTCGGAAACGTAGAGGTTCGTTTCTTCATTGTTGGCGCAGGCAGAGGCGGAATTACAAGGAGCAGGGCGCGCTTCGAAATCGCTATGTAGCAGCGCAATGGTAGCCGTACCCGTGAACGCGCAACCTGTGGGCGCATCGGCGCAAAGCGCGGGCAGCGGCGTAAAGCTCGGCGTGGGGCTCGCGTGCATACCGGATTGCGCGTACGCCGCGACCCCGGTTTGCAGCGAATCGAGCGCGCGCTGGTAGCTTTGGTTGACATAAGTTTGCGCGAGGCGATGTATGGACGTGCGTACCGAGAGCAGACCCGCACTCAAAATCGTATTCGCGGCGAACGCTACCAGCGCGACGCACACGAGCGCGTTGGCGAGCACGTTAGGGTAAACTCTGCGGTGCGGCGATCAATCCGGACTGCTCCACGCGTGCACCGGGCAACGGCGCTTTCGCGCGAAGCTTCCCGCGCAGCGTAACGCTGCCGGGCTCTTCATGGCCCGGGTCGGGCGTATAAGCAACGGTGACGGTTATGTCCGCAGCCGATGAACCATTCTGTGTGATCGTGCTGACGACCGAGATCGGATTGGGGATGGAGGTTTCAAACGTTCCGCTCGGCGCATCACCGGGCGATCCGTACTTCCAGGCATCCTCGGCAACGCGTAGCGTTTGTTCGGCGAACAGCGTTGCAGCGACACGATTGCGGCCCGCGGCGTGCGAACCGGATTTGGCAACGCTCGAAAGCGCGAGAATCAACGCGCCCGCGCACACTGCGGCGATCGCAATCGCCGCGATGGCTTCGATCAGCGCGAAGCCGGCTTGTGCCTTCACGCGGGTAGAAGTGCCCGCCGAGCGTCTTGGGAGTCGCTAGGCCTGGGGCTCCTCTCGCGGAGAGCGCAGAGGCGGCGCGAAGCAAAACGCGATCAGTAACCCCGCGAAACCGGCGATGAAGGGTGAGCCCGCGATCATGTTCGGCGGCCAACCCAATCCACCGGGCAGCGTGAGCTTCGCAACGATAAGGTACAACGTGAAGAGCACGGCCGGAATGCCGAAGCCGAGTGCGTAGAACTCAACCCCTTCGCGAGCGCGCGCGCCGAGGATCGCGATTGCAATGTCCGCCAGCAGGCCGGTGACGACTGCCGCCACGATCTCCCAAAACAGGTTGCTTTGAAAAGCCATGGCGATCGCGAAGAATCCGAGCAAGAACGTCATCGCGCCGAACGGCATACGCCAGCGCCGGATGAGCAGCAGCGCGATTCCCGCCACAACGATCGCTTCGATCAGATTCGCGTCTTCGCTGTAAGCGAGTCCCAGGAACGTCGTCGCCGGAATCGGTCTGCCGGTTGCGGTAAAGACCAAGTTGCCTTGCGCCGTCCACGCGGGCCGGGATGCGTCGAGGCCGGCCAGCTGCGAGACATTTACCGTGCGTCCGCTTACGAGATCGATTACGAAAACTTGCGCGTCGCCGCCGGCATCGCGAATGTATGCAAGGTTTTTCGCGTCGGAAGACCAGGCCGGCATCTGCCCGTTGCGCAACAACTCTTTTGCCGTGTTTCCGGCAGGCGTTGTGATGGCGATGGAGCCGTCTGCCGTGACAAACGCAACGCGATTGTCGCGCGCCCATGTGGCTTGCGCGCCGTCCACCGTTGCCTCGAGCCAGCTGGAAGAACCGCCTGCGGCCGGTACCACCGCGATTTGCTGATGTAAACCGTTGCGGGTCTGGTACGCGATGAATTTTCCGTCGGGCGACCACGCCGGCTGCAGCTTCTCCGTGACGCCGGCTACGATTGTCTTGAGCCCTGACCCGTTGGCATTCATCGTTTCCAAGACATAATCGCCCGACGTCCCCGCCGGGATTGAAATAAAAGCTATCCGTTTTCCATCGGGCGACCATGCGGGCTGTGTATCGTGCCGGCCGCTGCGCGTAACGCGCTTTGCCTGCGTGCCGTCAATGTTTGCGATATAAATATCCGAAGTGGGATTCTTGGCGGTACCGACACGGAACGCGACATGCTTTCCGTCCGGCGATACCGTCGCACCCCAGATGTCGCTGCCGGCGATGGTAAGCAGCCGCGTTTCACGCGTCCCGTCGGCGCGCACCGAATAAAGCGCTCCGCCGGTTTGCGGCTCGTGATAACCGATGACGAGCGATTCCTCGTTATCGCCAATCGGCTGCGCATATTGGGTGAAGAAGCCGAGCAGCGTCAATATCGCGAGCGCGCTGAGAATTGCGGGCCCAGTTATCTTCCAACTTGCGCTCCGCGGTCCGTAACGCGCGGCGATCGATCGTAGTGGGCCGCAAAAGATTAACGCTCCACCGAGCGCGAGCCAGATATGCGACGGGCTGATCAGTGCGTTGATGTCGACTTCGATGCCGTACCGCGTGTGCCACCAGAGATCGAAAGCTCCGCCGATCGCAAACAAGATCACGCCCGCTAGCGAAGTCCAATAGCCGAACGGCAACGCGTAACGCAGCGGATAACCTTGCATGACATTTCGGACGGCGATGGTGCCGAGTACGATCCCATTCAGCGCCATCGTTCCATAAAGAACCGCGTGCCAGGGCGTAAGGAAGGTTTGGTCTACCAGTCCGTGACTGTGCGCCCATCCATCCTGAACGACGCCGCCCATAAGAATCACGGCGAGTACGCCCATGATCCAATCGAACGTGAGTGACGACGGCGGGTAAGCGGAAGCTCGCTGCATCGGCCCAAACTTTGCACGCGCTCGCGCAGGCGCCCTGGCGGGGGCTCGTTTGGATTGCGACGAACGCGGTCGGCAACGCGCACACCTATTTAAGGAGGGCGCTGTTATGTACAACATCAGTGCCGGACGCTCGGCGGGGTGGTCGGGCCTTGCGTTCGTCGTTTTGGCTATCTTATCGACTCTTTTGTTTGGAGGGGCTCCGCCGGAAGTGGCATCGAGTCCGGCGACGATCGGGTCATTCTTGATCGCCCATCGTCATGGGCTCATGATCAGCGCTTGGCTTGGCTTCCCGACCGCGGCCGTTTTCCTGTGGTTTGCCGTCGGAGTGCGCGCGCATCTGGCGCACTCGGCCGGCCTTGCGGACGGCTTGCCGCTCTACGCGATCTCGGCGGCAATCGCTACGGCCGCCATCGCTTTTGGCTGCAGCGCCGTACTGGCTACCCTGGCCATCGCGACTATTCCAACCGATGACTTGCCCGGGTGGTGGGCGCTGTATTGGCTGCTGAGCGGGCCGATAATCTCGATGAGCATTGCGATTTTCATTTTCGCAACTGCACACTCGATGCGGCGGCATGGCTCGGCTTCCGAAGGCTTGACGCTCTACGGCTACTTCGCCGGCTTCGTAGCCGCCGTCAGCACCCTCGCGCTCTTTTTCCGCAGCGGACCCCTAGCGCCGACCGAATGGGTCACTTTCGTGTTCGGCTCTGTCGCCTTCGTGATTTGGGTCATCGCGACGTCGATTTGGCTGATCCGGAGCCCCGGAGCTTCAGCGGCCTAAAGGGTCCTCCGTTGTTGCCTGCAGCAACGGGGATGAGGTATACTCCCAAAGTTCGGTCCACCGGCGGTGCGACCGGCGTTTTAACGCGTTTTGATTTGGGGGCCCCGGCGGCTTTGCCGCTGGAGGGCGCGCAGCACGTAGTGCGGAGCGCCTTTTAAAAGAAGCGGGGTCCCCGAAATAATTCATTATTTTGGGGAGAATTTTGCCGACGATTAGCCAGTTGGTCCGTAAGGGCCGCAAGAAGGCGGAGAAAAAAGTGAAGACCCCGGCGTTCCGCGTCATCCAGACCGGACCGAAACCGGGTCATCCCGATCTGCCCTTGCGCGCCTTCGAAGTGACCGGAAATCCGCAACGCCGCGGCGTTTGCACGCAAGTGAAAACCGTCACTCCGAAAAAACCGAATTCGGCGCTGCGCAAAGTCGCGCGCGTCCGCTTGACCAACGGCGAAGAAGTCACGGCATACATCCCGGGCATCGGCCACAACCTGCAAGAGCACTCGGTCGTGCTCGTGCGCGGCGGCCGCGTGAAGGATCTGCCGGGCGTGCGTTATCACATCATTCGCGGAACGCTGGATACATCCGGCGCCGCGAACCGCAAGCAAGGCCGCTCGAAATACGGCGCCAAGCGCACCGCAAAGAAGTAGGCCGTGCCACGTAAAGGTCCGGCGCCCAAGCGCCAAATTCTGCCCGACCCGCGCCACAACTCCAAAGTGCTCGCGCGCTTCATTAATAAGATCATGCTGCGCGGCAAGAAGTCGTTGGCCGAGCGCATCGCTTACCGCGCGCTCGACATCGTCGCCGAGAAGACCGGCCGCGATCCGATGGACATTTTCTCGCAAGCCTTGAGCAACGCGATGCCGCTGGTCGAAGTGCGTCCGCGCCGCGTCGGCGGTGCGACCTATCAGGTGCCGATGGAAGTGCGTCCGGATCGCCGGCAGGCGATGGCGATGCGCTGGCTGATCGGCTTCGCGCGTTCGCGCGCCGGCCATTCAATGGAAGAGAAACTCGCGGGCGAACTGATGGACGCCGCCAACAATCAGGGCGCGACCATCAAAAAGCGCGAGGACACGCACAAGATGGCTGAGGCCAACAAAGCCTTCGCGCATTATCGCTGGTAATCGCGATGGCCCTCAATCGCGAATATCCGCTCGAGCGGACTCGCAACATCGGTATTGCAGCCCACATCGACGCCGGCAAAACGACGTGCACCGAGCGTATTCTTTTCTATACCGGCCGCACGCATAAGATCGGCGAAGTGCACGACGGCGCCGCGACGATGGACTGGATGGTTCAAGAGCAAGAGCGCGGCATCACGATAACGTCGGCGGCAACGGCCTGCACGTGGCGTGATACACGCATCAACATCATCGATACGCCTGGGCACGTGGATTTCACGGTTGAAGTGGAGCGTTCGCTGCGCGTGCTCGACGGATTGGTCGCGCTCTTCGATTCGGTTGCCGCCGTGCAGCCGCAATCGGAAACCGTTTGGCGGCAGGCCAACAAGTACCGCGTGCCGCGGATCATCTTCGTGAACAAGATGGACCGCATGGGTGCCGATTTCTTCAACGCGGTCGACAAGATCAAAGAACGGCTAGGCGCTAACGCCACGCCGATTCAGATACCGATCGGCGCTGAAGACAACTTCCTAGGCGTCGTCGACTTGTTTACGATGAAGAAGATTCTCTACACCGACGATCTGGGCTCGGTGATGGAACAACACGATCTTGAAGGCGACCTGCGCGAGCTCGCGTTGCGCTGGCGCCAGAATCTGGTCGAGAACATTGCCAGCGAAGATGAACATCTGCTCGAGATGTTCGTCGCGGGAGAAGAGCTCCCGATCGATCGCATGAAGACCGCGCTGCGCAAAGCCACCATCGATGGCAGCGTGCTGCCCATGCTGTGCGGCTCCGCATTAAAGAACAAAGGCGTCCAGGCGCTCCTGGATGCGATCGTCGATTATCTCCCGTCGCCGCTCGAAGCCAAGCCGATCATCGGGAAGGATCCGGAAACGGGCGAGGAGATTCGCCGCAAGGCGGACGATAGTGAACCATTCTGCGCACTGGCCTTCAAGATTGCCACCGACCCGTACGGCAACCTGACGTACTTCCGCGTCTATAGCGGAGCGCTAAACAAGGGCTCGTACGTCTACAATCCGCGTTCGGGGCGCAAAGAGCGCATCGGTCGCATCCTGCGCATGCACGCGAACCATCGCGAAGATATCGACGCAATCGGCGCTGGCGACATTGCCGCTGCGGTCGGCCTGACCGACACGCGCACCGGCGACACGCTCTGCGACGAGAAGCATCTGATCGCGTTGGAATCGATTGTTTTCCCGGAGCCGGTCATCTCGCAAGCGATCGAGCCCAAGACCAAAGGCGATCAGGACAAGCTTGGCACCGCGCTGACGCGTTTGGCGCAAGAAGATCCTACCTTTAAGATGCGCACCGACGAAGAGACGCAGCAAACGATCATCTCCGGTATGGGCGAACTGCATTTGGAGATCATCCTGGACCGGCTGCTGCGCGAGTTCAAAGTTGACGCGAACGTCGGCAAACCGCAGGTCGCTTACAAAGAAGCGATCACCAAGACGGTCGAAAAGGAAGGCAAATTCATCCGTCAGTCCGGCGGCAAGGGCCAGTTCGGCGACATCTGGCTGCGCGTCGAACCGCAGGTACCGGGCACCGGTTTTGTCTTCGAATGGAAGATCGTAGGCGGCAAGGTTCCGAAGGAGTATGCTAAGGCGGTCCAGGAAGGCATCAAAGAGGCGTCGCAGAGCGGCGTGCTCGCAGGCTATCCGGTCATGGATTTTAAGGCGACCGCTTTCGACGGCAAGTACCACGACGTGGACTCGTCCGAGATAGCGTTCAAGATTGCCGCGTCGATGGGATTCAAGGAAGCCAATCGAGCGGCCGGACCGATCTTGCTCGAGCCGATCATGAAGGTGGAAGTGACCACGCCCAAAGACTACATGGGCGCGATCACGGGCGACCTGAATCGCCGGCGGGGCATGATCATCTCGACGGAGGAAGCGCCGGGCGGCGCGCAGATCATCACGGCGAACGTGCCGCTTTCCGAGATGTTCGGCTACGCAACCGACATGCGGTCGGCGACGCAAGGCCGGGCGACCTACACGATGGAGTTCTCTCATTATGAGAAAGCTCCGAAATCCATCGAGGAAGAGATCGTGGCGAAAGCCGGGGGCAAGAAGACCTCCGCCGCCTAAGTGGCGATCTCAAAACACTAGAGTTAAATGAGGAAGACGACTTAAGATGGCGAAGGCAAAATTCGAGCGGAACAAACCGCACGTCAACATCGGCACGACGGGGCACGTCGACCACGGTAAGACGACCCTTACCGCGGCAATCATCAATTGCCTCGCCACCGAGAACGCGAATATCGCGAAGCGTACCGTCGACGACATCGACAACGCGCCCGAAGAAAAAGAGCGCGGGATTACCATTGCGATTTCGCATCAAGAGTACGAAACGAAGAAGCGCCATTACGCTCACGTCGATTGTCCGGGCCACGCCGACTATATCAAAAATATGATTACCGGCGCCGCGCAGATGGACGGCGCAATTCTGGTCGTCTCGGCAAGCGACGGCCCGATGCCGCAGACGCGCGAGCACATCTTACTGATGCGCCAAGTCGGCGTTCCGAACATCGTGGTCTTCTTGAACAAAGTCGACATGGTCGACGACGAGGAGCTCCTCGAGCTGGTCGAGCTCGAAATTCGCGAGCTGCTCAACAAGTACGAGTACCCCGGCGACACGACGCCGATCATCCGCGGTTCGGCGTTAAAGGCGCTGAACTCGTCGGGCAAGCGCGGCGAACCGGATACCGATCCCATCTTCAAGTTGATGGATACCGTTGACGAGTACATTCCCGATCCGGTCCGCGAAACGGACAAGCCGTTCCTCATGCCGGTCGAAGACGTCTTCACGATCACGGGCCGCGGCACGGTCGGCACGGGCCGCGTCGAGCGCGGACAAGTCAAGGTTGGCGAAGAGGTCGAGATTGTCGGGCTCCAAGAAGCGACGCGTAAAACCGTCGTGACCGGCATCGAGATGTTCCGCAAACTGCTCGACATCGGCATCGCCGGCGACAACATCGGCGTGCTGCTGCGCGGCATCGATCGCAACGACATCGAGCGCGGACAAGTGCTCGCGAAACCCGGCTCGATCAAACCGCACATGAAGTTCAAAGCCGAAGTGTACGTTCTCTCGAAAGAAGAGGGCGGACGCCACACGCCGTTCTTTGCGAACTACCGGCCGCAGTTTTACTTCCGCACGACCGACGTCACCGGGACCATCAAGCTGCCCGAGGGCGTCGAGATGGTCATGCCGGGCGACAACATCGCGATGGACGTCGAGCTGATTACGCCGATCGCCTGCGAGGAAGGGTTGCGTTTTGCAATCCGCGAGGGCGGCCGGACGGTGGGCGCCGGCGTCGTAATCGCGGTTTCGGAATAATGGCCAAACAGAAGATCCGCATCCGCCTAAAAGCATACGACCATCGCGTGCTCGATCAATCGGCGGAGCGGATCGTCGACACGGCAAAACGCACCGGCGCTTTCGTCAGCGGCCCGGTGCCGCTGCCGACGGAGATCAACCGTTTTTGCGTCAACCGTTCGCCTCATGTCGACAAGAAGTCGCGCGAGCACTTCGAGATGCGCACGCATAAGCGGCTCATCGACATTCTGCAGGCCTCGCCGAAGACGATGGATGCGCTCATGCATCTCGACCTTCCGGCCGGCGTGGACATCGAACTCAAAGCCTAACCCTCCGCGCCTCGCGCGGACAAGCAGGCAGGCCTGGCGAACCCAAGGCCCATGCCGATTCCGCTGCACGAGGTTCGCGAGCGCACATTTTCCGGGACGCGGCGGCGTATTTTCCAGCTGTTCGTTGACATGGGGACGTCCAACGACATCATCTGGCCGTTCGCGGCGCAGCCCTTCATGCGTTCTCCCGGACCGATGGTTCCCGGCCGCACCGAGGAATGGCATAACGGCTTCCACGCTATTCTCGAAGAGGTCGTGCCGGAAGAGAAGATCGTTTGGCGCATTCAAAACGACGGCTTTGACGGCGTGCACGGGTTTTATCTGAGCGGCGACGCGAAAAAGACCACGGTGCAGCATCGCATCGACGCATCGCTCAGCGATACCGAAGGCCGGCTATTATGGCGGCGCTTGGAAGATCAGCAAGAGCGTTCGATCGAAGCGCTCTTCGACAAAATCGCGCGCGTCTTGAAACGTTGACGCCCGACGCGCTAGATTTTCTCGACCTCGGCGCACTGCTCGACGACGAAGAGCGGATGATTCGCGATACGGTGCGCACGTTCGTGCGCGACCGCATTCTCCCCGATATCGCGCAATGGTTTGAAAGCCACACGTTTCCGCGCGAGCTCGCGCGCGAACTCGGAAAGCTCGGCGTGCTCGGGATGCACCTGCAGGGCTATGGCTGCCCGGGCGCGAGCGCGGTCTCGTATGGTTTGGCGTGCATGGAACTGGAAGCCGGCGATTCGGGCGTGCGCAGCTTCGCTTCGGTGCAAGGGTCGCTTGCAATGTTTGCGATCTGGCGCTGGGGCAGCGAAGAACAAAAGAACGCCTGGCTCCCGCCAATGGCTGCGGGCGAGCTCGTCGGCTGCTTCGGGCTGACCGAACCCGATTTTGGCAGCGACCCTTCGGGCATTCGCACGCGCGCGCGCCGTGACGGTTCGGATTGGGTGATCGACGGAAGCAAGGCGTGGATTACCAATGGCGGGATCGCGGACGTGGCGGTTGTGTGGGCGCAAGCCGATGAAGGCATCCGCGGATTTCTGGTTCCGGCCAAGACCAAAGGTTTCACGACGCACCCAATCGAGCGGAAGCTCTCGCTGCGAGCGTCGGTCACGTCGGAACTCCTTTTCGAAAATTGCCGCGTGCCCGCAGATGCCGTCTTTCCCGAGGTGCGCGGATTGCGTGGTCCATTAGCTTGTCTCAACGAGGCGCGCTACGGCGTGCTGTGGGGCGCGATGGGTGCGGCGCGCAGCTGCTTTCAGACCGCTCTCGAGTACGCGAAGACGCGCCGGCAGTTCGGGCGAGCGATCGGCGGTTTTCAGCTGACGCAGCAAAAGCTCGTGAAAATATTGCTGGAACTGAACAAGGGCACGCTCCTTGCGCTTCACATCGGACGGATGAAAGACGCCGGCCGCGCGCATCCCAGCCAGATGAGCTTCGGAAAGCTCAATAATGTGCGCGAAGCCCTGGGTATCGCGCGTGAGGCGCGCAGCATTCTTGGGGCGAACGGCGTCACGCTCGAATACCCCATCATCCGGCACATGAACAACCTGGAATCGGTGTTTACCTACGAAGGCACCAACGAAATCCACACCTTGATTCTGGGAGAAGCGATCACGGGCCTGAGCGCCTTTACCTAGCTCGGATTCAGGCTCGGCGGCCTTTCTGCTTGACGAGGCTCGCGACACCTGTTACTATCCCGAGGTTGCCCACGCCGGCGGCTCGATTTTGCGCGCCGGCAGGGAATTAAAACAGTACGCCTGGGTCCGTGGAGACTAAAGAGTAAATGAAGAACATCCTTGGCCGCAAGGTTGGGATGACGAGCGTGTTCACCGATGACGGCCGCTACGTGCCGGTCACGGTGATTGCCGCCGGCCCCTGCACCGTGGTGGAGCGCAGGTCGAAAGAGACGCACGGCTACGAAGCCGTCGCGCTGGCATTCGGCGAGGTGAAAAAGTCTCGCGTGAATCGCGCCATGAGCGGACATTATAAGAAGGCCGGCGCCGAACCGCGCCGCTGGACGCGCGAATTTCGCAACGACATAGAGGGCGTCGAAGCCGGTCAAACGATTACGGTATCGGAGTTCGAAGCCGGTGACCGCGTCGACGTTGTCGGCATTTCCAAAGGCCACGGGTTCGCGGGCGGAATCAAACGGCACAATTTTCGCGGCGGCGGAGCGAGCCACGGCTCGATGATTCATCGCCAGCCCGCTTCCAACGGCGACACGAACGCCGGGCGCACGGTGAAAGGAAGCCGCCGGCCCGGTCACTACGGAGTTGACCGCACCACCCACCAAAATTTGGAAATCGTCCGCACCGATGCGGAACGCAATTTGTTACTTGTCCGCGGGCCGGTTCCGGGGCCGAAGAATTCGCTGGTGCTCGAGAGCAGAACCACGAAGCAGAAAGCGGCGCGCTGATGCCGTCGGTTATCGATCTCAACGGCAAGGTCGTGCGCGAAGAGCCGGTTCCCGAAATTCTCGGACGCGAATACGGCGACAAACAGCATGCGATCTTCCGCGCAGTCTTTCGCGAGCTCGCGAATCCGCGCGCGGGTACGGGCTCGACCAAAAAACGGGACGAAGTGAGTGGCGGTGGCCGTAAGCCGTGGCGCCAAAAAGGCACCGGGCGGGCGCGTCAAGGTTCGATTCGTTCGCCGCAGTGGCGTCATGGCGGGGTGGTTTTCGGTCCGCAGCCGCGCAGCTACGTGAGCGATCTCAACAAGAAAGAGCGCCGCGTGGCATTTATCGCCGCGCTCGCGGATCGTTTTCGTAACGGCGCCGTGACCGTGCTCGAAACCGAGAACTTCAATCTTTCCAAGACCGCTGAGTTCGCGAACCTCCTCTTTGGCGGAGCGAAGGCAGCCAAGAAGGCCGCCAGCACACTGCTCATCCACGGCCGCGACGAACGCGCAGCGGTAGCCATGGAACGCGTGAGCCGGAACCTCAAAAAAGTCGGAATCACCAACACGGGAGCGCTCGACGTGAAAGACGTGCTCCGCTTCAACCGGCTGGTTTTCACCACCGAAGCCTACGCCGAACTGCTCGGCACCCTGGGAGCAAAATAATGGAAGCGCGCGACGTCATCATCGCTCCGCGGATCTCCGAGAAATCGATGGCCGAAGCGCTCGGCCATCAATATAGCTTTACGGTGCATCCGGACGCGACCAAGACGCAGATCCGGCACGCAGTCGAAGAGATTTTCAAAGTGAACGTGATCAAAGTAAATACCGTGAACGTCGGCGGGAAACGCCGTAATTTCGCGCGCCGCGGTCTGCGGACTCAAGGCCGCACCAAAGATTACAAAAAAGCCATCGTGACGTTGAAGGCCGGCCAGAAGATCGAACTCGGCGGCGTCAACTACTTCGAGCAGTAAGGACGCATACGCAGTGCCGGTAAAAAAATATAAAGCGACCAGCGCAGGCAAGCGGTTCATGACGACGATGGATTTTTCCGATCTCTCCCAGGTGGCGCCGGAGAAGTCGCTGGTCGAGGTTCGCAAGAAGCATTCGGGCCGAAATTTCAACGGTCACATTACGGTGCGCCACAAAGGCGGCGGCACGCGCAAGATGTACCGCATCATCGACTTCAAGCGCATGAAGGACGCCATTCCCGGGAAAGTCGCGACGCTCGAATACGATCCCAATCGGTCGGCGCGGATTGCGCTCATCAACTACCGGGACGGCGAAAAGCGCTACATCCTGGCGCCCGCGGGCTTGAAAGTCGGCGACGTCGTGGAGTCGGGCCCGAGCGCCGACATCAAAAACGGCAACTGTTTGCCGCTTAAAAATATCCCGGTCGGCACGGTGATTCATAACATTGAGCTGCGTCCGGGTCAGGGCGGAAAGCTCGTGCGCAGCGCCGGCGGCGCCGCGCAACTGATGGCCAAGGAAACGGAGTACGCGCAAGTGCGCATGCCTTCGGGTGAAGTGCGTCAAGTGCTGGCACTTTGCCGCGCGACGGTCGGGCAGCTCGGAAATCTCGAACACGAGAACGAGATCATCGGCAAAGCCGGCCGGCAGCGGCATCGCGGCGTGCGGCCGACGGTGCGCGGCATCGCGATGAACCCGGTCGATCACCCGCACGGCGGCGGCGAAGCGCGCTCGACATCCGGACGTCCGCCCACAACGCCGTGGGGACAGATGACCATGGGCAAAAAGACGCGCCGCAACAAACGCACTTCCAAGATGATCGTCAGAAAGCGCGGAGCGAAGTAATGGGACGCAGCCTGAAAAAAGGTCCGTACGTAGCGGATCATTTGCTGAAGAAGATCGAAGCGCTGAACGAGCGCCGCGAGAAGCGCGTCGTGCGCACGTGGAGCCGCGCGTCTACGATCGTTCCGGCCATGGTCGGCCACACGATCGGCGTGCATAACGGCAAGGCCCACATACCGGTTTTCGTCACGGAAAACATGGTCGGGCATAAGCTGGGCGAATTCGCGCCAACGCGTATTTTCCGCGCTCACAGTGGTGAGAAATCGGCCTTGAAGGCGGCGGCGGCCGCAGCAGCCGGCCCCGGCGCCGGCCCCGTTCCCGCGGCTGCACCGGCACCGGCGGCGAGTGCATGAACCAATCCAACGAACGCAGCGAGGCTGTCGCGCACTTGAAATTTGCCCGCATGGGTCCGCGCAAACTGCGCCGCGTCGCGGACGCCATTCGCGGGAAGAGCGTCAAAGAGGCGCTCGTCCTTTTGAAATTTGCCGGCGTATTCGCCGCGGAGCCGATTGAAAAACTGCTGCGCAGCGCCGTTGCCAATGCCGAGAATAATCACGACATGAACGTCGACGACCTGTTCGTGTCGCGCATCATGGTCGACGGCGGGCCGGGAGGCGGGTTTACCAAGCGTCTGGATCCGCGCGCGCAAGGCCGCGCGAATTTCAAGCGTAAACGCCTTTCGCACGTAACCGTAGCCGTGGCCGAAAAACCGGCTTCGAAACAGGCGCGCACACGCAAAGCGGCCGAACCCGCGCACGCGGCAAAGGCGCCCGCGCGGCGCAAAGCTCCGGCGCGCAAGGCGCCGGCGCGCAAGAAGAAAACTGCTAAAGCGGGAGCGCGAGCATAGTGGGACAAAAAATTCACCCCGTCGGCTTGCGCCTAGGCATCACGCGCACGTGGGACAGCCGCTGGTTCGAGAAAAAACACTATCGCGCTTGGCTGCACGAGGACGTCAAGATCCGTAAGTATTTCGCGCGCTGGACGCGTCCGGCGGCGATAAGCAAGATTGAGATCGAACGGCGCTCCAATCAAACGCGCGTGATCGTCAACACCGCTAAGCCGGGTATCATTATCGGCAAACGCGGCGTCGGGATCGAAGAGATTCGTAAGGGGTTGGAAACGCTGACCGGCAAGACCGTGCAAGTCAACGTCATGGAGATCAAGCATCCCGAATTGGATGCGCGGCTCGTGGGGCAGAATATCGTCGATCAGCTCGAAAAACGCATTGCGTTCAGACGCGCGATGAAGCAGGCGATCATGCGTAGCATGCGCGCCGGCGCACGCGGGATCAAAGTGCAAGTTTCAGGCCGCCTCGGCGGCGCCGAAATCGCGCGCACCGAGCGCAATCACGACGGCAAGGTACCGCTACACACGCTGCGCGCCGACATCGACTACGCGCACGTCGAAGCATTCACGACCTTCGGCCGCATCGGCGTCAAGGTTTGGATTTACCGCGGCGAAGTGCTGCCCGAGCATGCGCGCGGACCCGAGTCTGCGCGCGGTCCGCAATTCCCGCAGCGCCGGGAACGCGGAGGCCGTACCCGGCGTCCGGCGCCGGCGCGTACCGACATGACCGCCGAGCCCGTTTCGGATTATCCTGTTCCCGATGTTGCCGAAGCGCAACTGATCGTTCCTGAAATCATCGCGCCGGAAACTACAGCTCCGGAAGCGGCTGCTCCGGAAGTTCAGCCCGCGGTTGAAGAATCGCCCGCCGAAGAAGCTTCGCCGCCGGAAGGACCGGTTGAGTAATGCTGACACCAAAACGCGTAAAGTGGCGGAAGGTTCATCGCGGACGGATGAAGGGTCGCGCGATGCGCGGCAATTCGCTGACGTTCGGCGAGACCGGATTGCAGGCATTGGAGCCGTGCTGGCTCACCAACCGCCAGATCGAAGCTGCGCGTATCGCGATGACGCGGCACATCAAACGTGGCGGCAAGGTTTGGATCAAAGTTTTCCCCGACAAATCGGTAACCAAGAAGCCGGCTGAGGTGCGCATGGGCGCGGGCAAAGGCAATCCCGAGTTTTGGGTCGCGGTGGTCCGTCCGGGCCGCGTGCTGTTCGAACTCTCAGGCGTAGAACCCGACGTCGCGAAGCGCGCTCTGCAGCTGGCCGCTTCCAAATTGCCGATCCGGACCAAGCTCATCACCCGTGAGGAGGCGCAGGCATGAAGGGCAACGAGCTCGCGGAACTGCGCGGTTTGACGATCCCCGAACTGCAATCGAAAGCTCGCGAAACGAAGGAAGAGCTCTTCAACCTGCGTTTTGCGTTGCGCACCGGGCATTTGTCGGATTTCAGCAAGGTGCGCGCCATGCGCCGCGCCTACGCGCAAATACATACGGTCATTTCGGAGAAGCGTTTGCGGGAGGTTAAGAATGCCGGTTGATCAACGGCACAAACGGCGTCTGAAGCAAGGCCGGGTCGTGTCCGACAAAATGGACAAAACGATCGTCGTGCTGTCCGAGACTCGCGTTGCTCATCCGGTTTATGGAAAAATCGTGCGCAAGTCGGTGAAGTTCAAAGCTCACGACGAGAAAAACGAAGCGAAGACCGGCGATACGGTGCGGATCGCTGAAGCTCGCCCGTTGTCGCGCGACAAACGCTGGCGCCTGGTCGAAATTATAGAGAGAGCAAAGTAGTGATCCAACAAGAGACGCGGCTGAAAGTTGCCGACAATTCGGGAGCGCGCGAGCTGCTCTGCATTCACGTGCAGGGTGGCAGCCGGCATCCCTATGCCCGAGTCGGCGACGTGATCGTCGGAACGGTCAAGAGCGCCATTCCCGGCGCGGCCGTGAAGAAGGGCCAAGTCGTGCAAGCGGTGGTCGTGCGCACGTCGGCGCCGATTCGCAGGCCGGACGGTTCGGTGGTGAAGTGCGACGACAACGCGTGCGTCGTGCTCAAGGGTGAAAAGGATCTCGATCCGCGCGGCACGCGCGTATTCGGGCCGGTGATGCGCGAATTGCGCGATCGCGGCTTTTTGAAGATCGCGTCGCTGGCGCCCGAGGTGCTCTAATGCGAAATATTGTGAAGGGCGATACCGTCTTGATCCGGCGCGGCAAAGAGCGTGGCAAGCGCGGCGTCGTCAAGTCGATTTTTCCGCGCGACGGCATGGCAACGGTTGAGGGTTTGAATATCGTCAAGCGGCACACCAAGCCCGGCGCGCCGCAACAGCAAAATATGGGCGGCTCGACGCAGTCGGGCGGCATCCTTGAGAAGGAAGCGCCGTTGCCGATCAGCGCGCTCCAATATGTGTGCGAGAAATGCAAGCGCCCGACGCGCCTGCGTCACCACGAAACGGCCGAAGGCACCAAGCGGGTTTGCGCAAAATGCGGCGAGCCCGCGCGTCTGCCGGTCAAGGAGCGTAAGGCATGACCGCGCGGCTGAAAGAAAAGTACGAAAAAGACGTGCGCAATCAGTTGCGCGACCGGTTCGGCTATAAGAATCCGCACCAGATTCCGAAGCTAGACAAAGTCGTCATCAACATGAGCGTCAGCGAAGCGATTACCAACCCGAAGGCGCTCGATGCGGCCGCTTCGGAGCTGCAAGCCATCAGCGGCCAAAAGCCGGTGATCGCAAAGGCGAAGAAGTCGATTGCGGCGTTCAAGCTGCGCGAAGGCGTGAACATCGCCGCCAAGGTTACGCTGCGCGGTGAGCGGATGTACGTTTTTCTGGACAAGCTCTTCAACGTCGTGCTGCCTCGTATTCGGGATTTTCGCGGGCTGTCGCGCAAGTCGTTCGACGGCCGTGGAAACTACAACATGGGACTGCGCGAGCAGATCGTGTTCCCGGAGATCAATTATGACAAGGTCGACAAGATGCGCGGAATGGACATCGTCATTGTAACGACGGCCAAGAATGACGAGGAGGCCACGGAATTTCTCACCGCGATGGGTCTGCCGCTTCAGCGAACCGCCGGAGCGCAAAGGTAAATAAGGGAAGCACAATTGGCTAAAACCGCCTTAATCGAAAAATCGAAACGCAAGCCGAAGTTCAAAGTGCGCGCGCACAACCGGTGCGAGCTCTGCGGCCGTCCGCGCGGTTTTTACCGCAAGTTCGGCCTATGCCGCATTTGCTTCCGCGAAAACGCGCATAAGGGAAACATTCCCGGCATCACCAAGGCGTCGTGGTGAACATATGTCTGTTATAACCGATCCGATCGCCGACATGCTGACCCGGATTCGCAATGCGAATACCGCCAATCACGATATTGTGGACATTCCCGCTTCGCGCACGAAGGTTGCGGTGGCCCAAATTCTCAAAGACGAGGGCTTCATCAACGAATACGAGCGCTTGAATGAAGGTCCGCAAGGCACGTTGCGGCTCAAACTCAAGTACGGCCCGAACAAAGAGAAGATCATTACGGGCTTGCGGCGCATCTCGCGCCCGGGCTTGCGCGTGTATACGAACAAGACGGAAATTCCGCGCGTGCTGGGCGGCCTTGGCCTCGTGATCATGTCGACGTCGCGCGGCATCATGTCGGGCCGCCGCGCCAAAAAGGAAGGCTGCGGCGGAGAGGTCCTTGCTTATGTGTGGTAGCGCATAATGTCACGTATTGGAAAACTTGCAATTGTCGTACCCAGCGGCGTCACCGTAGACGTTGCCGGCGACGTCGTGCACGTCAAAGGTCCTAAAGGCGAGCTGCGGCACCAAACGATGCATCACGTCACGGTGCGCGTGGACGACGGTAAGGTCGTGGTCGAGCGCACCGGCAACGAAAAGCCCCACCGCGCCGCGCACGGTTTGACACGCACGCTTCTGAACAACATGGTCGAAGGCGTCAGCAAAGGCTTCCGCAAGAGCTTGGAGATCCAAGGCGTGGGCTACCGTGCCGCCAAGTCGGGCGAAAAGGTAAACCTTACGCTGGGCTTATCGCATCCCGTCAGTTATCAGCCTCCCAAGGGCGTTACGCTGACGGTGGAAGGCACGACAAAAATCCATGTCGAGGGAATCGACAAACAGCAAGTCGGTCAAGTCGCCGCGGAAATTCGCGACCTTCGTCCGCCCGAACCTTACAAAGGCAAAGGCATTCGCTATGAAGGCGAATACGTTCGCAAGAAGCTCGGCAAGGCCGGCAAGGCAGCGAAGACATAATGCGCGTTTCCTCTCGCGAGCAAGGCCGGCGCGTGCGCCACGCGCGGCTTCGCCAAAAAGTTTCCGGCAGCGCAGAACGTCCTCGTCTGCTGGTCAGGCGCACCTTGCATCATATTTACGCTACCGTTGTCGACGACTCGCAGGGCCGCACGCTGGTGGCTGCTTCCACGCGTGAAAAAGATGTGCGCGCCGATTTGAAATCGACGACCAATCTCGCAGCCGCGGAGAAGATCGGCCAAGCCATCGCGAGCAAAGCCAAACAGGCGGGCATTACCCGCGTCGTCTTCGACCGAAGCGGTTTGAAATATCACGGGCGCGTCAAGGCGCTCGCGGATGCGGCGCGCCAAGCCGGATTGGAGTTTTAATGCAGTATCGCAGCGGAGGCCGCGACCGCGACAACAGTGGGTTCGATGAAACGGTCGTCCGGATCAATCGCGTCGCGAAGGTCGTCAAAGGCGGTAAGCGCTTTAGCTTCAGCGCGCTCGTCGTCGTCGGCGACCGCAAAGGCAAGGTCGGGTTTGCAATCGGGAAAGCGGGCGAAGTTCCCGAAGCGATTCGCAAAGCCGTCGAAGCCGCCAAGAAAAACCTCATCACCGTGCCGATGGTCGAGCGCACGATTCCGCACCAGATTAATTCGCGAATCGGCGCAGCCAACGTGCTCCTCAAACCGGCTTCGCCCGGAACCGGCGTCATCGCCGGAGGTCCGATGCGCGCCGTTCTCGAGCTCGCCGGCATTCACGACATCGTCACCAAATCACTGGGCAGCAACAATCCGATCAACGTGGTATACGCGACGATCGAAGGCTTGCGCTCCCTCAAGACGTTCGAGCAGGTCCGCGCACTGCGCGGCAAACCCTCGAACGGCTCGTCCGCTGCATAGAGCACGTCATGGCTGAACGCAAAAAAACATCAAAACGAAAAACGATCGCTAAGGCAAGCGCGGTCAAGAAAAGCGCGCCCGCCAAAGCGACCGTTGCCAAGGCGCCGCGCAGCGCACCGACAGCTGCGATCGTCACCGAACGCGCCGGCGGATTGACGCTCGGAGCAGTGCGTCCGGCTAAAGGCAGCCGCCCTAAACGTACGCGCGTCGGACGCGGCCACGGTTCGGGCATGGTCAAGACCGGCGGCGAAGGCGGCAAAGGGCAAACCGTTCGCTCCGGCGGCGGAAAAGGTCCGGCGTTCGAAGGCGGCCAGACGCCGTGGCAGCGGCGCCTACCGCATCGCCGCGGCTATTCGCAAAAAGCGCGCGACATCGGGCATTTTCGCGTTCGCTACACCGTCGTCAACTTGGGCGATTTGGCGGACTGGGATCCGGCTGTCGAAATCTCGCCGCAAACGCTCAAGGTCGCCAAGAAGATTAGAGCGATCGGCGACGGCGTGAAAATTTTGGGCGGGAGTAAGCCGGGCAAATCGCTACCGGGTGGACTGCGTTTCCGCGACGTGCTCTTTTCGAGCACGGCGAAAGAAGCGCTCGAAGCCGCCGGGGCGACGATAGAGAAACTCATTGCTGAATAACCTGCGCGCGGCACTCCTGGTTCCGGATATTCGGAAGCGGGTGATGTTCGTGCTCGGCGCGTTCGCGCTGTTCGTGTTCATGATTCACGTTCAGATACCGGACGTGAACGATAAAGTCTGGAATAATTTGCTGCAGCAGGGCGTCTTTTACAACCTGCTCGGCTTCCTCTCGGGCGGCGCGCTGCAAAAACTCTCGGTGATCGCGATGGGCATCACGCCCTTCATCAACGCCTCGATCATCATGCAGCTGATGACCGTCGTGTTGCCGCAGCTCGAAGAGCTCGCAAAGAAAGGCGGCGAGGAAGGCCGCAAGAAGATCGGCCGCTACACGCGCTGGCTGACCATCGTGCTCGGCACGGCGCAAGCCTTCTTCATGGCCAACATGATGCACGCTAACCACGTCTTCTACGACGACAGCATCTGGTTTGAGCTGTACGCCGTGATCGCAATGGTGGGCGGAACGCTTTTCCTGATGTGGCTGGGCGAACAGATTACCGACAAAGGCATCGGCAACGGCGTCTCGCTGATTATCTTCATCGGCATCGTGCTGCGCTATCCGCAGTATGTTGCTCAGACGTACGCGTCGACCACTAAGGGCGGCGAAAGCCTCGCCAACCTGCTGATCTACATCGTGATCGCGATCCTGGTGATCGTCTCGATCGTCTTCCTCTATCAGGGGCAGCGCCGCATACCGGTGCAGCAAGCCCGCCGCGTCGTCGGGCGGAAGATGTTCGCAGGCCGGTCTACATACATTCCGCTGCGTTTGAATAACGCGGGCGTTATTTCGATCATCTTTGCGATCTCGCTGCTGCTTTTGCCGCAGCAGGCGTTGTCGTGGTTTAATCGCGGTGGCGTCGTTGCTCACAATTTCCTGGGCACGGTCTCCAACTGGGTGACGCTGAACTTTAGCCCGAACTCGTGGCTGTACAACCTGGTCTATTTCATCCTGGTCGTCGTCTTCACGTTCTTTTACAGCGCGGTGGTCCTCAACACGAAAGACATCGCGGACAATCTCAAAAAGAGCGGCTCATTTATTCCCGGCATCCGGCCGGGGCAGCCCACGGTTGATTACATCAATCGCATTCTCATCCGGATTACAACCGCCGCCGCCATCTATTTAGGCTTGCTCGCGGTGCTGCCGGGGATGCTGCAGCGCGGACTTTCCGTCACGACGTTCTATTTGGGTTCGACGTCGCTGCTGATCGTGGTCGGCGTGGCGCTCGACACCATCACGCAGATCGAAGCTCGCCTGGCGATGCGCGACTACCGCGGATTTATTAAAAGGTAATGCGGCTCATATTCTTGGGACCGCCCGGCGCGGGCAAGGGCACGCAGTCGAAACTGCTGACCAAACGCTTTGGCGCCAGGCATATCTCTACCGGTGACATTCTCCGCGACCATCGCGTCGCGGGTTCCGATCTCGGTAGATTGGCCGAAGGCTTCATGCGGCACGGCGAGCTGGTTCCCGACGAACTGATCCTCAAGATGATCGAAGGCGAACTCGAAAAATCGCCGCGCGGATTTATCATGGATGGTTTTCCGCGTACGGTAGCGCAAGCCGAGGCGTTTGACGCCTTGTTGGATAGCAAGGGACTCGCGCTCGACGCGGTCGTTCTTTTCGACGTCGACCGGGACACGCTGGTCAAACGTCTGACCGCGCGCTGGACCAATCCGCTCACCGGCAAGAGCTATAACGCGATCACCAATCCGCCGCCGGGCCCCGGTATGCGCGATGCCGACGGCACCGAATTGATCCAGCGCGAGGACGACAAACCTGAAACGGTGAGCAAACGTCTGGACGTGTATCGCGAAAAAACCGAACCGCTGGTCGCATACTATCGCAAACGCGGCAAGCTCGTCCCGGTCAACGGATTAGCTCCGGTGGAAGAAGTGACTCGTCAGATCGTTTCGGCTTTGAGCCCGGAGCTGCAGGCAAAGTGATCACCCTGCGTTCTGCGCGCGAGATCGAAGCGATGCGCCGCAGCGGCAAGATTACCGCCAAGGTTCTTTCGGATTTGATGGCGGCTGCTAAAGCGGGCATGACGACGGCCGATATCGACGCGCTCGCCGAAAACGGCATTCGCGAATTGGGCGGCGAGCCCACATTTAAGGGCTACCGAGGGTATCCGGCTTCAGTCTGCACGTCGGTAAACGATCGCGTGGTGCACGGCATCCCGGGTGGATACACGCTCCGCGAGGGCGATTTGCTTTCGATCGATCTCGGGACCACGTTGGACGGTTACGTCAGCGACAGCGCGGTTACCGTGGCCATCGGTGCGGTTTCTGAAAGCGCTCGTCGCCTACTGGACGTAACGCAGCAATGTCTGATGTTCGGCATCGAAGCGATGCGCGAGGGAAATCACATCGGTGACATCGGTTACGCCGTGCAGCAGCATGCCGAGGCCAACGGTTACGGCGTGGTGCGCGAATTGGTCGGACACGGCGTCGGGACGGAGATGCACGAGGACCCGCAGGTGCCCAATTACGGGCGCCGGGGGAGCGGGGTAAAGCTTCGGAGCGGGATGGTGCTGGCGGTCGAGCCGATGATCACGCAGGGCGGCCACGAGGTGAAAATTCTCGAAGACGGCTGGACAGTCGTCACAACGGATGGTAAACTCGCAGCGCACTTCGAGCACACCATCGCGCTGACCGGCGACGGTCCGAAAATCCTGACGCTTCGCGAGGCCGGCGAGCATGCCGACGCCGCGAAGTACAGGCCTAGAGAGGAAGCGGCAGCCTAAGCGATGTGGAACTCACGAGCGGCAGAATATCTTATAGGTATAAATAAGGATTTGTTATGAAAGTTCGACCTTCAGTAAAACGGATTTGCGAGAAATGCAAAGTCATTCGGCGCGAGGGCAAAGTCCGCGTGATTTGCACGGTCAACCCGAAGCATAAACAGGTACAGGGTTAGATGGCACGTATTGCCGGCATCGATCTGCCGCGTGAGAAGCGCATCGAAATCGCGCTTACCTACATTTTCGGCATTGGGCCCAAGACGGCTCAGCGTTTACTTTCTCATACCGGTGTCGACCCGAACATCCGCGTGAAAGATTTAAACGAGGACGACGAAAAGAAGCTGCGCGACGCGATCGGCAGTCTGGACGTAAAAGTCGAGGGCGATCTGCGCCGCGACGTGCAGAGTCACATCAAACGGCTGCTCGACATCGGATGCTACCGCGGCATACGCCACCGTCGCGGCCTGCCCGTGCGCGGACAACGCACGAAAACCAACGCCCGCACGCGCAAAGGTCCGAAGAAAACGGTCGGTAACCGCAAGAAGCCGGCGCCGGCTACCGGCACGGGGCCACCGAAGAAGTGAAATCCAGGACCCCGAAAGGAGTCCTGGAGTGATTTACGTCGGTACGTGCGGCTACTCGTACAAAGACTGGATCGGGCCGTTCTATCCCGGCAAGATTCGCTCGAACGAAATGCTGCCGTACTATTCGAGCTGCTTTCCGGCCGTCGAGATCGACTCTTCGTATTACGGCGTGCCCACCGCGCAGACGGTCGAACGGATGGACCGCTGCACGCCGCCGGAGTTCCGGTTCTGCTTCAAAGTGCCGTCCACGGTCACGCACCCCGCCGACATAACGGTGAAGCGGGTTCACCCCGACGCCGGTCTGTTCGTGGAGAGCATCGCCCTTATAAAGGAAGGCGGAAAGCTGGGCTGCGCGCTGCTGCAGTTCCCAAACGGGTTCCGGAAGACGCCGAGCGCGCAGGAGTACTTGCGGCTTGCGGTCGAGGCGCTCCAGCCGCTGCCGCTCGTCGCGGAGTTTCGCAATCGCGAATGGCAGGACGCCGAAACCCACCGGCTGCTCTTAGAGCTGCGGCTCGGGTGGTGCAACGTCGACATGCCGCGCTACGACACGCTGCTGGAGCCGAGCTCGGACGTCACGTCGTCCGTCGGCTACGTCCGCTTTCACGGACGTAATGCTGCGAACTGGTGGACCGGCACGAACGTGACGCGCTACGATTACGAATATTCGCCGAAAGAACTCGAGCCCTGGACGAACCGCGTCGCCGAAATTCAAGACGCAGCCGAGACGACGTTTGCGTTCTTTAATAATCATGCGCGCGGAAATGCGGCGCGCAACGCCGAATTGTTCATAGAACTACTGCGAACGCGTTACGGTGACGCGGCGGATATCGTCGCGCGCCGGGAGGGAGCTCCCGCGCAACGAACGCTCTTTGAGTGAATGCCGTGATTACTGCCGGCGCACGCGTAGACGGCGATTTCGCGCAGCGCATCGGCACGCGGGTGAAAGCGTTGGCGCGGATCGGGAATCGTTCCATGCTCGGCGCGGCTATCGAGGCTGCCCGCAACGCCGGCGCGACTCGCATTGCGGTAGTCGGCGGGCGCGAGGTTCGCGATGCGTGCGGGGATCTTGTCGAGCGCGTCATCGACGAAACCGACAGCGGGGCGGTAAATCTCCGGCGCGCACTTACTGCCTGGGATGACGACGCGCCGCTGCTCTATCTCACGAGCGACATGCCATTCATAAGTGCGCAAGCGCTACGCGCTTTCATGGATGCTTTCGCGCCGGATTCGCTTGCAATTCCGGTCACGGATTGCGCCGCATTCGAGCGGCAGTTCCCGGGGGCTCCGCCCTTCGGGGTTAAGATCGGCGGCGAGCGGATCGTCAACGGGGGCGCCTTTTGGATTCCGGCGCGCGCCAGGGTACGGCTGGAGAGTCTCGCGATTCGATTTTTCAATGCGCGCAAGAGTATTCCACGCATGGCTGCATTGCTGGGGCCGGTTCTTTGCCTGCGTTTTGCGCTGCGGCGCGTCTCCATTGCAGCGTTGGAGCGTGAAGCCCAGCGCAGGCTCGGCATTCCGGCGCGTGTAATTCGCGGCGCTTCGCCGGAACTAGCCTACGACGTAGACACGCTCGAAGAGTACGTGTATGCAGCCGAACGCAACTAACAGACCTAACGCGGCGCTGCTAGGCGCGTTTTGGTTCGGCATCCAGATGGTTTTGGGCGCGCTGCTCGGCATTTCACTGCAAGCGCGATCCGTCCAGCTCGCTCCGCACCAGGCGCTAGCGGCGTTCGGGTTGCTGATGACATCGGGCGCTTGTGTAGCGGCGGTAACGCAGATCGCCGCGGGAACACTTTCCGATCGCCGCCGCCTACGGGGCAGCCGGCGCCTTGAGTTTTATGCGGGCGGAGCCGTTGCCGGCGCGCTCGCGGTTGTCTATTTTTATACCGCACCTGTTTTCTGGCAGCTCGTGGCGTCGTTCATGTTGTTACAGCTCGCCTTGAATATCGCCATGGGACCTTACCAAGCCGCCATCCCCGATTTCATAGAACTCAAAAACCTTGGCAGCGCCTCGGCTTGGATGGCCGCACTCCAAAGCGCCGGAAACGTGGCGGGTGTGGTTGTCGCGGCGTTTGTCAAAAGCGCCGTAGCAGCCGGCGTGGCGCTCGGTACGCTGCTGCTGCTGACTTGCGCGGTGACCGGCCTGCACGTGCGCAAGCTGTCGCCGGTTGAGGAAGTTGCTGCGCCATTGCGCATCACGCGCGCGTTTATCGATCTCTTCATTTCCCGCGCGCTGGTCTACGCCGGTTTCTACACGCTGGTGGGTTACTTGTATTTCTATGTGGGCCGCACGATGAGCGGTGACGTAAAGACGCACACGGGATTATTGATCCTCCTGTTCCTGTCAGCGGCCGCGATCGGAGCATTGGTTGCCGGAAGGCCGGCGCGTTTCGATCGCAGGGATGTCGCAACCGCCGCCGGCGGCGTTTTCATTTTGGCGCTCGTGGTCTTTTTGTTTGCGGCAATCTCCGGTCAGGTCGTCGGCGCCGCAACGCTTGCCGGTTTTGCGTGGGGAGTTTTCTTAACGGCGGACTGGGCATTGGGATGCACGTTCTTGCCGCGCGGCGCGCTCGCCACCGCAATGGGTATATGGAATTTAGCGTTATTGATCCCGCAAATAGCTGCACCGGCTATCGTAACCACCGTTTTGAGCGTTTTGAGTGCGCTGCAAAGCGCCGAAGCGCCGCGAATTGCATTCGTTATTGCTGCGATAGAAGTCGCAGCGGGCGTGCTGTGGCTTAGGCGCTTGCCTGCTTCCCGCTCGGAGGGTGCATGAGTGGGTAGAAGTGGGAATAACGGCAGGACAGCTGAGGGGGGGAACTTCGATTCGCCCCTGCTCGTTAGGCAAGGTGGAGACCGAACCTTAGCCAGTTACTCAGGGCAACGCAGCCGACCGGTCTCTTCACACACTTAAATAAGGGAGACAAACTTGATACGACTGAGCACCGGAGCTCTTACCGCGATTCTGATTGCGGGCATGAGCCTTACCGCGGTAGCCGCTCCGTCGGGCCAGGCATCGCAGGGCAACATCGGACACCAAGCGATCGCCCAGGCCACGCCTATGGCGTCGCCGGCTCCGCCCCCGCCGATGAATTTCGGCTCACCGCCTTCAGGGCAGATTCCAATTCTTTTCAACGATCATCACGTCTATTCGAGACCTGATGTGTTGAAACAGGGCCGCGTCCTCGCCGCGCTCGTGCGCGGGGGAACGATCCTCATTCCGCTGCGCTCGATGTTCGAACAGATGGGCGCGACCGTTAACTATGATGCGGGCAGCAAAACCGTCGATGTGACAAAACCGGGTTCCGACGTCAAGGTGACGGTCGGCGTTCCGCAAGTCGTCATCAACGGCGAAACCCGTCCGCTTGACGTGCCCCCGATGATCTACCAGGGCCAAGTGTTGGTCCCGGTGCGCGTCATTTCCGAAGGCATGGGAGCTTACGTGCAATGGGTGCCTGATAAGCGCCTCGTTGTCGTGCGCTATCTGCCGGCTACGCCGCCGCCTGCGCCGCCGACCGCGGCCCCGCCGCCGCCGCCGGTTGTTACACCTACGCCTGTTCCCGTCGTGTTCAAGTACCAGGATCACTTCGTGGCCGGCGACTACATCCTCAGCCCCAAGGTGTACAACGAGTTCAGCCCCGGTAACACCGGCAGCAGCTCGTACGCACTGCGCGGCGCATTCGAGTTCAACCTAATCAACCTGCCGTGGATGCTCGAAGGCACCTTCGAGAAGTGGCAGTATCCGCATAACGTAGCGACAAGCTTCGGTCCTTCATGCGTCGTCGGTCTGCCGGGCAGCTCGGCGGGCACGCAGGGCTGCGTGACCGTCATCGGCGGCAACGGACAGGCATACGTTCCGGCGTTCACGGTGAACGAGTGGAACGGCGATGGCCGTCTTGGACTCAAGATTGCCGATCCGCGCATCTACATCGGCGTCGGCTACATGGTACACACCGGCAACTACGGCTATCCGTCGTTGAACGGCGTAGGGTTCGGGCTCGAGAAGCTGCCCGACCTCGACCAGTCGTTCTCGATCTACGGCAGCGCCTGGTACTACCCGAGCGTGAACGGCAAGTTTACGGTCCCCAGCGGACCGCAAGCCGGAACTGTTTTCAGCTTGGCCTATAGCATCCTACGGTACCAGGTCGGTGCGACCGTCGGCCTAGGAAAGAGCTTCCCGCTCTTCCTCGACCTCGGATTCATCGGCGACCGCGGGAGAAACAAGACCAACGCGCCGTCGGACTACACCCACAACGGTGGCTACGTCGGGCTGGGAATCAAGTTCTAGCCTAGACCGTGCCGAAGCCAAAGCGGCCCTGGTCCTTGACCGGGGCCGCCTTTCTTGGATAGAATCGTGGCTTGGCGCGGTCGCCGGGCGCCAAGTACCAGATCCGCCCTCAAGCGGCGGGTCGAGGCGACGACACCACGCTCGCAGCGCGGACAGGATAAACGGAGTCTTTTTGGCAGCAAAAAAACAAACCAAGGCGCGCAAGAAGCGCGAGTTCAAGAACGTCCAATCGGGCGTTGCGCACATTCACGCTTCCTTTAATAACACGATCGTAACGATCTCCGACGGCCTGGGCAACGTGCTCGCCTGGGCGTCTGCCGGCAACTTGGGCTTCAAGGGATCGAAGAAGTCCACGCCGTTCGCCGCACAGATGGCGGCCGAAGCCGTTGCTCGCAAAGCGATGGAGCACGGAATGAAGTCGACCGAAGTTCTCGTTAGAGGACCGGGAGCCGGACGTGAGGCCGCGATCCGCTCGCTGCAAGCCACCGGCCTGGAGATTACACTGATAAAAGACGTGACGCCGATTCCGCACAATGGCTGCCGTCCGCCCAAACGGCGGAGAGTGTAGCATGTCGCGATACATCGGGCCCGTTTGCCGCTTGTGCCGCCGGGAAACCGCCGCGAGCAAAACCGGCGAAAAGATCAAACTGTTTCTGAAAGGCGATCGCTGCCTTTCGAAAAAGTGCGCGGTCGAGCGGCGCGGCACCGCACCGGGACAAAAGACGCAAGGCAAAGCCTCACGCCAGAAAGTTTCCGAGTACGGACGCCAGCTCCGCGAGAAGCAGAAGATGCGGCGTTATTACGGCGTGCACGAAACGCAGTTCGAGAATTACTTTCGCGAAGCGGCGCGCATTCCGGGACAGACCGGCAGAACGTTCTTGCAGCTGCTCGAGCGGCGTTTGGACAACGTCGTGTACCGTTTGAACTTGGCGACCAGCCGCGCGCAAGCGCGGCAGCTCGTGACGCACCGGCATTTTCGCGTGAACGGCCGCATGGTGAATATCCCATCCTACGTCGTGAAGGCCGGTGACGTCATCACGATTTCGGATCGCAGCAAGAAGTCGCCCGTTTTCGAATCGAACTTCGAGGTCGCTAAGAACCGGCGCGCCCCGGAGTGGCTCGAATGGAGCGATCAGGATCAATCGGCTAAGATCGTTGCACTTCCGGCTCGCGAGCAGATCGACACGCCGGTCGACGAACAGCTGATTGTGGAGTATTACAGCAGATAGGAATTTGGCGACACCGGCTCACGCCGTTGTTGCACTAACCGGAGTTTCGCCCTCCGGTTAGTAGTGCGACCAACGCAAACATAGGCGAAACTCTATACGTACGATCGTAACGGCAGCACCGTTGCGGATAACGCAAGAGCAAAGGAACGAAAAGCAATAATGACCGTTTTGGAAACCCCTCAGGGCGCAAGCATCGAGGTTCGCGAGCGCCGCGACAATTATGCGAAATTCGTCATCGAGCCGCTGGAGCGCGGTTTCGGGATCACGCTGGGCAATGCGCTGCGGCGCATTCTCCTCAGCTCGATTCCGGGCGCTGCCGTCACCTACATGAAGATTGACGGCGTGCTCCACGAGTTCTCGACGATTCCCGGGATCGTCGAAGACACGATCGCCATGATGCTCAATCTCAAAGGCTTGCCTGTGAAAATGAATACGGACGAGCCGAAGGTGCTCACGTTGAGTGCGAGCGGTTCCAAGGAAGTGACCGCCGCCGACATCACTGCCGATGCGGACGTCGAGGTTCTCGATCCGAACTACCACATCGCCACGCTTTCGGCCAAGTCGGCCAAGCTGTCGATGGAGATCGGCGTCGAGAAGGGCCGCGGCTACGTCACCGCCGACCGCCAGCGCAACGTCGAGCATATGATCGGGCTCATCCCGCTGGATTCGATCTTCTCGCCCATCCGCAAGGTTAATTTCAGCGTGGACGACACGCGTGTCGGGCAGAACGTGGATTTCGACCGCTTGACGATCGAGATCGACACTAACGGATCGGTAACCCCGGACGAAGCGCTTTCAGCGGCCGCGACGATCATGCAGGACCATCTGGATCTCTTTGTCACCTTCACGATCGAAGAGAAGTCGCTTCCGCAGGCTCCGGCTAGCGAATGGGACATTCCGGTGGAGTCGCTCAATCTTTCGGTGCGGTCGTTCAATTGTCTCAAGCGCGCCGGCATCTCGAAGGTCTCCGAGCTTTTGGACATGACCGAAGACGAGATCATCAAGATGCGCAACTTCGGTAAAAAATCGCTGGACGAAATCAAGCAGGTACTTGAAGCAAAGGGTCTCTCGCTGCGGGAGCAGTAGCGCAACGTTATGCCGCATCAAATCGCGTACAAACGCCTTTCCAGGACCGACGGACACCGCCGGGCGCTGCTCAGAAATCTGGCAACGTCGTTTTTCAAACACGGCAAGATCGAGACGACCACCACGAAGGCAAAAGAAGTGAGCCGCGTTGTGGAGCGGCTTATAACGACCGCCGGCCGCGGCGACGTTCACTCGCGCCGCCAAATCGCCGAATACCTTACCGAACCGGCCGTCGTAAAGAAGCTCGTCGAACAAATTGCGCCGGCGCTTAAGGCACGCAGCGGCGGCTACACGCGGATCACCAAGTCGCGAGTTCGTCCGGGCGATGCCGCCGAACTCTCGATTATAGAACTTGTAACCCCAACACGATAAATCGTGTTTGGGACCCCTTTTATTTGAAAGGGCACTCCGCAAGCAAAGCTTGCTGCGCGCCCCCCGAGTCCTGAGCTCGTCGAAGGGGGTCGGGGCCCCCCAATGAATTTTACAAAATTGCTACAGCGCGTCGTGGCCGGCGAGAACCTGCCCGAAGAAGATGCCGGCGCGATCGCCGGCGCAATCATGGACGGGAGCATAACCCCTGCGCAGTCGGCCGGCGTGCTGACGGCGCTGGCCGCAAAAGGCGAAACAGCTGCGGAGCTTACGGGCGCTGCACGGGCGATGCGCGAGCGCAGCCTAACGGTCAAGCACGATTTTCCGCTGGTCGCCGACGTCGTCGGAAGCGGCGGTGACGGCGCCGGCACGATCAATATTTCCACTCTTGCCGCACTGGTCGTTGCGGCTGCAGGCGTGCCCGTCGCCAAACACGGGAATCGCGCCGCATCCAGTCAGTGCGGCAGCGCCGATCTTCTCGAAGCGGCCGGGATGAAGCTCGAGATATCTCCCCAGCAAGCTGCCAAGAGTCTCAACGAGACCGGCTTCGCGTTCATGTTTGCGCCCATTTATCACCCCGCGATGAAGAACGTCGCGCCGATCCGGCGCGAACTCGGCATCCGCACGATCTTCAATATTCTGGGTCCGTTGACGAACCCGGCCGGCGCTACCCACTTGCTGGTCGGCGTCGCGCGAAATGAGCAGCTCGAAATCGTGGGCGGCGTGCTGCGCGCGCTCGGAGTCCGCGCGGGCGCCGTCGTGCACGCGCACAGCGGTATCGACGAGATCGGCGGCGAAGGGCCGACCGCCGTGTACGAGTTCGGCGAGGGCTGGAGTAAACGCTGGACGTTGGATCCACAAGAATTCGGCGTGCGCGCGTCCGCGGATGACATACGCGGCGGAGCGGTCGCGCAATGCCGGCAAGCATTTGAGTCCATTCTGGCGGGCGAGCGTTCCCCGCGGTCCGACGTCGTCGCGCTGAACGCGGCGCTGGCGTTTCGGGTTTGCGGGAAGACTGCCGATATTAAGGATGGCATGGATCTCGCTCGAGTGCAGCTGTACGAAGGCCGGGCCGCGTCACTCTTTGCACGCGCGGCGGAATATTCGCATGGCTGACATCCTGCACCGGATCTACGAAACGAAACGCCTTTCCACGGAGCGCGACCGGGCTGCCGAACCACACGAGCTCGTCCGCAAACGGGCCCTTGCGCGGAAAAGTTCGCGACGGCCGTTTCTGCAAGCGATTTGCGCGTCTGCCGGACCCGCAATCGTCGGTGAAATAAAGCGCGCCTCTCCCTCGGCGGGGTTGATCGCGCGCAATTTTGACGCGGCCTCGATCGCCCGGTCGTATGAAAATGCCGGCGTTGACTGCATCAGCGTGCTGACCGAATCGGATCACTTCTTGGGCGAGCTGGCATATTTGGACGTCGCGCGCACGCATAGTTCGCGCCCCTTGCTGCGCAAGGATTTCTTAGCCACGCCTTACGAGGTAGCGCAGTCGGCAGCCTACGGCGCGGACGCCGTTCTGCTGATAGTGGCAGGACTCGACGACGATGCGCTGCGCGCATGCATGCGCGAGGCCGCCGAATACGATCTGGACGTGCTGGTTGAAGTGCACGACGCGGGCGAGCTTGAGCGCGCGCTGGCGGTCGGCGCGACGCTGATCGGCATCAACAACCGCAACTTGCGCACGTTCGAAACCGACTTGGCCGTGAGCGAGTATCTCTTGCCCGAGGTGCCTTCCAGCGTCACGGTTATCAGCGAGAGCGGAATGCGGCACGCGGAGGATATTTTGCGGCTCCATGCCGCCGGGGCCCGCGGGTTCCTTATCGGCGAGGCACTCATGCGCGCTGAAGATCCCGCGGCGCTGGTGAGCAGTTTGAAAGCGGCGGTGCAGGCGCGCGCCGTTTCGCCTTGAGAACGCGCATAAAGTTCTGCGGCTGCACGGACTTGCAAGATGTCATGCTGGCCGTCGAAACAGGCGCGGACGCTATCGGGATGATCTTCGCGCCCTCGGTACGCCGGATAACGGAAGGCGCGGCCAAACATATTGCGGAGGGACTTCCGCCTTTCATTACGCCGGTGGGGGTTTTCGTCAATCCATCCCGCGATGAGATCGCGCGCGCGCGCTCGATCTTTCCGGACCTCGTGGTGCAGTTGCACGGCGACGAATCTCCGAGCTATGTTTCATCTATTGACGGCCGCGTGATTAAAACGATTCATGTGGATCCCAACGCCGCCGATCCGGCGGCATTAGAACGCGCCGCCAACGAACATCCCCGCGCGATTCTCCTGTTTGACAGTGCCGTCGCCGGCTTGTCGGGCGGCACGGGCGTGCCGTTCCCTTGGAAAGCTGTCGCGCCGGTCGCGCGCCGACGGCAAGTGATCGTGGCCGGGGGACTGACGCCGGAAACGGTTGCGCAATGCATACAAACCGTTCGGCCCTACGGCGTGGACGTACGCGGTGGCGTAGAATCGGGCGGGCGCAAGGACCGCGATAAGATGCGATCGTTCGTGCGAGCCGTCAAAGACGTCGATGCGGCCTGATTCGCGCGGCTATTTCGGAGAATTCGGAGGGCGCTTTGTCCCTGAAGTCTTGGTGGCTGCGTTGTCGGAGCTGGAACGTGAAGTGGAGATCGCTTTCGACGACCCCGCATTTTGGAAAGAGTACGAATCCGTTCTGACGGAGTTTGTGGGGCGCCCCTCGCCGGTTTACGAAGCGAAGCGCTACGCGGCGCCGGTGTCCCGGGCGAAGTTCGTTCTCAAACGCGAAGATCTCAATCATACCGGCGCGCATAAGATCAACAATACGGTCGGGCAGGCGCTGCTCGCGCGGCGCATGGGCAAGAAGCGGCTCATCGCGGAAACCGGCGCCGGGCAGCACGGCGTTGCAACCGCAACCGTGGGCGCGAAGTTCGGGATACCCGTCGACATTTATATGGGCGCGGTGGACGTCGAGCGGCAGGCGCTCAACGTCTATATCATGCAACTCTTGGGCGCCACCGTTCATCCCGTCACCGGCGGAACGAAGACGCTCAAGGACGCTACGAGCGAAGCGTTCCGCGAATGGGCGGCTCGCGTTGACGATACGTTCTACGTAATCGGAAGCGTCGTCGGCGCACATCCCTATCCGTACATGGTGCGGGAGTTTCAAAAAGTGATCGGCATCGAAGCGCGCGGTCAGTGTTTAGAGCGGTTCGGCAGGTTGCCGAGCGATGTCGTCGCCTGCGTCGGAGGCGGAAGCAACGCAGCGGGCATTTTTGCGGGGTTCGTGGATGACGCGGGCGTGAAGCTGTGGGGCGCTGAATCCGCGGGCGACGGCGAACAGACCCAACGGACGGCGGCGTCGTTAAATGCCGGCACGGTGGGAATCTTGCACGGAAGCCGGTCTTACGTCTTGCAAACCGCCGAGGGCCAAGTACGTGAAACGCATTCGATCAGCGCGGGCCTCGATTATCCCGGTGTCGGTCCGGAGCATGCGTTCTTAAAGGAAAGCGGCCGCGCGAGCTACGTTTCGGTGACGGATACCGAGGCGCTCGACGCCTTTCATGAGTTTGCAAAATCCGAGGGAATTATTCCCGCGCTCGAAGCCGCGCACGCGCTTGCGTTTGCGCGCCGGCTGGCGGCCGATCGCGGCGCCGGCGATTTAGTGCTGGTCAATCTCAGCGGCCGAGGCGACAAAGATATCGCGCAGGTTCGCCGGCTCTCATCCGATGTGTCATCGTGAGCCTGTCGAACGACCCCGAGCCTCGCGAGCAGCCGCGAGCGAAGACGAGGGGTTTAGCGGCAATCTTTAAGCCCGGACGGCTGGCGTTCATCCCCCACGTGATGGCGGGAGATCCGGATATTGAGACAACGCGGGCGATACTGACGGCGCTTGCAGAGAACGGCGCAGACGCAATCGAGCTCGGCATACCATACGGCGATCCGCTTGCAGATGGACCGGCGATTGCAGCCGCCGGGGCACGTGCCTTAACAAACGGCGTCAACCTGACGGACGTGCTATCCCTCGCGCAAGAAACACACGCGAAGGTGCCGCCGATCATTTTGTTCACCTATTATAATCCGGTCTATCAATTCGGCCTTGCGGAGTTCGCGCGCGCCGCCGCCGATGCCGGCGCGGCTGGGGTGATCGTTCCGGACGTCACCCTGGAAGAAGCCGAGCCCTTGCGGCTGGCGCTTGGTGCGCACCATATCGAGATGCCGTTGGTCGTTGCGCCCACGACTCCGCCCGAGCGGGCGGCGCGTATCGCGGAACAATCCGGAGGATTCGTGTACGTCGTCTCGCGGCTTGGCGTCACGGGCACGGGCGAAGCTCCGAATTTGGAGCCGTTGCGAAAACAGATCGCGGCGTTGCGTTCCGTAACGAAAAAACCGCTGGCGGTCGGCTTCGGCATAAGCACGCGGGCGCAAGTGGATGCCGTTCGCGCTCTCGTGGACGGCGTTATCGTCGGGAGCGCACTGATCGATGCATATTCCGGCACCCGCCGGGAAGAAGCCGCAAGCCGCGTAGCAAAGTACGTTACGTCCTTGTTATAAGGCGGGTGTCACATGAACAGAAGTATTTTCGTGGCATTGGCGGCGGCAGCCGTTACGGCGCCCGCAACGCCAAAGCCAAGTGCGAGCCCGGGCAGCTCGCCACTTCCGACGGCGACGCCGTTACCATGGGATCAGTGCCTGCAGAACCCGGTGTTGCCCTACGATCGCCCGCTCGGCCTGCACATGCGCGTTCTCGACGGCCCAGACTTTGATCTTGTAAAATATCGCGGATACGCGGTCATCCTGAATATTTTTGCCACGTGGTGCGGACCGTGCAATGACGAGATGCCATCGCTCGTTGCGAACTCCGCAAAATTCTACGACCGGGGCCTGCGTGTGATCGGCGTCAATTACGCGGAAAGCGACGATACGGTCCGCGCCTACCGCAAGAAATATGCGATCCCTTTTCCCCTGGCAATGGATGAGCAGGGGGGCTTCGCATTCAACTTGGAGCATGGCGATAAGGGCACCGTAACGGCTTTTCCGGTGTTGTTGTTCATTACGCCCGACGGCTACTTGTACTGCTATAAAGAAGGCAGCTCTAAGCACCCGGAGGACGAATTAGCCTACCGCATTCAAAAGTTCCTCGACTCAGCGCCGCCGGGTCCACAGCTCATCCGGCCGACGCTAAAGCCCAAATCGTTTTGACGCATCGTCGGTAATATATTTCGCGATCGCGAGCGACGCAGTGGCGGCCGGTGAGGGCGCGTTGCGAACATGCAGCACGCGATCGGAACCTTCGAAAATGAAATCGTCGACCAACGTTCCGTCGGCGTTCATGGCTTGAGCTCGAACACCTGATGGTCCCGCCAGCGTGTCATCGACATGCAGGTCCGGAATGTACCGGCGCAACGAATCGACGTAAGCGCCGCGCACGAGATCGCGATACATCTCGCCGGCCGCGACGCCGGGGTACTTGAGCGCGAGCCTGATGAGCCCGGGATACGTCACGGAATCGGCGATGTCCGCAACGTTTATGGTTTTGAAATCGTAGCCTTCGCGCGCGAAGGCGAGCACCGCATTTGGGCCGAGCCAGACTTCGCCGTTCATGCGCGGCGTAAAATGCGCTCCGAGAAATGGAAATGCGGGATCCGGCACCGGGTAGATATTGCCTCGTATCAGATGCCGTTTCTCCGGCTTGAGAACGAGATAGTCTCCGCGAAACGGCACGATCTTCGGATCTCTGCTCCCGCCGGTCATTTGCGCCAACCGGTCGGCATGCAGGCCTGCACACGTAATGAGCGCGCGGCACCCCACGTCACCGGCAGATGTTTGCAGGTGCAGACCTTCAGCGTGCGTGGCGATGGCCGTCACTACATGCCCGGATAATATTTCGCCTTGCATGTGCCGGATGTCCGCGGCAAAGGACTGCGCAACGGCGCCGTAATCGACAATGCCGGTCGCGGGCGAAAAGATCGCGCGAATGCCTGCGCAGTGAGGCTCGTGCGCTCGAATGCCGGCGGCGTCGAGTAACTCCAAGCCCTCGATGCCGCTCACTTGCCCGCGTTCCCATAAGGCACGCAGTCGCGGCAGCTCGTGCTCCCCGGTGGCGACGATCAGTTTGCCGGCTTGCCTGTATTCGATGCCCTTGGCGTCGCAGTAAGCCCAAAGCGCCTGGCGTCCTGCGATGCAGAGTTTCGCTTTGAGCGAACCGGGAGCATAGTAAATTCCGGAGTGTATGACGCCACTGTTGTGGCCGGTTTGATGGCGGCCGACGTCGCCTTCCTTATCGAGAATGCCGAGCCTCAGGCGCGGGTAACGCAGCAGCAGCTCGCGAGCGGTCGCCAGCCCGACGATTCCTCCGCCGACAATCGCGATGTCGTACACGCTGCAGCCTTCGCGCGGAACGTGAACGAGCCCGCCCGGAGTCGTAACCGGCCGCGGCCGGACTGGGTTATTATTGGAGGCATGAGCACCACCCTCGAGCGCATCGCGCCATTTCAGAACGAGCCCATAAAATCATACACGGACGCCGCCGACGCCGCAGCCATGAAAGCCGCCCTGGCCGAAGTCCGGGCGGATTTCGGAAAGGCCTATCCGCTAATCATCGACGGCGAGCGGATCGATACGCAGAAGAAGATCCCATCGCTCAACCCGTCCAATCCGGCCGAGGTCGTTGGCGAGGTCGCGTCAGCTTCGCTCGAGCAAGCGAACCGTGCGATCGAAGTCGCGAACCAACGTTTCGAGACATGGAAAAACACGCCGGCCGCGCAGCGCGCAGAGTATTTGTTCAAAGCCGCGCAGCTGGTGCGCGAGCGCCGTGAGCGTTTTAATGCGCTGCTGGTTTACGAAGTCGGAAAGAGTTGGGTGGAAGCGGACGCCGACACCGCCGAAACAATAGATTTTCTCGAGTTCTACGCGCGTGAAGCGTTGCGTTACGGGGAGCCGCAGCCGCTTACGCCGATTCCCGGCGAGCAAAACGAGTTGGTGTATGTGCCGCTCGGCGTCGGCGTCGTTATTCCGCCATGGAACTTCGCCTTCGCAATCATGGCCGGAATGGCAAGCGCTGCGATCGTCACCGGCAACACGGTTGTGCTCAAACCATCGAGCGACAGCGCGGTTATTGCCGCCTGGTTCGTCGATCTGATGCAAGAGGTCGGCCTGCCAAAAGGCGTGTTGAATTTTGTGCCCGGCAGCGGCAGTGTGATCGGCGATGCGCTGGTCTCGCATCGGCTCACGCGATTTGTCGCATTTACAGGAAGTAAAGAAGTCGGCTTGCACGTCAACGAGCTCGCTGCTAAACCGCAAAAAGGCCAGCGCTGGATAAAACGTGTCGTGGCGGAGATGGGCGGTAAAGATTCGATCGTGGTGGCGGCCGATGCGGACGTGGATGCGGCGGTCGAGGGCGTTGCCGCTTCGGCCTTCGGTTTTCAGGGACAGAAGTGTTCGGCGTGTTCGCGCGCCATCGTCGAATCGTCGATCTACGATGAATTTGTCGAAAAACTCAAGGCTCGCGTCGCAAAAATTGTCGTGGGCGACCCCAGCGACAAAGCGACGTACATGGGTCCCGTGATAAACGCGCGCGCCCTAGAGTCGATCGAGCGCTACATCGAGACGGGAAAAAAAGAAGGGCGTCTCGTGTACGGCGGCAAGCGTTCCGGCGATCGAGGATATTTCTTGGAGCCCACGGTCATTGCCGATACGGCACCCGATGCAACGATTGCGCAAGAAGAGATCTTTGGTCCGGTCTTGGCCGTGATCAAAGCCAAGGACTTCGATGATGCGCTCGAGATTGCAAACAATACCGAATTCGGGTTGACCGGCGCCGTCTACACGAAGGACGAGCAGAAGATCGCGCGCGCGAAGGACGAGTTCTTTGTCGGCAACCTTTACTTCAACCGGAAGTGCACCGGCGCGATGGTCGGCGGCCACCCTTTCGGCGGGTTCAACATGTCAGGCACCGACAGTAAAGCCGGCGGGCGCGACTACTTGCTGTTGTTTCTTCAGGCAAAGACCGTATCGCGAAAGACTCCTTAGTCCGGTTCCAGGGCGGCAACGATGAAGCGTCTTGCAGCACTTGCAACCATGATCGCGCTGCTGGGCTCCGCGCTAACCCCGGCACCAGAAGTTATAAATGTGATGCCGAGTTTTTGGCGCGTATGGGACTCAAGCACGGGAGAGCCTCTCGGCGTGCGAGTCGACCTCTTCAGAACCTTAGTTCTGAAGCCGAACGTACGTATCTATGCTGATCAAGAATTTACAAACGATCTAAGCGATTCGGGAATCGCCGGCTACCTTCAGTCAATGAGAACGCGGGCTCCCGTTGTGCGCGCACTCGGAGAGCGGCTCACACGAGGTCTGCCCGATTACTTCAGCGCGTTTCTGCGCGCATTTCCAGATTTCCGGACCGACGGTGTGACCATCTACGTACTTCCATCGTTTTGGCACTTTAACGGCGCTATCCGCGAGGTGGGGTCGAAGCCGGCAATTCTGCTAGGTCCGGACGGAATAGCCGCGTTCGACGGCCCACGCGTGAATCTTGGCGTGGCCGTGGTGCACGAATTGTTCCATGTATATCAGATCCAACTACACCCGCAGTCAACTTTAACAATGCCGACGTTAGGGGAAGCGGTCTGGGGAGAGGGGCTTGCCGCTTATGTGAGTCAGCGCGTCATATTGGGGGCCACGCGTGCGGAGGCCTTGGGTAAAGAATTGGCGGCGTTGGATGATCGCTCAACGCGGAAGCTTGCGTGTGCTCTGGCTCCTCATCTCGGCGAGCCGTTAACAGACGAACTCAATACCGAGTACTTCGACTCCGGAGAACATCCAATGGGCCTGCCGGCTCGCGGCGCATATCTGATCGGCTACTCGGTTGCGAAACGACTGAATGCCCGCCGTGATCTGCGCGATCTCGCACTGCTTCAGGGAATTCCTTTGCGTAACGCTATCACAGGGAACGTGCGCGCGCTTTGCACCAGCGGTAACCGTCGGCGTTAGGATCTACAGCAAATTTCGAGTTTGTTGCCGTCGGCATCGTCGAAGAACGCCGCATAATAGTTTCCGGCATATTCCAGGCATTGATGCGGCCCTTCAAAAGAGCGCGCGCCCGCCGCCTGCGCCAGGGCAGCTAACCGGTCCACTTGTTCGCGACTAGCGGCCGCGAACGCGATGCGCGTCCCGTTCGGTTCATGGTCCGGGTCTGCGTTGATGCCGAAAAAATCGACGTCCTTATCCGGCAGATGATAGTAAACGCTCGTTTCGTCAGCGTTTATCCGCGTGTAGCCGAGAGCCGGCAGCAGCGCGTCGTAGAGCGGGCGCGTCTGTTCGAGATTGTAGACGCGCATGTCGATATGGTCGTGAAGCACGGCGCGACCTCCGAGTTAGAGCACTTTTGAGATCGGCAATACGATGCCGGCCTCACGGAGCATCGGGTCGTCGGCGCGGCGGACCGGCATCCGCAAGCGCAGCTCCACGTAGTCGAAAATCAGCGGACGGGTCGGGGTGAACATTTTCATACCTCTCTAGGGCTTGGTAACCTCTAATAATTGTATGCTGGTGGTGGTAACTTGTCAAGCGACTTTGCTGGTGTTATTATCTAGTTGATGCTTTCAGTCACCCAGCCGGCCCCGCCGGAGCTCGAGACCCTGCGGACCTTCATTAATAGTGTGAATCTCGAGCAGCCCGTCGACCCCTTAACGGGTCCGGACGAGCTCGAGCAGTGGTGTGCACGGAACCGGGAGTGCGAGGGCGCCGCCCCCGCGGAGCTGCGCCGCCTGCGTGAGTTCCGGGAAGCGTTGCGGGGAGTGCTCGAAGCCAATGCTGGCGGCCGTGAGGCTACGTCGGCCTGGGGGGCATTGGAACCGTTCGCCCAGGCGTCGGGTTATAACATGCGTATCGACGCGCCGGGTTCGCCCGCGCTCGAACCCGCCGGCCATGGTGCCGAGCGGACGATCGCCGCTCTGCTGGCGGTCGTGTATGATGCGATGCGGCGGGGCAATTGGTCCCGCCTCAAAGCGTGTCGCAAGGAAAGCTGCCGCTGGGCCTATTACGACCGATCCAAAAACGGGTCGGGCGCTTGGTGCAGCATGGCGGTCTGCGGCAATCGTATGAAAGCCAAACGCCGGCGAATCCGCGCCAAAAACCCTGCTTGACACCCCCATATGGGCGCGGTATGATGCTCGTCGTGACTTTGACCGCCGAAATGCAGTCGCAAGTCCTGGCGCTTCGCGCCGCAACCTTCAGCGAAGGGCTCAAATCGAGCCTGGAGCCGTCGGGTCGTTCCTTGAAAACTGAACAGTGCAGTAGCGCATAAGTCTGTGGGTCTCGTCCCGGATACAGACGCGCCGTAAAGGGCGCTTTTTTATTTCGGGTCCGAGAATTTTAATCAGTGCAATGAAGACTAACCGTTCCACCGGTTCTTCGGCGTGCTGATCGTACAGTATTATGGCTAGCCTCCGACGCATTCACAATTGGAAACGATTGTGCAATTCGTTGCGGGCGGATCGATTCGCAATCGATCTTTAATTAGTCAGCGAAAATAGAGAGCCAACAAATAGGCTCCATAAAATGTTTATGGAGAGTTTGATCCTGGCTCAGGACTAACGCTGGCGGCGTGCCTAACACATGCAAGTCGAGCGGGGTAG
>Ga0102924_1000723_pt1 | contig 40011 bp, 30 predicted proteins | sample PaiPotPPM11metaG_FD_80116 | JGI IMG/M metagenome (GOLD analysis project Ga0102924, IMG submission 80116) | Iron sulfur acid spring bacterial and archeal communities from Banff, Canada, to study Microbial Dark Matter (Phase II) - Paint Pots PPM... ...
CTCGTGTCCTCCTTAACCCTCGCGCACTCGAAAGCCGGACAATCGGCACGCAAGTCGCGCAAACAGAACGCTTATATCCATTGTAGCAGGTGCTACCGCGTGTAACTATAGCACGCGCAGGGTTGTGGTCAAGAGAAGGCTTTCTGACAGCCCGCCATCACCGGACGCTTCGGAGTCTGCGCTCATGGATGTCCCGATGTCGGGTCAACCGCTTGACGACGGGAATTTTGCTGGTATCGTGACAGGCATACGGAAAGCAAGACAACCTGGTGGCCACAGTCAGTCAAGTGGTAAGGACGTTCGGTCCTGTCGTGTTTGGTGAAAGGGAGAGGACAACTATGAAACGCATCGCTCGTTTCCGTCGGTACGCCGCAATGGCGCTCCTCGCGCTGATTGTGCCGTCGTTGCTTGCCGCCTGCGGTGGCAGTAGCGCCGCGACCAGTACCCCGGCCGCGACCAAGGCAGCCGCCTCGACCGGCGCCGCGCCGACGACGGCTCCTGCCGCCGCGACGACCGCCGGTTCACCGGCCGCTGCAGCGACCACTGCGGGTGTGGCGCCGACGACCGCGCCCGCCGCGGGCGGCACGACCGCCGCCGCGAAGCCCGGCGGGCAAATCATCATGGGGCGCAACATCAATGATCTCATCACCTTCGATCCCGGCCATGTCTATGAAATCTCGTCCAATCCGATCATGGCGGGCGCGTATGAGACGCTTGTCTTCCAAAACCCGCCGGACATCACGAAATACGTGCCTGTCCTCGCCAAGGAAGTACCGACGACGCAAAATGGCGGCATCTCCGCTGATGGCAAGACCTACACCTTCAAGCTGCGTGACAATGTCAAGTTCCATACCGGCAACACGATGACCGCCGATGACTGGGTCTTCTCGATGCGGCGGCTGCATTACCTCTCGGACAACCCGTCGTTCCTCGCCGACCCGTTTAGTACCGCCACCGCGGTGAACGTGAAGGCGGTTGATCCGATGACCGTGCAGTTCACCCTTGCCGCGCCGAACGTCGCTTTCCTGTCCTACATGGCGACGAACAACACCGTCGTGCTTGATAGCAAGGCCGTCAAAGAGAAGGGCGGCACCGATGCACCGACCGCCAAGGACACCGACAAGGCAAAGGACTTCCTCGATCAGAACAGCGCGGGTACCGGCCCATTCATCCTCAAGTCCTTCAAAATCAAGGACGAGGTTGTGATGGACAAGAACCCGAACTACTGGGGTTCACCGGCGAAGTTCGACCGCTTCATTCTGAAACAGATGAAGGACTCCGGCACGGAGCGGCAGCAACTCGAAGCGGGAGCGATTGACATCGCCAATGACCTTGATCCGGACGCGGTGGCCGCGCTCGCCAAGAGTGGCAAGTACACGATCACCAAGGGCAATACGCTCGATCACGTCTATCTCGCGCTCAATACCTCGTCGGATGTTGGTGGCCTCCTCGCCAACAAACTCGTACGGCAGGCGATCGGCTACGCGATTGACTATGATGGCATCATCAATGGCTTGCTGAAGGGTGCGGCGGTACGGCCACCGACGATCATTCCGCTCGGCCTGCTCGGCGTGGACAAGGTCACGCCGATGTACAAGACCGACCTCACCAAAGCGAAAGATTTGGTCAAGCAGGCAAACGCGGTGGGGCAGACGATCAAGCTTACCTACGGCGCGGGGGACGTCATCGAAGGCGTGGCGCTGGATACGCTCGCGCCAAAGTTGAAGGCGGATATCGAGCAGACCGGCCTGAAGGTTGAGTTAGTGCCGCAAGAGCCGCAACAGCGCCTCGCCGACTACCGTGCGGCCAAGTTGCAGTTCACCGTTTCCAGTTGGTCGCCGGACTACGCGGATGTCCACACCTATGCCGAGCCGTTTGGCAAAACGGGTGGCGCGGCTGCCAAGCGCGTCAAGTACTCCAATCCCGAGGTGGACAAACTGCTCGCACAGGGCCTGACTGAGAACGATAGCGCGAAGCGCGCGGACATCTATGGGCAAATCCAGAAGATCATCCAGGACGACGCGCCGTTCCTCGTGATCGAGCAGCCGGTCGCGCAGATCGTGACAACGAAAGCGATCACCGGCTACGTCTATCATCCCGTGGACCTCGTCAATCCGTACCTGCTCGCCAAAGCGGGCTAACGGGAGCAATGAGCAACGAGCAATGAGCAATGAGGGATCGAATCAACTCATTGCTCATTGCTTTTCCCTCATTGCTGAAGGAGTGACGCGTGGCACAGTATCTCGTCCGGCGATTGCTGCTATCGGTGGTTGTCTTGTTCCTGACCACGATCGCGACATTTACGCTGGCGCACTCCGTACCCGGCGATCCGACGGCGGCAATCGTCAGCGAGAAGATCGCCACGCCGGCAGTGATCGCGCAGGTACGCAAGAAGTATGGGCTGGATAAGCCCGTGCCGGTGCAGTACGTCCTCTATCTGAAGAACCTCCTGCACGGCGATCTCGGTCAATCACTGACGACGCGCCATTCGGTCGGTCGTGATCTCAAGGAGTTCTTCCCCGCGACCGTCGAACTCGCGCTGTTCGCGATGATGTTCGCGATGGTTGTCGGCGGGCCACTCGGTGTCCTCGCCGCCATTCGGCACAACGGCGCGGTGGATCACGCGGCGCGGGGCGTCTCCCTGCTGGGCACCGCCGTGCCCATTTACTATCTTGCCCTGCTCGCGCAGACCGTCTTCGCCTACCGTTTGAAGATTCTTCCGTTTGGCGGGCGGCTGGATGACGGTATTGATCCGCCCAAACATCTCACGGGCCTGTACACCGTGGACGCACTGGTGCATGGGCAGTGGAATTTGCTGGGCATGGCGCTCAAGCATGTCCTTCTGCCCGGCATCGTGCTCGGGTCGTTCGCCATCGGCATCATTGCGCGGATGATCCGCTCGTCGTTGCTTGACGTGATGAACAATGATTACGTGCGCACCGCGCGGGCGAAAGGGTTGCCGGAACGCGCGGTGATCGGCAGCCACGCCTTGCGTAACGCGCTGATCCCCACCGTCACGGTGCTCGGCCTGACCTTCGGTGGTCTGCTGGCAGGCGCGGTCTTCACCGAATCCATCTTTCGCTGGCCGGGCCTCGGCCAGTACGCGGTGCAAACGGCGACGAAACTCGATTTCGCCGGCATCCTCGGCGTCACACTCGTCGTCGCGGTCGTCATTATTTCCCTCAATCTCCTGGTTGACATCCTCTACGGCTTCCTCGATCCTCGCATCCGCGTGAACTAAAGAGGGCGAACGAATGGCAATGATACGTGCGGCCGAGAACGCGGCGGTCATATCGCAAAAGGTGCGGCGGGAGCGGTCGCCGTTCGTCAAGGCGCTGTTGTCGCTGCGTCGAAACCCGCTGGCGATGGTGGGTCTCGTGGTGTTGGCCCTCTGGCTGCTGATCGCCCTTACCGCACCCCTGATCGCGCCGGTCGAGCCGAACAAACAGGACATCAGCCACCGGCTCCAGGGGCCGAACCGCGCGCATTTCTTCGGCACGGATGACCTGGGGCGGGACATTTTCAGCCGCGTCCTCTATGGCGCGCGGATTTCCGTCCCGGCGGGCATCCTGACGATTCTCGCCACGGGGACCATCGGGATCATCCTCGGCGCGTTCGCGGGCTACGTCGGCGGCTGGCTGGACAATATCATCATGCGCGCGGCGGATGTCGTGCTCGCGTTCCCCTCGATCATTCTCGCGATGGCAATCACGGCGGTACGCGGTGGGCCGAGTGTGGCGAACGCGCTCGTTGCGATCATCCTTGTGCTCTGGCCGGAGTACGCCCGTGTGATGCGCGGGGCGGTGCTCGCATTGAAGTCAAACGAGTATGTGACAGCGGCGGAGGCAATTGGGGCGACCCGCTGGCGGATCCTCGTCCGCCATATCCTGCCGGGCACGGACGCGCCGATCATCGTCAAGATGACGCTGGATATCGGCGCGGCGATCATCCTCATGGCGGGGCTGTCGTTCATCGGGCTTGGCGCGGTGCCGCCGAACCCGGAGTGGGGCGCGATGATCAATGCGTCCGTGGCGAAGTTCTATGACTGGTGGCTCGGCACCTTCCCCGCGCTCGCCATCATCAGCGTCGTCATGTCGCTCAACTTCGTCGGTGACGCCCTCCGCGACGCCCTCGATCCCCGTCTCAGAGGGAGATAAGACTGAGGACTGAGGACCGAGCGTTTCCACTCAGTCCTCAGTCCTCAGTCCTTTACCCTTCGTTTAGTGGCAGGCCTCCGCCTGGCCCTTTTTGCCCGCGACGCGGAAGGAGTGGCCGCAGCCGCAGGTGGAGGCAGCATTCGGATTCTTGACCGTGAAGCCGCGGCCGAGCAGCGAATCCATGTAGTCAACCTGCGAGCCTGCGACCATCTCCAGTGTCTCGTCATCCATCAATACCTTGACGCCGTCCACCTCGCTGACATTGTCGCCGGGGCGCTCCTGATTGTCGAAGAACATGCCGTAGGAGAAACCGGCGCAGCCGCCTCCCTGCACCATGATCCGCAAGTGGGCCTCTTTGCCCGCCGCGCGCTGCTCGCCGATCAGTTCGACAAGTTTCTCGCGGGCCGTATCGGTGAAGAAAACAGCATGCCCCTCGTCGGTCTCGGTCGGGGCTTGAATTTCCGTTACCATCGTCGTGGGTCTCCTTCCGCCTGATCGCATCTTGTCCTGAGAGTATAGTCCTGACAGGGTGTGGCGTCTATAACGTTCGTATCGTGAAACATGGTCTTTCAATTTTTGTTCCGCTCATTGAGAATCCGTACGATGGTAGGGGCGATACTCCTTACGTTTCGAGCATCGCCATCGTGGCCATGCCGTCGTTTGTGTGGCGGAGCGCGGTAGTATACAGGCGATGATACTGCCCCTGCTGTGTCATGAGTTCCGCGTGCGTGCCCCGCTCCACGATGCGGCCGCCATCAATGACGACGATCATGTCCGCCTCCACAATCGTCGAGAGGCGATGCGCGATGACGAGTGAGGTGCGGCCACGGAGCACCGTCCGCAATGCTTCCTGAATAATCAACTCCGTTTGCGTATCCACGCTGCTCGTCGCCTCATCGAGGACGACGATGCGCGGGTCCGCCAGCACGACGCGGGCGAAGGCGATCAGTTGCCGCTGGCCGACACTCAGGCCGCTGCCGCGCTCGCCGACTTCCGCATCGTATCCCTCCGGCAACTGGGCGATGAAATCATGGACGCCGACCGCCCGCGCTGCCGCCTCGATCTCCGCGTCGGTCGCGCCGAGCCTGCCGAAGCGAATATTCTCCTTGATCGTGGCGGAGAAGAGGAAGGTATCCTGCAGGACGATGCCGAACTGGCTCCTGAGTGATTCGAGCGTCACCTCGCGCACATCGTACCCGTCAATCAGGACGCGGCCATCCCAGACATCGTAGAAGCGCGGCACGAGATTGATTGTGCTCGACTTGCCTGCGCCCGTTGGCCCGACGAAGGCGACGGTCGTGCCGGGTGGGATGGTCAGATCAATATCGCGCAGCACCGGTGTCGTGCCGTAGCCGAAGGTGACATGATCGAAGCGAATCTCGCCCGCGATGGGCGGCAGGGTGATCGCGTCCGGCGCGTCCGTGATGTCCGGCGGTTCATCGAGGAGTTCGAAGACGCGCTCGGCGGCGACGGTGGCGGCCTGCAAGGTATTGTAGCGATCCGAGAGGGTGCGGACGGGCTGAAAGAAGCGCGCCACATAGCCGATGAAGGCGGTCAGCGCGCCAATGGTCAGCGTGCCGCTGATGACGGCGTTCCCGCCAATAATCAGAACGATCACCGTCGCCATGCCGCTCATCATCTCTACGCTGGGGGCGAGCACGGAGTTGAGGCGGATCGAGTGGGTCGTTTCATTATAGACATTGCGGTTCAGCCGCTCAAATCGGACAAAATTCTCCTGCTCGCGCCGGAAGGACTGGATGGCGCGCATGCCGCTGATATTCTCCGCCGAATACCCGGTGAGGCGGCTCGTCGCGGCGCGCACGGCACGATAGACGCGAATCGCGAACCGCCGCCAGATCATCACCACAACGATCATGATCGGCAGGACGATGTACGAGAGGAGCGCCAGTTCGATGTTGATCGTCAGCATGGCGATGATGATGCCGACGAGTACCAGTAAGTCCGCGAAGAGGCCGATAATGCCGTCCGTCAGGAGGTCCTGGAGGACAGAAACATCGTTCTGCACGCGCGAAATGAGCCGCCCGACGCCCATCCGGTCGAAGGTCTTGAAGCCGAGAATCTGAATGTGCCGGAAGAGGGAATAGCGCAGATCGAAGATCACGCGATTGCCGATGCGCGTCGTCGTGTATCCCTGCGTCCAGCGCGCGGCGAAGACGAAGAGGACGCAGCCGAGGAAGATGCCGACCGCGACCAACAGCGTGTGCGTGCGCTGCCGCGCGATACCCTGGTCAATCGCGATGCCCAGGAGTCGCGGCAGCGCCAGTTCGCCGAGCGTCTGGAGGGTGATCGCGATGAGCGAGATCGCGCATTGCGCCCGGTAGGGCCGCAGGAAGGCGAGCAGCCGCTTGGCGCTCTCGCGGTTGAGGCCGCGCCCGAGATCGTTCTCGCGGTCATCGAGCGAGAGGTACGGCTTCACGTCCGACGTGGCGTTCGAGATCGGATCCGTCGCGCCGTTGGTGGGCATCGTTGCGGTTCTGCTCATCCGTCGGCTCCCCTCACCCCCGACCCCTCTCCCTCACGGGGCGAGGGGAGCCGTGGCGAACCTGTTCCCCCTCTCCGCGTGACGGAGAGGGGGCTAGGGGGTGAGGTTCCCTGCGTCTGCACGTCGTAAATCTGGCGGTACGTGCCGCCGAGCGCGAGCAGTTCCGCGTGCGTGCCACGCTCAACGATCTCGCCGTCGTCGAGGACGCAAATTTGATCGGCGGTGCGGACGCTGCTCAACCGCTGGGCAATAATGAAGGTCGTCCGGCCTTCCATGAGAATATGAAGCGCTTGCTGAATCTCATACTCGGTCTCCATATCCACGCTGCTCGTCGCGTCATCGAGGATGAGGATGCGCGGGTTGAGGAGGAGCGCACGGGCGATTGCGACGCGCTGCTTCTGGCCACCGGAGAGATTGACGCCCCGCTCGCCGAGCAGGGTGTCATATCCCTCCGGAAGGCGGGAGATGAAGTTGTGCGCCTGCGCCGCCTGCGCCGCCGCGATCACTTCCTCTCGCGTCGCGGTCGGGCGGCCATAGGCGATGTTCTCGTGGATCGAGTCGGAAAAGAGGAAGGTTTCCTGGAGGACAAAGCCGACGTTTGCGCGTAGGGTTGACAGATCCCACTGCCGGACATCAATGCCATCCACGCGCACGCTTCCGGCGCGGACATCATAGAAGCGGGCGAGTAACTGGATGATGCTGCTCTTGCCGCTGCCCGTCGCCCCAACAAGGGCGACGACCGAGCCGGGCGGCGCGTTGATCGAGACGCCGCGCAGGATTTCCCGGCTCTCACGCGAGTAGGCGAACCGGACTTCATCGAAGATGACATGGCCGCGCACTTCCTTCGGGCGATAGGCGTCCGGCGGGGTGACGATGCGCGGGCGGCGTTCGAGCACCTCGTAGATACGCTCGGTGCTGGCGAGGGCGAGCGCGACGTTGTTGACGATCGAACCAATTTGCCGGATCGGGTCCGTGAGTTGTGTCAGGTAGAGGTAGAAGGCGAGTAAGGTACCGACCTGAATCTGCCCGTGGATCACTTCCAGCCCGCCGACACCGATCACGAACGCCGTGCCCACGCCCGTAATCATCGGCATGTTCGCATTCGCCAGCACGGAGAGTTTCGCGGCCTCCATCTGTCGGTGATAGTAGGTCATCCCCGCTGTCGCGAACTTCGCGGACTCAAAGTTCTCGCGCCCGAATGCGCGGACGAGTCGCATCCCGGCGAGGTTCTCCTGCAAAACGTTCATCGCTTGCCCATACTGCTGCTGCGCCCGTAAATAGCGGGGTCGCACGCGGGTGCCGAAGACGAGGGTCACACAAAAAAGGATGGGCACGATTGCCAGGGAGAGCAGCGCGAGTTGCCAGTTCAGCGTAAACATGATGATCGCGCTGCCCGCGACAAGGACCGTCGTTTGCAGCAGGACGCGGAAGGCGGGCGAGTAGAAGCGACGGATGTTGCGGATGTCTTCCGTCAGGCGGGAAAGAAGTTGGCCGGTCTGGGACGCATCGTAGAAAGAGAACGAGAGCGCTTCGAGATGGCGAAAGAGGCGATTCCGCAGATCGTACCCGACCTTCTCTCCGATCCACTGCGTCGTCACGGAGCGGAAATAGGTCGTCACTGCCGAGAGGGCGGCGACGACCATAATCGCGATGGAGACTTCGATCAGCCGGCGGTGCTGCCCGGCGGCGATGCCATTGTTGATCAGCGAGCGGATGAGCAACGGTTGGAGGAGCGAGAAGCCCATACTCAAGAAGATGCTCAGGACGCCGCCGATGGCCAGAAGCGGCGTATCCCACGCGTGGCGCAGCAAGCGTCGGACCAGATAGCGTACGCTGTGCTGATCGAGCATCAAGCCCTCCCACGGCCTACCGCTTGTGGAACACCCCGCATGTGCGACGATGCTGACGGCGCCGATTTCACTCAGTGATAATACACGATAACGAAACCGTGAAAACTGCTACAGTCGCTCCCACTCTGCGCGGGGAATGTCGGCATCACGCAGTATCCGCGAGAGCAAGCCTGTGCGGATGTCTCCTTGTGCCAAACGTGGGAACGCGCAGTCGTACCTCAGCGCCGGAGCAGGTCAACCTCCGTCGGCGGGGTGACGCGGATATGCCTGGCGAAATCGGGTTCGCGCGCGGCGAGGGCGGTGTACATCGCGTACGCGGCATGGCGATACGAGAAGTGGCCGCCGACTTTCGTCCGCTGCTCGATGATGTACGCCGCCTCAGCATAGTCCATCTTGAAAAGGGCACGGCAGCGGTTCGCCATCGGCAGGAGATACACCGCTTCGTTCGGATGTGCGGGCGAGAGCGCGTCAATCGCGGCGCGCGCGCCGTCGAGCGTGTGCTGATAGCGCGCGACGAGACCGGCATTCGCCGCGCGCGCGGCCGCGGCGTCACCCAAGCCCCAGGTGAACCACTGTGTGGGATCGTCGGTGCCGTGGGCGGCGGAGAAGTTGGGGATGATCTGGACGCAGCGCCGATGCCGGTGGAGGTCGCGGAAGGCGCCGATATCAATCGTGCAATCGAATTGGAGGGGTGCGCCGACCTGATGAGTGCGGAGCAGGTCGTCGTGCGGGCCGCGATGCCGCAGCGCGCGATCGGCGATCTCCTGCTTGAAACCCGCCGATAACTCGCGCACGATCTCCAGAATCTGACGGTACGAGTGCTGATCGGAATCGTGTTGGTAGAGGAGCGTCGCGACGAGTTCATCCGTCGGGTCGGCGGCGGGCGCGAGCGCGACCGTTGGGCTGACCGGATCGCGCGGGATGTCCGCCAGCAGTTCGCTCGCCGCCTGTCGCATCTCCCGCGCCGTCGCGATCTGATAGTCGAGCGGCGCGGTGTATTTGACGAGCGTCGGCGCGGCGGCGGTGCGGTCAAGTGTCGCCGATAGCGCGTCAAGGGCATCCTGCGCTTCCGGAGGTAGATGGACACCATCGAGCGCCTGTTGCAGTTTCTCGGCGGCGCTGACGGCGGGATCAAACGCGGCGGTCTGGCAGGCAGCGCGCAGGTCTTCGGCCACCGCGCGGATTTCCGCCAGCGGCGACGAGAGCAGTTCGGAGATTTGCCGTTCGAGCGTCCGTGCGCTCGTAATCTGCCCGACGCTCGTGATCGTGGCGAGCGGCAGCAAGGCGCGGGTGACATCGAAGGCCCGCGCGCGGAGTGTGCGCGTGTAGTCGCCGTCATCCATCGTCTCCGGCTTGCCGACCGTTTCGACGAGTAGCGCGGTCAGTTCCTTCGAGAGGGCGGCGTATTCGGTAAAGAGCGCATCCGCCGCTGCGGTGTAGGCGGGCGCTTCGGGCGAGGTGGCGACGGCGTCCGGCGTGTAGTAGCCGGTGCGCGCGAAGTCCTGGTAGCGGGTTGAGCGCTCCTGCCCATCCCACACCTGCTGATCCACAACGGCGATTGCCGCGAGAATCGAGACATTCTCGACCGCCATCGCGACATGCGCGAGGTCCGCGATCGAGCGATGCCCGTACTGGAAATAAAACGATTCGAGGAACTCCTCGGCCCGTTGCGCGGAGAGTTCGGCGACGGTGCGACGCATGGATTGACGTGACCGCGAGTATTTCGCCATCGCGTACGCCTGCACCTCGGGTTGGATGCCCGTCAGGGCATAGACTGTCCGCATCGGTCGCTCCGGCATTCGTCCGCTCCTCTCAGCCATCTCCAATCGCCGATACGGAGTGTACGTACATACGCGCAAAGATGCAAGAGGCACGACCTCACGGTGGGGATTGATCGAGATAGCCGCGCTGCCGCAGCAAGTCTTCACAGAGAAGCAACGAGAGCGCGCTCTGACCCTCCGGCATTTGCCCGGTGCGCGCGAGATGAAGCGCCTCACGCGCGGGCATCGGGCAGAGTTCAATCTCTTCCGTCAATTCGGGCTTGTAGGCGGTCGAGCGTTCGATGTCGAGCGCGAGAAAGACATGGAACCGTTGCCGCCGCGAGGCGCACGCGACGAAGAAAAAGCCAGCATGCAGCATGGTCGCACACGTCGCGCCCGTTTCCTCCGCCAACTCGATGCGGGCGACCGCTTCGGGCGTCAGATCGGCGTGGTCGCGCATGCCGCCCGCCGGAATTTCCAGGCACCGTGCGTCAATCGGATAGCGGTACTGACGGATCAGGAGGATCGTCCCATCGGCGGTCACCGGCACGACGCCGACGGCATCGGCGCGTTCCTCGTACGTGTAGATGACTTCGCCCTTCGCCGCGATCCGGACGCGGTCCTGGCGGACGCGCATGAACGGTGTCGTCAGTGGATACCGCGTGTCGAGCACCCGCCAACCGAGTTGCGTGCCCTCGGGTTTGTCATCCATTCATGCTGCTCCCGGCCGTCTCACTCGCCCCGCACACGCAGAAGTGTATCACCGCCGCGTCAGGGTTTCTCTCTGGCCGTTGCGTTCATCCGGTCATCGCGCTACACTCGCGCCGGTGTTCGTACGGGTGTTCGCAAGTGGTGCGTATGGGCGGAAGCGCGCGAATTTTCGCGGTGGCCAATCAGAAGGGTGGCGTCGGCAAGACGACGACCGCCGTCAACCTCGCGGCGTGCATCGCGGCGATGGAGCGGCGCGTCCTCCTCGTGGATGCCGACCCGCAGGGGAACGCCTCCAGCAGCCTCGGCATGGACAAGGCAGCGATGGTGACAACGCTCTACGATGTCCTGCTGAACGAAGCGCCCGCCGTCGAGGTCGTCCGGCCAACCCGCGTGCCGAACCTCTCACTGTTGCCGAGCACGAGCGTCCTCGCGGCGGCGGAGATCGAACTGGTGGACTTGCCGCGCCGAGAAACCTTCCTGCGCGCCGCGATCGGGACAGTCGCGGAGTCGTACGACTTCATCTTTATAGATTGCCCGCCCTCACTCGGCCTGCTCACCGTCAACGCCCTGACCGCCGCGCACGGCGTCCTCATCCCGATCCAGTGCGAATTCCTCGCCCTCGAAGGCCTCCTGCAACTCGTGCAGACGGTGGACCGCGTCAAGCGCATCGTCAACCCGACGCTCGATGTGACGGGCGTCATCATGACGATGTATGACGCCCGCACCCGGCTCGCACCGCAGGTCGTCGCGGAAGTGCGCCGTTTCTTCCCGACGCGCATCTTCAAGAGCGTCGTGCCGCGCACCGTTCGCCTCGCCGAAGCGCCCTCCTACGGGCAGGCGATCACTGAATACGATGCCTCCGGGCGCGGCGCGCAAGCATACCGCGAACTGGCGGATGAACTGCTGCAGCGCCTTGCGTCCGCGTCTCACCCGGCGATGGCGGGCGCGCGGTGACGTTGCCCCATCCGGGTGATAGCGGTACAATCGGGGCATAAACGTGGCGTGGTTTCGCTGCATGGAGGATGGTTTTTCGCATGTATCCCTCTCACGCCGTACCGGGACAGGACGCGCCAACCATGCCGCGAAAGGCGTGCGCTCCATGATCGAATCAGTCGTCGAATCTATCCGCGTCAGCCTCGTCACGAATCAGCGCGTCGTCATCCTCAAGGAGTTGGAGGGCGAGCGGTATCTCCCGATCTGGATCGGGCACTTCGAGGCGGAAGCGATCGCGATGGAGTTGCAGGGGGTCGAGGCGGCCCGACCGCTCCCCTATGACATTATGAAGAAAATTGTCGGCGATCTCGGCGGGCGCGTTCGGCGTATCCTCGTCACCGGTTTGCGGGACGATGTTTTCTACGCCACCATCGTCATCGAGGCGGCCGGTCGGCAGGTGGAGATTGATTCCCGCCCCTCCGATGCGATTGCGCTCGCCGTGCGGACGAAGGTACCGATCTTCGTGGATGAATCCGTGATGGAGAAGGCAGGCGTCCTCTTCGGTGAAGACGAAGAAGAGAGCGAAGCCGAGCCGAAGCCGAAGCCTTCCGTGGATGACGAGAAACTCACCTCCTTCCGGAACTTCATCAACAGCCTCGACTTCTCGGACGAGAATAAAGAAGGCAACTGATAGACGAGCAATGAGGGATGGGCAATGAGCAATGAGGGGGGTTTGCTTCTTACTCGTTGCTCGTTACTCATTGCTCATCACTGAAAGGGGCGCACGACGTGGCGAAAGAACGGATCGTGCTCATTGACGGCCACGCACTTCTCTACCGCGCCTTCTACGCATTGCCGCAGACGATGGCGACCTCGTCCGGTGAACTCGTCAATGCCACCTTCGGCTTCACCTCGATGATGCTCGACGCGCTGCGGGCCTTCTCCCCGACCTACATCGTCGTTGCCTTCGACAAGGGCGGCTCATTCCGGGATAACCTGCTCGCCACTTACAAGGCGCACCGCCCGCCGATGCCGGACGAAATGCGGCAGCAGCAGGAGCGCGTCAAGGAGGTCGTCGAGGCGCTTAGTATCCCGATCTTTATGATTCCCGGCTACGAGGCGGACGACGTGATCGGCACGCTCGGCCGGGTGGCGGCGCGGGAGGGCGTCGAGACGTACATCGTGACGGGCGACACCGACACGCTCCAACTCGTCTCGGACGATGGCGTGAGTGTCGTGCTGCCCGGTGTGCAGAATCGCTTTTCCGATTTCCGCATCTATGACATGGCGAAGACGATTGAACGGTACGGCTTTCCGCCGCCGCTCGTCGCGGACTACAAGGCGCTCGTCGGCGACAAGAGCGACAACATTCCCGGCGTGAAGGGGATTGGCGAGAAGAGCGCGACCGCGCTCCTCAAACAGTTCGGCCCGCTCGAAAACTGGCGCGACCATTTCGACGAGATCACCCCGCCGCGCATCCGTGACCTGATTGCCTCGCAGTACGAGGAGGCCTTGAAAAGCAAGGTGCTGACAACGATTGTCACGGATGTGGACTTGCATCTCGACCTCGAAACCTGCCGCACGCACGAGTACGACCGCGAGCGTGTCGTCAATCTCTTCCGCGAGTTGGAGTTCCGCTCGCTTCTGACGAAGTTGCCCGAACACGTCTCCGCGCAGAAAAGCATGAACCACGGCGATCACGATCACACGATTGCGACGGTCACGAAGGCGGCGGATTTGCCCGCGCTGGCGGCGCGGCTGCGCGAGGTGGGGATGTTTGCCTTCGATACCGAGACGACGAGCACGAATCCGGTGACGGGCGCGCTGGTCGGCATCTCGCTCGCCGTGGATGGTAAGGAGGCGTGGTACCTGCCCGTCGGCCACTATCTGGCGGACGAGCAACTGAGCGTGCCGGAGGTGCGCGAGCATCTGGGCCCCGTCTTCGCGGACCCGGAGATCATGAAAGTTGCCCACAATGCGAAGTTCGACATCCTCGCTTTCGAGCGGGCGGGGCTACCACTGAATGGTCTCGTCTTCGACACAATGCTCGCCGCCTACCTGCTCGGCGAGACGTCCGTCGGTTTAAAGGAACTCGCCTTCACCCGCCTCGGGATCGAGATGACGCACATCACGGATTTGATCGGCACGGGGCGCAACCAGATCACGATGGCGCAGGTGCCGGTGTCGCAGGCCGCCGACTACGCCGCCGCCGACGCCTATTGCACGAACGCGCTCGTCGCGCCGCTGCGGGATGACTTGCAGAAGCGTGAAATCTTGCACCTGCTCGATGAGATCGAACTACCCCTGGTGCCGATCCTCGCGGCGATGGAGCGCACCGGCATCACGGTGGACGGCGAATATCTCCGCACGCTCTCGAAGCGATTGGACGAGCAGATGGCAGCGCTCGCCGCCGATGTCTACGAACTGGCGAAGCACCCGTTCAACATCAACTCCCCGATGCAACTGGGCGCGGTGCTCTTCGATGAACTGAGCCTGCCGCACGGCAAGAAGACGAAGACCGGCTACAGCACCGCGTCCGACGTGCTCGAACCCTTGCAGTGGGAGCATCCGATCGTCAAGCAAATCCTCGAATACCGGCAGTTGGCGAAACTGAAAGGCACCTACGTAGATGCGCTGCCGCTGCTCATCAACCCGGAGACGGGGCGCGTGCATACCTCCTTCAATCAGGCGGTCGCCTCGACGGGGCGGCTCTCATCAACGGATCCGAACCTGCAAAACATCCCGATCCGCACGGAAGTCGGGCGCGAGGTGCGGCACGCCTTCGTCGCGGGCAATCGGCCGGAAACGACGATTTTCGATGGCGAGCCGGCCGTGCTGCTCGCCTGCGACTACTCGCAGATCGAACTGCGCATCTTCGCCCATGTCTCTCACGATGAATCACTCCTGGAAGCCTTCCGGGAGGGGCGGGACATCCACACCGCGACGGCGGCGGAGATGTTCGACGTGCCGTTTGAGTCGGTGGACGCGGACACACGGCGACTGGCGAAGACGGTCAACTTCGGCATTATCTACGGCATCAGCGCGTTCGGACTTGCCAATAGCGCGGGTATCTCGCAGGCGCGCGCGCGTGACTACATCAAGATTTACTTCGAGCGGTTCCCCGGCGTGAAGCGACTGACCGATTCGATTCGCGAAGAAGCATTGGAGAAGGGATACGTCTCCACGCTGCTTGGCCGCCGCCGCTACTTCCCGGAGTTGCAATCGCGCAACCCGCAGGTCCGCCAGGCGGCCGAACGCGCGGCGATGAATGCGCCGATCCAGGGTACGGCGGCGGACATCGTCAAGCGCGCGATGATCCGGGTGGACGAGATGTTGCGGCGCGAAAACCTGCGCGGCAAGATGCTCCTGCAGGTACACGACGAACTGGTGCTCGAAGTGCCCGCAAGCGAACTGGAACAGACCTGCGAGGTCGTCACCGAGGCGATGACCGGCGCGTTCACACTCGTCGTCCCGCTCGAAGTCGAGGCGAAAGCGGGCCAGAACTGGGACGAACTGAAGCCGATCAACCAAGCCGAGCGCGAGGCAAAGCGGATTGCCGTCGTCGCGCAGCAGGGGCGCTTGTTATGATCCTATCGGCTTCGAGCGAGAGTCCGCCATGATCGGTGCTGCGGAAGCGCCATTGTAACAAGCCTCGTCCCAGCGACATCGTGGCCGAATACAGCACCTGACCCATGATCCACCTCCATCGAGATCAATCTTGGTTGCCCCCTGTTGAGACAACGGATCGCCCACCAAATCCTAGCACACACGTTCGGATCATACCAGCCGTACTATCCTCCCCACCTGTCGTGGCGCAAAGACCCGCCTCCGCCTCCCGAAGCCGATCCACCCTCGGTCATGCTTCTCCGCACCCTTGGAGATCTCCTCATCAGCAGCGAGCCGGAATCGCCGGGAGATACGGATGCCATCGCCCTCATGTCCGGCTTGGTTTACGTGGAGCTTCCCACGCAGATTGAAGTCGGGATCACGGCGGGATGCATCGCGGATACTGAGGATGGAGCGATCGGGTTGACATCGCAGGGTTGGCGATGGTGGAATCGGGATGATGAGAAGCATCGCCGATGACCATGATCCTATCGTCGTTTACTACTGGGGGGCAGTCATGACGCAGGACGGGATCGGGCGGCGGATGAAGATTGGCGCGTTCTCGCGGCTTGGCGAGCGAACGCTGAACGGGCAGCGCGTGCGGTTCAGCGACATCGAAGAGCTGGCGGTGGCTGCCGAGGCGGTCGGCCTCGATTCCTTCTGGCTCCCGGATCACTTCATCTATCGCCCCCACGAACCAGATCAGCTCGGCTGCTGGGAAGTTTTCACCTTTCTGAGCGCCCTTGCCAGCGTAACCTCGAAGATCGCGCTCGGGCCGCTCGTTGCCGCTACCTCGTTCCGCAATCCGGCACTCCTCGCCAAGATGGCGGACGCGTTGGACGAGATCTCGGGCGGGCGCTTCATGCTCGGCCTCGGTGCGGGTAATTGGGAGCCGGAACACACCGCGTTCGGCTATCCGTTCGATCACCGCGCCGGGCGGTTTGAGGAGGCGATGCAGATCATCGCGCCGCTCTTGCGCGAGGGGACGGTCAACTTCCACGGGAAGTATTACGAGGCGACCGATTGTGTCCTGCGTCCGCGTGGCCCGTCCCCATCCGGCCCGCCGATCTGGGTCGGCGCGAAGGGCGAGCGGATGTTACGGATCATCGCGAAGCACGCGGATGCGTACCACACCATCTGGCCCATCGCTCCGGCGCAGGTGACGGAGCGGTGGGAGAAGATGATGGTCGCCTGTCAGGATGTCGGGCGGGACCCCGCGACACTCGAACTGACCGCAGGCACGTTCGTCCGCCTGCCCGAAAACGGCCAGCCCGCCGACGATGACCGGGCGATCTGCGGTACCGATGAAGAGATCGCGGCGCAGTTGCAGGCATTCGCGGATGTTGGTGTGCGGCACCTCAACGTGGACTTCCGCCCTGACATCAGCGTGCAGACCATCGAGGAGTTCGGACGCGTCTTGGCGCTCATGCATTAGGGCGAGGCGGTCCGCACCGCAAGCCTGGGCAACCGTGCAGAGACCGGTTCCCCCGTCGCCATCTTCCCCGTAAAGTCAAACTTGGCTCAGGACTTGCGCGCCACGCGCCGTGACCATCACGGTATGCTCGAACTGCGCCGCGCAGCCGCCGTCCGCTGTGCGGACTGTCCAGCCGTCCGGGTCAATCCGGTAGCGCGGTGACTGCTCGGCGATCACCGGCTCGATGGTGATGACGAGACCCTCCTGAAGGAACGGGCCCGTCCCGGCCTTGCCGACAAAGGGAATGTCTGGCGCCTCGTGCATCATGTGGCCAACGCCATGCCCGGTGAAATCGCGGAAAACACCGAACCCGCGCGACTCCGCGTACTGCTGCATCGCGTGGCTGATGTCCCCGACGCGGTTGCCGGTGACCGCCGCCGCGATCCCGGCCTGCATCGTGCCACGCGCCGTCTCGATCAGCCGCTGCCGGGCGGGGGAAATCTCGCCAATCGCCACCGTGATCGTCGCGTCGCCGCAGTAGCCATCGAGCAGCATCCCCGCGTCTATGCTCAGCACATCACCCTCGCGTAATTGGTAATCACTGGGCACGCCGTGCATCGCGGCATCATTGACCGAGGTATTGATCGCACCGGGGAACCCTTCTTCGGTGTGGAAGACGGGGTTCGCGCCGAGATCCGCGATGTATGCCCGCGCGAAGTCGTCCAGTTCGCGGGTCGTCACGCCGGGCTTCGCCATTCGGGTGAGATGCTTGAGGAGGCGAGCGGTGGCGCGGTTCGCGCGGCGGAGGCCGTTGATGTCGGTGCGGCTCTCGATGACCATGCTGCTTCGTCCTTTGCGTGATGTGTGACGTCCGTTGCGCGACACGATAGCACGAAGTTATGGACGAAAAAAGATGCACCGATGAGGCCGGGAGTACCCCACCGGTGCGAGGGAAGAGGAGTGGAAGGGTAATGTAGGAGGTCGGGAGCGGCAGTGGGAGTAGCACCGCCGTGTGGTATGTACCCTACCGATGTCACTGTAATCGCTCCGGTCGCCATATGAGTAATCGAGCCATGAAGATCGGATAATAGTTTCACATACCATCTGTCTCGTCGGCCGTTATGGATCGCCTTGACGCGGGCTCTCTCCTACTGCTATGCTTTGCACCAACAAGTGAACGCGGCTCGTATCCAGAGTGGTGGAGGGTAATCGGCCCGTTGAAGCCCGGCAACCGGCGGCGCGTAGGCAACGCGCGGCTAAGGTGCCAACTCCTGCCCCCGTGGGGCGAGATACGAGGGATGCCGGAAGGAGCCGCCGTCGCAGCAGATGTGACGGCGGCTGTGCTCTCCGGCCCCGCATGGCATGGACGCGGATGAGTCCGCGGGGGAATGCTCGCAGCGAATCGGGGCATAGTGGAAGCCCGAGGAGTGAGAACCCCGCCGGATATGCCCGCTGAGCCACCGGCTGAACCGTGTGGATGCGGTTCGGGGTTCGCGGTTTGATTCTCCGCGAACCGCGAACCCCGAACCTCCCCGAGTAGGCCGCGTCGGTTCGCCCCCGGTACCGGGCGAGGGTTGGGCGTGCATCTCTGGCGCGCCGTACCCGTCGAGGCTGTGGTCGAGAGACCACAGTGAACAGGGTGGTACCGTGAGCGTGTACGTCAATCGCTCGCCCCGTAGGGTGAGGATTGGCGTTTTCGTTTTTTGGGCGCAAACCCTGGTTCGGAGGTGTCGGATGCACAGTGTCGCGGTGACGAGCGCGGAGCCCGCCTGTACCCTCCTCACGCACGATGGCCGTTTTCCTCCCTATCGGGCGGAGGGGATGGACCTCGCGCATACGCGCTTCTACACGCTACCGGAACAGATGCTCCCCTTCCCGCTGGATAACGGCGGCGCCCTGCGCGACGTGACGATCGCCTATGAGACGTGGGGCACGCTCGCCCCCGCGCGCAACAATGCGATCCTCGTCCTCCATGCGCTGACGGGCGGAGCGCACGCCGGCCCCCACGCTGACACCGAGACGCCCGCGCCGGAACCGTGGTGGGGCGATCTGATCGGCCCCGGCCGCGCGATTGACACGAATCGCTTCTTCGTTATTTGCCCGAACATTCTCGGCGGCTGTTACGGCAGCACCGGCCCGTTGAGCCTCGATCCCGCCACCGGTCTGCCGTACCGCATGACCTTCCCGGCTGTCACCGTGCGGGACATGGTGCGGGTGCAGGCGGCGCTGCTCGACGGGTTCGGGATTACGCAACTGCACGCGGTTGTCGGTGGCTCGCTCGGTGGGATGCAGGCGCTCCAGTGGGGGGTAACATATCCCGAAAGGACGGGCGCGGTGGTCGCCATCGGCGCGTCGGGCCGCTTCCATGCGCAAGGGATCGCGTACAACGAGGTGGGTCGTCGCGCAATTATGGCGGACCCGAAGTGGCGTGGCGGCGACTACGATCCCGCCGATCCGCCGCGGGACGGCTTCGCGATCGCGCGCATGGTCGGCATGATTACCTACCAGTGCGACGAGGGGATGACCGCGCGCTTCGGGCGCAACGCGGCGACGCGACCGTCGCGACACGCACCATTCGCTGGTAAGTTCGACATCGAGGGCTATCTCCATTATCAGGGGGACAGCATCGTGCGTCGCTTCGACGCGAACGCGTACCTTTATCTGACGCGTGCGATGGATCTCTTCGATCTCGGCAACGGCTTCCCCTCGTACACGGACGCGCTGCGCCGCCTGACGATGCCGACGCTGATGATCGGCATCAGTTCGGATATCCTCTTTCCCGCCGCGCATGTCCGTGCCGTCGCAGAGGAGTTGCGCGCCCTTGGCACCCCTGCCCGCCACTGGGAACTCGTCTCACCGGACGGCCATGATGCCTTCCTCAAGGAGTTCGCCCAGATGACGCCCGTCCTCCGCCGTTTCCTCCAATCCGCTGGCGGAGCGGGCTAACAAGGCGTGGTGGCGTAGGCTGAAGCCTCTACCGCTGGCATCTCACTCTGCGCAGATTTCCGTAGATTTCGGCGCCAATTGTAGCGCAGTGGCACGGTATGTGGCATACCGAATGTACCAAGGGCGCGCCGAAACGAGGTTTGGCAGTGCCGCCAGTCCGCCCCCGCTGTTCGCATATGGGGGTGTCCGATGATTACGTCCTCTCCCGTCGCCTTTCCCGCCGCGCCGCGTGCGGTCATAAAAGAGCGGTTCGGCCCCGCCGTCATCTCCGGTTTCGTCGCGACCACGGCAATGGCGATTACCGCTTTGATCGCCTATAGCTTCGCGCTCGGTGTCGGCACCGCGAGTGGCAACCTCTTCCAGCAATGGCTCTATGCCTTGACGCATAATCCGGTGACGGAAAATGTCCGCTCGTCGCTCCTCGCCGTCGTCGGGCTGGACCTGGCCGCCGGGATTGTCTGGGCGCTGATCTTTGCCTGCGACGCGAACGACCGCCTGATCGCCTTCCCCGGCTGGCTGCGCGGCATCCTCTTTGCGCTGCCGCCTGCCGTGCTCTCGCTGATCGTCTTCCTACCGCTCGTCGGGGGCGGCATCTTCGGCGTCAAGATCGGCGCGGGGCCGCTGCCGGTGATCGGAAATATCATCCTGCACCTCGTCTACGGCGCAGTGCTCGGCGCAATGTTCGTCCTCGACGGGAGCATTGACCATACCGGCAAGAGCGACCCGGCGATGGAGGCGACGCTGCGCCAGGCGGAGGGCGGTGCGGGCTGGGGAGTCCTATTCGGCGCGTTGCTCGGTGGTAGCGGGACATTGCTCGTCACGCTTCTCGTCACCGGATCATCGTCGGCGAACGTCGCGGGAGCGACGATCGGGGGCGCGGTGATCGGCGCGGCGCTCGGTGTCGTCTTCGGCTCGATGGCCGCGATGACGAACGCGCGTACTTCCCCGGCGATTGCGAGCCCAGCGCCGACAGATGGGGCGATGCCTACCATCAATCCGTGAGCGTATTGTGCCGCGCGGCGATGCTTACGCGGTGGCGCGTGTATGCACCCCACGACGGAGTGCAATCATCGCCAGCGCCGCCGCGCCACCCATCAAGAGGATGACTGGTACATCCCCGAATGAGCGCAGTTGCGGCGCTTCCACGAGGGTGAGCGTGCAGAGTGCGAGCGTCCCGAGCAACCCGAATACCATTGCGAGCGTTGCCACAATCGCGGGGATGGACGCGTAGCGCGCCATCCGCTCGTCCGGTTCACTCCGCGCGACGGCGACGGCAATGGCGGCGGTACTCCCCGCAACCGCGACCGCGATGATGGCAAGGAGACCGAACTGGAGCGCGACCGCGAGGAGCGTGAAGGGGGCGTCCGGGGTGGGTTGCTGGCGCGCGGTCCATGCCGATGATGCGAGCAGGCTATATCCCGCGACTATTGCCATCGCGAGCAGGGGAACAGTCAGGAGGAGGAGCACATCCCGGCGGCGGTCGCGTATCGCGCGCGCGGCAAGCTGCGCGAGGAATGGCGCTCCTCCCGCCACGATGGCGAGAAAGGCAATGATGCCCGCGATCTGAACGATGACGAACGCCACCCGGATTTCCGGATGCGGGCGCACGGCGTTTTCCCAGATGGGCAGCGGATCGCGGATACCTTGTAGCGGGAGCCACGCCACGCTGAAGAGCACAAACGCACAGAAGATCGCGATTTCACTGTTCCGGAGCCGTCGTGTCATCGCAATCAATCTCTCGTCGCACACCCACTATCCATCGCGTTGCATACCCCGCATGCGCCACAATAATGCCGACTGGCATCGCCGACGTCAACCCACTTTGTATGCAGCCATGGACGGGTGGCGCGGGGCGCGGGGATGATTACGCACGGCGGACGATCAGTGCGTGGCTGTGCAACATGCCATCAGCATCCAACCGGCAGCGACCGAGCGCGGCGAGTTGCGGCAACGCGCGATGCCGCCAGCCCGCCGCACCGGACCATGACGCGGCGTCGCCCGTCATGCCGCGCGGGCAGTCGCCGATGAGCAGATAGCCCCGGACCGACGGTGCGGCACGGAACAGAGCCGGCTAGTTCGTTCGGCGTGGTGGCCAGACGCACAAAATCGTGCCGGGCCGATACCGTTCCAACGCGACGCCGACGGCGCACCGCTCCACATCGCCCGGCAGTGGGTCGGGCCACCACGCGCCATTGTCCGTCGCCGTGATCGGCGCACCAGCGGCGTGGAGGGCGCGGGCCAGATCGCCCCGGCCCGTGCCGACTTCCAGCCATGGCCCCGGCAATCGCGCGAGGATACCCGCGAGTCGGGTGACAAACTCGACGGTGGGCAAGAGGTAGATGCCGCGTGCCCGACAGACGGCGACGAATCCCCCGCGGGTGGCGGGATCGGCGAGACGGGCATCGAGGGCAGCGTTGGTCGGCAGCGGATGGGCGGCGAGCCACCGCTCCCAGTCGCGTCCGGCGGCATCATAGGAGACGCGCACGGGGGCGAGCGATTCGCCGAGCAATCTGTCCAGATCGCTCACGTCGTCATTGCCCGATGTGTGCGGCATACATACGTCCTCTTGTCGTACGCAACATGTCCGAATTTTTTGCTATACTATCGTCATTCGGAGGCAAACGCGCGACGTTGCAGCCAGTCCGCCAGGCAGTAGAGAGACCGACATAGGAGGAAGCGCATGGCAGGGACGCCCGGCTCCGGTTCCAACTATCCGTGGCCGTCCTATCCTTCGCCATCAGTACAAGGGAGCGAGAGCCAGCGCGCGCAACTGGAGGCAGCGCTCCGTGCCTTGCGCGAGCAGCGGCCACAGGTCGCGGCGGAGGTCGGCGAATACTTATACAGCCTTGTCCTCCAGGGCCAGTTGCGCGATCCGATCGTCCTTGCCACCTGCCGCCGCTTGTACGACCACGAGCAGCAAGTGATGCAGTTGGAGGCGAATCTCCGTGCGATCCCGGTCGCGCCCCTGCCGGTTGGCCCCCCGCCCGCCTATCTGCCGCCCTATGCTGCGAATCAGCCTCCCGGCTTGCCGCCCATCCCCACCTCGTCCGGGAGCGAGGAATCCGCGACGAGGGTCGCCCCCATCAACCGCGTATCGCACGACGCCACGCCCTTCGCGACGCCGGACGCGGAGGTAGCCCGCATCATTCCCGGCACATCGTCCGATGACGCGAACGCACAGCGCGTGCAGAGTGGCGACGCGGCGACGGTCGTCCACCGCGCGACACCCGGCTCCCACGACGCCCAGCCACCGGCCCGCCGCCCCGCCAACCTCGAATCGGGCGAGACGCTCATTGCGCCCGTGCGCCGACTGGAACCCGCCCCACCGGGCACGGGGAAGCCAACGGAGCGCCGCTGTACCCACTGCCGGATGCCACTGCGCGCAAATGACACGACCTGCCCCGTCTGCGGCCGCGCCGTCTCTGAGCAAGTCGTCGAGTCGCCGCAGTGCCGCCGCTGCGGTACCGAACTGCGCCCCCAGGACCGCTCCTGCCCGGTCTGCGGCACCCCGCGCACGTAAGCTCGTCGGTCGCATAGTGCCCAGCCCCAAGGGAGGATGCCCGCCCAAGGTCACGCCGGACTAATCGAGCTGGTGACGTTGCCGACATACTCGCCCCAGCTCAATCCCATTGAGCGGTTCTGGAAGCATTTGCGACGCAAAGTCACTCACAATACCTTTTTCCAGACCATTGATCGACTGCTTGATGCGGCCACTGGATTTCTTCGTAACATGATGGCTTGTCCACAGACCGTTCGCTCGGTCGCCGGATTAGCTGCGTAAGTCTCACCAGTTTCGCGCAGATCGAGAGAACGAGATGATGCAAATCCCGCAGGAGAAGGATGTTGTTGACAAGCTGACGGCGTGGGGGATGACCCATCCGTTGATCCGCGCCATGATCCTGACCAGCTCGCGTACCAGGCCGAATGGGCCAGTGGATCCGCTCTCCGATTATGATCTTATTTTGGCTGTGAGCGATGTGGGGCCGTTCGCCTTTGATGATGCCTGGATCTCCGATTATGGCAGGCCGATGGTGCGTTGGGGCGATCAGGGTGAGGTGCATGGTCTGGCCACGTATTTTCGGGGCGTGGTCTATCAGAATTACGTCAAGATCGATTACAGCATATGGCCTGCGGAACTGCTGGAACGCATCGCCGCTGAGGCCCTCCTGCCGGACCAACTGGATGTGGGCTACCGGGTGCTGCTCGACAAGGATCAGCGAACGATTGGATGGAAGCAGCCATCCTATCAGGCGCATATTCCTGCCAGACCGACAGAAGCGGAGTATCAGGCGCTCGTCGAGGAATTCTGGTGGGGCACGACCTATGTCGCCAAGAGCCTCTGGCGCGATGATCTGGTCTTTGCCAAATGGGCCCTGGACCAGGATCTCAAGCTCGAAACGATGCGTCGCATGCTCGAATGGCACATAGAAATCGATTATAATTGGTCTGTGAAGCCGGGGATATATGGGCGCGGCCTCAAACAACTGCTCCCACCAGACATCTGGTCGGAGTTTACCAGTACGTATGTCTCGCTGGATGTCGAGGAGACCTGGACGGCGCTCGATCGCGCGATCGCGCTCTTCCGCAAGGTCGCCCCCGATGTGGGCAACGCGCTCGGTTATACCTATCCGCAACAGGTGGACGATCAGGTGAGCGCCTATCTGGAGGCGATTCGTGAGATGCCGTCGTCTCAACGTCGCGGCGACGGCATCTGAATCACCTGAAATGTCTCCCCCAATAGGGAGATGACGCTTTAGCATATCATCAGTGGGCAGCAGCGCGAACGTTGCCAGCACGCCGGAAATGTTCCCTCAGCAGAGAGATGGCGCTTTCGCATGTCATCAGGAGGTCGCTACAGGGTTCCTTTTTCCGTAAGAATTACACCGTATTATTTAGAACTTTTCTCGTGTCGGCCCTGAGCGAGAACTGCCGCTACATGAGGCGCATAAGGGGCAGACGCTGGGAGATTTCGCGCGCGTCGTTCGGGACATCGCGACAGGCGCCAGTGGATTCTTCTTCCTCATAAGCGTGGAAGCGGGGGAACGGTCTTGAACTCGTATAGCCAGTCGCCGGATACACAATGCCTCCGGCGCAATCGCGCAAGGTTAACTCAGTGTTACACTGCGGGAAATAGGCGCGCCATAAGTGAGGTGAATGCATGCCGGAAAACAAACAAGAGCGCCGGGCCGGACAGGAGCGTCGGCGGCAGGGGGCATTGGCGCGGGAACGCGCGCGCCGGGAGCGGCGACGCTGGCTGATCATCGGCGCCGGGACGGTGATTATCGCGATCGTGGTCGTCATCGCCGCCGTCGTACTGATCAACCGGCGGGACACGACGCCCACAATCGCGGGGGTGGAGAGTTTCAGTGGCCTGGATCGCACGCATACGTCGGCCCCGGTCACTTATCCGCAGATGCCGCCGGTCGGTGGCTCCCATAACCCTGTCTGGCAGAACTGTGGCTACTACAGCGCCCCGATCGCGAACGAGAACGGGGTCCATTCACTCGAACATGGCGCCGTCTGGATTACCTACCGGCCGGACTTGTCCGCCGATCAGATCGCCGCGCTGCGGAAACTGGCAGTGGGGCAGACGTATGTCCTTGTCACTCCCTATCCCGGCCTCCCCGCACCCGTCGTGGCGTCGGCGTGGGGGAAGCAGTTGAAGGTGGACTCGCCGGACGATCCCCGGCTGAATCAGTTCCTCCAGGCGTATCGCCAGGGGCCGCAAACACCCGAGAAGGGGGCGGTCTGCACGGGCGGAACCGGAGCCCCGCAAGGATAGCGGCCGGGTCAGTTGTACCCCGACACGGCAGCGCATATGCTTTGCTGCCCGCTGCCGACGTCTCACTCCTCCTCGTCTTTCGGTCGGAAGGCGTTGGGATCGAAGGTGAAGACGCGGCGGCCATGAGTCGGGATCGGCGGGGGCGGCGGGCGGAAAACGTACTCCTCCACAATCACGCCGCCCGCGAGATGTTCGTGGGCGATGCGGCGCATCCCGTCGGCATCCAGATCGTTGTACTGGATATTGCCGGGCATCACATTCATGGACGGCGCCCAGTCGCACCGGTTGCGGCACGTCGTCGGTACGACCGTCACACGATCGCCGATGCCGAGCGCGGCGATTTCCTGCTCCAATACATGCAGCAGTTTGCGCGACCCGGCGAGCGTGCAGTTCGATCCGAAACAGAGATGAACGAGATACTCAGTGTTTGTCATGTACTCATCAACCTCATCCCCGATCCCTCTCCACTGTGGCGGAGAGAGGAGATGGGATGACATTACCTACGCTCGGCTCCCCTCGTCCCTTGAGGGGTCGGGGTGAGGGGCTTTCAGCGCCCGACGCCGACGGGCATGCGGGCCGCGAGCGCGTCCGCGATGATCGCGTGGTCAGCGTCGGAAATCTTGTGGACATTTCCCTGGAAGGCGAGTTGCCAGTGTTCGGCGGGCCAGCGCTTCGGGTACTCCATCGCGGGGACGACCGTGATGGCAGGAAGCCAGTCCGCCTCATCGAGGATGAGCACGGGCCTTATTGAGATGCGGAAAGGATAGTCCTCGGTCGCCTTCTTCGGGTCCTTGCTCTGCCAGATCGGTGTAGTGTGGTCTTCCCAGTAGTCCGACGTCACCTTGACAATGCCGCCGAACGCCTGCACACCCGTCAGATAATAGATGAACGTGTCGCCCGCATGCATCTGCTCGGCCTTCTTGCGATGGCGGGATTTGATGCCCTGCACCGTCCAGCCGAGTGCGCGGCTCTTCTCGAAATTATCCGGTGATCCGACGATGATCCAATGATGTACCATCCGGTTCGTTCCCTTTCGCTCACGCGCGTTTTCTCGCGGCGCAAGCCGGGTGCCCTCTGGGCAGGACGGCACGGTGGAGTGCATCATGACCGCCGCCATGATGGCCGTCCCTGCTCGCTGACAGTACGGTACCTGAACGTACGCTGCCCGGTCAAGCGTCGCGCCTCGCTCGGCATGCCGGGGAAACGGCAGGAACAAGCCATATCCATAGTGTGTTATACTTTCCAGGAAGGCTGCGCGGAATCAGCCTGACCTCGGCATTGCACCGCACGCGACAGAAGAAGGTGACTCACACTGATGGCTACCGCCGTTTCTTCGGTACATCCGCCCACCGATATGACGCACTTCCTGCCACTCGAAACGCAGTTGCGGGGCGCGGGCATGGGTGTCTCCGATGTTTCGCTCGTGACGCGCGCGTATACCGTCGCGGCGGACGCGCACGCCGGTGCGGACCGGAAGTCGGGTGAGGCATACATCACGCACCCTGTCGCGGTGGCGACGATCCTTGCCGACATGCAGATGGACGCGGAGACACTCTCCGCCGCCTTGCTCCACGACGTGCCCGAGGATACGACGGTCACGCTCGACGATATCCGCAACCAGTTCGGAGAGAAGGTCGCTCGGCTGGTGGACGGCGTGACGAAGTTGAAGCGGATCGAGTGGGTCTCCGACCGCGAAGATGTCGCGCGGGCAGAGAGCCTGCGTAAGATGTTCCTCGCGATGGCAGACGATGTGCGTGTCGTGCTGATCAAACTCGCCGATCGCCTCCATAACATGCGCACGATTGGCGCGATGCCGAAGGGCAAGCAATTGGCGACCGCGCAGGAGACAATGGAAATCTACGCGCCGCTCGCCAACCGCCTCGGCATCTGGCAGATCAAGAGCGAACTGGAGGATCTTGCCTTCCGAACCCTCGAACCGGATCGCTACCGCGTGATTGACGCCTCACTCGACGCGCAGGGCGGGAACCGTGCGGCGTATATTGGCCGGGTGATCGAGACGCTGAAAGAGGCCCTCGGCGCGGCGGGTATCCAGGCGGAGGTCTACGGCCGTGCCAAACATCTCTGGTCCATCGCGCGGAAGATGGATCAGAAGCGCCGGACGCTCGAAGAGATTTACGACGCGATCGCCATCCGCGTCATTGTGCCGGAATTAAAAGATTGCTACGCGGCCCTCGGCATTATCCACACGATGTGGCGGCCGATCCCTGGCGAGTTCGATGACTACATCGCCTCCCCGAAGGAGAGCATGTACCAGTCCCTCCACACCGCCGTTCGCGCGCTCGACGCCCGCCCGGTCGAGGTGCAAATCCGTACGAAGGAGATGCATGTCGCCGCCGAGTACGGTATCGCCTCGCATTGGCGGTACAAGGAGGGCGGCAAGCGGGACGCCGGTCTCGAGGCGCGCGTCGCCTGGCTCCGGCAACTGATGGACTGGCGCGACGAGGTCGTGGACGCGCAAGTCTTCGTGGAAACACTGAAGAGCGACGTCTTCCAGGAGATGCTCTACGTCTTCACGCCCGCCGGGGACATTATCGAACTGCCCGCCGGTTCGACGCCGGTGGACTTCGCTTATCGCATCCACTCGGATGTCGGCCATACCTGCGTCGGGGCGATGGTCAATGACCGGCTCGTGCCGCTCGATTACAAACTGCAAAACGGCGAGATGGTCAAAATCATGACCTCCCGCGCGAAGGTCGGGCCGAGCCGGGATTGGCTGCTCGCTTCCTCCGGCTACGTCCACACCGCGCAGGCGCGCGAGAAGATCCGCCAGTGGTTCCGCCGCCAGCAACGCGACCAGAACATCGCGCAGGGCCGGGACATGCTGGAAAAGGAACTGAAGCGGCTCGGCGTCGAGATTAAGTTGGAAGAGATCGCCAAGCAGTTCCCCCGCTACAACCGCCTCGACGATTTCCTCGCCGCCATCGGCTACGGCGCGGTGACGACGCAGCAGATCGCCCAGCAAGTCTCCGCGCTCTATCCGGTCGAGCAGGTGATTGCCCTGCCGCCAACGGAGGCCGCGCCACGCCCCGCGAGCGCCACGTCCGGTATCGAGGTGATGGGCGTCGGTGACTTGCTGACCCGGCTCGCGACCTGCTGTAAGCCGGTGCCGGGCGATCAGATCATTGGCTACGTGACGCGCGGCAAGGGCATCACCGTCCACCGTACCGACTGCCCCAATGTCATCAAGGAGCCGGAGCAGGAGCGGCTCGTGCCCGTCTCGTGGGGGGGCAACACGCAGACACAGGCGTACCCGGTCGGTGTGCGCCTGGAGGCGTGGGATCGTGTCGGGCTGATGCGTGATGTCTCGAGCATGGCGGCGGACGAGAAGATCAACCTCCTCTCGATTAACAGCCAGACGCATCCTGACCGCACCGTCACGATGCGCCTGACCGTCGAGGTGGCAGGCGTCGAAGCCCTCAGCCGCATCCTCCAGCGATTCGAGCAAATCCGCGATATCTACGAAGTCCGCCGCGACACGCCGATCATCTCCAAAGGCGCGCGCGCGGCGGATTAGACATTCGCTTCGTTATCCGCCCCCGGAGGCGAATATCCGCGCAATGAGAGCGTATCGCCTGACCGGCTACCTGCTTAGTATCCGAGCCAGGCGTAATAATGCTGGCCAATATTGCCCATCTCCACCTGAAAGTTGGATGGGTTGTCGGGTGTGTAGGTAAGCACACGCCGCTCGAAAACCTGGAAGGCGACCACACGCTTGATGCCACCGACGGTGAAATATGCCACGACCGGCTCGGAGCGCGCGTAGCCGATCGTCGTGAAGCCGACTCGGTCACGGTAGTCCGTGAACTGCCGGAGGACGTTATGCCCGGTCACGTCATCGTAATCGGTGAGCCTCGGCAGGGCCGGATCCGGGGCGCGGTCGGTGTACAGGGAGTGGTCCGTGTCGAACAAGAGGTTGATTGGCTGACCGATCTTGTTCCCCGTGGCGGCGAGCAGCGATGAGCGATAGCTGTAGATGTCCGCATAATTCGGGCCGAGGCCGTTCGGATCGCCTGCTATCGGCGTCTTCGAGGGGGCGCGGTCAACGCACTTGCTGTCACTGACCTGAACGCAGCCCGTCACCATGTCGGTTGCCAGGAGGCCGAAGGTGACCTCACCCTTCGTGACTTCCATCCGCCCCTTGTCGAAGTACTGAACGAGTCGCTTGCCGCCCGGGTTGTTATCGTATCGCTCCTGGATCGGGTCCGAGGCGTGGGTGCCCCAGAAGTTAGTCGTGATCGCTTCCCCGACGTAATAGATTTCCTTAAAGCGCGGGTCCGCGAATGTGACATCCGCACTGACGAGGGTCGGTATGAGGAGCGAGAACGCGAAGGTAAGGAACGCCACAACCGATACGTTTCGTCGCACCATGAAAATCCTCCATCCACACGAATCCGAAGGCCGGGACGCAGAGAGATTCCTGCGTGGCCATCTACCACCCACCTGTACTTATCTGTATCGCGTGACCCTGGTTGCATGATACCCGTTGCAACCCATCTTGTATAGAGGCCTTAATTGGCGCCACCACAAAGACGTCACGGGCGGCATAATGGTTCCGTGCGTTACAACACGGCTGGCGTTGTTGACACTCTGGCGTATGCGCTCCGGTGGCCGATATTTGGTCAATCCGGCAGACGCGGGCGGTTCGCGTATGCCATTCCGGCACCGCGCACGCGATCAATCAGGGAGCGCGGATCCGTCGGCTGCACATCGCCCCGCCAGGCCACATGCTGGTCAGGTCGCGAGAGGACGAGTCGAGTGTCGTAGACGGCCGCAGCCTCATCGGCCATGACATCGAGGAGGTGGAGCGGGAGGCCACAGTCGGTGGCAGCCTGTCGCAGGCCGTCAATGGCGACTGTGGGGTCGAGACGCAGAAGCGTGTACTCCGGGCCGAGCGCATCGTAGAGCGACCGCCCGTTGCTCAGCCAGAGGTGCGGCGTGCGGCAGCCGGGGATCGTCGAGGGCGTGAAGTCCCCCATCGAGTAGGGCGGCGGCTGTGCGCCGTCATAGGCGATGATCGGCGACGTGTCGTAGTAGTAGCCGAAGTTGAGGCCGGCGCAGCAGTATTGCTGAACATTGAGGTCGTACGCCGCCTTGCCGACCGCCGTGCGCGCCGCTTCGCCCGCCGGGCTCTCCTCCTCGATCTCCGGGGGGACGCCACGGCGCTGCTTCGCCATCGCGTGGGCATGATCCATGGCGAAACGCGATACCTGCTCGGTGATCGGCTGGCGCTCGCGCTCGTAGGCGTCGAGGATGCTCTCCGCTCCCCAGCCATTGAGACGTGCGGCCAGGAGCCAGCCGAGATTCGCCGCATCCGCCAGGCCGGCGTTCATGCCGTAGCCCGCGTAGGGTACCCAGATATGCGCCGCGTCGCCGCAGAGAAAGACGCGCCGGTCCCGGAAGCGATCGGCGACGAGGCGGCGACCAAACCAGTCCTCCTCGCTCATCATCTCATATTGGAAATCCGGGCCGACACCGAGGATCGTGCGGATCGCCCAGTCGCGATCAACGGCGTCGAAGTCTGCCTCGTCGTCCTTCAGATAGTTGTGAATCAGCCAGGTCTCGCACCCATCAATGGCATAGACGGTGCCGCTGCGGCGCGGGTTGAGCGAGATATTCCCCCACGCCGACGCGCTCTCCAGCAGCGACAGCAATTGCGGCGCGCGGATGTAGGACGATTGGACGCGCTGCACGACAGGGTCGCCCGCGAGCCGCGCGCCGATCGCGTGACGAACGGCTGATCTCCCGCCATCGCAACCGACGAGATAACGTGCGGAGATGCACAACCCCTCGCCGGAGTCGAGATGGTGCGCATGCGCCGTCACACCGCCGCCGTCTTGCGCGAGGTTTTCGAAGCGGACCCGATTGAGGATTGTGACACCGGGCACCGCCGAGGCATGCGCGAAGAGGATCGGCTCGAGGTAGATCTGGTTGATCCGGTGCGGCGGCTCCGGGGTCGGCCACCAGGTGTCCGGGCCGCCCGTGGCGGTGTAGCGGTCGCGGCGGCAGGGGATCGGGATGCGGGTGATCTCCCGCCCCACCATCGTCGTACGATAGGCGATGTCGTTGGGATAATCTGCCGGTAGTCCGGCGTTTCTGATCTTTTCACTGATACCGAGGCGACGGAACAGCTCCATCGAGCGGGCGGCGACGTGGTTACATTTAACGCTCGGCGGCTCGCCGCGTTCGCGCTGCTCGAGCACCGTCACGCGGACGCCGCGTCCGGCGAGGTCTATCGCGAGGGTCAGACCCACCGGCCCGCCACCGACGATCGCCACATCCGTATCCATGATCTGTGTCATGCCCCGGTCTCCTCCCCATGGCAACATCCGCCCCGGCTTGCTCGCTCAACCGGTTGTTCTCTCTCGTCTATCGTGCGTTGAGGTAGGCGATACTCCGCGTGATCCAGTCGTCCGGGTTGTCGCCGCCAGAAAACTCGAAGATATAGAGGAGGCGTTGGGGCAAGCGATCGAGTGCGGCCATGATCGCCGCGAGCGGTAATGACGCATCCCCAAGCGCCATCGAACCGTGCTCCGGATTGTCGTCCGCGTCTTTCAAGTGCGCGGAGACGGCACGGCTGCCCACCGCACGGATGGCGGCAGGAACATCCTGCCCGTGCCGGGGGTAGTTGCCGATGTCAATATTCGTCGTCAGCGCCGGGATATGCGCCAACCCTCTTTGGATCTCATCCAATGTGCCGCCGGGCGTGCCGACGAAGTTTTCCAGCGCGAGCGTGATCCCCTGCGCCTCGGCATACCGAGCGATGTCGCGGCCCGCTTCCCACCCCGCGTTGTCATCGTCGGCGGGCACCGAGCCGGGGAAGACGCGCAACAGCGGGGAGCCGAGCGTGCGGGCATCGTCAATGTCCTGCCGGAGCGAGGCCGGATCGGTGTCGAAGAGCCGCCCCATTGTCGCATACGTGACGAGCAAGCCGTGGTGCGCCGCACGATCACGCGCGGCGGGCAGTTCACGCGTTTTCTCTTTCCAGAACTGCGGGCGCAGTTCGACGCCATCCGCACCGAGCCGGTGCGCCACGTCGAAGAGATCGGCTATGCTCATCGTGCCCGCGGTTACCTGCTCCTGATATTGGATGACGGAAATCAGTACCGGCCGTTCTCCTGCCACGACAGTCTCCTTGATGCAATCACCAGTCAATGACGCACAGCATAGCGGATTCGCCTACCGATGTGCATACCCTGTATGCGCAAGCGCGCGTCTCTCCTCATTCCGCCGCTCCTTTTAGGGGTCTGCGCTCTGGCGATACGCCTCTCTCCCCGAAGCGGAGAGGATTGGGGGTGGGCGAATTCTGATACAATACGCGCCTTGTTCGGTCTGCCGGAACGGGATGCTTTTCCGCCGAACATCAAACCACGCCGCGCCCGTCGCGGAGACCGCCGGGAGAACGATCTGTGTCACCCCTACCGCCACCGAGCCGACCGCGCCCCGGCAGCATCCCGAACCGCCCCGCCATCCCCGCCGCGTCTTCAACGCCGATCTACGTCGCCGTGGATGTCGAGGCGACCGGGAACGAACGCAGCAACGAGATTATCGAGGTCGCGGCCGTCACGTTCACAACGGAGCGGGTTCTCGAACGATGGTCGTCGTTCGTCCGGCCCACCCGGCCCGTGCCGCTCAGCACCGCGCAACTGACCGGCATCACGAACGCGATGCTCCAGGCCGCGCCGCCCTTCGCGAGTGTCGCCCCACAATTACGGCACTTCGTCCAGCGCCATCCCATCGTCGGGCAATCGGTCGAGATTGACCTGAAACTACTCGCCGCACAGGGGTTGATGCTCGACAACCCGACCTACGACACCTATGAACTCGCGACGCTCCTGCTGCCCGATCTGCCCGTCTATAGCCTGACGCGCATCGCCGAACGGTTACAGGTTGGCACACCGCAGGAGCACCGCGCGCTCGGCGACTGCGAACTGACCGCCGCCGTCTTCCGCGCCCTGCTCGACCGCATCGCGGAGTGCGACATGGAGACGCTCGGCGAACTGGCGCGCCTCGCGGACATCGGGCAATCGCCCTTCGCACGGTTATTCCGGCAGGCGCAGCGCGACAAGCAACAGGAGACGTTCGGCGCGGGCGCGGGGGCGAGTATCCTCCAGCAACTGCGCGCCCAGGCGGGCGGCGGGCAGGCGGAGAAGGAGGGCGGCGTTGACCTCATGTATCTCATGCCGCGCCCACGCCCCGAACCGCTCCGCATCACCGCCAGCCAGCGCCCCCTCGACACCGCCGCCATCCTCGATACCTTCCGGCCTGACGGCCCCTTTGCTGAGGCGTTCCCACACTACGAGCACCGCCCACAACAGATGGAGATGCTCGACGCCGTCGCGGACGCCTTCAACAAAGAAGAGACGCTGCTCGTCGAGGCAGGTACCGGCACGGGCAAATCGGTTGCCTACCTTGTCCCGGCGGTCGCGCACGCGGTGGAGCATGGCGAAACAGTCGTCGTCAGCACCGCGACGATTGCTTTGCAGGATCAACTGGCGAAGAAGGACATCCCCGACTTGCAGGAAGTCCTCGCGACGATTGGTGGCGTGCCTGCCCCAAACGGCGCGGGGCTGCCCGCCGACTTCCGCGCGACCGTCGTCAAGGGGCGGTCGAATTATCTCTGCCTCTACCGCTGGTTCAAACTGCGTGGCAACCCTGCCCTCTCGCCCGCCGAAGCGCGGCTGATGCTCCGTCTCCTCCTCTGGCTCCAGACGACGGATTCGGGCGATGTCGGCGAAATCCGCTTCACGGACGATGAGCGGCGGCTCGGCATTATCCAGGCGTGGAACCGCGTCAACGCCGGGCCGGATAGTTGCCCCTCCTCGTGCGTCTTCCAGAAGCGCGGGCAATGCTTTGTTCAGCGGGCGCGGCGCGCGGCGGAGAACGCGCACGTCGTGGTCGTCAACCACGCGCTGCTGCTCTCCGACATGACGACGAACAGTGGCGTCCTGCCGCCGTACGAGCACCTGATCGTGGACGAGGCACATCACCTTGAGGACGAGGCAACGAACCAACTCGGCTACGCCTTCGAGCGCGTGACGGTACTGAGTTTCCTTAATCTGCTCGCGGAGCCGCACGCCGAGGGGCCGCGTGGTCTGCTCACTGATCTCCCGATCCGTGTCCGTACCGGCAAGACGCCGAAGGATGTGCAGGAGGATGTCACGCGCCTCTGCGGCGAACTGCTGCCGCGCATTGATGAGGCACGGGCCTTGACGCTCGCGCTCTTCGATCGCCTCGCCGTCTTCCTCGCTCACCGCCCACAGAACGAGACGGACACGCGCCTGCGCATCACCCAAAATGTCCGCAACGACACGGGATGGACGGACGTGGAGATCGCGTGGGACAATCTCTCCTTCCCGCTCGGCACGATCCAGCAGGCACTGATGACGATTTTCGAGCAGATCTACCGCCTGCCCGACGAGACGATGCAGGAACAGGACGACACGCTGCTCCTGCTCACCCGCGCCCTGCGCATCTGCACCGATCTCCGCGTCGGCGCGGCCGCCGCCCTCGCCGAACCCGACCCCGATATGGTCTATTGGACCGAGATCGAATCGCCGCGCGGCGGGCAGCAACCGCAGATGGATGGTACGCCCACACTGATGCCGGGGATGCCGATAGCGGATGCTTCCCGTTCCATCAGCGTCAAGGCCGCGCCGCTCCATGTCGGCGCGACCTTGCAGGCAGACCTCTTTGGGCCGCGCCGCACGGTCGTCATGACGAGCGCGACGATGACGACCGAGGGCAAGTTCGATTACCTCGGCTCCCGCCTCGGTATCGAGCGCGACACGGCGACCGAGGTAGCAGTAGATTCGCCCTTCGACTACCGCCGCTCCGCCCTCCTCTACACCGTCGAGGATATGCCGGAGCCAAACCGCCCCGGGTACCAGAAAGGGCTTCAGGACACGATTATTGGTCTGTGCGAGGCGACGCGCGGGCGCGCGCTCGTCCTCTTCACCTCGTACAGCGCGCTCCAGGCGACCTACCGTGCCGTTAAGCCGGTGCTGGAAGCGGCGGGCATCATCGTCCTCGGCCAGCGGCTGGACGGCGGGCCGCGCCAACTGATCGAGCGGTTCAAGCAGCATCAGGAGATGGCGCTCTTTGGCACGTCCTCCTTCTGGGAGGGTGTGGATGTCGTCGGCGACGCACTCTCGGTGCTTGTCATCACGAAATTGCCCTTCAAGGTACCGAGCGATCCGGTTTTCCAGGCGCGCTCCGAGGGCTTCGCGGAACCGTTCGCGGAGTTCGCCGTGCCACAGGCGGTCTTGCAGTTCCGGCAGGGCTTCGGGCGGCTGATCCGTTCGAGCACGGACCGGGGCGTGTGCGCCGTCCTCGATTCGCGTGTCCTGACCAAGCGGTACGGTCGGACCTTTCTCAACTCGCTCCCCGGCTGCACGGTGGAGAAGGGCCGCTCGGTGGACCTCCCCGCCCGCGCCGCCGCCTGGCTCGCGATGGCGGGGCCAAAGGGGAAAAACGTTGGCGATATCTTCTTGTAGGGAGGGGTAGCATGACAGCATTGTCACAAGCGGTACTGGACAAATTGCGGACGTTCGACACACCGACGATCTGTAATCTCGTGGAACTCTTCGAGGTCCGGCCGCGCAATACGGGCTATATGGACGGGCGGATCGTGGCCTGCTTCGCGCAGATGGGGCCAATCGTCGGCTACGCGGCGACCGCGACGTTCCGCTCCGCGTCGCCGCCGCGCTCGGGGGATTCCTACTCCGGCCTCGATGTGCAGGTGGAGCGGTTCGGGGAGCTTTCCGGCCCACCCATCGTCGTCTTCCAGGATGTGGACAGCCCTGCCGCCGCTGCCACCTTCGGCGAAGTGATGTGTTCCATCTACAAAGGGTTCGGTGCGGTCGGCCTGATTACCAGTGGCGCGGGGCGCGACCTCGATCAGGTCGAGGCGATCAACTTCCCGGTCTTCACGAACGGTACGATCTGCGCGCACGGCTACAATCACACGCCGCAGGTGCATGTGCCCGTCCATGTCGGCGGCATCATGCTCTACCCGGACGATCTCCTCCATGCCGACCGCAATGGCGTGACGACGATCCCCGTGGAGATCGCGGCGGAACTCGCGGACATTGGGGATGCGTTCGTCGCCGCTGAAGAGATCGTGTTGCACGCCGTTCGTACCGGCACACCGACGGTCGCGGCGCTCCGTGAGGCACGCCGCGAGTCCGGCGCTCTGATGGCGAAACTCCGCGACCAGGTTGCCCGGAAGCAGTAGCCATCGGAGCGGGGATAACGCGAAGCGTACCGTCTCGGTGCGCGGATAGGAGGGGAGTGGATGGCGCAGCAACACATGAATGTGGACCGGAACCTCGCGATGGAACTGGTCCGCGTGACGGAGGCGGCGGCGCTTGCGGCATCGCGCTGGGTCGGCAAGGGCGATAAGATCGCCGCCGACGGCGCGGCGGTGGACGCGATGCGCGCCGCGATTGACTCCGTCGCGATGGATGGCGTCGTCGTGATCGGGGAGGGCGAGAAGGACGAAGCGCCGATGCTCTTCATTGGGGAGCGGGTCGGCACACGCGCTCCCGGCACGCCGAAAGTCGAGATCGCCGTGGACCCGATTGACGGCACAACGCTGACGAGCAAAGGCATGCCGAACGCCGTTGCCGTCATTGGTATGTCTGAGGAGGGGACGCTTTACGATTCGCACGGCCTCTTTTACATGAACAAACTCGCCACAGGCCGGGATGCCGCGAATGTCGTGGACATCAGCGCGCCGGTGGCGACGAATCTCGCCAATGTGGCGAAGGCGAAGGGCATGAACGTCTCTGAACTGACGGTCTGCGTCCTCGACCGCCCGCGCCACGCTGATCTGGTCATGGAGATCCGCGCGGCGGGGGCGCGGATCAAGTTCATTTCGGACGGCGATGTCGCGGGCTGCATCATGGCCTGCCTGCCGGAGACGGGTGTGGATATTTACCTTGGCATAGGCGGCGCGCCGGAGTGCGTGATCGCGGCGTGCGCGATGAAGTGCCTCGGCGGGCGGTTGCAGGCGAAACCGTGGCCCCGGCCCGATACCGACGATGCGGCGAAAGCGGAAGCGAAAGGACTCGATCTCGATTCCGTCCTCGATCTGAACGATCTGGCGAAGGGCGACAACACCTTCTTCGCTTGCACAGGGATCACCGACGGCGAACTCGTGCGCGGCGTTCACTACAGCCACGGCTACGCGACGACGGAATCGCTCGTCATGCGCTCGAAAACGGGCACCGTCCGGCGCATCGTCGCGCAACATCGGATAAATAAAGTGCGGCAATACGGCTTTAGCGAGCAGCAGTGAGCAATGAGCAATGAGCAACGAGCGACGAAAACCGAACTCACTCGTTGCTCATTGCTGAAGTGACCGAAGGGGGCGACACATGGATATGGGCTTGAAAGACAAGGTTGCGGTCGTCTGTGCGGCGAGCAAGGGGCTGGGCAAGTCGTCCGCGATGGGGCTGGCGGCGGAAGGCGCGCACCTCGTCATCTGCGCGCGCGGCGCGGAGACGCTGAACCAGACAGCGGAGGAGATTCGGCAGAAAGCCGGCGCAAAAGTCGTTGCGATTACCGCCGATCTGTCTCAGGAGGCGGACTGCAACCGCCTGATCGAGACGGCAAAAAACGAGTTCGGCGGGCTGGACATCCTCGTCAATAACGCCGGTGGCCCGCCGCCCGGTTTCTTCATGGACTTCACGGACGCGCAATGGGAGGCGGGGTTCGAGACGAATTTCATGAGTGCGGTGCGGCTGATTCGCCTCGCTGTGCCGATCATGCAGCAGCGGGGCGGCGGCCGCGTCATCAACATCGTCTCGCTCTCCGTCAAGCAGCCGATCGAGAACCTGATCATCTCGAATAGCATCCGCGCCGCCGTCATCGGCCTGACGAAGACCCTCTCGCAGCAGTTCGGTAAGGACGGCATCACCTTCAACAATGTCCTCCCCGGCACGATCCTCACTGACCGGGTGCGCCAGACGAGCCGCACGCAGGCGGAGCGTGAGAACATCAGCATAGATGAAGTGCTGGAGCGCGGCGGCAAGTCGGTGCCCATGGGCCGCATCGGCCAACCGGACGACCTCGGCAGCCTCGTCGTCTACCTCGCTTCCGAGCGCGCGCAGTGGCTCACCGGCACAAGCACGCAGATTGATGGCGGCGCGTACAAGGGGCTGATGTAGGGAGGTTCGAGGTTCGGGGTTCGGGGCTGGGAAAGAGAGCGGATGTGGTCAGGGAGAGTTATTTTGAGGAAGTGATGAACCAAGCAACGGAGGTCGGCAAACCCCTTCGCGGACTCATCCGCCGTCTCCGTGAATGACCGTGCACCCTCACGCCCCGAACCCCGAACCCGTATTTGACAGCCCCCTTCGCCCATCCTATCCTTACAGGCCGCGCGGAATGGCGGCGGGTTGATGGGCAGGAGGAACGGCTTGGCGACGGAGACGGTGGATGTAACGACATTGGAATTTACGCCGGAGATGGCGACCGCCTGTCGTCGCGCCGGGCGGAATATGCCGTGCCCGCATGGGAGTGGGCGGAAGGTAAAGTTCTGCCCCTGCCCCGTGCTCCACCCGCGGGAAGTGGCCACCGTCCCGTGGGAGATCGAAAAGACGGTCAGCGAGGACATGGCGGTCTTCCTGCTCGCGCCCCGGTTCAACGATGTCCTTCCTGGCGCGTGGGAGCGGTTCACCGAGGGCGACTCCTGGCCCGGTTCGATGCAGGCATTATTTACATCGAAGGATCAACTGACCGTCTCCCGCTTCGTGGACTGGTTTCTGCGCGCCTTCCCGATGCAGCGCTATCACGGCCGCACCCCGGCAACGCTCTTCGCACAGGACCGCGCGGATCGCATCGGACCGGCTGGTCGTCGCGCCGCCGCCGCATACGCCGAGAGCGTGCCCGCGCTCCTGGAGGTGACCGAGTATGCTGCCGGTGAACGGCTCGTCGCGCGTGATGTGCTCACCGGAGAGAAGCACAACGTCTTCCTCTCCCCAGAACTGGAATTCAAGGACGAGTTCGGGCCGGGCTGGGCGATCTGGACATTTATCTACACGCTCGATGGCATAGCGCGTGTCTCGGCGGCGGGTGTCGCGCTGCCACCGGCAGGCGCTGAACAGTTGACCGCCGCCGTGCGCGACGCGGTGGGCGAGGAACCGGACACGACCGCGCTCCGCGAGGCTTTTCCTGCCCTGATCCGGCGCGGCGCGGCAATCGAGAAGACGCTGGAAGAGGCGGAGAAACCGCAGTGGGTGCATGCCGTCTATACCGCCGAGGATCCGGATGACGCGATTGCGCTCCTGACCGCAGACGACGATTTCACTGTCTATGAGGGAAGGGAAG
>Ga0102924_1000725_pt1 | contig 40002 bp, 33 predicted proteins | sample PaiPotPPM11metaG_FD_80116 | JGI IMG/M metagenome (GOLD analysis project Ga0102924, IMG submission 80116) | Iron sulfur acid spring bacterial and archeal communities from Banff, Canada, to study Microbial Dark Matter (Phase II) - Paint Pots PPM... ...
CCCCTACGCGTGGCTGTGATGCCCCGCCTTCAGCCCCAATCGTCCCGGTGTGAGAGCTCCCCTTCCCCCAATAATAGGGGAAGGGGAGCTCTCACACCGGGACGATTGGGGCTGAAGGCGGGGCATCACAGCCACGCGTAGGGGCGCACGGCGTGCGCCCTTCGCGCCAAAGGCGCGACCAGCAGCGTCTGACTAACCCGGCGCAGCCTCGGAACTCTCTCCCCTGGATCGCCCTTCCCCTATTATTGGGGGAAGGGAAGGGGATGGGGGCCAGCGGCGCGCCGAACGCTCATAACAAGAGGTAGCGATTCCATGCCCGAGCTTTGCATCGACCCGCGCACGGTCGGCGGCGCCTTCTCGGTGGACGAGAACGGCCGGCGGCTGCTGCATTACCGCTTCGCCGAACACGCCTGCATGACGGCTGAGGGAGCCTGGGCTTCGACCATGCCGCCGATCAAGGTCAAGTTCGCGCTGGGCGAGCACTGCTATCAGGATTCGGTGCACGGCTTCTGGCTGGGGCAGCGCCTGCCCGAGCTACGCGTCACCGAGGGCGCGGACATCGAGTCGCCGCCGACGCTGCGCAGCAGCTACAACATGGAGCCGCCCAACGAACAGTTCGTCAAGTTCGTCGAAGCGATGCAGCTCCAGACCGAGCCGCTGCTGCGGCTGGTCGGCCTCTACCGCGTTCTGAAGACGCATCTCTGCGTCTATTACCGTCACCACGCGCTGGTCACCGACCAGGTCTGCGACGCGCCCACGGTGCGCATCCTCCGCCACATCCTGCTGGAGGAAGAGGAGCACCTGAAGTGGGGGCAGGCGATCTACGAAGAGCTGGCCCAAACGCGCGAGCAGCGCCGCGCCGCCCTCGCATGGCAGGCCGACCTGGAAGATCTGCTGATCCAGGCCGGCGGCGTCTGCGGCGACCTGGGCCGCTGATCGATCGCGGCCGGTTCAGCCCACCGGAGCGCCGGCCGGCGCAAGCACGCCGCCGACGGGCACGTCGCGCAGCCGCTCCCACTGGCGATCGACCTGCGCCATGATCGCTTCGTCGGACTGCTCCAGGTCGACGGGATCGCCCGCCATTACCCAGCAGGGCCGGCTCGTCACCCAGAACACCTCCGTCGTGTTGTCCTCCGGGTCCGCGAAGTAGCAGCCGATCGCGCTGGCGTGGCTGACAACGCGGTGGATCTGGTAGCCGCCAGCCTTGATCGCGCGGTACATCTCGCGCAGATCGGCGAGGCTGACCACGCGCATCGAGATCTGGTTGATCAGGTGCGGGTCTTCCGCGCTGGGACGCCCGCGCATCAGTGCGATCTCGTGGTCGCTGCGCGCCGGGTCGGAGCTGAGGAAGACCGCACCCGCCTCCCAGTTCTGCTTGGTCACCTGCATGCCGAGCAGGTCGCGGTAGAAGGCGACCATCTGCTCGAGATCCTGGACGTAGATACCGACGTGGCCGAGCCCGACGACGCGCGCCATGGTCAAGCTCCTCAACGCTGAAAACCGCCGAAGTCCCGTGCAGCAATACGGACACCGCGGACGCGCCCCATGATACGCCGAATCGCGTGAACACGTTCGGCTGGCGCGGGGCTAGAGCGCGCGGCCAGGGCCGTCGAGCGGCGGAACGGTCAACGGCCCGACGTAGAGCGTGCCGTCGTACGCAACGACAACTGAGAGCGGCTCGCCGTCACTGGCGACGGCGTGGACGACGTAGTGCGCTCCCGTGTCGTCGATCGGCTCGCCCGCCTGAATGGCGAAGCTCTGCCCGCAGGCCGCTGCTGGCGTCGCCGTCGGCGTGCTGTTCAACGGCCTGAGCGATGACTGCACGTCCCGATACTGGAGGCGGTAGCCGTCGCCCACCAGGTCGAAGTCGGTGCCGGAGCGGCAGGTGAGCGTACCGGTGATTGGCGAGGTCAGCGTCGCGGCGAGGCGGTCCGTGTAGGCACAGCCAGTGGGGTTGCAAATGGTGAAGAAGAATGCGCCCGAACGCCCGGCCGACGGCAGCCAGCCGATTCTCTTCATGCCGCGGACATCCAGCCCGACGCCCGTGTTGTAGTCGACGACGTTGTTGGGCGGCACCGGCGTCGGATCGAGCCAGAGATGCCCGGCCGCGTCGATCGCGACCGCGTGGTCCATCAGCCCGCCGTCGTCACCGCGTTCATCGTCGATGACCGCCCAGAACAGTACATCGCCGGCCGCGGTCACTCGGAACGTGCGGTCGTCCAGATGCTCGAATGCGGCAACATTCGGCCTACGGAAACCGGTCTCGCCTGTGAGGTATAGCTTCCTCCCGGAAACGCGCACTGAAGCAGCGATCCAGTGCGGTCCCGACACACCCACATTGGGCAGCGTCTCCCAGGCCATGCCGGGCGGAAAACGGATCTCGTCGCCCAGCGTGAGATGCAGCAGCGTCGTGGCCGTGCGGTTCTCGGCCCGCACCGGCCCTGCTGCGCTGACGACGAACTGCCCAACGTCTTGCAACCCGGCCTGAGCCATAGCAGCGGGCGTGGCGACCACCGTAACCGCGGCGATTCGCGGCGTCGCGGCAAGCGTCTGCCGAGCGGGCGGCACGGCGTTCTGCGCCGGTGCGGGCGCCGCATGATGCGAAGCGCCGCCGCAGGCGACCAGCAGAGCGCTCGCCAGTAGCAGCAGTGCTAAGCAGAGGCAGCTACGCATCGCTTGATCTATCCAGGCGGGGCGACGGCTTGATTGCTCAAACGATCGGCACACCAGTCGAGTTTCACCGCGATCGCGTAGCGTCCAGACCGAGCGACCGCTGGACTCCTGCGCCGTGCGTCCTACCCGTAGCTGTAGGCCAGGCCGGCGCGGGCGTCGCTCTGGATGCCGTACTGCGGAATGGGGTAGCGCAGGCCGTTTTTGGCGATGCGCTTCATGCCTTCGATCGCGCCGGGCAGGAAGCGCGGCGCGATCGCCAGCAGCAGCTCGTCGTCCAGCACGCCGCCGTAGCGCCGCTCCGCGTAGCAAGGGATCGAGAGGCTGGGCTCGCCCGTCTTCAGCGCCCGGCCCCACGAGTCCGCGCAGGCCGACTCGCCCACCACTCCCCACTCGAACTTGCGGTAGCCCGTCCATTGCAGGCCGTTGATCAGGATGATCATCTGGCCGGGCGTACCGTAGATCAGGCAGACGTCGGGCGGCTCCAGCCGGCCCGACGTGAGCGGCGAGACGGCCAGCGCCGTGTACCGCCCGTAGGGCACCACGTCCATCGCCCGTTGGTGCGCCGCCGCGTTCTCCAGCGTATCGAACCACACGCCGGCCATGCGCTTGCCGGAGAGCCAGTCTTCGTCCTGCGGGTGCAGGCCGATCACCGCGCCGCACTGCGCGCCGACGAGGTCGTCGTTCGTGATGCCGACGGTCCAGCCGAGCCGCGCCGCCTGGGCGACGACCTGGTCGGTCGTGTAGATCGACTTCGGCCGGCGAATGCGCGGAATCGCCTCCATCTCGGCCACGGTCTCGAACAGCTTCATGCCGATCGGCGTCGTGCGCAGACGCAGCAGCCGGTTGAGGTCATCGACGATCGCCTCCCAGTCGTAGCGCTGCTGCTCGACGGCGGGAAATGCAACCGGGAGTTCGGAACTGTTCGGGGTGGCGGTCATCGCGGGCCTCCATTCGCTTGGGACATGCGCCCGTATCGTACGCCAATGACTGACTCGGCACGGCGAGGCGAACATTTCTCCCGCCATCAGCATCGGCCGCATCGCCCGCTGCCCTCAGCGGAAGGCCGGCATCACCGCCCGCGCGAACTGTGTCATCGTCTTCAGTATGCCTTGCGGCGTAGCGCCTTCGAGCTCGGGGAAGCCGGCAAAGAACGTATCGAAGACGAGTTCGGAAAAACCAGCCGTCTGATAGCGGTGGAGCGTGGCGACGATCGCGTCGGGCGTACCGATCGGCAGATCCGGGATCTCGCCCTCGCTCGGCGAGCGTGCGGCCGGCTCGAAGTGCAGCGGCGCCCGCGTGGTCAATCCGATCGTCGCGGGGTCGCGGCCGAGTTGCAGCGCCGTTTTTTGCAGCGCCGCGACGGCCGGAACCAGGTCGGAAAGCCCCGCGGGCGCGGCGTGCCAGACCTGGCCGTATTTGACCGTACGCCGGAAGGCGGGCGCGGTGCGGCCGCCGACCCAGATCGGCGGATACGGCCGCTGCACGGGCAGCGGCTCGGAGGCGAGATTTTCGAAGCGCACAGTCGGCCCCGCAAACGAAGCGACCGGCGCGGTCCACAGCGCGATCATCGCGTCCAGATACTCGTCCGTCAGCGCGCCGCGCTGCTCGAACGGCACGTTGATCGCGTCAAACTCGTCCTGCATCCAGCCCGTGCCCACGCCCACGTCGAGCCGGCCGGCGCTGAGCTGGTCGAGCGAGGCGATGGCGCGGGCCATCAGCACCGGATGCCGAAACGGCAGTACGAACACCGTGGCGCCCAGCCGCACGCGGCTCGTGCAGGCCGCCACGTAGCCGAGCGTGGCCAGCGGATCGTAGAAGACCGGGCCGAAGCGGCGGTTGACCTCGCCCCGCGGAATCGCCGCGCGGTCGGTGATCCAGACCGAGTCGAAGCCGAGCGTTTCTGCGGCCTGCGCCACGTCGCGGATGGCGCCGGCTCCGGCCACGCTGCGAAAATGCGGGAGGACAATGCCAAAGCGCATGGCAGACACCAGCTGCGGGGCTCGCCCAACGCAGGGCGGCATTGCCCATGCTACACGCCCGGCGGCTATCATGGCGGAGGCGCGCCTATCCCTGACTTCGCAAGCGAAGTCTGTCCCTTCCCCACGGGGGAAGGGTTTGTCCCACGTCGGCGGCAAGGCCCAGCGTGCCCATGCGTCCCTTCCCCTGTGGGGAAGGGTTGTCTGAGGGCTACCGGTCGGCCTCGGACCGCACCCTTCCCCTGTGGGGCCATAGCGCAGCGCAACCGTCGGAGACTTTCAACACGGACGCGGCTTCAGCCGCGGCAGGGTTAGGCGAGCGAAGGAGCAGCACATGCCGGGACGGCTTGAGGGCAAGGTCGCACTGATCACGGGCGGCGGCTCGGGCATCGGCCGCGCCAGCGCCGAGCGCTTCGCCGCCGAGGGCGCCCGCATCTGCGTCATCGATCGATCGCTGGAGGGCGCCGCAGAGACGGTGCGCCGCATCGAGGCTGCGGGCGGACAGGCGTTCGCCGCGCAGGCCGACGTGACCGATGAAGCGCTGGTCAACGGCGTCACCCACCGCTGCGTGGAAACCTACGGCGGGCTGGACTGTGTCGTTGCCGCGGCCGGCATCGCTCAAGCGCCGGGGCAGCAGGGCGGCGAGCCGCTGTGGAACATGCCGCTCGCGGCGTTTGACGGCATGCTCGACGTCAACCTGCGCGGCGTGCTGCTCACCTGCCGCGCGGCCGTGCGCGAGATGCTGAGTGCGGGCCGGCCCGGCGCCATCGTGACGATCAGCTCGGGCGCGGCGCGGCTGCCGCTGGCGGGCGGCGGGCACTACTGCATCGCCAAGGCCGGCGTCTGGATGCTCACGAAAGTGATGGCGCTGGAGCTGGCTGGTCAGAACATCCGCATCAACGCGATCGGTCCGGGCTACATCGACACGCCGATGACGCAGCCGATGCACCAGAGCGAGGAGCGGCTGCAGCGCATCCTGCGCACCGTGCCGATGCACCGCATGGGCGAGCCGGACGAGATCGCCTCGACCGCGCTCTTCCTCTGCTCCGACGACGCCAGCTACTTCACCGGCCAGATGCTGCACCCGGCCGGCGGACTGTTCCTGGACTAACGCACAGGACGAGGGCATGCCGGACGCGAAGAACGACGCAGATCAGCAACAGAATGGCGTCGGCCCGCTTGCCGGTGTGCGCGTGCTCGACCTCTCGCGCGTGCTGGCGGGGCCCTATGCGGCGATGACGCTTGGCGACATGGGCGCCGACGTGATCAAGGTCGAGCAGCCGGGCGAGGGCGACGAGACGCGCGGCTGGGGTCCGCCCTTTGCCGGCGGCGAGAGCGCCTACTATCTGTCGGTCAACCGCAACAAGCGCAGCATCACGCTGAACCTCAAGCACCCGGCCGCCCGCGAGCTGCTGCTCGACCTCGTGCGCAAGTCCGACATCCTGATCGAAAACTTCAAGACCGGCACGCTCGAGCGCATGGCGCTGGGCGACGAAACGCTCTGGCAGGCAAACCCGCGCCTGATCCATGCTTCGCTGACCGGCTTCGGCACCAGCGGCCCCTACGCCGAATACGCCGGCTACGATTTCGTCGTGCAGGGGCTCGCCGGGATCATGGGCGTGACGGGCGAGCCGGCGGGCGAACCGATGAAGGTCGGCATCGCGATCGTGGACATCACCGCCGCGCTGTTCATGCTGAACGGCATCCTCGCGGCTCTTTACCGGCGGACCGAGACCGGCCGCGGCCAGCGCGTCGATGCCTCGCTGCTGCAATCCGCGATGGCATGGCTGGCGAACGTGGGGCAGAACTATCTCATCAGCGGCAAGGACGCGGGGCGGTTCGGCAACGCGCATCCGAACATCGTCCCGTACCAGGTCTTTCATGCCAGCGACAAGCCGATCTCGCTCGCCTGCGCCAATCCGCGCCAGTTCAAGGCGTTTTGCGAGCTGGCCGGCCGTCCCGATCTGCCCGACGATCCGCGCTTCCGCACGAACGCCGAGCGTGTGGCGAACCGCGACGAGTTGATCGCGATCGTACAATCGCTCGTCGAGCAACAGACAGCGGCGGAGTGGGTGCGACTGCTGAACGAACACGGGGTGCCGGCGGGAGCGATCAACACGGTGGCGCAGGCCTTTGCCGATCCGCAGGTGCAGGCGCTGGGGGTGGTGAAGACACTGCCGCACCCCACGATTGGCGACCTGCGAGTGGTCGGCTCGCCGATCGCCCTCTCCGAAGCGAGCATCGGCCCGCGCACGGCGCCGCCGCTGCTCGGCCAGCACACCGACGAGGTGCTGCGCGAGTTGCTGGGCCTGGGCGACGATCGCATCGCTGAACTGCGGGCCGAGGGCGCGATCTGAGGGTCAAGGTCCGCGGCAGGTGAGCGCCCCGCGCGTTTGCAGCTACACTGGTAACAACCTTGGAGTGAGGCACGGGCTGTGAGCGGGACGAAGAGCGTTGAGGAGCGGCTGGCACTGATCGGCCGCAACGTGGAAGAGATCATCACGGTCGACGATTTACGAAAATTGCTCGCCACGGGCGAGCCGATTCAGCACTATATCGGCTTCGAGATCTCGGGCAAAATGCACCTGGGCTCCGGTCTGATGAGCATGTCGAAGGTGCGCGACTTCATGGACGCGGGCATCGACTGCTCGGTGTTTCTTGCCGACTGGCATACCTGGATCAACGACAAGCTCGGCGGCGACCGCGACGTGATTCGCCGCGTCGCGGTGAACTACTTCAAAGAGGGTTTCATCGCCTCACTGAAGTGCTTCGGCCGCGACCCGGGCAAGCTGAAGTTCATCCTCGGCACCGAGCTGTACCACTGCAACGACGACTACTGGGCCACGGTGATCGATGTTTCGAAGAACACCACGCTTGGCCGCATGCAGCGCAGCATCACCATCCTCGGCCGCAAAGAGGGCGAGTCGGTCGATTTCGCCAAGCTGATCTATCCCGCGCTGCAGGTGGCCGACATCTTCGCGATGCAGGTGCAACTCGCGCACGCCGGCATGGACCAGCGCAAAGCGCACGTAATTGCCCGCGACACCGCACTGCAAATGAAGATTAATGCGGTGCACAACGCCGATGGCCAGCAGATCAAGCCGATCGCGATCCACCATCATTTGCTGATGGGCCTGCGCAAGCCTGCTGTCTGGCCGCCGCCGCAAGACAATGTGCAGGACTTCGTCGCTTCGATGAAGATGAGCAAATCCGACCCGTCGTCGGCGATCTTCATCCATGACAGCGAGGACGAGATCCGCCAGAAGATCCGCAAGGCGTTCTGCCCGCCGAACGAGGTCGCCTTCAACCCGATCCTCGACTGGGCGCGCTATCTGATCTTCAACGAGCCGGGCGCCGCGCTGTACATCCCGCGTACGCCGGAAAACGGCGGCCCGGTCAGCTTCAGCAGCTTCGATGAACTGGCCGAGGCCTACGGGAGCGGCTACCTGCACCCGATGGATCTCAAGGCCGGCGTGGCCGAGGCGCTGATCGCGCTGTTGACCCCGGCGCGCGAGCATTTTCAGCAGTCCGGCCCGCGCGCGATGCTTGACGATCTCGACCGGCTGATGGACGGGTCATAGGCGCGGCAGCCGGCAGCAGATCGGGCACGGCGATGATCGCGGCACTGATGCGCACGCTTGGCCTGCTCATCGTTGCCTTCATCGTCATGCAGGCTGTCGCGCTCTTCCTGTTCGTCTTCTTCAGCGTTTCGTTCGCTCGCGGCTTCACGGCCGGCGCCGCGGTCGGCATCGTCGCCGCCGCGCTCTGCGGCTTCCTCTGGGTACGGCTCGATGCCGAGCAGGAGCCGCACCGGCCGGGCAGCAACAGCCCGCCGTAGCCTCGATCGGCGCCGGCCCGTCACCGCGCGCCGGACCCTGCGTCGCCGCCACGGGCCATCCGGGCGACGCCTTTGAATGGCGCTGGCGGTGGAACCCGCTTCGGTGCGCCTGGTGCAGCGCCGCGAGCTGGACACGAGTCCCTTCCCTATGCAGGTCAAGGCGCCAGACGCAGGCGCCAGTCCGCCGCTGCGGGTCGTATGAGCGTAGTCTGTCCGCCGGCGGCGATGCCGACGTTCGCGCTTGAGCGCCGGCCCGGCGCCGGCGCGGCGCCCACCGCGAGATCCTGCGCGATGGCGGCCGGCCGCCATACGGCGCTGCCCGCTGCCTGGCCGCCAACCGTGAACGTGACCGTTCCGCCGGCCACGCCGCAGCCAGGCACATCGGCAGCGGCGGAAACGTAGATCACAAACGCCGATGCGCCGCCGCTGCTGTACGTCGAGGCCTGGCCGCACGGGCGGCCGTTGACGAACGCCGCCACCGGCGTGCCGTCGGCGACCGGCGCGCCCGCCGCGCTCACCGCGCCGAAGTACGCGGCCGGAACGAGCCGCAGCGAGCCGGCCAGGTCGATGCGCCCGGCGCCGGACCAGCCCGGCGTCCGCCCTTCCGGCAGCCGCACCGCACCGCGCTCGATCAGTCCGCGCACCAGATCGGGCGTCAGCATGCTGTTTTGCGACAGCAGCAGCTGTGCCAGCCCGGCCACCATCGGCGCGGCGAACGAGGTGCCGTCCTGCTGGTCGTAGTAGTCCCTGGGCGGCGCGCGGTCGGTCAACGGCACGGTGCTGATGATGCGCTGCCCCGGCGCGACGACACTGATCTCCGGTCCGTAACTGCTGAACGTGGCTCGCGCCTGGCCGCCGGACGCAAGCGCGCCAACGGCGATTACGCCATCAACGTTCGCCGGCGATTCCACGCATGGCGCACCGGAATTGCCGGCGGCGCCCACGATCACGACGTCGTGCTGCTCGGCATAGGCGATGGCGTCGGTCACGTAACTCGGCGCCGGCAGGCAGGAGCCGCCGATGCTCATGTTCACCACCCAGGCGCCGTTGTCCGCCGCGTAGATCAGTCCGGCCGCGATTGCCGGGTCCGTCGGGCGAATGCAGTCGCCGACGCGCACCGGCATGATCGAGGCGTGCGGGGAGATGCCCGCGATGCCGATCTGATTGTTCGTTGCCGCGCCGATGATCCCGGCGACGAACGTGCCATGATACAGGTACGGGGTGATATCCGGGTTCGGCACGGGATTGGGATCGTAGTTGGGACAGGAAGGGCTGACATCCTGCGGATCGACGAAGTTGCAGCCGTGCTCGTCGTCGCCGCAGCCCCACGCACCGGGATTGGGATTGGTCCAGATCTGGCCGGCGAGATCGGGGTGCGTAATGTCGATGCCTGAATCAAGTACAGCGACGGTGATCCGTGGATCGCCCTGCTGCATGTCCCATGCCTGTTCGGCGTGCATCAGCGGCAGATACGACTGGTACGGCCCGTACAGCGGATCGTTCGGGTGGAAGTCGTTGTGCAGCCGCGTGAGCGGCTCGGCCCGCAACGCATCCGGCAGCGCCGTCAGCGCGGCGATCCCGTCACTCACCGTTTCGCCCGCCGGCAGCGCGACGCGATAGACGTTGAGCCGCGGGATCGTCGAGACCACCGCGCCGCCGATTGAAGCGACGCGAGCACGGGCATCGCCGTCAGTTACGGACATGTCAAAAGTGACGGTCGCCTGCCCCTCGACCAGATCCGCCGGGGGAACGTCTTCCACGGTGAGCGTGCGGCTCGTGTGCGCGGCTGGTAGCGGGCGTGCCAGCAGCGCGGCGCGGGCGGCAGCAAGGTCGAGCGCAGGCGGCTGAGCGCGGGCGGCTGGTGTGGCCGCGTGGCCGGAACAGAGCATGGCGGCGATCAGTGCTGCGATCGGCAGGGTTCGGGCCAAACGGCGTGCGGTGCGGCGAAAGTCCATCGTGGCTCCGAGCTGAAAGCGTTGGCGATCGCGGCCCGAGACGTCGAGGCCAGCAGCGGCATACACCAGCGCGGTCCACCCTATGGATCGTGGCCGCGCTGCGGCGCGCCCCGAGCCACTCAGCGCGCCTCGATGCGCGAGCCGCGGGCGTAAACACCCAGGCGTTTCCACAAGGTCGTCGCGCGGCGGGCGTCCTCGAGAGCGCCGCCCTCGAGCCGGCCCTCCCAGTCGAGGTAGAACAGATACTCCCACGGCTTGCCGATGATCGGCCGCGACTCGATTTTGGTCAGATTCATGCCGGCGCGCTGGAGTACGCCGAGCAGCGCCGCCAGCGAACCCGGCTCGTGACGCAGACCGGCGATCACCGAGGTCTTGACCACGCCGTCCGCCGGAGGCTGCTGCTCGCCCCGTGCGAGCACGACCATGCGTGTGTAGTTCTCGGCGTGCGACTGGATATCGGCGGCGAGCGGCACCAGCCCGTAGCGCACGCCCGCCAGCCGCGGCGCAATCGCGGCGGCGTCGCGCAGGCCGCGATCCGCAACGAGCTTGGCCGCGCCGGCCGTGTCGAAGGCTGCTTCCGGCTCGATCGCCGGGTGAGCCCGCAGGTAATCGGCGGTTTGCGCCAGCGCCTGCGGGTGCGAGTAGACGCGGCGCACGTCCTCCAGCTTCACGCCAGGCAGCGCCAGCAGTTGGTAGCGGACATGCTGATACAGCTCGCCGACGATGAACACCGGCCGCTCGATCAGCAGGTCGTAGCTGTCGATCACGCTGCCGGCCAGCGAGTTTTCGATCGGCAGCACGCCGAAGTCCGTCTGACCGGTGAGCACGCTGTCCACGAGCGCCGTGAACGAGGGCGTGGGCACCGGCTCGACGCCTTCACCGAAATAGCCGAGCGTGGCGATCTCGCTGTTGGCGCCCGGCACGCCTTGATAGGCAACGCTGATCGTCATCGACGGCTCTCGGGCAAAGCTGGCGCAGCCGGCTCCGGCGCGGCGCTCCGCGGAGCCTATGGTAGCATGGCCGCCGCACGGTATCCTGTATAACGGATCGCCGCTCGCGCGGCGCTGTCGCGCACTTCGTCGGAGCGGCACCGGAGCGTTTGATGAACGACACCGAGATTCGCACGTATTCGCTGTCGCTGACGCAGGAAGCGAACGGCATCACGGTCAGCATTCCCTGGGCCCAGCGTCAGGCAAACGGCGCGATAATCGTCCGTGTTCACGTGCAGGCGGGGCGCCATTCGGCGGGCGAGTTGCTGCTCAACGAGTCGGATGTGATCGCGCTTGATCCGGATGAGCGGCCGCTGCGCACGCAAGTGCGCCGCTTCTGGGGCTACTCCGCGCTTGAAGAAGTGACGCCTGCGCACATGCAGACCGCTCGCTTCGACGTCGGCTTCCGGCTGGACGTGGCGAGCAGTGGCGGCCATTGCGGCCTTTCGATCGCGCTCATGCGCAGCTTTCGTCCCGGCGAAGGCCCAAGTGCCGTTGGCGGACCCTGGGCCTTCCGCTTTCGCGTTGCCGACGACGCCGAGGCAGCCGAGGCGGCGCAGGCCGAGGGCGCACGCATCGAGGCGGCGCGCCAGGAAGCCGCCCGCCACGAAGCCGCGCGGCAGGAGGCGGCCCGCCTCGATGCCGAGCGCCGCGAGGCGAACCGGCTGGAACGCGCTCGCATCGACGCCGCCCGCGCCGAGCGTCCGGTGCCGCAGCGTCCGCCTGAATTCGAGGGACAGCTTGCCGAGCCAGGCCAGCGCCCCGCCCGGCTGCCAGACGATCGTCGTGAGGTCGACCGGGCGCGCCGGCCTGGCCGCTTCTTGCGGCCGGGTCAGATCGCCCAGAGCGAGGACGAGGCGCCACCCGGGCCGGCCGCGGTTCCGACGCCGAGTGAGCCGGTTGAGTCGGTGCCGGAGATTATCGAGGCCGCAGTGATGGGCACCGAGCCCGAGATCATCCCGCGACCGGCCCGCCGCGGCGCCCGCACGAGCCGCGCTGCCGCGCCGGCCGAAGCCGCGACGGGAGACCAGACACCGCCGGACCAGCCCACGCCGGCCCGACGGGCGCCGCGGCGCCGCAGCGCGGGTCCGCAGGCATCAGAACCTGCCGAATAGGCCGGGTTACTCGACGGCGGTGTCGAGCGGCAGGTGCACGCTGAAGGCTGCGCCCGCTCCCGGCGCGCTCTCGACATCGATCCGGCCGCCGTGGGCCTGCACCAGTCCGCGCGCGATCGCCAGGCCCAGCCCGGCGCCGCCGCCGGCGCGGGAGCGCGACTTGTCGCCGCGGTAGAAGCGCTCGAAGACGTGGGGCAGATCCTCAGGCGCGATGCCTTCGCCGCTGTCCGCCACCACGATCGCGATCTCCGACTCATGAACGGATGCGCTGAGCCGCACGACCCCGCCGGCAGGCGTGTGGCGCACGGCATTCGCCAGCAGGTTGCCGAGCACGCGGTGCAGCTTCTGCATGTCGGCGCTGATCGGCGGCAAGGCGGCCGGAACGTCGCAGCAGAGCCGCACGCCGGCGCGCTCCGCTTCGGCGCGCATCGCTTCCGCCGTCTCGGCGATCAGATCGCCGACCGCTGCCCGTTCGCGGCGCAGACCGAGCACGCCGGCCTCGATCTGACTCAGCTCGAACAGATCGTCGATCAGCCCGCTCAGGCGCGCGACTTCGCCCTGCATGGCGCGGTGGTAGCGTTCGATCGTTTCGACGTCGTCGACCACGCCATCTTCGATCGCCTCCAGCATCACGCGGATCGCGGAAAGCGGTGTGCGCAGATCGTGCGACACCGCCGCCAGCAGATGCCGTCGCGCTGCCTCCATCTCCTGTCGGGAGCGCTCGGCCTGCTCGAGTTGGCCGGCCATGAGATTGAAGGCGTTTCCCAGCGCACCAACTTCGTCCGCCGTGCGCACGGCGACGCGCACGCCCGATTCGCCGCCCGCCATGCGCTGCACGCCGACCGTCAGCCGCGCCAGGCCCGAGGTAATCGATCCAGCCAGCGCGGAAGACGCCGCGACCGCCAGCACGGCAGCGTAACTGAGCAGCGCGGCAAGCACGATCGAGTCGTTATGTGAAATGAACATCATCGACGCGGTGAACCAGACGTTCACGGAGACGACCACGATCGCCAGGGCGCCGGGTATCAGCAGGCGCGCGGACAGGCCGATGCGCGGTGACTGTTCGGCGAGGCGCACGAGCACGATCGCCAGCGCAAGCGAGCCGAGGCCGGAGGCGGCCATGGTCAGCACGAGCAGCGTCACGTCGTGGCTCTCGCTGCCCGACCGCACCGCGATCGCCAGGCCACCGAACAGCAGGCAAAGACCGCCGGCCGCGACGGCCGCCACGCCAGCGCGCGGCAGCGCGCCGTGGGCGGCGCCGAAGAGCCGCGCCGCCCCGCTGTTATGCCTCAAACTTGTAGCCAATGCCCCACACCGTCTTCACATAGGCAGGCCGGGCCGGGTCTGTCTCGATCTTGCTGCGCAGCCGGCGCACGTGCACCGTCACGGTATTCGCATCGCCGAAATACTCGTAGTCCCACACCTTGTTGAGCAACTCCTCGCGGGTGAAGGCGCGGCCCGCAGCGGCGGCGAGCACGTGCAGCAGATCGAACTCCTTCGCCGTCAGCTCCACCGGCTGGCCGCGCAGCCGCACAACGCGGCCCGGCACGTCAATCATCAGATCGCCAAAGTCGAGCAGATCGCCGTCCGGGCGTTGGGCCGCCGCCGCCCGCCGCAGCACCGCCTTCACGCGCGCAACTAACTCGCGCGGGCTGAAGGGCTTGGGAATGTAGTCATCGGCGCCCAGCTCCAGCCCGATGATGCGGTCCAGCTCCTCGCCCTTCGCCGTCAACATGATCACCGGCACCTGCGATCGCGCCCTCAGCTTGCGGCAGACTTCGAGGCCGTCGATGCGCGGCAGCATCAGGTCGAGCACGACGAGATCGGGGCGATACTGCTGGGCAGCAGCGATCGCTGCCTCGCCGTCGCCCACGCAGACGACCTCATAGCCTTCTCGACGCAGATACTTGCCGACGACCTCCGTGACCATCGCCTCGTCGTCGACCACCAGCACAGTCTGTGTCATCGTCTCAGGCTCCGGTTGTGCGTCGGCGCCGGCCGTGCCACCAGCTCAGCGCGGCGCCGGCCGCCAGCGCCATGCCGGCACTCGCCAGCAGTTGGCGCCGCGTTCCCCGGATCGCGGTGCTTGAGCCGCCGGCGCCGCGACCAGCCGGCGTGTGCTGACGGAGCCGGTACGGCCAGTGTAGCCGAGCCAGCGTGACGAGAATGCGGGCGCTGGCGCGGATCGTCCCGGAAAGCGTACCGCTCACTTTACTTTCGCCCGCCAGCCGCTGCCGGTAGCGCGCCGGGATCTCTTCAAGCGCGAGGCCGGCCTGCGCGGCGCGCACGATCAGCTCGATCGTCCAGCCGTAGGTGCATTCGCGCAGCCCGAGTGCGCGCAGCGGTTCCGCGCGCACCGCCTTAAACGGCGCGAGGTCGCTGATGCGGGCGCCGTCGAGCACGCCGATCAGCCATGCCGCCAACCGATTGCCCAGCCTTGCCTGCAACGGCAGCGCACCTTCGACCATGCCGCCCCGCTCCCGCGAGCCGAGCACCAGATCGGCGCGGCCGGCGAGGATCGGTTCAAGCAGACCGCCGGCGTCTTCGGGAAAGTCGCTGCCGTCGCCGTCGAGGAAGAGGAAGACCTCCGCCTCCGGCGCCGCGGCCACGCCCGCCATGCAGGCGAAGCCGTAGCCGCGCCGCGGCTCCGAGACCACCTCGGCGCCGGCGGCCCGCGCCGAGGCAGCCGTGCGATCGCGGCTGCCGTTATCGACCACGACCACGCGCCGCACCAGATCGCGGGGCAAGGCGCGCACGACCGCGCCAATGGCGCCCTCCTCGTCCAGCGCCGGAATCACAGCTACGACCTGCATCAGCGCGAGCCTCCAGCCTGGCGGCGATAAAGCCGAATCGTGCCGTCGCTCGCGATCGGCTGGTAGCCCAGCGCCGGCAGCGATGCGGCCGTCTGGTCAAACCCCGCGAGCAGCGATTGGGACGAGCGGATGCCGTTGGTCTGCAGGATCACATACTCGGCGTCCTTCAGCCGCGGGAACTCCCACTGCACGCGCCGCTGTGAAAGATGCGGCGCCAGCCCCGTCTGTGCGCTGAGCGAGGCGTCGGGCGGAATCAGCCCCGAGACGCGCGCCAGCGCGGCGGCTGAGCCGTCGTCGGCGAAGCGCCAGCGCGCCGCCGCGCGCTCGGGCGGATAGGGTCCGCGCAGGTAGGCGGCCAGCAGCGCGGCGGCGAGCGCGCACGCCGGCAGCCCACGTGCCAGCCGGCGGAAGGCTCTTGCGCGGGAGCAGCGCGACAGGCGCGCGGCCAGTCGTGGCGCCCAGCGTTCGGCCCGCGCCGCGCCGAACATGACGGCGACCACAACGAGCGTCAACACCGGCGCGCCGTACTGCACGTCGAGCGCCCGCTGCTGCGGGTGGGTCGAAAGCAGGCCCACGAGAGCCGCGGGAATTGCTGCCAGCAGCACATCGGGCGCCAGCAGCGGCAGGAAGGCGAAGCCCGCCAACAGCACGAACACCGCCGTCGCCGGGACCGGCGCCGCGAGATGGCCGAGCACGCGGTCCGGGTGCAGCAGCGCGCCGGCGACGATCGCCAGGGGCTTGTCGCCCAAATAGCCGTAGCGCTCGGCCAGGTCGCTGCTGGCGCCATGGCGCAGGTGCGGCATGATCAGCGCGAGCACCAGCACGCCCCACGCCAGCGACACGGCGATCACCGAGAGGCCGAGGCGCTTTCGGCCGCACAGCAGTGCGATCCAACCGAGCCCGAGCGCTACCAGGAATGCGTCTTCCTTGAGCAGCAGCAGCAGGACAACGGCGAGCAGAAACAGCCGGTCGCGCCGCCACAGCAACGCGGCCAGGGCGCCGAACGCCGCCAGCGGCTCGAACAGGTCCGGATGGAAGCCGAAGTCCACGCCGCGTTGCAGCGCGGGCGAAACGAGGTAGGCGACGGCCAGCAGCGCCGCCGCGGGTGCGCGCAGCAGGCGCCGGCCGGCGATGTAGAGCGGCAGCGCGGCCAACGCGGCGCCGGCTGCCTGCACGACGACCAACGTCTGCGGCCCGGCGCCCAGACGGTAGAGCAACGCCAGCGGCAGTAACAGCAGCTCGAAGTGCTGACCCAGAAAGTTGTAGGCAACATACGTCGTCTCGAACCAGCGTCCGTGCGCCGTGTTCCAGAGGATCTGATCGAAGAACGCCAGATCGAACGCCGAGGCGTGCAGGCTGCGGTAGACGCGCAGGCCAAAGATCGCATAGATCGTGGCCCCGACCGCGACGGCCAGCACGACCACGCCATCCGTGCGCGTCAGGCCGCACGAGCGCCCGCGCGGCGCGGCGAGCAGCCGGCGAGGATGCCGGCCGTAAGCCGCGCCGGGCTGCCGCTTCGGCAGGGCGCTGCGGTGGACGGCGGCCGGCGGGGTCGTCACTCAGAGGCTCCAGTCGGCGCCGCAGCCGCGGCAGGCGGCCGGCGGGCTGTCCTCCGAGAGCAGCGCCGTACGCCAGGCTTGATAGCGCTCACCGTTCCAAATTTCGGGCAAACCTTGCCGGGCCGTATGGCCGAGCACGATCGAGGCGTACGGCGCCGAAGTGAACGGCGCCACGCAGCAGGGCAGCACCTGACCGTTGGCGGTGACGTACATCAGCTTCCACGGCCGCTGGCAGGCGCGGCGCGGTGCGTTCGGCCCGTCCTGACCGGCGAGCTGATCGGCGAGCTGCACCTCGCCGGAACCGCGCAGCGTGACGCCGAGCCGACGTGCCAGCGCCTCCGCCTCGGCGATCGCCGCCGCGTCCTCGTCGCGGGCGTGGCCGTAGAGCGACTGGTCGGCTCGGGCCATGCCGCGCTCGGAGAAGACGAGCCGTTGCAGATAGACCTCGCCGATGCCGCTTTCGGCGGCGCGGCGCACAAGCGCGGGCAGTTCGGTCACATTGCTGTGCATGCCCGTCATCCAGAGCGAAAGCTTCGGCGTTACCGCCTCGCGCTCCGTCTTCGCGGCGGACAGCGAGCGCAGGTTGGCAAAGATGCGGGCGAAGCCGTTGGCGCCGCGCACGGTCTGATAGGTCTCGGGCGTGCCGGCGTCGACGCTCACGCGCAGCTCGTCGAGGCCGCTTTCGATCAGCTTCGCCGGCCAGCGCCCACGCAGCAGCAGGCCGTTGCTGTTGAACAGCACATAGGCGCCGCGTGCTTTGAGCTCGCGCACCATCTCCGGCAGATGCCGGTTCAGCAGCGGCTCGCCGATGCCGTGCAGCACGACGCGACGCACCCGCGGCAACTGGTCGATCAGTGCATAAAAGCGATCCATGGTCAGGTCGGCCGGCGGCTCGGCCATGCCGAAGTACTGGGGGCAGGTGCGGCAGCGCAGGTTGCAGCGGTTCGTCACCTCCAGGTACAGCTCGTCCGGCAGCGTCGCCACCGTGGCCGCCCGGCCATCGTGCTGTGAGCGGGCTGCCGATGCTGCTTGAGCCGCGATTGCCAAGTTACCCTCCCTGCCGGCCTGGCCTTCCTGCGACGGCTCACGCCGTCCGCCCCCGCCCGTCCGACCCACGATGGTTGTCGTGGAGTGCGATCCTGACGGCGATGGGCTGTCGGGGCACCTAACCCTGACTTCCCTTGCGGGAAGTCTGTCCCTTCCCGAGACGGGAAGGGACTTCTGGAGCGCTCCCGGCGCCGTGCGACGGCGGCGGGGCTGGGGTGTCCTTGTGGGACGCACGGCGGGCTCGTGTCCCAATCATTCGTACGTTCTCGAACCAACCCTTCCCCTGAGGGGAAGGGAGCTTTCGCTTCAGCGAAAGCGGGGTTAGGCGCCCCGGCCCGGCTGCGTCGTCACCGATCGTAATCATGCGCGCCGTCCGCACCATGCCGCACCGGGGTGAAGTATTCTGCCGCAGAGCGAGAAAGCACGCCGGCGTGCGCACTCCGACCTACGCGGCGAAGCTGGGGCGCGCCCCGGCCGCGAGGCCGCGCAGCCGCTCCGCGTCGCGCAGGCGGATGCAGCGTCCCTCGATGTCCACCAGCCCCTCCTCCGCGAAGTGGTAGAGCACGCGCGTGGCGGTTTCGCGCGTGGTCCAGGCGGCTTCGGCGAGCTGCTGCCGCGTCAGGCCGGCAACGATGCCGTCTTCTGCCGCGTCCAGCAGTGCGCCCGCCAGCCGGCCGGGAACGCCGGCCACGACGGCCCGGCTCACCATGCGCTCCGCCGCAAGCCGGCGCCGCAGCAGCGCCTCCATGATTCCGGCCGCAAATCCCGGCTGGCGCGCCAGCAGGCGATCCATCAGCGCCAGCGGCACGGCACGCACGAGACAGGTCCGCACTGCCAGCGCGTTCTCGGCGTGTTTGCCGCCGTGCAGACCGTCCACGCCGAACAGCGCACCCGGCTTCAGCAGGTCGGTTACCAGCGGTGCGCCGCTGGCCGCCCGCTGGCGCAGATGCACGCGGCCGGAGGCGAGGATGTAGAGCGTATCCGCCGGCTGGCCCGCTTCGTAGACGTTGTGCCCGGCGGCAACGCTGCGTACGCTTTCACGCGGACGCTCCCCCGCAGCGCAGCGGGCCGGACGATAACGCTCGATCGGTTGCCGCATGGCTTCGAGACGGACTGGAGCGGTCATTGCTTTCCTCCCGAGCGGCCAGCCGGCCGCTCGTCACACCCTGAGTCGTAGACTAGTCGCGCGGCGTTACATGCTGCGGTACTTTCTTACAGTTCGGTGAACGCGCCGAAATCCGTCGGTCGCGGCACGGACCGCACTGCCCCGTGATGCACAGATCAGAGGAGTCAGAGGAGGCCGTATGACCCAGCACGACACACCCGCACTGCCCGGCATGCAGCCGGACGATCTCTATCGCATACGCTGGCTCAGCGACGCGCGGATCTCGCCGGACGGCGAACGTGTTGCCTTCGTCCAAACGACGCTTGATCAGGCCGAAGATGACTATCGCGCCCAGGTCTGGCTTGCCGACACGGCACGCGACGACGTGCGGCCGCTCACGCGCGGCCCGCGTCGCGATGGCGCCCCGCGCTGGTCGCCAGACGGCGCCTGGCTGGCCTTCACCTCACGCCGCGGCGAGGACGAAAAGGAACAACTCTACCTGCTGCCCGCGACCGGGGGCGAAGCGCGGGCGCTCTCCAGCCACGCCGGCGGCGTTGCCTCGCCCGCCTGGTCTCCGGACAGCCAGGCGATCTGCGTGGTGGGCAAGGTGTCGCTGGCTGAGGAGCCGGCGAAGGGCAGCAAGCAGGCGCCGCGTCCGCGCGTGATCAACTCGCTGAAGTACAAGCTGAACGCCGAGGGCTTCATCTACGACCGGCGCAAGCACCTGTACATCGCCGGTCTGGACGGCGGCTTCCGCCAGCTCACCGATGGCGATTTCAGCGACGACGAGCCGGCGTGGTCGCCCGACGGCCGGCGCATCGTTTTCGTCTCCGCCCGGCACGACGGCCGCGACTACGATCGCGTGAGCGACCTGTTCACGGTCGACGTGGTCAGCGGCGCGGTCGAGCAGCTCAGCGACGGCGCGATGACCGTGGCGTCTCCGACCTGGAGCCCGGATGGTCGTTATGTCGCTTTCATTGGCTATCGCGGCCCCGACGACGGTCCGCGCCACAGCCGCCTCTGGCTGATCGAGCCGGGCGGCGCGGCGCGCTGCCTGACCGAAGCGCTTGACCTGAATCTGAACACCGGTCTGCCGCCGGTCTGGGCGCCGGACGGCAGCGCGATCTACGTCGGCGCACACGATCGCGGCGCCGTGCCGCTGCTGCGCGTCGATGCGGCGAGCGGCGCGCTCAGCCGCGTGCTTGACGGCGAGCGCACGGTCGCCTCGTTCTCGATCAGCGACGACGGCCGCATCGCTTTCGTGGCGAGCACTGCTTCCGCGCCGGTCGAAGTGTTGGTGGCCGGATCAGACGGCAGGGACGAGCGCCGCCTGACGGCCCTGAACGACGAGTTCACGGCGCAACGACGGCTGGTTCCGGCCGAGCGGTTGACCGCGGACGGACCCGGCGGCCCGATCGACGCCTGGTTCATGCGTCCGGCGAACTACCAGCCGGGACAGGCGCACCCGCTGCTGGTGAACATCCACGGCGGACCGTTCATGCAGCAGGGCTGGGCGTTTCACGATGAGTACCAGGTGCAGGCCGGCGCCGGCTTCGGCGTGCTCTACTGCAACTACCGCGGCAGCTCGGGCCACGGCGAGGCGTTCGCGCGCAGCATCGTCGGCGAGCCGGCGATCAAAGAGGCGGAGGACGTGCTCGCCACGCTGGACCACGCGCTGGCCGCGTTGCCGGACATCGACCGCGGCCGGCTCGGCGTGCTGGGCGGCTCGTACGGCGGCTATCTGACGAGCTGGCTGATCGGCCACTCTGACCGCTTCGCCGCCGCCTGCTCCGAGCGCGCGATCAACAACCGCCTCTCGAAAGCCGGCACGGACGACATCAACACCTCGTTTGCCTACTTCCGCACGGAGCCCTGGCGCGACCCGGAGCTGTTCCTGCGCCTCTCACCGCTGATGTACGTGGAGCAGATGACCACGCCGCTGCTGATCCTGCACAGCGAGGAGGATCTGCGCTGCCCGATCGAGCAGGCGGAGCAGCTCTTCACCGCGCTGAAGCGGCTGCGGCGCGACGTGACCTTCGTGCGCTTTCCCGGCGAGAACCACGAGCTGACCCGCAACGGCAAGCCCAGCCACCGCGTCGAGCGCTTCGCGCTGCTGCTCGCCTTCTTTAACGATCGCATGCAGATCGCCACATCCACGCGCCAGGCCGAGGCCGCGGCGGCGGGCGGATCGGGTTGACGTGCCGCCTCAACCAATGCGACGAGCAGCGGGAGCGAAACTCCGCTCCCGCCGCTCGCGTCCAAAGAATCCGCCACCGCTGCTACCCGCAGGCCACCGATCGCTCCCCATTCAGGACGTGACCGGCAGCAGCACCGGCGGCGCGATCGTGACTTCGCCGCTGACCATCGTGCCCGTGAACGCCGGATTCGGGCCGAAGATCGCGTAGTTCAGCGGCGACTGCGTCGCGTCGAAGTAGACGGTGAAGGTGAAGCTGTCACCGGCGGCGCCACCGCCTTCGCCGCCGTCGATGGCCTCGATCTCGTAGAACGCCGGCTCGGTGGCCGTGCGCGAGCCGACAACCGTGTCCGCCGTACCGGCGTAGGTCGCGCAGCCCAGCGACCCTGTGAGCTTCGCCACGAGCAGGCCGGAGGCATTGCGCTTGATGCTCACCACCGCCACGTCGTTGGCGTACATGCCCATGAAAAATTGGTGCTCCTCGATCGTCACTGTGCCCATCGAGAACGTCGGCATGGCGAACGCCGATGGGTTGTCCTCGATGATGCACTGGGCGTAGTGCGCGTCGAAGCTGAATGACTCACGCAGTGGCACGGTGCCGTTGCCGTCGGGCGCCGGCATCTGTTTCACGTTTACGCCGGCGCCCGAAGCCGAAAGCATCACATCCTGCGCAAACACTCGATGACGCGGCGCGAGCGCGCCCGAGGCAGCCACGCCGGCGCCGAGCGCACCCGCGAGCCGAAGCATCCCGCGGCGCGGCACGAGCAGGCTGTGACTCTCACGCATCTCGCGCCTCCTGAGCCACGTTGGGCAGCAGCAGATCGAGCACCCCACGGTTGATCTGCGGGGTCGCGCCCGTCGCGGGCTGGATAATCGGCTGGCGGAAACTGCCGAGGGCGCCCAGAAACTCTCCGGTGCCGCCTGTGATGGCGCCCACCAATTGCGCCTGCATGCCTCCAGCCTCGTTAATGACCCCGAAGATCGCCCCACGGTTGTCGAGGTGGAACTGCACGAGGTTGAGCCGCTGATCTGGCGCCGAGGTCTCGGTCCCGGCGTTCGTCCAGGCGCCGAAACACTGATAGAACCCGATCTTCGTGCCTCCGCCGTCGTCCATGGCGAAGATATCCGCGTCGACGTAGAACCAGTCGCCGCGCTGGGCCGGTCCGCCGCCGGCGAGCGTGATGCTGACCGCGCCGGGCGGACCGGCGATGAAGTCCAACTCCAGGTGCATTGCCGTCCAGGCCGAAGCCTGCGCGGGCGCGGCCGCAACGCCGTGCCCGGCCAGGGCAAGCCCGGCGCCACCCGCCGCCAGGGGCACGGCGGCACGCAGCGCCATCCTTCGATCCATCCGGCCCATCGACCATCGCGGTTTGAACATGGAGACCTCCTGTCTAAACCCAGCCAGCAGATAGTGCGGAGTATACCTTTTCCGTCAAGTACCGATCCGGGAGCGAATAGCCAGCCGGTGAACACACTCCTGCCCTGCCTGGGCGCATTCGCAGCAGGACGCGGGCCATCTACCCTCCGGTCGCCGTGTGCCGGTAGAATCGACGCCATGGGCTCAGACGAAGATTCAGCGGCTGACAGCATGAGCGGCAACTCCGCCGATGCCCCTATGAACGTCAGCCGCGTGCGAATTCGCATGTATCACACGGGCTGTCAGGACGGACTCGCTCCGGCGTGCCATCGCCGCTGAGGCCGGGTGGAGGGCGCAGGGCATAGGGCGTAGAGCAGGAAGCGCGACGTGAGCGACGGTGGCGGAGCGGTCGAAAGATCGAGCCGCCCGCGGCGTTCGGCCCTCAATCCCCCGTCCCCTTTCTCCCAATCCTGGGAGAAAGGGGCGATCCCGGGTTGGAGCGATCCGTAATGGTGTCGGGTTAACCGTACCGGCCACGGAACGCACTACCCAGGATCGTCTCCTTCCCGCCAGGATTGGGGGAAGGAGACAGGAGAGGATGAGGGCCGATGGCCGGGCGATACTGCCGGTGGGCGTCGAAGCGTCTCCCCCACGCCCTGCGCCCTGTACCCTCGAGCGACTGAAAGGAGCGACCCATGGAACGCACCGGCACGCAGCTTGGCTCGCGCGACGATCCCTCGCCCGCCGCGATGCGCGACTTTGCCCGCCGCGCCGAAGAACTCGGCTACGAGACGGTCTGGGTGGGCGAATCGTGGGGCCGCGACGCCTTTTCCCTGATCACGTACATGGCCGCTGCCACCGAGCGCATCCAGTTCGGCACGGGCATCGTCAACGTCTTCAGCCGCAGCCCGGCGCTGATCGCGCAGACCGCGGCGACGGTGGATGAGCTTTCCGGCGGCCGGCTGCTGCTCGGCCTCGGCACGAGCGGCGTCAACGTGATCGAGCACTGGCACGGCCTGCGCTACGAGCGGCCGGTTACACGCATGCGCGAGTACATCGAGATCGTGCAACTCATCCTGCGCGGCCAGCGGCTGAACTACGACGGCGCCATCTTCCACATGCAGCGCGGTTTTCCGCTGCCGTTCAAGCCGCTGCGTCCGCAGATCCCGACCTATCTGGCGACGCTTGCCGGCCGCAGCCTGGAGATCACCGGCGAGCTAGCCGACGGCTGGCTGCCGATCTACTTCTGGCCGGAGCGCTTCGACCAGCTCACCGCGCCGATCCGGGCCGGCGCGGAAAAAGCCGGCCGATCCTTCAGCGAGATCACCATCAGTCCGTATATCCTCACCGCCGTGTCGAGCGACGGCGACGAAGCGCGCAACCTGATGCGGGCGCACATCGCCTACTATGTGGGCGGTATGGGCGTTTACTATTACCAGTTGGTTGCCAACTACGGCTTCGTGGAGGAGGCGGAGCGCATCCGCACGGCCTGGGCCGAGCGCGACCGGAGGCGCGCGGCAGGCTGCGTGACCGACGCGATGGTCGATGCGCTGACGATCAGCGGCACGCCGGTCCACTGCCGCCAGCGCATGGCCGAGTATCGCGCCCGCGGTGTGCAGGCGCCCTGTGTGTCGTTCCCGCACGGCGCGAGCGAGCAGATCGTGCGCGAGACGCTGGAGGCGATGGCGCCGGCGCGCGTGGCGGCGGGCTAGCGCGCCGTGCGGCGCACCTTCACCGCGACGGTCCAGCTCTACACCACCGCGGGCGCCCGCGCCGCCGCGGCCGACTGCCTGCTCTACATCGACGTGGCGCCATTCGCGCAGACCGAATGGGGCGGCACGCTCAGCAACGTTGTCGCCGAGCAGCCGCTGCGGGACGGAGCGTATATCCTGCGCTTACCCGGCGGCCGCACCGCGCGCATCACCGTGGCGCTGCGGCCGGGCGCAAATGCCAGCTTCATCGGCGAAGGCGCGCTTGCAATGTAGCCGGGTGGCGCTCCACCGCCGTCCGGAGGTCACGCCAAAGCCCAATCGCTCACTACTCACCATTCACTATTCACCACGGCGAAGGAGCCACACCCATGGACCTGCATCTGCGCGGCAAGAAGGTCATCGTCACCGGCGCCAGTAAAGGCATCGGCCTCGGCATCGCCCGCGCCTTCGCCGCGGAGGGCGCCGATGTCGTGCTCTGCGCCCGCTCCGAGGAGGCGCTCAAGCGCGCCGCCGCCGAGATCGCCGACGTTCACGGCGTCACCGCCTATCCCTTCGCCGCAGACTTATCGACGGCGGAGGGCGTGGCGGCGCTCGCCTCCTTCGGCGTAGAGCGGCTGGGCCGCGTCGATGTGCTGGTGAACAACGCCGGCGCGATTCCGGGCGGCACCATCGACAGCATCGACGACGACACCTGGCACCGCGCCTACGACCTCAAGCTGTGGGGCTACGTCCGCCTCTGCAAGGCGCTGCTGCCGCGGATGAAGCAGCAGGGCGGCGGCGTGATCGTGAACATCATCGGCAATGCGGGCCGCCGCCCCAGCGCGGGCTACATCGCCGGCGGCATCGCCAACGCCGGCTTGATGAACTTCACCGCCGGACTGGCGCAGGAAGGCGGACCGTACGGCGTGCGCGTGGTCGCCATTAATCCTGGCCCGATCCGCACCGACCGGCACGAGGAACTGGTCCTGAGCCGCGCCCGCGCCCGTGGCGTGCCGGTGGAGGAGGAACGGGCGCAGGCCGGCGCCGGCATCCCGCTCAAGCGGGTGGGCGAAGTGCAGGAGGTCGCGGATGTGGCCGTCTTCCTGGCGAGCGACCGCGCCGGCTACGTCAACGGCTGCGTCGTGCCCGTCGAGGGCGGCGGCACGATGGCGCTGTGAGCCGCGCCGCCGCCCTTGCCTGTCGTGCCGGTTTAGCTGTCGCGGCTACTGCCCGCCGCCCTGGAAGAAGGACTGCAACTGCTGGCCGGAGGGCGTCATCGCGGCGTCGACCTGCGGGCCGTCGAACAAGGCCAGCCCGCCGTAGCTGTCGGAGAACCCTTCCAGCGCGCCCCACTGCGCGTAGAAGAACGAGCGCTCGACGCCGAGCTGCACGCCTTCGGTGGTGAAGAAGTTGAGCATGTCCGACATCCACGCCTGCACGCCGGCAGTGTCGTACGAGCCGGTCGGCACCAGCTTATCGCCGACGAGCTGATAGCCAGGGAAAGCCCAGTGGAAGCCGACTTCGGTATCCCAGATCGGCATGCCTGCCTCGTCCGGCATGCTGTCGAGCCAGGCACGGAACTCACGCAATTGCTGCTTGTGCCAGTCTGTTGAGAGCGTGGGCAGGTTCACCCAATCCAGCTCGTATGTATGAATGGCCCATTTGTCGATCGGCGGCCGGGTGCCGTACATGTTCACGTAGTCGTTGTAGAACTCCGTGGCCCAGTCCATGCCGAGCGTGTAGCCGGGGCAGCCGTTGCAGGTCTGCGACCAGTTCAGCACGTTTGGCCCCACGATGATCGCCGTCGGGTCCGCGGCGTGAATGCGCGCCTCCCAGTCGTGCAGCGCGACGGCGTAGTCCGAGGGGCTGAGCGCATCAGAAGAGCTTGTGGTCGGCACATTGGGCTCGTTGCCGACCAGCCAGGCGGCACCCGGCCGTGAGGCAACGGCAGCCATCACCGAATCGACCGGCTGCGGCGGATTGAGGCGGATGATCGAGGCGCGGTTCATTCCCGGAACGTCGCCGACGCCGGCGTCGGCGGTCAGAAACCAGGTGGCGCCCAGCCGCGGCAGCGCGGATGGATCGCCGTTCGCCAGCACACCGACCAGATCGGTCGGCGCGGTCTGGCGCGCCGCGGCGCGGACAGCCGGCGCGGTGGGCCGGGCGATCGCCAGGCTGAGCATCACTGCCAGGCCGCTGACCGCAAACTTCACGGGAAAACTCATGCTGGCTGGCTCCCTTCGCCCACGATGCGAGCGGCACGGGCCGCACGCGGATCTCACATAGCGCTGCAGCAGCGCCGCTTGCTGAGTCCGATCTTCCACGCCGCGCAGAACGCGCCACACGGCAAGTCCGTACGTCATAGTATAACGCCGGACGGCCAGATTCGCGCGACACCTGCTCCAACGAACCGCATTGCCGGTGCTAAACGTCGCCCCGCGTGCCCAGGATCGCCAGGCTGCTGCCCTGTTCCCTGAGCCACGGGAGACGAGCGCACACGGCATCGTCAAGACGCGCAAGCGGCCAGGAGACTCTCCGGCTCGGCCGCAGCCCGAGCTTCTGCAGCGCCACAAGAGGATAACGCGTGAGCGTACCGTGATGTTCCACACGCGCGCCGGGAAATGTGCGAAACAGCATCTGCAGGCGCGGCGCCGTGAAGACCTCGCAGTGAACGCCTTGTTCGACCTTGCCGAAGATGCGCGTGCCGATTCCGTACAGCGGCGCCCGCCAGGGCTCGCAGGCGGCAAAGCGCCCGCCGCATGCGAGGACGCGGAAGAACTCGGGCAAGGCCGCGGCTGTGTCCATATGGTGCAGCGAGCCAGGGCAAAAAATGCCGTCGAAGCTCCCCGCGGCGAACGGCAGCTCCTCGCCGATCGCGGCCACGCAGCGCAGCCTCTCCGAGACGCCGGCGTGGGCCGCGAGCGCCATCGCCAGCCGCAGCTCGTCGAGCATCGGGCTGGCGACCCAGGCCTCAGCCGCGCCCGCGAGCAGCAGGATCACGGCCTGCACACCCGAGCCGCCGGCCTGCAACAGGCGCTTGCCCGCCAGCGGCGCAAGATGACGGTAGGCGCTGTACTGGGCGGGCAGATCGTAGAGCAGATCCAGCCAGCGAGCCGGAGGATCGGGAAACCGGCCGCGCGCGCGGGCATCCGCCTCCAGCGCGGGTGCGACCGAGGCGGCCACGGCGGAGGCCTTGAGCGATCGCTGGTGAGCGGCAGCCACCGCGTTGTAGTGCGCCATCTCCGCGTACGCTTCGGCGTAGCGCCGCTCTCTGGACGGCGCGCCGGCCGGTTTTGGGTCCGCGGCTGCTTCCGCTTGCGCCGGGATCGCGTCAAGCGCGGGCTCGACCGCCAGGGCCTCCGGCGCAAGCAGCACCGGAATCCCGTCTACCACCGGGTAGGCGAGCGCTGCGTCGGCCCGCAGCAGGACGAAGGGTGTCTGGCCTACGAGCCGCGGCCCGCGCGTGCGGCTCGGACGCAGCGAGCGGCCCGGCGCCAGCTCTGCGCACGCCTGCGCCAGCGAGAGCAGGCGCAGCGGCTGCCGCGTGAGCGGGCAGACGAGCAGCGGTGAGCCGGCGGAAGCGCTCATTGCTCCACGCTTCCAGGCACCTGCACGAGTTCCGTGTCAAGCCTCCGGCTGAGCGCGGCAAGCAGCGGCAAATCTACGCCGGCCGGCGTCTGTGCCTCTGAAACGGCCGCCACGATACGCCCACGACGCCAGATCAGCACCGCGCGCTCGCCGGGTCCGGGCGTAGCCGGGAGCAGCGACAGGGCAATCGTATCGGCCCCGCGATAGAGCGCCGCCGCGGAGACGGCTCCGTCCGGGGCGGACTGCTTGCCGGAGTCGAGCAGCGGCGTGGGCTCAAGGAACGGATCGGCGGCGTAGCGGCCGGCATTCGCGGGGGTCGCGAACGCGAGCAGATCGATACGCCACTCGCGATAGATCCCACCCCGGCTCTCGACCGCGCTCCATGTCACCAGCCAGTTCCAGCCGAGCGCGGGCAGGCGTGCGCGCGCCTGGTCTGCAGGAATGCCCGCGCCAGCGCTGACCCGTAAAACATCGACGACCGATGCTCCAGACAAAATGGCGGGATTGAGCAGTTGCACGGCGCCGCCGGAAGCGCCCGCGAGCGACTGCAAGGCGTTGCCGGCCGCGGCGCGGGCCGCGGCCGTCTCGCCGGCAGCCGGGGTCGGCACCCGCGCGACCTGGCGCGGATCGAAGCTGCCGGCGGCGAACGGCGTGGGCGCCGGCCGCGCCCTTCCGCTGGCCGAACAGGCGGAGAGCAACGATATGGCCGCGAGCCCAACTGCCGCACCGACGGGGCGCGGCAACCGCGGCGGCATCGGTTCCATGGCAACTTCCTGGCGATAGGTTCGGGCCGCCGCAGGCGGAGAGGTCCGGTCGCATGCTAGCAGAGCGCTCCTCACTGCGGCTCACGGCCCGCCGAAGCGCAAATCGAGCGTGGTCGTCCTTGCCAGATCGAGTTGCCAGACCACGGTTTGCCCTTGCAACGATCCGCCCGCGGAGATCATGCGTGCGACACGGCCCGGCGGCAGATGCACGACGACTGTGGTTGGCTCGCGGCTGACACCGGGCTGCTTGAGCAGAGTCAGGTGATAGGCGCCCGCAGGCGAGGCCGCAAAGCCCGGCTGCAGCGCGAAGCTCAGCGTGCGGCTCTCCTGCGGGCCGAGCGGCATGAAGAGGCCGATGCTGCGATAGCCGCCCTCGTCGGCGGTGCGGGCGTCCGCCGGCGCCCCGGCGGCGGAGCTGAGCGTCGAGCCGGGGGGAAGCAGCACGCGCAGGTAATCGCCGAAGAGGCCGGGCGCGGGTTCGAAGCGGGCCGCTTCCGGCAGCCAGCGGGCGCCGAGCAGCCGCTTCGTCGGGTCCGCGGCCAGCTCCGCGGTCACCGTGTTCTGGTAGGTGAGCCGCAGCTCCGCCCGCTGCGCGCGCCCATCGGGCCGCAGCCAGACCTCGTAGTCGAGGGAGCGCTGAATGTAGGGGCCGATCTTGTTGTAAGCCAGATTGGCGTCGAACACGCCCAGGACATCCCCGCCAGGCACCGGCGTCAGGGCGCCGTCCGCGCCGGCACGTTGCACCCAGGCGGCGGCCGCCGGCTCCGGCGTGTACAGGAGGATATCGCCGCCCGCGGCCGCCGCACGCAGCGCCTGCAGCACACGGATCTGCTGATCGCCTGACGCGCCATCGACCGTCGCCAGTGCGGCCCGCAGGACGGCGCTCAGACCCGCGCCCTTGGCGGCATTGGCGTTCTGTAGCTGGCTCAGCAGCGAGCCCGGTCCAGTAATCAGCGCCTGGGTGGTCTGATCGAACCAGTTTTGCGCCGTGAGCGGCTGAGGGAAGCCGGCGACGCTCAGCGGCCCTACGGCGCTGAGCAGGGCGCTGACGGCGTCGTTATCGAAGGCGAGCACACCGTCCGGTGTGATGCCGAGATCGCTCTGCACGAAGGCGAGCACCTGCCGGGCTGAAGCAGGAAAGTCGGGCGACCAGTTGGCGTCGCGCAGGGTCCAAACCGGTGCGCCGAGGTACTGCTGCAAGGGCGCCGGCGACGGCACCGGCGCGGCACTAGGCGCGTCGAAATCGTAGCTCGAGCGGTACTCCTGGAACGCGAGCTGGCCGCGATCGAGCGTGATCAGCCCGGTGCTGCCGATGAAGCCGCCGGTTGGGCGCAGCTCGGCCGAGTCCTGACCGATCACGAGATACGTGCGCGGTCCGTTGAAGCCGAGCAGCGCCCGCGCCGCGGCCGGCAGCAAGGCCAGCGCGTCCGCCTGCCGCGCGACGGCCGGCACGTTCGCATCGAACGCCGTGAGCTGTGCTCTGAGCGAGCGGAAGGGGCCGCGGTACGCCTCGGGATGCAGCCGCGCGCGCCGCGCCATCGCCTGGCGCAGATCGCGATCGCCCTGAATCAGCGCCGGTGCGCCCGCATCGAGCGCCGAGATGAGGCGCACCGCGGGCGCTGCCGCGCCGGGGGCAGCGTTCGTTTCGGTGAGCAGCGGGTCGAGACCGGCGGCCAGCCTGGCGCCGCCGCTGGCGACATCGGCGCCGGCGGCGATCAGATCGGGCGCTTCGGCCAGCGGCCGGCCGACGCCCGGCAGCCAGCCGAGCAGACGCAGCAGCGGCGTAGCCGGCGCGAGCAACAGCCGGTCACGCCGCAGCCGGCCAGCGGCATCGTTCAGCGTGCTGCCGGCCACCCGCACCTGGCCGCGGGCAGCCGCGCCCAGATCGCCGTGCAATACGCCGCCGACCTGCTGCTCCGCCGCCTGCACCTCATGGCCGGCGGCCAGCGCATCGCGCGCGACGACGGCGCCAAGCGCCGCCGCCGCGACGAGCAGCGGCAACGCCCACAGCGCGAGCAGACGGAGCCAACACCGCAGGCGCGCCCGCGCCGCGCGGTCGATGCACAGTGTCGCGGTCACACGTCATCCTCTGCATGACACCATTTCAGAGATCGCACCGGTCGCACCAGCGCGCCGCGCCGCACACCCCGCTCGGGTAAGCGAGAATGCCACGTTGACAGACAGACCGAAGCCGGCCAGGCGAAGCAGCCGGCGCGGGCAGTTCGTCATCGGAGCAGCAGCGCGGACGGACAGCGGCCCGCCAGCATGAGCAGGCGCGGAGATGGGTGCAGCGCGTGCCGGCAAGCGCCGGCCTGGCGGCCGGCCACTTCTCCTGCTGGACCGTCTAGGCCTGCAACGGCACAACCTGCGGCTCGCTCACCCGCTGGGAAGGCGTCACACCGTAGCACGGCGGGCTGTGCGCTACCGTTGTGGGCGTTCCTCGCGGTCCGCCAGCGTGGTTGTACCACCATCGCCCGGCTTCACACAGGGAATAGAGACGTGCGCGGCCGATCTGGAGTGAACCGATCCACGATCCTGTAACGCTGGCCGAAAAATGAGGACTCGATTGCACCCGTAAGAAACCGCGGCGTTTGCCGCCGCCACAGTAAGGGCCGCAACCGCATAGGACGTCGCATGAGTTTCGACAAGCAGCCTGATCAGGAGGAAACTCACGGCATAGGCGGCCAGAGCGAGCGCAATGAAGCGAGGCGCGTAGTGGCCGTGCCGGCCATCTGCACTGAAGGTGACGGTGTGGTGCCCGACGTAGGCGAACAGCGACGCAGCCGTCAGACCGAGCGCCGACGCAGCTTGGGGCCCGATGCGGATCGTTCGTTCCAGGGCGATAGACAAGGTCAGGTAGAGGAGGCCTGCGAGGCCGCCGACCACCGCGTAGCGGGTGGCCATCCGTGCCTCCACAACGGCGGCACGATGCGTGATCCAGCGCTCAAGTATGGCGAACCTCTGTTGGCTCCGGCTCAAATATGCTCCTCCTCCAATGCCATTCTCGGCGGCTGGCTCCGTCGCGCCGATTCGGGACTTGCCGCTGTGCGCGGGGACTGGGCGAACCATCGCGCGCCAGCGGCGGGTTCATCGGTGCCGATTCAACCACCGACGGGCGGGATGCTCAGGTAGACGAGGCGTTTCAGCTCGCGGCGCCCTTTGGCCACGCTGTCGAGGACCAGGCCGCACGCGAGGCTGATCACGCCCAGCACCATGATACCGGTTGCCAGGATGGCTGTCGGGAAGCGCTTCACCAGGCCGGTCTGGAGGAATCCGACCACGACCGGAATGCCTAGAGCAATGGATATTACGGCAAAAACCAGGCAAATGATACCGAAGAATGCGAGGGGGCGCTCATCCCTGAAGAGCCGGAGGACGGTTCGCAAAATCCTCAGGCCATCGCCATAGGTGTTGAGCTTGCTCGCAGATCCGTCCGGGCGCACGCCATATGCGCCGACGATCTCCGCCGTCGGCATGCGCAGCTTGAGGGCGTGGACGGTAAGCTCCGTCTCGATTTCGAAGCCGGTGGACATCGCCGGAAACGACTTGACGAAGCGTCTCGACAGCACCCGGTATCCCGAGAGGATGTCGGTGAACGACTGCCCGAACAGCAGGCCGATGGAGCCCGTCAGCAGCCGGTTGCCCAGCCGATGGCCCGTGCGGAATGCCTCTTCGGCACCATTCGCGCGGCAGCCCACGACCATGTCGAGCCGCTCCGTCACCAATCGTTCGACCAGCCGAGGCGCGAGCGCCGGATCGTACGTGCTGTCACCGTCCACGAGTACATAGATGTCCGTATCGACATCCGCAAACATGCGCCGCACGACGTTGCCCTTGCCCTGCAGCCGCTCGGCGCGCACCTCTGCTCCGGCAGCCTGGGCAAGCTCAGGCGTCCCGTCGATGGAGTTGTTATCGTATACGTAGATGACCGCCTCGGGCAGCGCAGCACGGAACCCGGCGACGACGGCGGCGATCGTCGTCGCCTCGTTGTAGCACGGGATCAGGACTGCAACTCTGACCGGACGCGGCGTGCGATCGGATTGCTCGCCTGCGACCGAAACAGCGACGCCACGGGACGCTGAAATCACCACGTAGTTGCTCCTCCCGGTCTACGAGGCGGCGCGAGCCTCGAGATCGCCGCACCAGCGATAATCTGCACCCGGCCTATGCCCGACCCGGTGCCGTACATCGACGGCTTTCCGGTGATGATAGCCGGTCAAGTTGGGGACTGGGTACTCGGCCTGCATGGCTGACAAACCATCCGCCTCATTGCGCCCGCGCTCGCCCTTCGTTTGTGCCGCTGAAGCCACTTCGGCCGGCCCTCGTGGAAGGTTAGCCCGCTGGCGGCAGACGGCCCTTCGGGCGTGAGCGGAGGCACAGCGGGCTATCGCCGAGCTACAACCAGCACGTACCCGGCTAGGTTTCTGAGCCGGAGCCAGCGAATGGTCATTTCGTACAGTGCGCTCACGCAATAGGCAGGAAAAAAGGCATCATAATAGTCTGAAGAGTAATAGAACGGCGTTATCTGTATCCCGGTATAGCCGTTTCGGGCAAACGTATCGTGAAGAGCAGAGTAATAGCATTTGTCGTAGTACACAGGAAATTCGATCACGCCAATAGTCTGTGGGCGAAGGAAGTGCACGATGCGCTTCGCCAGATTGAACGGCATCACACGGGCGACAACCGCAAACGGCGCGAATCGTCCGGGCATCAGATGCACAGCATAACCCCCGCTTCGTAGAACGCGGGCCGAGTGAGCGATGAATGCCTCAACGTCGGCAACATGCTCTAGCACGAGCCTCGACGCGATCAGATCGACTTCGCCGTCGGCAAACGGCAGTCCCTTCGCAGCATCCGCCACTCGCTTCTCATCGACGTCTGTGTTGTGGCGCAGCTCTTCCTCGGAAACGTCGACTGCAATGATTTTGGCGCGCTTGCTCTTGTCGACGAGCGACGCAAACGTGCAGTGCTTGCCGCCACCCACGTCGACGATCACCGGCGCGTCAAATTTGCTCGCGCACCTCACCACCGCATGGTCATACATCACCAGCGGATCGGCTTTGGCCTGCGGCAGCCGCCGCTCCAGCGCCGCTGACCACGCCTGGTTCAGCTTGATTGCCGAACGAATCACCGCCGTGCCCTCCCTCATGCAGCTATCGTCTTCGCGTCCAACGTCGCCGGCGGCGCGGCCGCCATGGCCGCGCCCGCACATCATGCCCGCTCGATAGGCCCGATCCTCGCGCGACGATGTCGCACCCGCTGGATGAGCGGCCATGCGAACAACACGAGCACGATGACGACGCCGATGAGCGAGATGGTCACGCTCGCAGTCCAGGTAGGCGGCCGGTAGCGGAAGTGCACCGTATGCTCGCCGGCCTGCACCTGTGCCCCCTGGTAGATGTAGTTCGCCCGTAGGTCGCGCGTGGACCTGCCATCCACCGTCACCTGCCAGCCGCCGTCGCCGTAGCCCTCGTTCAGCACCAGCACGCCGGGCGCAGTCATGGTTACCTTGACGGTGATATCGCCGGCAAGGTCGCGCACGATCGTCGCCTGGCCGCCGTTGCTGGCGATCGGGGCGCGGGACTCAATCACGGCGTCCGCGCCGGGAACGTGCAACTGGTCAAGCGCGGCGAGCGTCGCTGCGTCGCCCTGCGTGGCGATCACGCCATCGGCGACATACACGCGCGGCCGCGCCCCCTCGACGCGATAGAGGGTCGTGACGTTGTCATGCCAGACGGGCGTCAGCGTATCGGCAGCGGCCGGCTCATACATCCGCAAGGACAATGCGCCAGCGGCCGGCCGCCCGTTGTGCAAGAACTGTGCCCCTTGCATGAGTGGTTGCGCCGTGCTGAACAGCCGAATGCCGCGCCCCGATGCATCGCCGGACGGACGGGCAACGGCGACGCGCAGCCGTTGCCCGGGCTGGACCTCCACCGTGGGAAAGGCAGCCAGCAGCCAGGAGCCGGCGCTACTAGCCGCGACCGGCGCAGCACTGGTGGCGAGCACTGCGCCGGAATCCTGATCTAGCAACCGGACCGTCAACGGCGGGCCCGGCTGCAAGCCATCCGCCTCCACCAGCAACGCCACGGCCGAGAGTTGCGTTGACGTCGCGGCTACATCCTCATCAACCTCGTCGCCGGGTGCCAGAGCCACTGCGGGCTGATCACCCAGCCCTTGCTGCTGCGCCTCCAGATGTGTGCCAGTACCAGGCGGCTCCATATCTCCGCTTTGTACGAGGAACAGCGACACGTCCACAACGGCCAGCAGATGCCGGTCGGGCGTCAAGTTTGTAGCCTGGGTGAATTCGCTGCTCGCCTCCGGACCAAGCCGATTGATCGCATGCAGCAGCTTTCGCGGCCGGCTGAGGAACGCGTAATCCGGAGAAGAGCTTACGTTCCGTAGTCCGTAGGGGTAGATGTAGCCGGGGTGGACCGGAGCCGAAGGCATGGCCACCCTTGCCTCAGGGCCAAAGTAGTGGATGGCGTCAATTACCGGCGCAGGTGGATACAGAAGTTTTCTCCCTATACTCGGCTGAAATCGTCCCGCAAAAATGAACATATCTCCCAGCACGAGGAGAATGATCGCGGCAGCGAAGCTCGTCCCGCCGAGTCTACCGCCGAGGCGTAACCGGACAAGACAGACGCAGAAGACCACTAGGGCCGCCGCCGCCAGTACCCAGGCCTCCCGCCATAGGTCAAAGTCGACTGGCGTTCCCCCTCGTCCGAGGAGTTTAATAGCGGCCAATATGTCTATCTTAGACATCAGTGCTCCGGCCGCAAAGACAGCTCCAGCAGCGCAGACACTCGACACTTCTAGCAATCTATTCGGGGAAATACCGATTATGCGTCGGTTGTTCCTGCTGTGCACTTCAGGTTCGAGTAGGGTATGAAGACCAATTGCGGCAATGCCTGCCATTGAAAAGGAGATGATGAAGTCCATCCAAGCCGAGACTATCACTCGAAAGATCGGCAGGTTGTTAAGCAATGAGATCGGCTCAATATTATAAGCCAAGCTTGTTGCGACGACTACCAACACCATGAGGGTCCAGATATGTTGAGAGAGCTTTGATGCCTTGAGAAATAGCGTGTAGACAGCAATGGAAAGAGTTGTAATGCCACAGTAACCGACGATGACAGAATAATTGAATTCAGGTTGACCAGACAGTCCGAACGCGTAATACGCAGGATTTCCTCTGAGAAACGGGACAGCCCAGAATGCAATCTCACTGATTGCCAGATGAGCTACAGGTCTGCTCTCTCGGACCGTTTGTTCGTAACTTCCGAGAACATAGTGAGCTGTGGGAATAAGCTGTACGGCAGCGATAGTAATGCCGACTAGCAAGCTAACAGCACTGATACAGATTATGCGAGCCGAATGGCGTATACACTTCGGATTTCTTGCCGAACAACCTAGCAAGATGACTCGGACAACTGTATATAGGCCGTCAAAGAGCAAGACGTGTGCTGACGTTTCAACGTGGCCGCCAAGGAGTTGAATTGCTGTGAACCCAGCCAGCGCACCCGACCACCAGGTGATGTGCCGTCTTCCCTGAATAATCGCTTCTATGCAGAGTATGGTCCAAGGAAACCAGCTGGCCACTGGCGCCTGTGTGTGATTGATCCAGGTGATGAACAGGCTGCTGAACATGAACGCGGCGCTGCCCATAAACGCCGCGGGACGTCGCAACCAAATCAGCCGAAGATATGCATACATGCCGAGGCCGGCGATGACCGGCGTGATCATCACCAGGAACTGGAGCGCCAGCATCAGCGGCATGCCGAGGGAGATGAGCGTGATCGGGTAGAGCACAGCCGGGAGGTTCATGGCGAAAAACGGCGTCCCGCCCTGCGTGTTCGGGGACCAAAATGGAAAACGAAAGTGGTGCAATTCGCGGCGGGTAAACAAGTACCACGGCACCTGTGAGTCGGCCGCGTCGTTCTCGATGGGATTCTGAAGGCCATCTTTGACGAGCGCTGCGTACTCCGGCTGCTGATTCCACGGATAGCTGACGCCCAGCGCGTCTAATGGGGTGGTAATCTCACCCCGCCGCAACTGAGCTGAGAACAGCAGCACGGTGAGAGCGACAAGCCCCGCCGGGTACAGCCAGCGGCCGGGGTCGCGGAGCAGCCGGCACCAGCGGGGAGCCTGCTGGCTGGGTTTCGCCGCCGTGCGGCTTGCTGAAGGAATGGGTGCGCCAGCGGTCGCTGCGGAACTTTCCTCTGCCACACCGCTAATCCACCGCGACCGCGTCGCTGTTCGAGACCAGCCGCTGAAACTCGGCCATGAACGATGCGTCAAACGCGGCTGTCGCTGAGCGAGGCCACGCCACCCGCGAACCGGCCAGCCGCGCGTCTGCGTCGCCTACGCGATGGACGGCCGCGGCAAGCCCGTCCACGATACAGTCCACCGTTGGCTCGACACCGATCAGGTTCGACGAGATCGCGGCCAGCGCCTCCGCGGTCTTATTCGCAAAGGTGCTGGTCACCACCAGCATCCCCGCCGTCGCCATCTCGATCGGCACAAGGCTCGGGTGCGGTGTGTCCATAAGGCTAAGCCCGACGTCGTGTTCGAGCAGCAAATCACGATATGCATCCTGAGCCAGCCGCGGCACGAGGTGCAACTCACGCCCCCCGGCCAAGCGCAGCCTGCCCGGCCCTCCCTGCTTTCCTACTCCGAAGAACTCCCAGTTTTCGTCAAACACGCCGCGGTCAATCGCTTCCGAGAGCCCGAGCACGGCCAACTCAAACATGTTCCGCTCAGCATACTGCTCCGGCCGCGCGTAGACCAGCACGCGGCGGGTCGAGCGCGTCCGCAGCGTCTCGCGGCGAATCGGACCCACGTCCGTTATCGGGTTCAACATCACCATGGAGCGTGCCATACCATACTGTTGGCCTCGGCAGAACACGCCTAGCCGTCGCTTCATGAAGTAGTCGCGAAGCAGCGCGGTCGAGAAGATGGCCCCGTGCGGCAGGCTGTACGCGGCCCGGGTGAATGCAGCAAGTGTCCCCGCAGCATGGAACAGCGGCTCGTATTCTTGGATGAGGAGGACGAAACGTTCCTTACCGAGGCATCGCGTCGCTGCGCTGGCGACCCAAGCCGTCCACGTTGAGGTTGCGATGAAAAGATCATCGTCGCCTACCTCCAGCGGCGCATGCCGGTCCCCAACCTGGGCTACCTCGACGCGCGAGAACAGCCCTGACAGTCCCGAGAACGCCTCGATCTTGCGCCGCTCGTCGGCTCCCACCCCGCCAGCGGCCTCCAAGGCTACGATTCGCACGTTATAGCCCTCTAGGGCGAGCGCCTGCGCCAGTCCGGCGATCGTAATGTAGCCACCGTAGAAGTAGTTCGATTCCAGCATCTGCACCAAGATGTTGACGCGGTGAACTGGCCGGCTGCGGATGCGGAGTTTCAGCGGCATAGCCTTGCTGCGGATCCAGCGGGCACGGTCGCCCAACGGCCCGCCAAGAGCCTCCTCCACCACACCGCAGTCGAAGACCGGTTGAATGAACGTGTCTGTTTGCGCCGCCGCCCGCTGCCAGAGCACCCCTTTCAGCAGTTGCAGCTCTGCTCCCGTACGTCCGCCACGATGAATGCTCCACTGCAACGCGCGCCAGGCCAGCCAGGCCATGCCGGTTCGTTTGGACTCCAGTGTTGTCAATCGCTGCACCGCTCGGCGATCGCGCTCGGACATCCGCCGCCCGCAACGAGTCAGCACACTGCGAGCCATCAGTTCCCGCGGGAGCACATCACCGAAGTACACCTGCCGCCAGCCCGCCACAATGCCGCCATCGTTCCGACCCTCACCAACCGGTAGATCCCGGTTGCTCGCGACCATCTGCCGATGGGCACCAAGCTCCAGCCAGAAAAGGCGCCGTGCGTTCTTGGGCGGGTTCCAAACGCCGATCACGTTCGTGTCGTGTTGCACGTAGTCGTAAAGCGGCCGCGCGACATACGCCACTCTTCCGGTGGCAAGTGACACACATCCTATCCAGTGATCGTGAAACATTGAGCCAAGCTTCGGAGGAAACGGCAGTACATCCTCAAGCAGCTCACGGCGAAACATTAATGCTGCGCCGGTAATGCAGTTCTCCAGAACTAGCTGCGACAGGTTACGATAATTGTTCCGTCGCTTCGTCCAATACCCCGAAGCTAGTTGACGTCCCTTGTCGTTCACGATGCGCATATCACTGTAGGCCAGTGTCACACCGGGGCTGAATTGTCGCAGCAATACGTCTAGTTTTTCAGGGTACCACTCGTCATCTTGATCCGCCATCGCGACGAAACGCGCCTGACCTGGAACCAACCCGAGGCATCGCTCGAAGTTGCGATAGTGACCGAGATTCGTGGAATTTCGCTTCACAAGAAAGCGATGATCGTTTTTGACGATACGCTGAATCTGCGCGAAGAGGTCAGGCCGCGAACAGTCGTCGCTGATAATGCAGATCCAGTCTCCATACGTTTGGGCCTGAATCGAGCGAATTTGTATGGCGAACAGCTCAATTGGCGGATTGTAGGTCGCCATGCAGATGGCGACGGCGGGCGCTCGCTCCAGCCCAAGGTCGGCGGGTGTGAGCGGTACCGGCGCGTCCGGGGCACACCGGGTCACCGTGTGTGTGCCCACATGCAGCGAGCGCCGCACGCCGCCCGCAAAGTGGGCCACGATCGTTATGGTCACTGCCGAGGGTTGCGCCGCACCCCGTACCGGCACGAGCGCCCAGAAGCCGCTGTAGAACGGCAGGTCCGGCGATGCGGCCAGTGCCTTGAACTCATCCCGGATGTCGCCACGCGGCATGCCCTGCGCGTTCACCGGATGGCGTACCCCATCCACGTCGACTTCGACACGCTCCAACCTTCGCTGCAAGTGGAAACAGTAGCCGCTGATGAAGAGCGTGGTTCCGCGCCCCACGCCGATTCGTTCTGGAATGGGATCGATGGCACAGCGAAAGGCTGGATCGACGGGCCGCTCGATGCGCGCCAGCGGGATACCCGAGCGGAGGATGCGGTCGCGGATTGGACGCAAGCATGGCTTAAGGGAGGCGGGGATCCACCAGTAGCGCGGACGAGACATGCGGGTTCCTCGAGGGGCAACTATGGCTGGAGCATCAAACCTTGCAGTGCGACGGATTTGCGATCCGGCGGAAGCCCGCGGCGTGCGCCGTCTGAGCGAGCCTCACGATAACACGAAAATCGCATTGCGGCAAAAGGGTCAGGTTGAGGGGTATGGCCCAAGGTTGTGGGTGAGGGTGTATGCGGATGGTTTGGAGGCGTATGGTAGTGGCCGTAGACGAAGCCGGCGATGCAGTCACACCGCCGGCTCAAGGAGAAGGCCGGATGTCAC
>Ga0102924_1000728_pt1 | contig 39804 bp, 34 predicted proteins | sample PaiPotPPM11metaG_FD_80116 | JGI IMG/M metagenome (GOLD analysis project Ga0102924, IMG submission 80116) | Iron sulfur acid spring bacterial and archeal communities from Banff, Canada, to study Microbial Dark Matter (Phase II) - Paint Pots PPM... ...
CCCCGCCAGCGGGGGAGGGTAGGGTGGGGGCTGCCTCAGCAGCGCCTCGAGATCGGCGTCGCTGGGCGCGGCATTGGGTGCGGCGACCGCGCGCTGCGTAAATCTTTCCCAGAAATCGCGGCGGCTGCGGAACGGCAGCGTCAGCGCCTGCACGCGCGGGCGCCAAGTACGCGCGGCCTCCGCCCATCTCGCAAAACCCTTCGGAAGCAGCGCTTCGATCCTGGCGCGGATCGCCTGGCCGAACACCGGCGATGCGCCATCGGTGGAAATACCGATGACGAGCGGCGAGCGGTTGACGATGGCGCCGAAGGAAAAATCGCAAAACGCCGGGCGGTCGATGACGTTGACCGGTACTCCGGCTGCGCGTGCGGCGGCGGCGAATTCCGCGGCTTCGCCGTCGTCGGCGCAGTCAGCCACGGCGATCGCGGCACCGGCGAAATCATTTTTTGCCCAACGCCGCCGGTGAATGACGATGGCGCCGTTCGGCGGCGCGGTGACGAGCGCGAGCAGGTCGTCGGCGGGCGCTGGGGAGAAAACGTCGACCCGCGCGCCCGCCGCCGACAGCAGTTCGGCCTTCCAGGCGGCGGCTTGGCTGCCGCCGGCCACGACGGCGCGCTTATGCTCCAGCGCGAAAAATGCCGGCAGCCGGGACAACGCGGCCATGCGCGCGTGAGAGACCGGTGCGGGGCTACGATCGGCGCTCACGACTAAACAGGTCTCCTAGTAAACGTCGGTTTGATAGCGGCGGCTGGCTTTCATCTCACCGAGCATTTTCACCGCCTCCGGTGTCGCGCGGCCGCTATGCTCGGCAATAATGTCGACGAGCGCCGCCTCCACGTCCTTGGCCATGCGCAACGCGTCGCCGCAAACGTATAGATGGGCGCCGTCCTTGAGCCACCACCAAAGATCGCGCCCGACCTCGCGCATGCGATGCTGCACGTAGATTTTGCTCTCGCCGTCGCGTGACCACGCAAGCGTCAACCGCGTCAACAACCCGGCCGCGCGCATCGCCACCAATTCCTCTTCGTAGAAGAAATCGTATCTGCTGCGCTGATGGCCGAAGAACAGCCAGTTGCGCCCCGTCGCCCGCTTTGCCCGGCGCTCTTGCAGAAACGCGCGAAACGGCGCGATCCCGGTGCCGGGGCCGATCATGATGATCGGCTTCGACGGATCGGCCGGCAGCGCGAAATCTTGCGCCTTCTGCACATAGGCCCTGATCCGGTCGCCGGGAGCGAGGCGTTCGGCGAAAAACGTCGAGCACACGCCAAGGCGTGTGCGCTTTTCGATCTCGTAGCGGACCGCATCGACCGTGAGCGAGACGCGGCCGGGATTGCATTGAGGCGACGATGAGATCGAATAGACCCGTGGCTGCAGTGGATCGAGCGCCTCGATAAACGCCTCCGGATCGGGCCTTATGCCGGGGAATTTATGCACGGCCGCAAGCACGTCGAGTGTCGCGGCGTCGCCGTCCGGATCGTCGCCGGCGGCAAGCCGTTTCGCCTTCTCCCGCCGCTCGCCGCCGGTGATGTAGGAAATGAGCTGGAACAGCATGTCGGGTGCCGGCGACAGCGAAACCCCGTCGGTCAGTTCCTCGCGCAGCGTGCGCCCGCCGATTGGAAAATCGGGCGGAACGGAGAGCGCCGCAAGCACCGCCTCGACCAGTTGCGGATCGTTGGCGGGGAAAATGCCGAAACTGTCGCCGACGACATAGTCGAGGCCGGTGCCGTTAAGATCGATTTCGATATGCCAGGTTTCCTTTTCCGAGCCGGGCTTGCTGAGGCGGCGGCGCGAGAGGAAGGTCGCGTCGATCGGGTGGTCGCGTGAGTAGCCGGGGGAAGCGGCGCGCATCGGCTTCGCCGGCGCCTTCGCCGCTGCCGCGGCTGGCGCGCCATCAAGCTCCTCATAGAGCTGCTTGAGCATGCGCGAGGTGTCTTTGCCCCCGGGCACGCAGAGGTTCAGCCGCTTCTCGGATTTGGCAAACAACGCGTCCGCATAGTCCTTGCAATTGTAGCCGCACTGACCGCAATCCTGCTGCCCCATGGCCGCCATCATTCGCCGCGGCAATGGCCGGTCTTCGGCGAGCTTCATGCGGTCGGGCAATGGCATGGCCGGATCGTGCCAGGGCTCGCTGTCGTCGGCCTTGGGCGGCGGCGGCAATACGGTGCCGCCGATCAGCCCCGGCAGCAGTTTGGCAACCTCGGCGGGGGAGAGCGGCGTAATGCCGTCCTCGAGCCCGAACAGGCCGGCGAACAGCCCGTTGAGCCAGGTGCGCTGCTCCGGCGTGAACGGCGCCGTCTCGGGAATAAACGACGGGATCGGCGGCCGCGGCGTCATGCTCATTCTGCGGCCTCAAGCTCGGTCATGGCTTTGAGCGCGTCGAGTTCGTGCCGCCGCGCAAACGCGAGAAACGTCTCCTCGGGCGAGGTCCGGTGCGTGAGATAAGCTTTCAAGATGCGCTCGACGGTGTGCGGCGCGTTTTCCGCGATGACGTCGCGATAAAGTTCACGGCCAAGCGCGGCGTTCGGCCCAAAGCCGCCGCCGACAAGGATATGATAGCCCTCCACCGGATCGGCATCTTCGTTCGCCTGCACCTTGCAGGCGAGCAAGCCGATCTCGGAAACAAAATGCTGCGCGCAAGAGTGATGGCAGCCGGTCAGATGGATGTTGACCGGCGTGTCGAGCGCGACGCGGGTTTCACACCGGCGTGCGATCTCCTCGGCATGGCGTTTGGTATCTGAGGCCGCAAACTTGCAGCCGGTATTGCCGGTACAGGCCACCAGGCCCGAGCGCACGGCATTGGTTTCGATGGCGAGGCCGAGCGCTTCGATCCGATTCTGCGCGGCCGCCAGCTTTTCGCTCGGCACGCCGGAGATGAGCAGGTTCTGCCACACCGTAAGGCGCAGGTCGCCGTCGCCGAGTTCGCGCGCAATGTCGGCAAGGCCTCGCATCTGCGCGGCCGACATTCGCCCCACCGGCACGACGATGCCGATCCAATTCAGCCCGTCCTGCTTTTGCGCGTGGATGCCGATGTGAGCGGTGCGATCGAATGGCGGACGCGGCGCTACTGCGCCCGGCGCCGCGCGGTCGAGTTTGCGGCCGAACTTCTCCTCGACCAGGCCGAGAAACTTCTCGACGCCCATTGCGTCGAGCACGTATTTCAGCCGCGCCTTGGTCCGGTCGCTGCGGTCGCCGTGATCGATGAAGATACGCACTACCGCGTCCGCCACCATGCAGGCGTCATTCGGCTGCACCAGCACGCCGGTATCGCGAGCGAAATCATGATGCCCGGTGAGGCCGCCGAGGCAGAGCTTGAACCGGACGCCCGGCGATAGCCCGAAGCCATCGTTCACTTGCACCGCCTGGAAGCCGATGTCGTTGGTGTCCTCCAGGACGGGAATAATGCCGGCGCCATCGAAGGCGACGTTGAACTTGCGCGGAAGGCCGTACAGCGAGCGGTCGTTGAGAATGTGAAAATGCCATTCGCGCGCGTAGGGCCGCGTATCGATGAGCTCCTGCGGGTCGATGCCGGCAGTCGGCGTGCCGGTCACATTGCGAATGTTGTCGGCGCCTGAGCCGCGCGAACAGAGTCCCAGATCCTGAATCGCCTCGATCGCGGCGACGGCATTGTGCGCTTCGACCTCGCGGAACTGGAGATTGGCGCGGGTCGTCACGTGCGCATAGCCGCCGCCGTAGCGCGCGGTGAGATCGGCAATTCCGGCGAACTGTGCGGCCTTGAGGATGCCGTTGGGGATGCGCAGCCGGCACATGTAGGAATTCTGATTGGGCGCGACGTAGAACAGGCCGAAGAAGCGCCAGCGGAAATTGTCTGCCGGCTTCGGATATTCGCCGTTCGCCGCGTGCTCCTTCAGCCGCTCATAGGTGTCGAAGGGATGTTGCTCGCGCTTGAACTTTTCCGGATCTGACAGCTTGCCGCCGGCAGCGAGCACGCGATTTTGCGCCCGCAGGCCCGCTGCGTCCGGACCCGTCGGCTCGGGCGTCGCGCCTGGTCCGGCGGCGGACGTTGCCGCCGCGGGGCCCGCGACGCTTTTCACCGCCTTGGCGATCTGCAGACCGGCTACAAACCCCTCCAGGTAGCGCTTCTGTTCGGGCTCGAAATCGCCCGTCTGCTCCGAGGCGACGAGTGTGAGATCGCCGTCGCTCATTCGGCCGGCACTTGGGTCGGCGCGGCCAAGGGCGCCGGCGCCGTAATGCGGGGCTTGTGCGTGATGTAGAGCGCGAGCCCCGTGAAAACGAAACCGCCCACCAGATTGCCGAGCGTCACCGGAATCTGATTCCACAGCCACCACTCGGCGATGGTGATCTTGGCGCCCATCATCATTCCGGTCGGGATGACAAACATGTTCACGACCGAGTGCTCGAACCCTTGGGCAAAGAAGATGAAGATCGGCATGTAAGCGCAGGCAATTTTGCCGATTGTCGAGGACGTGGTCATGGCCGCGACGATGCCGAGACACACCATCCAATTGCAAAGCACCGCCTTGACAAAGACGGTAACGAGGCCGGCGAATCCGAGCGCCTCGTAACCCGTGGTTTTGGCCAGCGCGACGGCGATGATTTTGGCGGCGACCCCGGTCGGGACGGCAGTGCCGAAATTGGTCAGCGTGATCGCCAACAGGCCGCCGTAGACAACGCTGCCGATCAGGTTGCCGAGAAAGACCCAGCTCCAGTTGCCGAGCATGGTCTTGGCACTGACGTGATTTTCCAGCCAAGGCAGCGGCAACAGTCCGAAGCTGCCGGTAACCAGGTCCAGACCGAGCAGCACAATCAGGATGAGGCCCACGGGAAAGATGAGCGCGCCGACCAAGGGCTGGTTGGTCTGAACCATGCCGGTGAAAGCAAGGCTCGTGGCTGCAGCGAGAATGGCGCCGGCAAGACCGCCGCGGATGACCAGATCGGGCGGCGACAGTGCGAGCTTGCTGCGCCCGGTACTGACCATGGTCGCGGCGACGTCCGCCGGTTTCACATAGTCCATATTCTAGCTCCCCTTCGTTAGGACCAGCCGGTGCGCGTTCACGTCGCAACCGGCCGGCCGCGGCCAACTTTGCTGCGCAGCAGCAAGCGCCATGCCAGCGGGAGCCGATTGATTTTATTGGCAATTCAGGATCATTCGGGCGCGGCTGCCATGTGTTACAGCGCCCAGCGATTAAATGTTCAGCAAATCCTGAACGGGGGTTTCCGTTGCTGTCTGTGGCGAAGTGCGGCGGCGAACCCGCGCCGCGCTTGCAGCGATGCTCAAACATGCGGAGTGACGTAGAATTATATCCTTCGAATGGCAACTATCGACAAATATTTTGGAATAAATAACTTTAGACGACGTATCATCAGGTAAAATATTCTGTCGAGATCCACCGCGGTGAAAGGCGCTTTCGTGCCCAAAAAGGAATTCGCGAGGGAAAAATTGGCGGGCGCTCGACGGATTTCCGCCGAGCGCCCGTGGTCTTCGCGTCAGTCAGCCTATAAGCCGGGTTCTGGATGGCATGCGGACGATGCCCGCACACGTGACGGCCATTCCTCTTGGACGCCGGTTACCCGGCGACTCCAGCAACCAACCCGGACGGCAGGGTCTGGACATCGACCCCGGCGCCATTCGCGCTTCCGCACGAAAATGCTCCGCGCCGTCCCTATTCGGTCTTGCTCCCGGTGGGGTTTGCCGTGCCGCCGGCGTTGCCGCCGGCGCGGTGCGCTCTTACCGCACCGTTTCACCCTTGCCGCGGTCAAATACGCAACGCGCCGCGGCGGTTTGTTCTCTGTGGCACTTTCCCTAGGCTCGCGCCTGCCGGATGTTATCCGGCACCGCTTGTCCACGGAGCCCGGACTTTCCTCTCCCGCGACCCCTTCCCTCAGGGTGGGGGCCGCGGCAGCGGCCGTCCGGCCGACTGACAGAAAAAAGGATGGGGGCGTGGGTCGCCGCCGTCAAGGGGCGGAGAGGCGCTCGAAGGCGCGCGCGCGGGCCGCGATGTTTCTCGGCCGACCCCGATGGGCGAGGAGTTCTTGCAGCGTCTTGTGCGTGGACGCATCGGCAATGCCATCGATAAGCTGCGGGCGGAAATGGCGCTGGAAGGCGGCCACCACATCGTGCATCGCGGAATCGTAGACGCCGTTGGCCGTAATCCCGTAGCCGTATTCGCCGAGCGATTTCTGCAATGAAGCGACGGCGTCGCCGCGATCGCCGAGCGCCAGCAGGGTGCCCTCCTCGGTGAGCGGCGCCGGTTTTACCCAGTGGCCCACGCCCGAATCGTGCAGCGTGCGCCAAGGAAATTTTTCGCCGGGATCCTGCTTGCGCGACGGCGCAACGTCGGAATGCGCGAGCACGCGCACAAGCGGGATGGTGTAGCGGGTGAAAATGCTGCGGCAGAGCGCGGTCACCGCCGCGATCTGGCGCACCGGGAAGTTCGGATAGCCGAATTCGTGGCCGGGATTGGCGATCTCGATGCCAATCGAGCAGGAATTGATATCCGCTTCTCCGGCCCACAATGCCACACCGGCGTGCCAGGCGCGGCGGCTTTCCTCGACCAGCTGCACGATGCGGCCGTCTTCGAACGCGAAATAATGAGCGGAGACTTCGCTGCCACGGCTCGTCAGCCGCTCAAGTGCCGCGTTCGAATCCTGCATTCCGGTGTAGTGCAGCAAGATCATATCCGGCCGCCGCCCGTCCTTGCGCTCGCCGTGATTCGGCGAAGGCACGACTTCGGCAACGACGCAGGAGTCCGGAAAAAACGCACTACGCGGCATAGTGCGACTGTAGGGTAACAGGTGTTGCATACAAGCCGATTTGCGGCTTGGAGCGACCGCCTGTGGAAAAAGACAACATGCGTTGCGCCGATGCAACGCTTGCGCCGCCGCAACGCTTGCGCCGCTGCAACGCTAATGTCGAATTAGTGTCGCCGGCGTTCGTGAACGTTTCTCGTCTGCGCCCGACCCAGCTTGCCGCATCAAAGGCGCGGCAGGGGCGCGCGGCTTGGGCGCTGTCAAGACGCAGTCGCCCTGCGGCTGTTTTCAACCTTTCCTTAAGCTTGCCGCTCGCTAATCAAACGCTAATCAAAATCGAGCAAAGCTGCGCGTCTGGCGTAGCAGATGCGTTGACGCCCATATAACCCCATGGTACCCCACGAATTCCCACGCGCGCTTTCAGGTTTGGGGCCCGAGCGCCTGGAGATGGTGGTTCTGAGCGGGTTGCCGCTCGACGAGGGGCGAGATGGACCGGTTTGTGTCCCATTACGTGCTCCGTCTGGACGCCAAAGGGCGAGTGTCAGTGCCGGCTTCATTCCGCGCGGTGCTCGCGCGCGACGGGTTCGATGGTCTCTATTGCCATCCGGCGCTCGACCGGCCGGCGCTCGACGCCGGCGGCAATGCCATGCTCAACGAGATCGAGACGCTGATTGCAGGCTTTTTGCCCTATTCGGATCGGCGCGAGCAGTTCGCGCTAGCCCTCTATGGCACGAGCGAAACGCTAAAAATCGATGGCGAGGGCCGCGTGGTGCTCACCGATGCGCTCAAGGCGCATGCGGGTATCACCGACGCGGTGACGTTCGTGGGTCTCGGCCACAAATTTCGAATCTGGGAGCCCGGCCGCTTTCGCGCGGAACTTGCGGAGGCCACCGAGAAGGTCCGCGCCTTCAAGCAGGAGCTGGGCATCCGGATGGCGGCGACGGCGGCATCGGAAAAACCGCTAGGAGCACGGGAATGATGACGGGCAGCGGCAGCTATGCTGTCGCTGGCGGACTGGCTCGTCACATTCCCGTGCTCGTCCGCCCCGCCGTTGGCTGGCTCGACGTGCGCAGTGGCGGTCTCTATGTCGATGCCACATTCGGCGCCGGCGGTTTTTCACGCGCGATCCTGGCCACGCCCGGCGCGCGCGTCATCGGCATCGACCGCGACCGCGGCACCATCGAGCACGGCGCCGGCCTCGTCGATGAAGCGCAAGGCCGGCTCGACTTGGTCGAGGATCGCTTCTCCAATTTGCAGTCGATCGCAAGCGGCGGCGGCGCTGCCGAGGTCGACGGCGTCGTGTTCGATCTCGGCGTCTCCTCCATGCAGTTAGAGGAGGCCGCGCGCGGATTCTCGTTCCGGCTCGATGGACCGCTCGACATGCGCATGGGCCGGCACGGTCCAAGCGCCGCCGATATCGTCACGCGATGCGGCGAGCGCGACCTTGCCGCCATCATCGCCACGTTGGGCGAAGAGCGCCATGCGCGCGCGATCGCGCGCGCCATTGTCAAAGCTCGAGGCGAGCGGGCCATCGACTCCACGCGGGCGCTCGCCGAACTTGTCGCGCGTGCGGCGCCTGCACGCGCGGGCGCGCTTCATCCCGCCACCCGTACGTTCCAGGCGTTGCGCATTTTCGTCAACGACGAGCTTGCCGAGTTGGCCGGCGGCCTGGTTGCCGCCGAGCGCGTGCTCAAACCTTCCGGCCGTCTCGTGGTCATTGCCTTTCACTCGCTCGAAGATCGTATCGTCAAAACCTTTCTCGCGGAGCGCAGCCGCGCGCCGGCTTCCTCGCGCCATCGGCCGCTTGTCGCTTCGGCCGCAACGAGTTTTCGCGTGCTCACGCGCCGGCCGGAGATTGCGGACGAGACCGAGATCGCCGCCAATCCGCGCGCCCGCTCGGCCAAGCTGCGCGCCGCGGAGCGCACCGATGCGGCCGCGCGCGCGGCGACGGTCGAGACTCTGCTGCCTCGGCTGCCATCGCTTGCCGACATCATGCGGGGGCGGCCGTGATCCTGCGCGTGCTTAATTTCATTGTGATCGGCGCGCTCGTGCTGGCGGCGGCTTACGTCTATCGGATCAAGTTCGAAGCGACCGTTCAAGCCGAGCGGCTTGCCAAGCTGCGCGACGAGGTGCGGCACGAGCGCGACAAGATCGCCGCGTTGCGTGCGCAATGGGGGGAGCTCGACGATCCGGCGCGCATCCAGGATCTCGCCAAGCATTTTCTCAAGCTCAAGCCGATCGCTCCCACACAATTCGACACGCTCGATCACCTGCCCGACCAGCCGCCCGCCTACCTGCGGCCCGGCAGCAAGGATCCGATCGGCGGCATGATCGAGCATTTGGATGAGCCCGGCACGGTGACGGGGAGCGTTCCAGCGCCGGACGCGGCACCCGCCGCAGCACCCGCGACACCGGCCGAACCTTCGGGCGAAACGCCGGCGCGAGCGCCTGCGGCGATGACAACGCCCGCGGCGGTCGCCCCGGCCACATCGGGAGTGGGCAGCCCATGAGCGCGATTGCGGAAACCTTGCCGGTTCAGCCCGCGGAGCCATGGCTGCGACGGCTGAAACGCATCTTGCTCTATGGGCGCAACGTCGATCGCAGCGCCAAGGCGCGGGCGCGGGTGGGTTTGGCGATCATCGCCTTTGTTGGCGTCTACGCCATCATCGCGCTGCGCCTTGTCATGTTCGGCGTCATCGCCGACAGCCGCGCGCCGCACCGCGCCGTCGTTGGCGATGCCGTCGCCACGGCGCGGCCCGACATCCTCGATCGCAATGGCGAGATTCTAGCCACCGACGTGCGCGTGCCGTCGCTCTACGCCGAGCCGCGCCGGCTCATTGACGTCGACGAGGCGGAGGAATTGCTCACGGCCGATTTGCCCGATCTAGACGCGACCGAGCTGCGCGAACGGTTGTCCTCCAAAAAGGGCTTTGTCTGGCTCAAGCGCGACATCACGCCCGACCAGGAGAAGGAAATCTATCGTCAGGGCCTGCCCGGCATCGGCTTTTTGAACGAGAACAAGCGTACCTACCCAAACGGCCCGGAAGTCTCGCACCTGATCGGCCACGTCAATATCGACAATCAGGGCATCGCCGGCATGGAGAAGTGGCTCGATAGTCATGGGCTTGCCGCTCTCCATATGGCTGGTCTTGCCGCTAACCGGCTGCAAAATCCTGTCGTGCTTGCGGTCGATTTGCGCGTGCAGCACGCGCTGCGCGACGAACTCGTTGCTGCGCGGGCGCAATTTCGGGCGCTAGCCGCCGCCGGCCTTGTCCTCAACGTGAAGACCGGCGAGGTCGTCGCCATGGTGTCGGAACCGGACTACGACCCGAACGATCCGCGCCAAGCGCTTGAGCCCTCGCGCATCAATCGGCTCACCACCGGCGTCTATGAGATGGGGTCGACCTACAAGGCATTCACCATAGCGATGGCGCTCGACTCCGGCAAGGTGACGCTCAATTCCTCTTTCGACGCGCGCATGCCGCTGCGTATGGGCAGGTTTCTCATTCACGATTTCGAGGCGCAACACCGCATCCTCACCGTGCCGGAGATCTTCACTTATTCCTCAAATATCGGCGCGGCGCGCATTGCGCTTTCGCTCGGCACCGACGCCCAAAAAGCGTTCCTGAAAAAAATGGGTCAGCTCGACCGGCTGCGCACCGAGTTGCCGGAGAGCGCCGAGCCGATCCTACCCCGGCGCTGGAGCGATCTCACCACGGCCACCGTCGCCTTCGGTCATGGCCTGTCGGTGGCGCCGTTGCAGGCGGTCATGGGCGTCGCCGCGATCATGAACGGCGGCATTCTGATTCCGCCTACTTTCCTCAAGCGCTCGCAAGCAGAGGCCGCGGCCTTGGGCAAGCGCGTCATCAAGCCAGGAACCAGCGAATTGATGCGCTACCTGATGCGGCTCAATGTCGAGAAGGGCACGGCCAGGAAGGCCGACGTGCCCGGCTATTACATCGGCGGCAAGACCGGGACCGCCGACAAGGTCGTCAACGGCCGCTATTCCAAGTCCAAGGTGCTCACCGATTTCATGGCGATCTTGCCGGCCGATCACCCGCGCTATCTGTTGCTGATCATGCTCGATGAACCCAAGGCAACGCCGGAAACCCATGGCTTTACGACGTCGGGTTGGAACGCGGTTCCAGTTGGCGGCAAAGTGGTCGCGCGCATCGCGCCGCTTCTCGGCATCGAGCCGCGCATGGACCTGCCGCCGGCCGATCAGCTGATCCTGGCCTCGCTTAAGGAAAGCAGGTAAGGCCTTTGCAGCATGTTGACGGCCCGCCATGAAGCTTCGCGATATTCTGCCTCTTGACGCTGAAATCGCGGCAGGCCGTCCCGATATCGACGTCGGCGGGGTGACGGCCGACAGCCGCTCGGTCAAGCCTGGCGATGTTTTCGTCGCGATTGCGGGCGGCAAGACCGACGGACTGCGCTTCGTCGCCCGTGCGCTCGCCGCCGGCGCGGTCGCCGTCCTGGCCGAACGGCCGCCCGACACCCAATTGCCTGACGGCATCGCCGTCGTCCGGGTCGGCAATGCCCGGCGCACGCTCGCGCTGGCTGCCGCCAAGTTTTATCCGCGCCAGCCGCAAACCATCGCGGCCGTGACCGGCACCAGCGGGAAAACCTCGGTCGCCGCGTTCACCCGCCAAATCTGGACTGCGCTCGGATATCGCGCGGCGAGCATCGGCACAATCGGCGTGGTTGCACCGCACGGGGAATTTTATGGCTCCCTGACGACGCCGGACCCGGTGCTGCTTCACCGCTCGCTGGACCGGCTTGCCGGCGACGGCGTCACGCATCTGGCGATCGAAGCGTCCTCGCATGGCCTCGACCAATATCGGCTCGACGGACTGCACGTTGCGGCAGCGGCTTTCACCAACATCACGCGCGATCATCTCGATTATCATCCGAGCTTCGAGATTTATCTTTCCGCCAAGCTGCGGCTGTTCAAGGAGGTGGTCAAACAGGGCGGCGCCGCAATCATTGATGTGGATCGCGACCATGCGGACGCGGTCGCCGCCGCCGCCAAGGCGCGCGGTCTTTCGATCGTCACCGTCGGGCGTGCGGGAACCGCCATTCGCCTCGTCGATTCGGCGATTGACGGATTTTCACAACGGCTCCGCATCGAGCACGGCGGACAAATATATGCCGTGCGCCTGCCGCTGGTCGGCGAGTTTCAGGTGGAAAACGCGCTGGTTGCCGCCGGGCTTGCCATTGCGACGGGCGGCGATCCCGGTTCGGTATTTGCGGCGCTTGCCGATCTCAACGGCGCCAAGGGCCGACTGGAACTTGTCGGAGAAAAGCGCGGGGCGCCGATCTTCGTCGATTATGCGCACAAGCCCGACGCGCTCGCCAAAGCGCTCGATGCGCTGCGGCCGTATGCGGCGGGCAGGCTCGTTGTGGTGTTCGGCGCCGGTGGCGACCGCGATCGCGGCAAGCGGCCGCTGATGGGCGCCGTTGCGGCCGCCAAGGCCGACCGGGTCGTCGTCACCGACGACAACCCGCGCAGCGAGGATGCCGCCGCCATCCGCGCCGCTATCGTGTCCGCCGCGCCGGGCGCCATCGAGATCGGCGATCGGCGCGCGGCCATCCGCTCGGCGATCGCTGATCTGCGCCGCGGCGACGTCCTCCTGATCGCCGGCAAGGGCCATGAAACCGGCCAAATTATCGGCGACCGGATCGTGCCGTTCAGCGATCACGAGGCGGTTGCCGCGGCGCTTAAGGAGCTTGCCGCATGACGCCGCGCCTTCAGGCTTTTTTTCGCAAGCGTGCGGCCTTGCGCAACGTGTCGTTGATGCGGCGCTGCCAGCCCGGACCGCGCTTGCGGAAGTGCTCGATAAGGTCACGATCGAGCCGCAGCGACACGAGTTGCTTGGTCGGCGCCTTCTGCGGGCCGCGCATACGTCGGTACCAGGCAACGATGTCGGGATGGACCTCTTCGGCGGGACGCATCTTGGCGAAATCTTCGTTTGTCAACTCGCGTGCATCGGGATCGTTAGCGATGCCGCGCCTGATTGCGGCATCCTCTTCGTCTGTCATTGTCTCGAGCAGACGCAACGCTTTCCGCCGCGCTGAACGCCAAGCGCTATCGAGTCGCTTCGACATATTTCCTCACGTCGCTTTTCTCTGCTTTCCGCAGGCTGATGATCCTGATTTGCTCGCCGCGGCGTGTGAAAGTCAGGACATACAGACCCGGATCGATAAAGCCGATGGCAACCTCTCGCAGCTCGCCGTAATCCTCGCGGTCGTCGACGAAGACAAGTGCCGTTTGCCATTCAAAACGATAGGCCGCCGTGAAGTCGATCTTGTGCTCGCGAAGATTGGCGTTGCGTTTATCCTCGTCCCAAATATAGGGCTCATCGGTTGTCACAATCCGTTGTATAGCTCCGCTCCGACGGAGCGTCAATCTGATTGTAGCTACAGTTATGTCCAATTATCATATCGCGGAGTGGCCGCATGACGCCGCGCGCGCTTTGGACGGTTGACGCGATGGCTGAGGCGATGGGCGCCGAGCGGCAGGGCGCGCTGCCGCAATCGGTGCCGGGCATTTCGATCGACAGCCGCACGATCGCTCCCGGGGAAGCCTTCTTTGCCATTGCGGACCGCCGTGACGGACACGAGTTCGTTCCTGCTGCGCTTGCGGCCCAAGCCGGCCTTGCGGTTGTCGCTGCCGAGCGGCGCGTGCAGTTCGGCAACCGCGCGCCGCTCCTCGTCGTGCCCGACGTCCTGGCGGGCTTGCGCGATCTCGCCGCCGCCGCCCGCGCCCGCACGCAGGCCAAAATTATCGCCGTCACCGGCTCGGTCGGCAAGACCGGAACTAAGGAGGCCTTGCGGCTTGCGCTGTCGAAGGACGGCGAGACTCACGCCTCCGTCGCCTCCTACAACAATCATTGGGGCGTGCCGCTATCGCTCGCGCGCTGTCCGGCGAGCGCGCGCTACGCCGTCCTCGAAATGGGAATGAATCATGCCGGCGAGATCGCGCCGCTGTCCCGCCTGGCGCGTCCGCACGTGGCGCTGATCACCACCATCGCGCCGGTGCATCTCGAATTCTTCGGCTCGCTCGGCAAGATTGCCGACGCCAAAGCCGAGATTTTTCTCGGCCTCGAAGCCGACGGCGCCGCGCTTATCAATCGCGATATTGCGCAATTTACCCATCTCAAGCGCCGGGCCAAGGAGGCCGGCGTCGCCCACATCGTGTCGTTCGGCGAACACGCGAAGGCCGACGCGCGTCTGGTCAAGTGCGCGCTGCATCCGCACTGCTCGACGGTGGCGGCGCAAATTTTCGGCACCGAACTTACCTACAAGATCGGCGCGCCGGGCCGTCACCTCGTGCGCAATTCGCTCGCCGTCTTGGCGACGGCCGTGCTCGCCGGCGCCGATCTCGCGCTTGCGGCGCTCGCGCTCGCCGAGCTGAAGCCGGTTTCGGGCCGCGGCGCGCCTATCGAGATCGAACTTGGCGGCGGACCGGCGCTGGTCATCGACGAGAGCTACAACGCCAACCCGGCATCGGTCGACGCCGCGCTGGCGCTGCTCGGCCAGGCGACAATAGGACCGCACGGGCGGCGCATCGCCGTGCTCGGCGACATGCTTGAATTGGGACCGAAGGGTCCGGCATTGCACCGCGCGCTCGCCAAGCAGGTGACCGCCGATGCGGTCGATCTGGTGTTCTGCTGTGGGCCGCTGATGCGCAACTTGTGGCAAGCACTTCCCGCCGGCCGCCGCGGCGGTTATGCAGAAGACTCCGCCGCGCTCGAAGCGCAGGTGCTGTCCGCGATCCGCGCCGGCGACGTGGTGATGGTCAAGGGCTCGCTCGGCTCGCGCATGGCGCCCATCGTCAAGGCGCTGCAACGCACCTATCCGCGCCAGGATACGCTCGAAAGTACGCTCGAAGACCACACGCTCGAAGGCGCGTCCGCACAAGGTTGATGCGATGCTTTATTGGCTGGTCGATCTGTCGGACAAGCTTTCCGTCCTCAACGTCTTCCGTTACATCACCTTCCGTACCGGCGGCGCGATCATCACCGCGCTGCTTTTTGTTTTTTTGTTCGGTCCCACCATCATCGATCGACTGCGCTTGTTCCAGGGCAAGGGTCAACCGATCCGCCCCGACGGCCCCCAATCCCACATCGTCGCCAAGGCCGGCATACCGACCATGGGCGGGCTGATGATCCTGTCCGGCATGCTGGTGTCGACGCTGTTGTGGGCGAACCCGGCCAATCCTTACGTCTGGGTGGTGCTCTGGGTCACGCTTGGCTTCGGCATGGTCGGCTTTTATGACGATTATCTGAAGGTCACCAAACAGGCGCACAATGGATTTCCCGGCCGCACGCGACTGGCGATCGAAACGGTCATCGCCGGTGTTGCATGCATTGCGCTGGTTAAGCTCGCGCATGTGCCGTCGGCGCCCACCTTCGCCACATCGCTGGTATTTCCGTTTTTCAAGGAGCTGGTGATCAATCTCGGCTGGTTCTTTGTCGTTTTCGCCATGTTCATCATCGTCGGCGCGGGAAACGCCGTGAACCTGACCGACGGCCTTGACGGTCTTGCTATCGTGCCCGTCATGATCGCCGCCGCGAGCTTCGGCATGATCGCGTATCTCTGCGGAAACGCCGTGTTCGCTGACTACCTGCAGATTCATTATGTCGCCGGCACCGGCGAGCTTGCGGTTCTGTGCGGCGCCGTGGTGGGCGCCAGCCTCGGATTCCTCTGGTTCAATGCGCCGCCCGCCTCGATTTTCATGGGCGATACCGGCTCGCTGGCGCTCGGCGGCATGATCGGCGCCGTGGCGGTCGCCACCAAGCACGAGATCGTGCTGGCGGTCATCGGCGGCCTCTTCGTGCTGGAGGCGGTTTCCGTCATCGTGCAGGTGGTGTCGTTCAAGCTCACCGGCAAACGCGTTTTCAAGATGGCGCCGATCCACCATCATTTCGAGCAGCTCGGCTGGACCGAGCCGCAGATCGTCATTCGCTTCTGGATCGTCGCGGTGGTGCTCGCGCTGGCGGGGCTGTCGACGTTGAAGCTGAGGTAGGTTCGTGGCGATCCCGGTCACGACCTTTGCGGGCAAAAGGGTCGCGGTGTTTGGGCTCGGCGGCTCGGGGCTGGCGAGCGCGAGCGCGCTGCTTGCCGGCGGAGCCGATGTCGTCGCCTGCGACGACGATGCGCAAAGCGTGGCGAAGGCGAACGCCGCCGGCATCCCCACGGCCGACTTGCGAACGGCCGATTGGTCCAAGATCGCGGCTTTAGTGCTCGCTCCCGGCGTGCCGCTCACCCATCCGAGTCCGCACTGGGTCGTTGAACTTGCGCGAAACGCCGGCGTCGCGGTGATCGGCGACATCGAGCTGTTTTGCCGGGAGCGCGCCCGCATTGCGCCCGACGCGCCCTTCGTCGCCATCACCGGCACCAACGGCAAGTCGACGACGACGGCTTTGATCGCGCATCTGGCGGCGTCGGCCGGCATGGACGCGCAGATCGGCGGCAACATCGGCACTGCGATCCTGTCGCTCGCTCCGCCGCGTGCAAGTCACGTCCGGCCTTTGCGCGTCCACGTCATCGAGTGCTCGTCCTATCAGATCGATCTTGCGCCATCGCTCGATCCTTCGATCGGCATCCTGATCAATCTTTCCGAAGATCATCTCGATCGTCACGGCACGATGGAGCGCTACGCGGCGGTGAAAGAACGTCTCGTCGCTGGCGTGCCGAGGCAAGGCACGGCCATCGTCGGCGTCGACGACGAATGGTGCAGCGCCATTGCGGTTCGGCTCGCTCGGTCCGGCAAGCGCGTCGTGCGCATTTCCGTGCGGCGCGAACTCAGTAATGGGCTCTATGTCGCGCACGAGCGCATCATGCAAGCCACCGGCACCAGGCCGTCGCCGGTCGCAGAGCTTTCCGGCATCGGCTCGCTCCGTGGCCGGCACAACGCGCAGAACGCCGCCTGCGCCGCGGCGGCCGCGCTGGCGCTCGGGCTTGAGCCGGCGGCGATCCAGGCGGGACTACGCTCATTCCCGGGGCTTGCCCATCGCATGGAGGAGGTCGGCCGCCGCGGCAGGGTTTTGTTGGTCAACGATTCAAAAGCCACCAATGCCGATTCGGCGGCTCAGGCGCTTGCCTGCTTTTCCGACATTTTCTGGATCGCCGGCGGCAAGCCGAAGACCGGCGGCATCGACTCGTTGCGCAGCTTCTTCCCGCGCATCCGCAAGGCCTACCTGATCGGCGAGGCGGCGGAGGAATTTGCCGCAACGCTCGCCGCCGACGTGCCGCACGAGATTGACGGCAGCCTCGACAAGGCGCTGGCGGCGGCGGCGCGCGATGCCGAAGCTTCCGCTTCGCCCGAGCCGGTCGTGCTGCTTTCGCCCGCCTGCGCCTCGTTCGACCAATACCGCAATTTCGAGGTGCGCGGCGACGCGTTCCGCGACCTGGTACGGGCGCTGCCGGGGGTCACTTCGGCGAATTCTTAATCCCCCTTAAACCATCGCGGTGTCACGACTAGGCGGGGACGCCGCGGGGACGGGTCATGGGCGCGCGCGCGCAACGCACGGCGTTTAGTGAATGGTGGTGGACGGTCGACCGGCTGACGCTGGCGGCGCTCGTGGCTTTGATGCTCGGCGGCATCGTGCTGTGCCTCGCCGCGAGCCCGCCGGTCGCCGCCCGCCTCGGGCTTGACCCTTTTCATTTCGTCGATCGCCAGGTTCTTTATCTCATTCCCGCCGGCGCCGTATTGATCGCGACGTCCTTCTTGTCGCCGCGCGAGGTCCGGCAGGTATCGCTGATCGTCTTCATCGTGAGTCTCGTTCTGGTCGCGGCGACGCCCTATTTCGGCGCCGAGATCAAGGGCGCCCGGCGCTGGCTGGTGATCCTCGGCGTCAATATTCAGCCGTCGGAGTTTCTCAAGCCGGCCTTCGTGATCCTGATTGCCTGGCTGTTCGGCGAATCGGCCAAGCGCCCCGAAATGCCGGCCAATCTCATTGCGCTGGCGCTGTTCATCCTCGTCGTCGCCTTGTTGGTGCTGCAGCCGGATTTCGGCCAGACCATGCTGATCGCACTGGTTTGGGGGGCGCTGTTCTATATGGCTGGCATGCGCTTTATCTGGGTGATCGGGCTCGCCGCCACGGCGGGCGTCGGCCTGATGACGGCGTTCTACACCGTCCCGCACGTGGCGCAGCGCATCAACGGCTTTCTTAATCCCGCCGCCGGCGACTCGTTCAACGTCGATATCGCGACCGAATCGTTCATCCGCGGCGGTTGGTTCGGCCGCGGTCCGGGCGAGGGGACTATCAAGCGCATCCTGCCCGAGGGCCATACCGATTTCGTGTTCGCGGTGGCGGCGGAGGAATTCGGAATCGTGCTCTGCCTTATTCTGGTCGCGCTGTTTGCCTTCATCGTCATCCGCGCGCTCGGCAAGGCCATGCGCAACGACGATCCGTTCAGCCGTTTCGCCGCTTCGGGGCTCGCGATCCTGTTCGGCCTGCAATCGACCATCAATATGGCGGTGAACCTGCATCTCATGCCGGCCAAGGGAATGACGCTGCCGTTCATCTCCTATGGCGGCTCCTCGCTGATCTCGCTCGCCTACGGCATGGGCATGCTGATGGCGCTGACCCGCGAGCGGCCGCGCGCGCGGCTTCCAGGTGACATCGTGATCGCCGGGAGCCGGGTGTGATGCAGGCGCCGGGCCGGGCGCCGGTCCTCGTGGCGGCCGGCGGAACGGGCGGGCATCTGTTCCCTGCCGAGGCGCTGGCGGCAGCACTCAAAGAGCGCGGTATCGACGTCCATCTCGCCACGGACCGGCGCGCGGCGCGCTACGGCGGGGCGTTCGGCGACGACGTTGTGCACGTCGTATCGAGCGCAACGCTACGCGCACGCAATCCCGCAGCCATGGCGAGGACCGCGGCTCTGCTCGGCGTGGGCTTCCTGCAGGCGCGGGCGCTGATCGGCCGGCTCAAACCGGCGGCGGTGATCGGTTTCGGCGGCTATCCGACGATCCCGCCGGTTCTGGCGGCCGTCAGGCGCGGCGTTCCGAGCCTGATCCACGACGCCAACGCCGTTATTGGGCGCGCCAATCGGTTGCTGGCGCCGCGCGTCACCGCGATCGCCACCACATTTCCGGATGTCTTCCGCGGCGAGTCCGCATTGGCCGCCAAGGCGACGCTGACCGGCAATCCGGTCCGGCCGGCAGTCGTCGCGGCAGCGGCAACGCCCTATCCGGCGGTGCGCGCTCCACTGCGGCTCCTGATTTTCGGCGGCAGTCAGGGCGCGCGCATCATGGCCGAAATCGTCCCTGCCGCGATTCGGCGGCTTGACGCCGGGCTGCGCGGGCGTCTCGCCATCGTACAGCAGGTGCGCGAAGAGGATCTGCGCCGCGTGCGCGAGGCCTACGCCAATCTTTCCGTCGCCGCCGAGGTCGCGCCCTTTTTCCCCGATCTGCCGGCGCGGATGGCGGCGAGCCATTTGGTGGTGTCGCGCTCCGGCGCCTCGACCGTCGCCGAACTCGCCGCGATCGGCCGCCCTGCCATCCTGGTGCCGCTCCCCCACGCCCTCGATCAGGACCAGTTCGCCAACGCCGGAGTGCTCGAAAGGGCGGGCGGCGCCATCCGCATGGTGCAGGAAACGTTCACGCCGCAGCGGCTCGCCGAGGAGATCGCGGCGCTCGCGGCCGCGCCGCAGCGGCTCGCGGCCATGGCGGAGGCGGCGCGATCGTTGGGTCGATTGGATGCCGCGGATCGTCTGGCCGAGCTGGTGCTCTCGGTGGCGGGAATCAATTCGAGGCGATAACTTCAATCCTGCATCGGTCATGGCCGGACTCGGTCCGACCTACTACGTCTTTCATTGCTGCCAGGCCAAGACTTGCATCAAGACTTGCATCAAGACTTGGTTGCTGGGTCGGTTGGACATGACGAAACGGGGACCCGCATGAGATTGCCGCGCGACATCGGCCCGGTGCACTTCATCGGCATCGGCGGCATCGGCATGAGCGGCATCGCTGAGGTCATGATGAACCTTGGCTATACGGTTCAGGGCTCCGATGAGGCCGAAAGCGCCAACGTCAAGCGTTTGCGCGCGAAAGGCGTGCAAATCGCGATCGGACACGCATCGGAAAATCTCGCCGGCGCCCAGGTCGTCGTCGTGTCCTCGGCCATTAAGCCGGACAATCCCGAACTCCTTGCCGCGCGGGCATACCGGTTGCCGGTGGTGCGCCGCGCCGAGATGCTGGCCGAGCTGATGCGCTTGAAAAGCTGCGTTGCCATCGCCGGCACCCACGGCAAGACCACGACGACCTCGATGGTGGCGGCGCTGCTCGATGCCGCCGGCTTCGACCCGACCGTAATCAATGGCGGCATCATCAACGCCTACGGCACCAACGCGCGGCTCGGCGCCGGCGAGTGGATGGTGGTCGAGGCCGACGAATCCGACGGCACATTCCTCAAGCTCCCGGCCGATATCGCCGTGGTCACCAACGTCGATCCCGAGCACCTCGACCACTTCAAGACGTTCGAAGCGGTGCAGGATGCGTTTCGCGCGTTCGTCGAGAATGTGCCGTTCTACGGGTTTGCGGCGATGTGCATGGATCATCCGGTCGTGCAGAGCCTGATTGGCCGTATCGAGGATCGCCGCATCCTCACCTATGGGGAAAACCCGCAGGCCGAAGTGCGGCTCGTTGACGTCTCGCACGCCGGCGGCATCTCGCTATTTACGGTCATGTTCAGCGACCGCGCCGGCAATCTCTTCCACGAGATCGAGAAAATCTCGCTGCCGATGCCGGGGCGGCACAACGCGCTCAACGCCACGGCCGCAATCGCCGTCGCCCATGAGCTTGGCATCGGCGATGAGGTGATTAGAACCGCGTTGGCCAATTTCGGCGGCGTGCGGCGGCGCTTTACCCGCACCGGAATGTGGAACGGCGTGATCATCGTCGACGATTACGGCCACCATCCGGTCGAGATCGCGGCCGTGCTCAAGGCGGCGCGCGAATCGACAAAAGGGCACGTCATCGCCGTCGTGCAGCCGCATCGCTATACGCGCCTCGCCGCTTTGTTCGAGCAGTTCTGCGCTTGCTTCAACGACGCCGACGCCGTGATCGTCGCACCCGTTTATCCGGCCGGCGAGGCGCCGATCGCGGGCGCCGACCGCGACGCGCTGGTGCAGGGCCTGAACAACCATGGACACCGCCAGGTCTTCCCGCTCGAGACCCCGGATCGGCTTGCCGGCCTTGTCGCCAGCATGGCGGAGCCGGGCGACTACGTCGTCTGCCTCGGCGCCGGCTCGATCACGCAATGGGCCTATGCGCTGCCGGGGGAACTGGCGGCGCAGGACAAGCGAGCGTGAATGGACGGAACACAGCCCGCGCGGCCTTGTTGCTCCGCGACTCGGCCCTAGTTAGAGTGAGCAAGATACCTTGAGAGGTTTCCATGGGACGAACTGAGCTTTGGTCCGAACTGATGAAACTGACGCCGGAAGAGCGCATCGAGCTAGTGGAAGATCTGTGGGATAGCATCGCCCAGCATGACATGCCGCCGTTGACTCCTGAGCAAAAGGAAGAACTCGATAGACGGTATGCCGAGCATCTCCGTGACCCAAACAGCGCATCGAAGTGGGAAGATGTCAAAACACGGTTGTTGGCTCGTTATAAGTGAGTCCCGAGCTGATAATTCGGCCCGCGGCCGAAGCCGAGATTGCCGAAGCCGGCGACTGGTATAACCGGGAAAGGCCAGGGCTGGGGACCGAGTTCGTTCTTGCCGTTGACAACACGCTCGCGGCGATCCGGCAAAACCCGTTTCAATATCGGATCGTGTGGAGACAATTTCGCCGCGCGGGAATTGCTCGCTTCCCGTACGGCTTGATCTATCGTGCATCGGATCGGGAGATTAGCGTTTTGTCGTGTTTTCACGGCCGAAGGAATCCAAGGGTGTGGAAGAAGCGGACCTGACGACCGGGTTCGGTACCATCACGACCGTCATGACTAAGACATGCCTTGCCGTTCGCCATGTTGCCTTTGAGGACCTCGGACTTTTGGGCCCGTTGGTCTCGGCCCGCGGATACGAGGTCCGCTATCATGCCGCAGGCATCGAACCCTTCGACGCCGCGACTCTGGGTGCACCCGACTTGGTCATCGTGCTGGGCGGTCCCATCGGTGTCTATGAGCGCGCGACATATCCCTTTATCGCCGACGAAATTGCCGCGATTGCCGCTCGCATCGCCGCGAACAAGCCGATCCTCGGCATCTGCCTCGGCGCGCAGATGATGGCGGCGGCGCTCGGCGCGCGCGTGGCGCCAAGCCCCGCCAAAGAGATCGGCTATGCGTCGTTGACGTTGACCGAGGCGGGTCAAGCATCGATCCTGGCGCCGCTCGCTAACTCGCCGGTACTGCACTGGCACGGCGATAATTGCGACTTGCCGGCCGGGTGCCAAAGGCTCGCGTGGACGGCGCATTGTCCGGTGCAAGCCTTCGCCCGCACGCCAACGCAGCTCGCTTTGCAATTTCATCTGGAGACGGAGCCGGCGCGGTTTGAGGCCTGGCTGGTCGGCCACACCGTTGAACTCGGCAAGGCGGGCATCGATCCGCGTAAGCTGCGGGAAGAGGCGCGCACCCTTGGCCCGGCTTTGCGTGAGGTTGGACGCACCGTACTGGCGGCGTGGCTCGACTCGCTCGCGGGAGCGGCAGCATGAGTTTTCCCGACATCGTCGCCGATCTGAAATCGAAGATGCCGGCGTTGCGCGGCCGGCTGCTGACCAACCAGTCGCTCGCCGGGTTGACCTGGTTTCGCGTCGGCGGACCGGCGCAGGTCTTGTTCATGCCGGAGGACGAAGCCGATCTCTGCAGTTTTCTGGCCAATCTGCCGGCCGAAATTCCAGTCACCATTATCGGCCTTGGCTCCAATCTCATCGTGCGCGACGGCGGCGTGCGGGGCGCGGTGGTCAGACTCGGTCGCGGCTTCGGCGAGGTCGAGATCGAGGACCTTACAGTGCGCGCCGGCGCCGCTGTGCCCGATGTGAAGGTCGCCCGCGCGGCGCAGGAGGCCGGTATTGCCGGGTTGTCGTTCCTGCGCGGAATTCCCGGCGCCATCGGCGGCGCGTTGCGCATGAATGGGGGCGCCTATGGCCGCGAGACCAAGGACGCGCTCATCGAAGCGCGCGCGGTCGATCGGCACGGCCGCATCCACGCGTTGAGCAATGCCGACATGGGCTTTGCCTATCGACATTGCGGCGCGCCGGACGATTACATTTTCACGCAGGCTACCTTCCGCGGCGAACGCGGCGATCCGACCGCCATCGCGGCCGAGATGGATCGGATCACCGAATCGCGCGAGGCGACGCAGCCGATCAAGAGCCGCACCGGCGGCTCCACGTTTAAAAATCCGCCGGGCCGCAAGGCCTGGGAGCTCATCGCCGCCGCCGGCTGCCGCGGTTTGCGCATCGGCGACGCGCAGGTCTCGGAAATGCACTGCAATTTTTTGATCAATCTCGGCAATGCCACCGCCGCCGACATCGAAACTCTGGGCGAGACGTTGCGTCGCCGCGTGAAAGAAAATTCAGGCGTCGAGCTGGAATGGGAGATCGAGCGGATCGGCGTGGAATGAGCGCGCAGCGGCGTTCAAGGCTTCTGGCCGGCCTCGTTGAGGATCAAGTTTCGCTCCTTCAGCCAGGGATCGATCGCCAGCGCGCGTTTGAGCGGCGTCTGCGCCTCATCCACGTTGCCCTGCTGAATGAGGATGATGCCTTTGCCGGCGAGCGCTGCGTAATGCATCGGTTCAAGCTCGAGAACGCGGTCAATCGCCTTGAGCGAGTCGTCGTACCGTCCGGCGAGAAAATACACATAGGCGAGCCGGTTCCAGCCTTCGGCGAATTGCGGCGCGTGCTTGACCAATCCATTCATGTAAATGAGCGCTTCGCCGTAATCGAAACGCAGTTGCGCCTGCCGCGACTCTTCGAGCAATTGCCGCGATTCGTCGTCGGCAAAGCTTCGCCAGAACGCCCAAATTCGGTCGTCGACCTTGCGTGCTTCCGCGTCGCTTTTCGTTGCCGCGAGTGCCGCAAAAAGCGCTGCCCGCTCCTTCGCCGCGCTCGCGCTGAGCCCCACGGCCGGCGGAATTTCCGGCTCGGCCGCGCGCAAGCTTGCGCTCGCCAGCATGAGGAGCATCGCCGCTGCCAAAATTCGGACCGTCATGTCGTCACCATGCCTGCCGAAATTCGGCGGTGCAATACAAGGCCGCTATTGAGAGGCCCAATGACGCGGCGCCACTCGACGTTTCGGCAATTGTCGATTCTATTGGGGGCTGACGCGAATCAGGCGAACCGGCCGAGGTGGAACCTGACCAATGACCAAGCACGTCGCCGTTCTGATGGGAGGTTGGTCGGCCGAGCGCGAGGTCTCGCTGCGCTCGGGCCAAGCTTGCGCCGATGCGCTTAGGCGTCTCGGCTATCGCGTGACGCCAATTGACGTAACCCCGCAGGTCGCTGCGGCGCTCACTGCCGCCAAGCCCGATGTCGCGCTCAATGTGCTGCACGGCCGGCCCGGCGAGGACGGCACGCTGCAAGGCCTTCTGGAGATTCTCGGCATCCCTTACAGCCATTCCGGCGTCTTGGCCTCCGCGCTCGCGATGCGCAAGGATTACGCCAAAACGCTGTTCCGCGCCGCCGGCGTACCGGTTGCCGAGGACCTCCTGGCGCCGCGGCAGGAAGCTGCGAAACGCCATCTCATGCCGCCGCCCTACGTGATCAAGCCGGTCGCGGAGGGCTCAAGCGTCGGCGTCTTTATCGTTACCGAGGCGCATCCGCACCCGCCGCAGGAGCTTTATCGCGACGATTGGCCGTTCGGAGATACGGTCATGATCGAGCGCTACATCCCGGGGAAGGAGCTCACCTGCGCGGTACTCGGCGACCGCGCGCTCGACGTCATCGAGATCGTGCCGGCGACCCGTTTTTACGATTACGAGGCAAAGTACGCGGCGGGCGGCTCAAAACACGTCCTCCCGGCGCCAATTTTACCAAATGTTTACCAGGAGGTCCGCAGACTCGCTTTGGCTGCCCATAACGCGCTCGGCTGCCGCGGCGTGAGCCGCGCGGACTTTCGCTACGACGATCGGGGGACGGGTGAGCTCGTTTGTCTTGAAGTCAATACACAGCCGGGCATGACCGAGACCTCGCTCGTGCCGGAGCTTGCCGCATACGCTGGCATCACGTTCGATGAGCTGGTGCGATGGATGGTGGAGGACGCCTCGACCAACCGCTGATGCGGTCGAGGCTTGCAGCTGGGGAACGGGTCGGCGCGCCAATTGACGAGCCGAGGCAGACGCGCGCCCGCCGTGATCGCGGCCGCGTTCGCATTCGGCTGCCGGTCTGGCTGCGATCCGAACTGCAGCCTCGGCTGCCGGCTTGGGTGAGCGACGCTTGGCGGCGGTGCGGACGCTGGGCCGCAAAGATCGTGCGCCTGCCGCCGCCGCGGGGAGTCGGAATCGCCGCCTCCGTCCTGCTGCTCGCGTCTGCGCTGGGTTACGGCGTCGTCAAGGGTCAGCATCTGCCCGCACTGATCGATTGGGCCAAGAATGCGCGCGACGCGGCGGCAAATTCGCTCGGCTTTCGCATTGCCGAGGTATCGCTATCTGGCGAGAAAGAAGTCAGCCGCGAAGAGATTCTGACCACCGCCGGCGTGACCGGCCGCGCCTCGCTTTTGTTTCTCGATGCCGTCGCGGCGCGCACGCGTCTGCTGGAGAATCCCTGGATTACCGACGCGGCTGTGCTCAAGCTTTATCCCGACCGCCTGCAGATTACGATCACCGAGCGCCATGCCTTCGCGCTTTGGCAGAAGAATGGCCGCGTCAGCGTCATCGCCGCCGACGGCACGGTGCTCGAGCCGTTTGTCGAGCGCCGTTATCTCGGCTTGCCGTTCGTGGTCGGCAAAGGCGCGCAGCGGCGGGCCAGGGGTTTTCTGGATATTCTCGATCTATACTCCGACATTGCCTCTCGGGTGCGCGCATCGGTCCTGGTGGCGCAACGGCGCTGGGATCTATTGCTGACGAACGGCATCGACGTCGAGCTGCCGGAGAACAATCCGGCGGCCGCGTTGGGCCGCTTGGTCGCACTCGACCGGGAGAAAAAGCTCCTGTCGCGCGACATCACGATCGTCGATTTGCGCTTGCCCGATCGCGTCACGGTGCGTCTGTCCGACGCCGCCGCGCAAGCGCGAGAGGAGTCGCTCAAAAACAGCAAAAAGAAGAAGGGGGGCGACGCATGAATGCCCTCCATTACGGTCTGACGCCGAAGATGAAGCCGATCTCGCCGCGACGGAGCGCGCTGGTCGCGGCGCTCGATATCGGCTCGAGCAAGGTCGCCTGCCTGATCGCGCGTCTGCGGCCGCATCCGCCGCAACAGGTCTTGACCCGACGCAGCCACGCCGTCGAGGTGGTCGGCTTCGGCCATACCGGCGCGCGCGGCATGAAGGCCGGAGGCGTCGTCAATCTGGCGCAAGCCGAGGAGGCCATCCGGCTGGCCGTCGATGCCGCCGAGCAAATGGCCTCGGTCGAGATCGAATCGGTGGTGCTGTCGATATCGGCGGGCCGCCTTGCCAGCGAGTTGTTTGCCGCCGACATCGACGTCGTCGGCTCCGCCGTTTCCGAGAACGACATCGCGCGCGTGCTTGCGGCCGGCAGCCGGCATTCGCTGCGCGACGGCCGCGCCGTGCTGCACTCGCTGCCGGTCGGTTATTCGATCGACGGCGCCGACGGCATCCGCGACCCGCGCGGCATGCTGGGGAGCCGCTTCGGTGTCGACATGCACGTCGCCACGACCGATATCGCGGTGGCCCGCAATCTGATGCTCGCGGTCGAACGCTGCCATCTCGCCGTCGAGGCCATGGTCGCCAGTCCATATGTCGCCGGGCTCGCCGTTCTTGCCGACGACGAGGCGGATCTCGGCGCCGCAGTCGTCGACCTCGGCGCCGGCACCACAACGATGGCGGTATTTTTGAACGGCCGCCTCGTTCACCTGGAAGGTTTTGCGCTCGGCGGCCATCACGTCACCACCGACATTGCGCGCGGACTGAACGCCCGCGTCGCCGACGCCGAGCGAATCAAAACGCTTTATGGCAGTGTTCTGATCGGCGGATTGGACGAACGCGACATGATCACGGTGCCACCGATCGGCGGCGACGAGCGCGAAGCGGCGCAATTCGTGTCGCGAGCGACGCTGGTGCACATCATCAAGCCGCGCGTCGAGGAAATCCTCGAAATGGTGCGCGACCGGCTCGCCGCCTCGCCGTTCGCGGCCGAGCGGCGCGGCCACGTGATTCTCACCGGCGGGGCTGCCCAGCTCGCCGGGTTGCCCGATCTTGCCGCGCGCATTCTCGACCGGCCGGTGCGCATCGGCCGGCCGCTCGGCATTTCCGCGTTGCCGGACGCCGCCAAAGGGGCGGCCTTCGCGGTGGCTGCAGGTCTTTTGGTTTACCCGCAATCGGCGCATCTCGAACATTTCGGGCAGCGGCGCAAGCGGCAAGTAATGAACGGCACGGGCGGCTATTTCGCCCGGGTCGGACAATGGCTTCGCGAGAGCTTCTGATGGCCCCCAGATCGCAAGCTAGAGACACACAGCGGCCGGTGGCGGACCGGCCGGGGCCGGGCGTGGACTACGCCCGCGCGAGGAAGAAGAGGCAAATATGACCATCAATCTGAATATCCCCGACATCCGTGAGCTGAAGCCGCGCATTACCGTGTTCGGCGTCGGCGGCGCCGGCGGCAACGCCGTCAACAACATGATCACGGCCGGCTTGCAGGGCGTCGATTTCGTGGTCGCCAATACCGATGCCCAAGCGCTCACGACGTCGAAAGCCGAACGCATCATCCAGATGGGCGTGCAGGTGACGGAAGGGCTTGGCGCTGGCTCGCAGCCCGACGTCGGCCGCGCCGCCGCCGAAGAGGTCATCGACGAAATACGCGATCACCTGTCCGGCGCGCACATGGTATTCGTCACCGCCGGCATGGGCGGCGGCACCGGCACCGGCGCCGCGCCGATCATCGCCAAGGTGGCGCGCGAGGCCGGCATCCTCACCGTCGGCGTGGTCACCAAGCCGTTCCATTTCGAAGGCCAGCGCCGGATGCGCGTCGCCGACGGCGGCATTGCCGAACTGCATAAGTGCGTCGACACGCTGCTCATCATCCCCAACCAGAATCTGTTTCGCGTGGCGAACGAGAAGACGACATTTGCCGACGCTTTCGCCATGGCCGACCAGGTGCTCTATTCCGGTGTCGCCTGCATCACCGACCTGATGGTCAAGGAAGGCCTGATCAACCTCGACTTCGCCGATGTCCGCGCGGTCATGCGCGAGATGGGCAAGGCGATGATGGGCACCGGCGAGGCCGAGGGCGAGAAGCGGGCGATCACGGCCGCCGAGGCGGCGATCTCCAATCCGTTGATCGACGATGCTTCGATGAAGGGAGCGAGAGGATTGCTCATTTCCATCACCGGCGGCCGTGACCTTACGCTGTACGAGGTCGACGAGGCGGCCACCCGCATCCGCGAAGAAGTCGATCAGGATGCCAACATCATCGTCGGCGCGACCTTCGACGAGGGACTTGACGGCATCATCCGCGTGTCGGTGGTGGCGACCGGAATTGACCAGGCTGCGGCGCAGCGGTCTGCGCCGGCCGCCGCCGAGGCGCGCATCGCCGAACTCGCGACGCGGCTCCGGGCGGACAATCAACGGATCGCCGAGCGCATCGAGCGGGCCGAGCCGGCACAGCCGGTAGCCACGCCGCAGCCGGTGCGCTCGCCGATGCCCATTCCGGCTGCCCCCCCAGCTTCGGTCAACGCCTCGATTGAATCGGCGGCCAAGGCGGCGATCGCGGCGGCGGTCGAATACGTCAGCATCCGTCCGCTTGCGCTTAAGCCCTCGCTGTTCCTCGATACCGCTGCGAGCGGGCAAGAGACGCAGGAGGCCGAGGAGTTCATCCCGCCGCAGCCGGAGCGGCTGCCGCAGCGTGCTCCGCGCATGCCGCGGCTCGATGAGCTGCCGGTTCCGGCGCAGAATGAGATTCGCGCCCGGCGCGGCGAGCTGCCGCAGGAGGAACATCCGGGACGGCGCAAATCTCTGTTGGAACGATTGGCGTCCGTGGGCCTCGGACGCCGTGAACAGGTCAAGGAAGGCGAGTCGCCGGCCGCGCGGATGCCGCAAGCTGCGCCGCAATCGGCCGAGCGGCTAAGCGGACGTCCGATGCCGCGTCCGTCCGAACCGCGTCCGGAACCGGTCTCCGAGTATGCCAAACGGGCCGCGCCACAGGGACTCGATCAGCACGGACGACAGACTCCTGTGCATAACCAGGCTCCTGTGCATAACCCGGACGAGCAGGATCAGCTTGAAATTCCCGCATTCCTGCGCAGGCAAGCGCATTGATGCCTGTACCAAGACTGCGCTCGACCATCGCCAAGGCGCCCCGGCATTGGCCGCCGGGCCGCTCCGGGCGGTAGCGTGATACGAACCAAGCGACTGAATCTCCGTCGCTTTAGCTGGGGCCTCGGACGCGTCGCAGTCCAACGTCGGCCGCGGCAGCGGGCGTCATTGGGCTCGCCCCGTCGGTGCGGCCTGCGCATGAGGCGGGCTTTTTACGGCGCCTTGCCGACAAGAGTGCGGCCACAAGATGGTAACAGTCGGTAAGAAAGCGTGAGTTGGCCCGGAGGCGCTCCGCCATTAATGTCTAGCCTGTCAGAGGGGTTATGTCGGGGAACGGAGTTTTGGCGGTCCCAGTGGACCTTCCCGAAAACGACAGACGGACCTGCATTCCCTTCGAGACCGGGTCGGTCGCGATTGTGTTCGCGCAACGCGGCCATGGGGTGTGGGACAAAGGCATGAACTGGGGCTTGCACGCCAGCAGGCAGACAACCCTGCGTGATCGGGCGACTGTGACCGGGATTGGCGTCCACTCCGGTTCGCCCGTCACCCTGACCTTGCATCCAGCCGAACCCGATACCGGAATCGTATTCTTGCGCTGCGGGATCGACGGCCGCGAAGATCGCGAATGCAAAGCCAATTATCGCTCGGTGACGGCGACTGAATTCGCCACGGTGCTTGGCGATCAAAGCGGACCGGCCGTCTCGACGACCGAACACGTGCTGGCGGCATTGCGCGGCCTCGGGATCGATAACGCCATCGTTGAGGTCGACGGTGCGGAAGTGCCCATCATGGACGGCAGCGCTGCGCCCTTCGTCGCTGCGATCGACCAGGTCGGCATCGCTCCCCAGACGGCGGCGCGGCGCTACATTCAGGTGCTCAAGCCGGTGCGGGTCGGCAAAAACGGCTGCTATGGCGAGTTGCGGCCGCACTTGCGCGGCCTGCGGATCGAAGCCGAAATCGAATTCGATCACCCGCTGATCGGACGGCAGTCATGCGCCGTCGATGTGGCGCCGAATGTTTTTCGCCGTGAACTGGCGCGGGCGCGAACCTTCGGCTTCATGCGCGACGTGGCAAAGCTGTGGAGCGCAGGCTATGCGCTCGGTGCCTCGTTCGAGAATACGGTTGTCGTCGCCGAAGACCGTGTCCTCAATCCGGAGGGCATGCGCTTTGCCGATGAGTTCGTGCGCCATAAGGCGGTCGATGCCATCGGCGATCTGGCGCTGGCAGGCGCGCCGCTCCTTGGCGCCTATCGCTCGGTGCGCGGCGGACACAAGCTCAATCACGCCGTGCTCACGGCGTTGATGGCCGATCCGAAAGCTTGGACCTACGTCGAGTTGCCGCAGCCCGCTCGTCGCGCGCGCGGTCACGCCGATCTCGCAGCCGGCTTCGCGGCGCCGGCTTACGGGCCGGACGTCTCTTGAATTGCTTAACTTTTCCGCCTTAATCCGGGCCGATTGTCGGCCATACTGGCAATCCTGCATGGGGCTATAGTGCATCCGCCGCGGGCGCTCGGGGCGCGCGACATCGGGCGGACGCATTGGCGGGGACCGGAACGTAAATCACGCTCATGATGCTGCGAGTACGAGGATCGGGACGATCCGGTTGCAAGCTGCGCGCGCTGGCGGGCTGCTTGGCGCTGGCGCTGGTCGCCGCGCCGCTCATGGGCTGCAGCCTGTTCCATAAGGACGCGGATTACGTCCCGGATACGCCGGCCGACAGGCTGTATAACGAGGGACTTTTCCTGCTCAACGACAAGCAGGACTACAAGGCGGCGGCAAAGAAATTCGATCAGGTCGACCGCGAGAATCCGTATTCGGATTGGGCGCGCAAAGCGCTTCTGATGAATGCCTACAGCAACTATCAGGCGGGGCAATACGACGATTGCATCAATGCCGCGAAACGCTACGTGACGCTGCATCCCGCCAGCCCCGACGCGGCCTATGCCCAATACTTGATCGGCTCCTCCTACTACGATCAGATTCTCGACGTCTCGCGCGACCAGGAGCGGGCGCAGAAGGCGATCGGCGCCTTCGAAGCGGTGGTGCACAAGTATCCGGACAGCGAATATGTCCTCGCCGCCAAGAAAAAAATCGAGATGGCGAGGGACCAGCTCGCCGGCCAGGAGATGGCGATCGGTCGGTTCTATTTGCAAAAACGCGACTTCTTGGGCGCGATCAACCGCTTCAAGGTGGTTGTGACGCAGTACCAGACCACGCGCGAAGTCGAGGAAGCGCTGGAGCGGCTGACCGAAGCTTACGTTGCGCTCGGCATCATCGACGAGGCGCAGACTGCGGCGGCGGTGCTCGGCCACAATTTCCCGGACAGTCCCTGGTACAAGGACGCGTATAATCTCCTCAAAGGCGCCGGCGGCGCGCCGAACGAGAACAAGGCTTCCTGGATCAGCCGCGCATTCAGGAAGCTCGGAATGGGCTGAAAGCGGACGACGGACGACAGAGGACGGACGACAGAATAGAGAATCAAGAATATCATCCGTCATCCGTCGTCCGTCATCCGTCATCCGTCATCCGTCATCCGTTCTCCGATGCTGGCCCGCCTCTCCATTCGCGACATCGTTCTGATCGACCGGCTGGACATCGATTTCGGCTCCGGGCTTGCCGCGCTCACCGGCGAGACCGGCGCCGGCAAATCGATCCTGCTCGATGCCTTTGCGCTTGCACTCGGCGCCCGCGGCGAGGCGGCTTTGGTGCGCGCCGGGACGGAGCACGGCCAAGTCACTGCCGCGTTCGAGCTTGCGGCAGACCATCCGGCACGGCGCGTGCTCGCCGAAAACGACCTTGGCGGAGAAGACGAATTGATCGTGCGGCGCGTGCAATTCGCCGATGGCCGCACTCGCGCCTTCGTCAACGATCAGCCGGTGAGCGTGCAGGTGTTGCGCGCGCTCGGCGCGGCTTTGGTCGAGATCCACGGCCAGCACGACGAGCGCGCCTTTGTCGACGCGGCCAGCCACCGCGCGCTGCTCGACGTCTACGGCGGCATCGAGGACGAGACCGCGGAAGTGGCGCGGCTGTGGGGCGAGCGGCGCGCGCGCGAAGCGGCCGTGACGGAGCATCGTGCCGAGGTCGAGCGCTTGAGCCGCGAGGCGGAATGGCTCCGGCATGCCGTCGATGAACTGAGCCGTCTCGCGCCGCAGGCCGGCGAGGAGTCTTCGCTTGCCGAGCGGCGCGCCGCCATGATGCAGGCGGAAAAAGTCGCCGAGGATTTGCGATCTACGCACGAGAGCGTCGGCGGTCCGCAGTCTCCGGTGCCGCCGCTCGCGACCGCGCTGCGGCGGCTGGAGCGCCGCGCCGCGCAGGCGCCGGCGCTGATCGAGCCGGCGGTGAAAGCGATCGACGCCGCGCTCGCCGCATTGGAAGACGCGCGCGCGCATCTCGAAGCGGCGCTGCGCGTTGCCGAATACGATCCGAAGGAACTCGAACGGATCGAAGAGCGGCTGTTCGCGCTGCGCGCCGCCGGGCGCAAGTACAACGTGCCGGTCGATGAGCTCGACGCGCTCGGAGGCCGCTACGCGAACGATCTGGCGCTGATCGATGCCGGCGCCGAGCGGCTCGCGGCGCTGCAACGCGAGGCGCAAGCTGCCGCTGGGCGTTACCGCGAGGCGTCGCAGAAGCTGTCGGCGCAGCGCCGCCGCGCCGCTGCCGCGCTCGACAAGGCGGTCAACGCGGAATTAAAGCCGCTCAAGCTCGACCGCGCCCGCTTCTCCACCGAGATCGCCGCAGCGGACGAGGGGCCGGAGGGCATCGATCGGGTCGAATTCTGGGTGTGCACCAATCCCGGCACGCGGCCGGGGCCGCTGATGAAAATCGCCTCCGGCGGCGAACTGGCGCGCTTCCTGCTCGCGCTCAAAGTGGCGCTCGCCGATCGCGGCTCGGCGCCGACGCTGATCTTCGACGAGATCGACACCCGCGCCGGCGGCGCCGTGGCCGACGCAATCGGCGTGCGGCTCGCCCGCCTTGCGTCGGGCGTGCAGGTGATCGCGGTGACGCACGCCCCGCAGGTGGCGGCGCGCGCCGACCGCCATTACCTCATCACCAAGGGCGCGCTCGGCAACGGCAAGCGGGTCGTCACCCGCATCCTCGAACTTGAAGATGACCGGCGTAGAGAAGAAATAGCACGCATGTTGGCCGGCGCCGAAATCACCGCCGAAGCCCGCGCCGCCGCCGAACGCCTGATCCGCGCGGCGGCGGGTTAGCGTCATTCCGGGGCGCCGCGCAGCGGCGAGCCCGGAATCTATAGCCCCGGTCTAGCGGGCAAGTGACTCAACCAATCGGCACCCGAAGCGCCGGAAACAGGATTCGCGCCGGATAGATCAAGCACGATGGAATCGGGTACGTCGCGCTGAACAATGGATAGGCGCGGGACAGTCAGGCAACCGCGCCGGACGCGTCACTACGGTTGAAGCTGAAAGATCGGCGCAAGGAGGCGAAGTTCCTGACGACATTCCCGCGGCGGGGTAGTCGTCATTCCGGGGCGTCGCGCAGCGGCGAGCCTGGAATCCATAACCTCAGTCTAACGAGCAAGTGACTCAAATAGATCAACCCATTCTGGGTTTGCGTTCTCGGTCAAATTGATCTTCCATTCGCGCCGCCATTTCTTAATCTCCTTTTCGCGGGCGATCGCGGTCAGGGGATCATCGTAATATTCGAACCAGACGAGGAGGTGGATACGATAGCGGGAGGTAAAGCCTTTGACCGCGTCCGTCCGGTGTTCGTAAGCGCGGCGAATGGGATCGTTGGTCACCCCAACGTATAAGGTGCCATGTTTGCGGCTGGCCGTTATATAAACGTAGTACACAGCACCCGCGACCTGTGATTATGGATTCCGGGCTTCGGGCGGAGCCTGCCATCGGGCTGGCCGAAGGCCGGACCCGGTGGGCCGGCCCCGGAATGACGAATAGTATGGCATCAAAAGATACATCAAAGACGCCCGTCGACGATCTCACCGAAAAACAGGCCAAGGCCGAGCACGTCCGGCTCGCCGCCGAGATCGCCGAGCACGACCGGCGCTATTATCAGGACGACGCGCCCAGCGTTTCGGATGCGGCCTACGACGCGCTGCGGCGGCGCTATGGCGCGATCGAAGCGCGATTTCCGCAATTGCGCACGGCGGAAAGCCTGACTCAGCATGTCGGCGCGGCGCCGTCGGTGCGCTTCGCCAAGGTCCGGCACGCGGTGCCGATGCTCTCGCTCGACAATGCGTTCGCCGAAGCCGACGTCGTCGATTTTGCCGGCCGCATCCGCCGATTCCTGCGGCTGCCGGACGACGAGGAGATCGTCTTTTCCGCCGAGCCCAAGATCGACGGCCTGTCGATGTCGCTGCGCTACGAGGACGGCGCGCTGGTCACCGGCGCGACGCGCGGCGATGGAGCCGAGGGCGAGGACGTCACCGCCAATGTGAAAACGCTGGCGGACATCCCGCACCGGCTCAAGGGCCGCGGCGTGCCCGCTGTGTGCGAGGTGCGCGGCGAAGTCTACATGACCAAGGCTGCGTTCCTCGAACTTAACCGCAAGCAAGCGGAGGCCGGCAAGCAGCTCTATGTCAATCCGCGCAACACCGCGGCCGGCTCGTTGCGTCAGCTCGACCCGACGATCACGGCGTCGCGGCCGCTCGGCTTCTTCGCCTATGCCTGGGGCGAGATGAGCGCGATGCCGGCCGGCACGCAGTCCGGCATGATCAAGTGGTTTGCCTCATGCGGCTTCAAGACCAATCCGCTGACCAGAATGTGCCGCTCGGTCGAGGAACTGCTGCGATTTCATCGCGAGATCGAGGCGCAGCGCGGCAGCCTCGATTATGACATCGACGGTGTGGTCTACAAGGTCGACCGCCTCGACTGGCAGGAGCGGCTCGGCTTCGTGTCGCGCTCGCCGCGCTGGGCGATTGCGCACAAATTCCCGGCCGAGAAGGCGACGACAATCGTCAAGGACATCGAGATTCAGGTCGGCCGCACCGGCGCGCTCACTCCGGTCGCCAAGCTCGAGCCGGTGACGGTGGGCGGCGTGGTGGTGCAGAACGCAACGCTGCACAACCCCGGCGAGGTCGCCCGGCTCGATGTCCGCATCGGCGATACGGTGCAAATTCAAAGGGCCGGCGATGTCATTCCCCAGGTGCTCGGAATCGTGCCGGAGAAGCGGCCGCGCGGCGCAAAACCCTACGAGTTTCCCAAAAAATGTCCGTGCCACCTGCATACCGACGTCGTGCGCGACAAAACCGCAACCGGAGAAGAGGGCGCGGTCGCGCGCTGCAGCGGCGAGTTCGCCTGCCCGTATTACGTCGTCGAGCATCTGAAACACTTCGTTTCCCGCCGCGCCTTCGACATCGACGGCTTGGGCGAGAAACAGATCGAATTTTTTCACGAGCAGGGCTGGCTCAACGAGCCGGCCGATATTTTCACGCTGCGCGAGCGCAACGGCAAAATCCATCTCGAACAGGTCGAGGGTTTCGGCGAGACCTCGGTGCGCAACCTGTTCAACGCCATCGAGGCGCGGCGCGAGATTTCGCTGGAACGGTTCATCTACGCGCTCGGCATCCGCCACGTCGGCGAAACGACGGCCGTGGCATTGGCGCGCGGCTATGGCACCTGGGACGCCTTCCACGAAGCCTGCCGCAAGCTCGCCGATTGCGATGGGGAAACCGAGGAGGAGATGGACGCGCTCGATCAGATCGGCGATACGGTGATCGAGAGCCTGCGCGATTACTTTGCCGAGGCGCATAACCGCCGGCGCATCGAACGCCTCGCCGCGCAGGTGCGTATCGGCGACGCCGAGAAGCCGCGCACCGATTCGGCGATCGCCGGCAAGACCGTGGTGTTCACCGGCACGCTGGAAAAGATGACCCGCGAGGAGGCCAAGGCCTCGGCCGAGCGCCTGGGCGCGAAAGTCTCCGGCTCAGTCTCGAAAAAGACCGACTACGTGGTGGCCGGGCCCGGCGCCGGCTCCAAGCTCGGCAAGGCCAAGGAGTTCGGCGTGACGATCTTGACCGAAGACGAGTGGGTAAAGCTCACGCGCTGAGGCGCGTTCCGACCGGCTTCCGGCTGCGCAGCCTCGCAGTTCAGAGCCGTCCCGCTAAGACAAGAATGATCACGATGATCAGGATGAGGCCGACGCCGCCGCCGGGATAGTAGCCCCAGCCGGTACTGTACGGCCATGTCGGCAAGGCGCCGATTAGCAGCAAAATCAGAACGATGATCAGAATCGTTGAGAGCATGACGTATCCTCGCTCCTTGGCCAACCCGGCAAAAAAACGTCGGCAACAGCAAAAAGTTCCCGACGCTCTCGTTCCGTCACCTGAGGCGCGACCCCCGATTTGATCGGGGGAGCCTCGAAGGGCGACGGCACCCAAGTCGGCTCTAGCCGACTTGGGCACTAACAAAAGCTTCGAAATCGAGCTTGCCCGATTTCGATTGGTGTTCGGGCCGCATCCTTCGAGGGTCGTGCCGCGGCGACCTCAAGATGACGGTTACATTCAGTGCCGATCTGACAAAAATCACAACGCCAGCGGCGCCGTCGCCGCGGTGAGCCATTCGCGTGTCGGCGCATCGACAAGGAGAGCGAGACCATCGCGCACGCGCGCGTGATAGGCGTCGAGCCAGGTGATCTCCTCGTCGCTCATCATCGCCGGCTCGACGAGGCGACGGTCGATCGGGGCGAGGGTGAGCGTCTCGAAGGCGTTGAGCGATTTTTCCGCGTCGGCGACGGGCGCGGCCTCCGTCACCAGAATCAGGTTTTCGATGCGAATGCCGTAGGCGCCGGTGCGGTAATAGCCGGGCTCGTTGGACAGGATCATGCCACGCTTGAGCGGCGCGCTGCCGAGCTTGGAGATGCGCCCCGGCCCCTCGTGCACCGAGAGATAGGCGCCGACGCCGTGGCCGGTGCCGTGGTCGAAATCGAGTCCGGCGCGCCAGAGGAATTGCCGCGCCAGCGTGTCGAGCTGCGCGCCGGTGGTGCCGTCCGGAAACACCGCGCGCGCAATGGCGATATGGCCCTTGAGCACGAGCGTGAAATTTTTGCGAAACTCGTCGGTCGGCGCGCCGACGGCGACCGTGCGCGTGATGTCGGTGGTGCCGTCTTCGTATTGGCCGCCGGAATCGATCAAAAATAGCTCGCCGGCCGGTCCCGGCGCGATACGGCGATTGCTCTTGCGGGTAACGCGGTAATGCACGATGGCGCCGTCGGGGCCGGCGCCGGCGATGGTGGGGAAGGACACGTCTTTCAATAGGCCGGTGTCGCGGCGAAAACTCTCCAGCGCCTCGACCGCGTCGATTTCGGTCAATCGCCCGGACGGCGTTTCCCGGTCGAACCAGGCCAAGAAACGCGTCACCGCCGCGCCGTCGCGCATCTGCGCGGCGCGCGCGCCGGCGATCTCGGCTGCGTTTTTCACCGCCTTCATCGGCGCGATCGGATCGCCGCCGCGCAGAATCTTGCCGCCGTTCTCCGCAACGATGCGCGCGATCGCCTCGGCGCAGCTGGCCGGATCGAGGCGTACCGCGCGTTGCTCGCCGCCGAGCGCGGCGAGGTCGCGCTCGAAATCGTTCGCGCCGCGCACCGCGGCGAGTTCTTCGAGGCGATGACGGATATCGTTGTTGAGCTTGCGGGAATCGACGTAGAGCGCGGGCCGGCCTTCTTTCGGCACCATGGCGAAGGCAAGCACCGCCGGCGTGTGCGGAATATCGCTGCCGCGGATGTTGAACAGCCAGGAGACGGCGTGCGGGTCCGACACAACGAGCGCGTCGGCGGAGAATTTTCCCAGCTCCGCGCGAACGCGCGCGACTTTTTGTTGCGCATCCTCGCCGGCATAGCGCAGCTCGTGCACAACGACGGCGCCGAGCGGCGGCGCCGGCCTTGCGGTCCAAATCGCATCGATGGGATTGTCGGCGGCCGGCACGAGGGTTCCGCCGGCTGCCGTGCAGGCCTTGGCAAGCTGCTCGGCGCCGTCGACCGTGTGCAGCCAGGGCGAATAGCCGAGCTTCTTGCCCGCCGGCAGGTTGGCTTCGATCCAGGCCGGCGGCGGGCGCTCGACCAGATGCTCGACCGCGAAAATCGCGCCGTCGACTTCCTCGGCGACCTGCACCCGATAGCGGCCGTCGGCGAAAATCGCCGCGCGATCGGCGAGCACGATGGCGACGCCCGCGGAGCCGGTGAAACCGGTGAGCCAGGCAAGCCGCTCGGCGCAGGGCGGCACGTATTCGTTCTGATAGCGGTCGGCGCGCGGCACGATGAAGCCGTCGAGCCCGCGCCGCGCCAATTCCGCGCGCAGCGCCGCAAGCCGCGCCGCGCCGGCGCCGCGTTCGCCGCGGTCCTCGAACGACTGAAAATGCGCCTCGAACATGCGGGGCAATTTATGAGCCGCGGCGGCGGCGGGCAACGGTGCGGCGCGGCCGGGTGCGGCGCACCAGCACGAGCGTCGTCCAGCCGCCCAGCTCGATGCGTCGTTCGAGCGCCAGCGCGCGATAGGCGGCGAGCGCGGCGTTGGCCTGCGATGGCAGCAAGCCGGAGAGGATGACGCGGGCGCCGGGGGCGGTGAGTTTTGTCAGCGGCGCGGCCAGCCGTTGCAGCGGCCCGAGCAGGATATTGGCGAAGACGAGGTCGAACGGCGCCCGCGCGCGCACGCTTTGACTCGCTACGCCGTCCGCCTTCGCAACTTCGATCAGCGAGGCAACGCCGTTGAGCCCGGTATTTGCGCGCGCGACACGCACCGCCTCGGCGTCGAGGTCGGTGGCGAGCACGCGCCGCCGCAGCGCGCGGGCGGCGGCAATGGCGAGCACGCCGCTGCCGGTGCCGAGGTCGAGAATGCGCGGCCTATGTCCCGTCACCCTGACGTGCCCGGCGCATGGCGACGAGCCAACCAAGTCGGCCGTTGCCGACTTGGCGCTTGAATTCCGAAATCGGGTAAGTCCGATTTCGGCTGGGGTGACGGCGCGGAAGCCTCGGCCGGCATCCGTCGAGGCTCGCTTCGCTCGCGCCTCAGGATGACGATGAACAGGCGCGCGCGGCCGCGGGTTGCATATGCGGTCGAGCGCCAAGAGACAGCCGCGGGTGGTACCGTGATGCCCGGTGCCGAAGGCGAGTGACGCCTCGATCTCAATGCCGATGCGGTTGCCGGGAACGCGCGCGCGGTCGTGCGCGCCGTGAACGATAAATCGGCCGGCTTGGACCGGCTGCAATCCGGCGAGGCTCTCGCGCACCCAATCCTTTGCCGCGACGCGCTCAAAGCTCAGCGTGGGCCCTACGATTCCGCCGGTGACCGCTGCCAGGTCACTTACCGTTCCCCGGTCAACCGGGAAACTAAAATAAAAAGTCACTCGCCAATTGCCCTGTCCAGAATCCGCCACGCTGACGGCCACCTGGTCGGCGGCGTAGCCCTCGGCAAACAGGTCGGCTATCCGCCGCGCCGATTGTTCATCGGTTTCGAGGGTCGCAAGCGTCGTGTCGTACACTCGTCTGGCGCTGACGGAAGCCATTGATTTGGTGAACCCTTTCTGACTTATGCAAGACACTCGCAAGTTGCGCCGCAACGAATGGCCCTGCGCATTGCTGTCCTCACTGCAATCCCAGACTTATCCACCCGTCCATCAGGCAATATTCCACCAGCTTTCCACAATATTTGCCGGGATGTTTCACAGCTTTGTCAACCGCACGCGGTCGCATTGGCGGTACCATGCCCTGCTCGATATGGGCGCCGGCGCC
>Ga0102924_1000730_pt1 | contig 39755 bp, 37 predicted proteins | sample PaiPotPPM11metaG_FD_80116 | JGI IMG/M metagenome (GOLD analysis project Ga0102924, IMG submission 80116) | Iron sulfur acid spring bacterial and archeal communities from Banff, Canada, to study Microbial Dark Matter (Phase II) - Paint Pots PPM... ...
CGATCGGACGGCGCGACAGGTATGGGACGGTCAGATGCGGCGAATGGTGGACGTCGATGCCCGACCGCTTCAACAGCGAAGGCAGGAGCAGCTGCTCCCCCGGTAGGAAGGGGCGGGCATCGAAGGTCACGACCGGGCCGGGGGCGGCGTAACCGGCGGCGCCCAGCCAGTCCTCCCGGCGGCGACCGGGACCGAGCACCACCAGGTCCAAGTCCGTCCGTCGCAGCGCACCCCAGAGGCCGACGATGAACCGGCCGATGCCGGGAAAGCCGGTCAACCTCGCATCGAGACAGACCCTCGGACAACTGGCGGTCAATGGGCCCGCTCGTACACGTCAAATGGCGCAACGAGGAGGGCCAGCTTCGCCGTTGCCCGGGCGGCGATGGTGGCGGCCAGCACGGGTCGCAGCGCGGGACGGCGCCTGGCGAAGTAGAGGTACATTCCCCGGTGAGACCACACGATCCACCGCGCCCGCGCCTGACGGATCGAAACCCCACCGGCGTGGATCACCTCAGCGTCCGGGCAGAACCACACCTCCCAGCCCATGTCGCGAGCCCGGGCGACCCAGTCGATGCCTTCCCAATCGAGGCGGAAGCGCTCGTCCTGCAATCCGATCTCGGCTACGGCATCGCGCCGGACCGCGTAGCAGGATTCACCTCCGTGGCCGATTTGCACCTCCCGGTCGTGGGGCCAACCGTGCCACCAGAACCCGGACGCCGTCCTCCCGGGAGCCCGTCGCGCTCGGCCACCCATCGCTTGCGCCAAGGTGGGGAGGTCACCGACGCAGGTCTGCACCGCACCATCGGGATCGACCAGGCGAGCGAAGGCGAAGGCGGCGCGAGGTCGGCGGTCCAGCAGGCTGCACAGCGCATCAACGGCGCCGGGACGATACACGACGTCAGGGTTGCTCACGACCACGTAACTGCCCCGCGCGGCGATGAGCCCCTGATTGTTGGCCGCCGGAAGACCCCGGTTGGTCGCGTTCGGAATGACCCGGGCCCAAGCGTGATCACGCTCGACGGCCTCCACCGTCTGGTCCCTCGAGCCGTTGTCCACCACGATCGTTTCCCACGGCAGGGTTGGTGGGCAGGCAGTGAGGGACGACAAACAGTCCAAGACCGCCTGTCGAGAGTTCCACGTGACGATGACGATCGAGATGTCGACCCGCTCAGTGGTCACACCAGAGCGGCTTCCTCTTCGATGACCTCGCGGATGCGCTCCACGAAGCGCCACTCGGCGTACTCCTCGGCCTTGCCCAGGATCCGCTCGGAGGCGAACCCGCCTCGGCCGAAGCGTCGCACCGCATCGGCGACGGCCACGGACGTGGGCTCCTCGAAGAACATGCCCGTCTCCCCCTCGTCGACCGTGTCGATGAATCCGCCGCCCCGCAGCACGACGGACGGCTTTCCGAAGGCAGCGGCCTCGACGGGCGTCAGGCCGAAGGGCTCGAAGGCCGCCGACACATTTGCGGCGCAGTTGGCGTAGAGCCAACGGAGCTGGTCGTCCGGTGTCACGCCGTTGAACCTCACGTTGGAGGGGGCCATCGCTCGCAGGGCGGAGGACAGCGGTCCGTCCCCAGCGACGACGAGGCGCTCGTTGGGCAGCTGGGTGAAGGCGCTAACGACGGCGTCGACGTTCTTGTACGGCACGAGCCGGGCGGCACACAGGAAGAACCCGGGCTCGACATCGGGTACCGGTCGCCGTGAACCGTCGACGTCCAAGGAGTTCGGGAGCGGCACGATGTCAGCCTCGATTCCGTAGATCTCGCGTAGTCTGTCGCGCATCACCGTGCCCTCGGTCAGGTACCGGTGAGCACTGCCCATCGTCTTCCTGTCCCACTTCTCGAGGTAGGGACGGATGGCGCTCGTCACTGCACGGGCGGGTACGCCCCGGAACCGCAAGTACGCTTCAGTCTCGTACAGCCAGCGGGTGAGGGCATACGAGTAGACCACCTTGCGGCCATCGGTCCGGACTCCCTGCGCCCACCCACTCGTCCCGCACACCACGACGTCGGCATCCACCTCCCAACGCGAGATCGACGGCGGCAGCAGCGGAAGGGCGAGCCGATGGTGGCGACGGAGCACCCCGATGCGGTCGAGCGCCAGTGTCCGGATCGGCAACCCCCGGAACTCGGGATAGCAGGCGTCAGGATCGTAGAAGGACGCGTACAGGTCGGCATCCGGGGCAGCCTTGAGCATCGACAGCAGGCCCCGCTCGGCTCCGCCCCGCTGGACCAGGTGATCCTGGACAAAGGCAATGTGTGGTCGGTCAGCCACCTGCGGCCTCCCCGTAGGCCTGGAGCACCACCGCCGCGGTGGTGTCCCACCCCGGCCAAGCGGCGGCCCGAGCAAGACCGGCGTTGCGCAGCCGTCGAGCATGGTCCTTGTCGTCCAGGATGGCCAAGAGCGCGTCGGCGATCGCCCGGGGGCTGAGATCCTCCGCCCATGAGGCGACGCCACCGAGCACCTCGGGAAGGGCGCCGACCCGTCCACACACGACCGGGGTCCCACTGGCGATCGCTTCGAGGGCGGGCATCCCGAATCCCTCGTAGGCGGTTGGGTAGCACAAGGCGTCGGCCCCCGCCAGCAGTGCGGCCCAATCGTCGTCGGCAAGGCGTCCGGCGGCGAAGACTCCCGCGGCGTCGACCGGTGTCGGCCCGCCGACGACGATCAAGCTGAGCTGTGGATGGCTCCGGCGGACGATGTCGAAGGCGGCCACGGCCCGGGAAAGACCTCTCCTCGGCGCTCCTCCGAGGGCCACGATGTACGGCTCCGCCGAAGAAAGCGACTTCAGCAGCCGTTTCCGACGGTCGACGTCCTGATCCGGGCCGAAGATCGCATCGATGGCATTCGGCGCCACCAGAACTCGGCCGGGGGCGACGCCGTACCGGCGGCAGACTTCGTCGCGGGCGTGGAACGATGGAGTCAGTACACGGCGGGCCGTTCGGGCTGCATGGCGTGCCTGGGCACGGAAGACCGTGCGCTTCTTCCGAGAGAACCACTCCGGATTGTGCTCGAAGCTGGTGTCGTGGATGGTCACCACCATGGGTACCGGCTGCCGGTAGGGCAGACCGTAGAACGGGCAGTGGAAGAGGCCGTCGAAGCCGTGCAACCAACCCGGTGCAGCCAGCTGGAGCCAGGCGACACCTCGTCCACTTAGCGGCGCTCGGAGCGGGTGCTGCCGAATCGCCGTGACGACGGGGGGCAGGCGAGCATCGGTCAGAAGCTCGAGCTCGACGTTGCGGGCGATCGAATCGATCACATTGGCCAGCCCTCGGCCGACACCGCCGAGGGGCGACTCCTGGAGCGCCCGGGCGTCGATCGCCACTCGCACGGAGGCCTCGGCCTAGGACATCTCGGCGGCGGGCACGAGCCCGTAGGTGACCGCCGCGTCCCGGGCCTGGAACTTGTTGACCACCACGCCGAGCAAGCGGGTCTGGCTGCGGATAAGGGCGTCCTTGGCCTGGGCGACCGCTGTCACCGGCGTTTCGCGAGCCTCGACCACCAGTACCGCACCACCGATCATTCGGCCCAGGACGAGCGTATCGGCGACGGCGAGGACAGGAGGAGTGTCGATCAGCACGACATCGGCCTGCTCGACGAGCGTCTCGAGGAGCAGAGCCGTCCGGCGGGTCCCCAGAAGTTCGGTGGGGTTTGACACGCCGTTCCCCGCCGAGAGGAGATACATCCCCGCCCGGCTTTGTTGGGGGCCCTCCCCCACCTCGACGTACTGTAGGCAGTCGCCGAGGGGACGGCTGTCGAGCAGGACGTCCGCGGCGCCGAACTCGTTGTGGCCACCGACATGGCGGTGGGCGTCAGGATGACGCAGGTCGAGGTCGACAAGAACGACATGCCGTCCGCTCGAGGCCATCGAACGGGCAAGGTTGGCAGCAGTCAGGGTCTTGCCCTCGCCGGCACGCGCGCTGGTGATCGCGACCGTGGGTCGCTCCAATTGCTGCATGGCGACCGTCAGGCTGGTGCGGATGACGCGGAACGCCTCGTCGAAGCCTTCTGGCCCCTCCCCCGCCCCCAGCCACCGGCGCCTAGACACCGGCGGCGCGGGACATCGTCCCCTCGGGGGTGGGTCGGGCCGAAACCGCGGCCCGCGACGCCACGGGGATGACCCCAAGCACCGGAAGGGCCAATCGCTGCTCGGCATCATCTGGGCTCTTGACCGTCAGATCGAGGTACTCGAGCAGGAGAACCAGGGCGACGGCCGCAACGAGGCCGAACAGTGCGGCCACCCCCACGTTTCGCCGCAGGGGCGTCGGCAGGGGCCCACTTGGGACCGGGGCGCGCTGGAACACGTACGCCGGCAGATTGGGCACCGTGCCCGGTCCGGGTTGCGTCGGCTGGGTCTGGATTGCCGCGACGAAGGCGTCGCTGACCGCGTTGGCGAGACGGGCGGCAACCTGCGGGTTGCTGTCGACCGCCCTCACGACAAGTAGCGTCGTCCCCGGCACTCCGGCCGCGCTCGTCTCGGAGACCACTTGGCTCGGCGTGTAGCCGAGACCGGGAGACCGTGCTAGGGCCACTTGGGCCACGGTGTCGCTGCGGATCATCAGCGCATAGGTGTTGATGACCTCCTGCACGGCCGTCATGGTGTCGTTGGAGAGTGGGTTGCCGGCCTGGGCACCACCGGGTTCGAGATAGCGGAAGCCGACGTAGATCGTGGCCTGCGTGGCGAAGACCCGCTGACGCGGAGTCGCGGTGTACGCACCGCCAGCAGCCAATGCGACCGTGATGACGATCAAGAGGGCTCGGCGTCGAAGGATGGTCAGATATCGATAGAACTCCACGGCCGCTCCCCGGTGCCGGTTGGATCATGACAGCTAGCGTTCGCCCGGAACCATCGGGTATGGCAAGTTCTTCGACGTCACCGATCCGGTTCCTGGCTCCACAGCCATCAGACCTCGATATATCCGCCGAGGGCCGGGACGGCCGCTGGCCATCCCGGGAGCGCGGCGACCGGCGTCACCTCGTCGACCACCCCCACGGCCTGATCGGCGCGTACGAAGAAGGCGTTGGTTCCCGTGCTGTCGCAACCGACGAGCACGTAGCCCCGGACGGCGCCCAGCTTGGCGAGGGCGGCCAGAGACGCACCGAAGAAGCAGCCTGTGGGATCAGCGGCGAAACGGTCAAAGTCGGGTCGGTAAGGGACAACCACCGCTCGCTCAGCTCCCAGCCCCGGATTGAACTCGATCACGACGACGCGAGGTGACACCTGCTCCAATGCCGCCCAGACCCAGTAGTCCATGCCATCGATGTCGATGGCGAGAAGGTCCACCTCGCCAGTCCACCCCTGTCGGGCGAGGAGCCGGTTGATGTTCTCGGCGGTGACGATGGCCTGGACGATCGAGACCCGGCCTTCCTCCGTTCCCAATCGTCGGCGATAGAAGCGCCTGGCCGTCTGGACATGCCCGGCGTCGCCATCGACGAGCAACCCCCGCCACCCGAAGTGGACGGTGAGCATCGCCGTGTTGCACTCGCGACCGTCCCCGGCACCGATCTCCACGGACGTGCACCCCGCCGTCACGCCCAGACGCGAAAGAAGGTGCAAGATGATCCCGTCCTCACCGTTCTGTGACATCCAGCGCATCTCGTGCGCCGCCAGCCCGGCCGTCCGAGGGGCGACGACGTCGGGGTACGCGTGGCGAAAGACGAAGCCGGCGAGCCGGGAGACGGGAGCGTCTGCCGCCAATCGATCACCGGCCGCCCGGCGCGCCGCCGCCGCCACTCCGACTGCCGGCCCGGGAAGCCGACGCTTCAACCGTGCTCGCCACGCGCTCATTGAGCCGCCAGCACCGGCATCGGCTGACGCGATGGGCGCCGACGTGCCATCCGATCGCTCGCACCAATCACGAGACCGGCCCCTCCCCAGAAGGACCAGGCCAGCGTGAAGTCCAGCCACACGTGCAAGAAGAGGCTTCCGACAGCCAGGCCAACGCCGACCGCGAACATCGCCGTCGCCAAGGTCCCTTCACGGTCTTCACTGACCCGAGCACGCGCCAGCGCCATGAGCAGCGCGAACAACATGATCACCCACAACGTGAGGGCGGCGATGCCGAGCTCGTCGCCGACCTGCAGGTACGAGTTCTCGCTCGTCAGCTTGTTTGCCACCGCGAACCGGTCTCCCACTCCCGGCTGTGTGCCGAGGCCGAGTCCGGTCGGCGCGTGAACCAACGCATCGAGCCCATTGCGCAGCCCGCTCAGATGCTGCGCCGACGACCCGTTGTTGTGCAGGGTTGTCCCGGTTCGGGCGATGAGCCCGCTGCTGGCCACCACCGGGGCGAGGAGTATGGCCCCGGCTGCAAGCAGGAGGACCAATCGGGCACGTCGAGCGGGAGCGTTGCCCGCTCTCGCGCCCAGAGTGATCACGGTAAGAACAAGGGCAGCGAGGATGGCACTCCTCGTCAGGGTCAGGAACACGGTGACGGCGATGACCATTCCGGGGAGCCATGCCAGACCAGCTCCGGCGGGGCGCAGAAGCCGCCGGAGCACCACGCCAAGGGGCAGCACCAGGTAGAAGCCGAGCGAGAGGGGGGAGAGCAGCAGCGACCCGACCCGCACCAGCTGGTGTCCCCCCAATTGATCGTAGATCCGGATGTCGTAGAAGTTCGGCGGCGTGAGGTGCAGCACGTCCACCTGATACCGCGTCACTCCGCACACCCGGACGGCGAAGTCGTTCCAACGGCCGGGAGCGACAAACTCGAAGATGCCAACCGCCGCCACAAACGTCCCGACCCCCACCAGGGCCCGCTCGAACCGACGGCGAACGTCTGGCCCGAGTGAAGCGTGCCGGGCGCCCAGGAAGAGCAGGACGTATAGCGCGTCGACCCTCCAGGCGAGCAGGCGAACGTTGAACGCCTGGGGTGGTCCGGATAGGAGGTGGACGGCGTCGGCCGGTCGCGCCAACCACGGAAACAGGAGGTAGGCGGTCACGAGGGCGACCCACGCGAGCGCCAGCCTGTCCAGCTTGTCCAGACGCGGGTGTTGCCGGCGGACATTCCGTAAGCCGGCCAGAATCACGGCGGCGACCAGCAACTCCTTCCAATAGCCAAGCGATTTGACCACCTGAACCGAGAGGCCGTGGCGGTAGAGCAGGGCCAGGCCGAGTTGCTGGAACGGCAGCAGCGCAACCAAGAGCACCAGGCAGCGGCCCGCTCGATGAGAGGCTACGAGTACGAGCCCCAACCCCACCACGGCAAACGTCAGCTTCTCGATCTGTTGGCCGGATTCGCGGCGAGCTGCGAGGAAGGCGATGAGTGGGACGAGCCACGCCACCGCGCTCCAGGGATGACGGCGGCTCAATCGGATTGCGTCGGCGTTCACGATCGTCCGCCCGGAATGTCACGCGACACCGGAGAGGATCTCCCCATGGGCTCGGATGCTCGAGGGCCAGTCGAAGCTCCGCGCCCGGGCGATGCCGCGTGCCCTCAGCTCATCACGGCAGCGGTCGTCCTCGACAATCAGGCGCAGGGCTCGAACAAAGGGCCGGATCTCGCCATCCGGTACGAGGACCCCGCCGTCACCCACGATTTCGGCGGTAGCGCTGTTGGTGAACGCGACGACCGGTGTGCCGGAAGCCATGGCCTCGACGGTCGGCAATCCGAAGCTCTCGAAGCGGCTCGTCATCACCAGGGCCATCGCCCCTCGGTACAGGCTCGGCAGGTCCTTGTGGTCGACGTGCCCGACGAGCTCAACGAGGTCCGGGCGGGGGGCCGCCGCCGCCAACGCCTCGACCTGGGGACGCACCCAGGGCGCTAGTCGGCCAACGACCCTGAGGGGCATCTCGTGGCCGGCTTCCGCCAACGCAGCCACCACCTCGAAGGCTTCCCGGTACCCTTTCCAAGGGCCGAACTCACCGACGTACAGCAGGTAGGGCTGCTCAACTCCTTGTGAGTTTTGGATCGAGGCGGCCGGAGCCCGGAACTCCTCCCCGACCCCGTGGTAGACGACGTGGACCCGGCGCGGGTCAAGGCCAAGCGCCCGGATGCCGGTGTCGGCGCAGTGCCTCGACACGGCGATCACGGCGGCGGCCTTCCGGATTCGTGGAGCCATCGCCAACCAATGGCGACGCTCGGCCGCCAGGCCGGGATGATCGGCAATGAGCGGCAGCACGCCGTGGAGAGTCTGCACCCAGGGCGCCCGGCACCGCATCGGTGGGTCCTGCCCCGGGCTCAGGAACACATCGGTCGTCGAGCGACACAGGGTCAACGGCAGGAGCACGTCGTGCTCGCGCTGCGCCCAGCGAGGGGGCGCCCAGCGATGGACCGCAACAGGCCGGACACCAGCGGGCAGTCGGGTCGCGGCGTCGCCGTGCACGAGGGCCGCCACCGATAAGGCCGGCTCGGCGGCGAGTCCAGCCAGGATGTGACCGAGGTAGGTCCCGATCCCGCGAAATGCGGATGCGTCGGCCAATCCTTGGCCGTCGACCAGCACGTCGGTGGGGGAGTGGTCAGATGCCATCAGGTCGGGAAATCCTCCACGGTCGTCGATCCCGCAACCACCCCGTCCGCCCACGCCGCCCACCGCCGGTGATACTCGTCATGGGCCCCTCGTGGGTAACCGTCGAGGTCCTCCGTCCCCGGCGCCAGCTTGCGGGCCATCGCGTAGGTGTTCGAGAACACCTCACTCCACACCTGCCCGTAGCACGCGCCCCGCCACTGGGGCGAGTAGGGCACCGGGGCAGCTCGGGTCAGCTCGAGCTGAGAACCAGGAGCGACGCCCCCGAGGACATCGGTCAATCGAGCGGCCACATCAAGGCCCGCCTGGTAGTCCTCCTCCAAGGACAAGGGCCGCCCTTTCCACAGGCCCACGGGGAAGACCAGGCAGACCGGGTGGTAGTAATCACGTCCGATGGAGCAAGCCCCATGGGCCTGGACCCGCTGGAGCACTTCCGGACCGAACCGATCGTTCAGGATCACGCTGTCCGGATCGGCGACAAAGGCGTACTCCGTGCGCACGTGCCGGAGACCGAGGTCGAGCCCAAGGCCGTGGCCTATGTTGATACCTCGTCCGACGCACCGTACGTTCTCCGACCGTAGCCGGCGGTTGTCCCGAAGCGCCCCGTTCTGGGCAACGACGACCGGTCCGTCGGGGTCGACGAAGCGCCGGAAGGAACGAATGAGTCGACGCACATGATCGGTCGAGTGGAAATCGACCGTGACCAGCGTCATCCGTCCGTCGGCGTTCCACGGGCCCCGCAGGGCAGTCCGGCGCGAGACGCCCTGCCGGACCAGGTGGGCGTAGGCCCGGCCGGCGATGACGGACATCCGATGGCGGCCACCCATTCGCTCAGGCTCGCGCAAGGGGCCACTCGCGTGCCGGTTAGACGTGGCACGATCTGTGAGGGCCGGCTGAGGGGGCGACGGTGGAGGACGGGCTCGAGGCGGCAGCCCACCTGCTCTGGGCGGTGGCCCGCCCGACGTCGGATCCCGATGTCGTCCGCCGCCTTGCCGGAACGGATGGCGGCGGGACGGACCTTTCCGCCACGATTGCTGCCGCGAGACGGCATCGTCTCGTCCCGCTCCTGTGGCGCGCTCTGCTCGCTGCCGGCTGCGACCGGCACGCCCGACCCTGGGGCGACGAACTGGCCGCTGAGGCCCATGTGCGCCGGACTGAGGCGTTGGTCCTCTTTCCGCACGCCCTGTCACTGGCCGTCGCTCCTCTGACGGCCATCGGTCTTGAGCCGATCCTGTTCAAGGGGCCTGCGTTGTCGGCGCGCTATCCCGAGCCCGGGTTGCGGCCGATGGTCGACATCGACCTCCTCCTTGCAGCCCGCGACCGGCGCCCGGCGGTAGCCGCGCTGAGGTCGGCGGGATGGCGCACGGTGGATCGACCCGGGCGAACGCACTACGACACCGCGCTGCGCCATCCGGATGTGCCGAGCCTGGGACTCGAGGTCCACCACCGGCTCGATCTCTGGTACGAGCGAAGCAACCGGCTACGACTTGAGGCCTTGTGGGAATCTCGTGTGCCCCTCTGCTGCATGGGCACCGATGTGTTCGGGCTGGCGATCGAGGAGGAGCTGGTCGCTCTGGCCGCACACGCAGGCAAGCCATACCACTGCTTTGGTCAGCTGATCTGGGTGACGGACCTGGTGGTCGCCGCATCGGCCAGCGCGGGAGGCGTCGACTGGGACAGGGTGGACCGCCTGGCAACGGCATGGAGATGCCGCACGGTGCTGGCCGTCGCCTTGTCCCAGGCGGCCCGACTGGGCTTGGACGCACCGCACCACGTCCGCGAGCCCCGAGCCTCGTCTGTCCGTAGAGCGGCCCTCGCTCCCCTCCTCGACGAGCGGTGGCCGGTCACCGAGATCAGCGCCGGGCTCCGAACAAGACTTCGGTACGCCCTGGTGGACCGGTGGACGCGTCGAGCCGTGCTCTTCATCACCGCGCCGGCGCCGGCGCCGCTCTGGCGCTGGCCAGGCCGGCTCGCCGGCACCAGTTGGCGGGCGGCATCACGGACACGGCGGCTTGCGACGGGCGCCGCTCACAACCTCAACAGTCGGACCGGCGGAGCCCCGTAGCCGGGTGTCGGTCATTCCGGCGTCCGCGCGCGAGGTGCAAGTGGCGTTCCTCGACCTTGGCCACCTGGGCGTGCAGTTCGAAGTGCTCATAGACGTGGCGACGACCGGCCTCGCCCATGGCCGGCCACCGGCCGGGGTCGGCCAGCAGGGACTCGAGCCCTTGCACTATTCTGAGCACCTCACCTTCGGGAACGAGGATACCCGCACCGGGGCCCACGGCCTCCGGGATCCCGCCGTGGCGGGTGCTGAGCACGGGGATCCCGGAGGCCTGGGCCTCCACGTTGACCAGACCGAGGCTCTCGGCATCCCCATCGGGCGCCGTGCGACTCGGGGTCACCAGCAGGTCGGTCTCCTGGAGCGCCCGGGCGACGGCTCCATCCGGCGACCCGTCGACCAGCCGGACCGGACAACCATCGAGGCGGTTGCGGACCTCGGCCTCGAGGGGGCCGAAGCCGACGAGCCGGGCTTCGACCTGAGGATGCCGACGAACGGTCTCGACCAGGGCCTCGGCCGCGTCCAGCACGCCCTTCTTGGCGACGAACCTCCCGACGAAGCTGACGATGACCCGTCCGTCTGCCGCCGGCCGGCGGGGTCGGAACGGGTACCTCTTCAGGTCGATCCCTGATGGAATGACCGTGATCCGTTCGGCGGGGAACCCTGCCCTCCTGGCAGCGTCAGCAAGGAATCGCGAGGGCACGATGACAAGGTCGGCCGCGCGAACGAGGTCGGGGTCCGTGGCCGAGCCACCCTCGACAAGCAGGTCGTGACCGTGAAGGGAGACCACCCACGGGCGTCGCACGTGGTAGGCGACACGTGCGACATGCGGGGCGAAGTACCCGAAGTGGGCGTGGAGCACCTGAGCTCTCGTCGCCACGGTCACCCCAGCCAGGAGCGTCCGCAGAACTCGGGGATACGGAAGGACGGGGATCTGTTGGGCAACGCGCCCCAGCTCGTGGACCCGAACCCCACGGAGCTCGGGCGCGCCCGGCTGGCGCAGCTCACACGCCACGACAGCGTGAGTCCGCGACAGGTTCCCAACCAGGTCGGTCACGAACCGCTCCGAGGGGCGAACCCAGTCTCGGGCGCAGTGAAGGACCGTCGGTCGGTCGCTCAGCGCTGCTCCCGCGGCGTCGGTACCGGTGGTCCTGGCGGCCTCCGCGGCCCCCACCGGGTGACCAGACCCCGCGAGGTCTCCCGGAGAAATCCGGCCGTGAACGCCACATTGCAGGCGGAACGGAAGAGGACGGCGCGATGCCAGATGCCCTCGGCCGAGCGATCGCGCAGGTGACCCCACAGGCTGGCCAGGGCGCGACCGGTCCCTCCCAGCGGGCGCTTGAGCAGCTCTTCTCGATCCAACAGCCAATCTGACCGGCCCTGAGCGTAAATACGGCGCATCAGGTACCTGCGGCTCAGGCGTTGCCCAGGGACCTCATGGACGACGACCGCGTCGGGAATGAAGCGGATTCGCCCGCCGGCGATCATGAAGCGTCGCGACAACGAGATGTCGTCGTCCACCAGTGGGACTCCTGACCGCGGGCCGAGCTCGGGGTCGAAGCCGCCGGACGCCCGAAGGAGATCGGCCCGCAGGGCGACACTGGCAGTCAACACCCAGCCATCGGGCAGGAGCTCGATCTCGTTGGGGTCAAGGTCGAAGGCGGCAAGATAGCCCGCCATCCATTCCGCCCACCATCCTGGTAGCTCGACCGAGGGGTCCAGGAGGACCCGGCCTCCGGTGGCGTCGCATCGGTCGTCGATGATGGGCTCCACCAGCCGGTATAGCCAGTCGCCGGCGGGCACCACGTCGTCATCGAGAAAGACGACGACGTCGCCCGACGCTTCGGCGATCCCACGGTTGCGGGCGTGAGCAGAACCCCGGCGGGGCTCGCGCACAAGCCGAACCGGCACCGGAAAACCATCCGACGCGGCCGAGAATGCCATTTCCGCGCCCGGGGAGTCATCATTGTCGACCACCACGATGTCCCATGGAAGGCCGACGTCCTGCTGAGTCCCGAGCGCGTCGAGGACCTTGATGATGCCATGGGGGCGTCGAAAGGTGGGGACCACGACCGTGACCTTCTCAACCGCCATCAGGCGCCCCCCGGGGCTCCCAGATGTGTCGGAGGCGTGACCGGAGTCGCGCCCGGTTGCGAAGGCGGCCGATCCCTGTGCGCCGAATGTCGGCGAGGCGCTGCCGCGGGGTCCGAACCTTGGTCGCGCACCACGGCTGTTCCCAGAAGCCCTGGCCCACCACGTCAGCGGCGGTCTTCTCGAAGACCGCGGTGCGCTCAAAGCGGGCCCGCAGAGCCCATCGTCCTCGCTCAGCGGCGAGGAAGTCGGTCAGCACCCGACCCGTCCGGATGTCGGTGTCGTCAACGAGGAGCAACCCGCCGACCGCGAGATGCGGCGCCGCGTAACGCCAGTCCAGGAACGGGGCAGGAAAGGCGTGGTCACCGTCGATGACGACCAGGTCGAGAGGCTTGAGGTCGAGGTTCGGGAGCACGTCCTCAGAGCGGCCGGCGACGAACCGGACGCCGTCCATGGAGACGGCACGATCACGGCACCACGTACGAAGGCGCTCGTGCTCTTCGCGCCTCGGCGAGATGGAGATGTGCTCCGTGCCTCGTACGGCGAAAACGATCGTGCTGTAGCCGCTCCCGGTCTCGAGGGTCCGACCGCCGGGGATGCAGTGGTCGAACACCCACTCCAAGACGTCGTCGGCGAGGCTCCAGTCTTGTTCGCGGCCCTCCACGTGGTGGAACTTCGGTTGCGTCCGATACAACTCCTCCAGAACGGAGCGGCCCGCGACCACATCGGGGGGGATCGGAAGCATGCGGCAGCGTACATTCGCTCTCGTGCGCGATCCGGAGGTGAGCGTCGTCGTGCCGGTACGGGACGGGTCCGCGTTCCTCGGGCGGTGTTTGGATGCAGTGGCCGCCCAGGAAGGCGCGCCCCCCTGGGAGTTGATCGTGGCTGACAACGGGTCCGGGGATGGCTCGGCCGACCTGGCCACCGCTCACCCGGCGGTTTCCCGGGTGGTGCGGGAGCGTCGCCCTGGTTCCTACGCGGCCCGCAACGCCGGAATCGCGGTGGCGCGAGGTGCCGTGCTTGCCTTCACCGACGCCGATTGCGTACCCGAGGCCAGATGGATCGCCTCCGCCGTCCGGGCGCTCGAAGGCGGAGCCGACCTGGTCGCGGGCGCGGTGATTCCCCTTGTTGGATCGCAACCCACGCTTTGGGAGCGGTACGACCGCGCCACGTATCTCGACCAGGCTCGCTACGTCCAATGGGGTTTCGCCGCCACCGCCAACCTCCACGTCCGGCGGACTGTGGTGGATGCCGTCGGGCCCTTCGACGTCTCGCTGCGATCCGGGGGTGACGTGGAGTTCAGCCGGCGGGCCACCGGCGCGGGATTCTCCCTGGTCTATGAGAGCGCGGCGCGCGTCGCCCACCGGCCCCGGACGACCCTCCGGGAGACATGGAGGCTCCACCGGCGCCTCGGGGCGGGATGGCGGGACCTGGCCAAGGCCGGAAAGTGGCCCTCGGTTCGAGATGACCCTTCGATGTGGCTCAGTCTCGGCGTCGCCGCCGACGCGCTGGCACACGATGGTCCCCGCGTCCGACGGCGCAGGCTCCTGGGAGTCCATGCCGTCGTGCTGGCCGCCCGATGGACGGGGCGCATCATCGGGACGTGAGCCTTACCGCCGGTCAGCTCATTCGGGAGAACCGCGATGCCCAGGCGGCCGTCTGAGATAGCGCCATCGAACCGTCGGTGGTGGACGGCGACACCTCGGTATTCTCGTAGAACTCGTTCCAGGTGCTCACGAGCAACCAGTCGGGCCGGGTCGCCAGCGCTGCCTGCCACGCCTGGTCATAGCGGCTCCCGGAGGCCCTGGGCACTACCACGGTTCTGTCCTGGGGACGGCCCAGACGCGAGTCGTCCTCCCCTGGGGACACGGGAGAGGCCCACAACACCTGCCGTGGATCCGGATCCAACGCGGTCTGGATCCGCGCCTGATACTCCCAGCTCTCGTACCAACCGACGAGCTGCGTTGAATTCTTCACCACGTTCGGCGTGTACTGGTACAGGCCGTCAACGGGGAAGGCAGGGTCGAGCCCTTGACCCATGACGAACGGATCTTGGTCCCGAGCTGCCAGCCAGGAGCGGACCGCAGTCCACGTCGCCGGGCTAACTCGCCACTGGCTGAAAAGGAAGATCACGGGCCTCCCGGCGACGCGGAGCCAACTGGCGTCGTTGGTGAGCGGCAATATGCCCTGGAACCACCCCTCGAGGGCCGCGGCGCTCACGCTTCCGCTCGGTCCCGCAAGGTTGTCGAGCTCTGCCAACGCCGACACTTGGAAACCCGGATGGACCCGGGCGGCAGCGACGACCGCGTCCACCCGGGGCAGGAGACCGGGGTAGCCGTTGTAGGAGACCACGAAACCGCCGATCCCCGAGGTCGCAGCCTGGGCCACCATGGCGTCCACCTGAGCCGGGTCAGCGGTGTTGAAGGCGCCGGTAGGCCGACCCCCCCAAGGGCCGGTGTTGAACGTGGCACCGTCGTACCACGGGTAGTAAAAGGCCAGCACCAGATGCCGGGTGTCCAGGAGCGGCGGCCAGGCCGTCGGGCCGAGGATTGACGCGTGGCTCAGCGGAGAGGTCACGGAGTCGTGACAGCCGGCCTCGATGGTGTCGTCGGACCGCGTGTCGCTGGCGGTGGCAACCGGAATCGCGCCGTAAGTCAGACGGGTGACGTCGGACCGCACGATGCCCCCGTCGCTCTTGCAGATCCTGATCGACGTGTTGGTCGTTGGCAAGACAGCCCCGACTGCCTCCACGGTCGCCGTCCCCGATCCCTGGAGGGCCACCGCAAAAGGATCGTCGCCGATCGCCTCGATACGCACGCCCGGCGTCGCCTTCACGACCCGGTTGCTGACGCCTCTTACGCCCACCAGGGAAACCGTGGTCCACCCCGCGGTGCTGGTGGTGGTCAGCGTCAGTCGGCTCAGTGTCGAGTCGTTCAGTACCGGCGGTGAGAAGGTGCCTGCGGAAGTCGTCGGCAGGCCGCGGGCGCTCGTCGGGACCGCCGGCACCGCGGTCGTCGTCGAGACGACGGGCCCATTGGGCGGCGCTGGCGGCGGTTGCGGCGACGCAGCTGTGGCGGCCGGTCGGAGCGGCGCTCCCCCCGGCCTGGGGATGGTGGACGAGCTCGACGGTCGCTGGCTGGCGAGGGTCGGGACGGCCGCCACGGCAGCGGTCAACGTGGCCGCCGTCGCAAACACGAGCACGCGCCACGGGACGCCGTGACTGGTCAAGGACCCGACGTCTCCATGCGGGAGCGGCGGCAGGGGTCAGTCGATCCCGTCCGAATGCTGTTACCAGATATCTCATGCAACATGGCATCCTCCGCCGCGAGACCGAGGTGGGGAGATCGCCCACCCCCGGCCTGGCGGGCTCGGCACGCGGCCAACTGTCCGGAGGAAAAATTCGATGCTCGGGTGCCCCGATCCTGGCGGCTACCTTCACATCCTGACGTGAAGGCACTCGGGCGCACGCGGGTCGACGTTGGAGTGGTGACCTGGAACACGGCCGAACTCACCGCGTCGGCCCTCCGGAAGCTGTTCGACACCGATCAGGGTGTCGAACTCCGCGTCCTCGTCCACGACAACGCGTCATCGGATGGGACACCCGACGCCGTCGCCAGGGCCGTCCCCGAGGCGATCATCGAGGTCGGGCCCCACAACCTCGGGTTCGCTGCGGCGATGAACCGCCTGATCGCCCGGTCGGATGCGCCGTGGTTCCTGGCGCTCAACTCGGATGCGTGGCCTAAGTCCGGCGCCGTGGGTGCCCTTGTCCAGGCGGCAGAGCGGGAGCCCCGGGCTGCGGCCGTCGCGCCGCGGCTCGAGCGGCCGGACGGAACACTCGAGCACTCGACTCACCGGTTCCCCTCGGTCAAGGTGGCGGCCATGAGCGCCTTCGACCTCCAGCGGTGGATGGGTCATCGAGGGGAAGATCTCCTGCTTCACGGAGCCTGGCTTCATGACCGGCCAAGACCGGTCGACTGGGCGGTGGGCGCGGCCTTGCTCATGCGGCGTCAGGCGCTCGACGACATCGGTGGATTCGATGAGCGGTTCTTCATGTACGTCGAGGATCTGGAATGGTGTTGGCGAGCACGGGAGCAGGGGTGGCTGGTGCTCTTTGAGCCCACCGCCATCGTTTGTCACGTCGGCAACGCCTCGGGTGAGGCGGGTTACGGGCGTACCCGCTCCGCCGCCTACTTCCGCAACACCTACCGCTTCTACCGCCGCCACCACAGCCGGGTGTCGTCGGTCGCATACCGGGCATGGAACTTGGTGGGCTCGGCCCGAATCTGCGGCCAGGGCATCATCCGCCGGGACTGGGGCCTTATCCGCTATGGGCGGGACCAGCTTCTCGTGCATGTGCGGCCGGTCCGAGGTCCCGACGGTCCCCCACATCGCGGCGCCGGCCAGTAGCCGCTGGTACCGTGGCGCACCGTCGGGCGGGTGACGCCAGGGAGGGCAGGGTGACGGACGCTGGAAACGGCCAACTCAGCCGGCCTTCGATCCCTGAAATCCTCGCTGCCAAGCACCTCTGGTATCACACGATCGACTTGGCCAAGGGTGTCACGACCCCCGGATGGATTGACCTCCGGAAGGTCATCAAGGCTCCCGGCATTCCCAAGAATCTGACTGGCAAGCGAGCTCTCGACCTCGGGATGTTCGATGGTTTCTGGGCATTCGAGATGGAGCGAAGGGGCGCTCGAGTCATCGGCGTCGACATCGACGAGATCCCTCCCCCCGACACGCCTCGGATCCATAGGGCCCGGATGGAGGCGGAGGCCGACGGTGCCCAGCCGGGCACCGGGTTTCATCTTTTGAAGCGATACTTCGGCTCGTCGGTGGACCGGCGCTCGTTGAACGTCTACGACCTGTCACCTGATCGTGTCGATGGTCCGGCCGACCTCGCATTCCTCGGCGCGCTCCTGCTCCACCTGCGCGATCCCGTCAGAGCGCTCGAGCGAATCCATGACACTTTGACGCCCGACGGCCTTCTCATTTGTTTCGAACCGGTTGACCACGAACTCTCGCGATCCCGAGAGCCGCAGGCCAGATATCTCGCCTACACCACCCCGTGGACCTGGTGGTATCCGAACCAGGCGTGCATCGAGCAGTGGCTCCGGACTGCCGGCTTCCGTGAGGTCGAGGTGCGGTCCACCACGTGGGTCACCGACCGGGACGGGCTTCGTCAGGAGCTAGCCACCGTTCACGCCCGGCCCTGAGGAGCGGACGACGTCGTTTGTCTAGCGTGCCCGCCGCGCATCGTCTGACGAAGCGGTTCGGGACCTGCAACCTGTTCGCGCTGGCAGCATGGGCCCTGAGGTCCACACCGTCAGACTGGTACCTTGCCCGGCCATGACCGCGGCAGAAGATCTCGCCACCCAAGTCCGAAACCACCCGGAGTGGTACCACACCATCGAAGTCGCCCCGGACATGGTCACTCCCGGCTGGTTTGATACGCGCCGCGTCGTGGACCGGGTCCTCCTGCCCCCGTCCTTGAAGGGCAAGCGTTGCTTGGACATCGGCACCTTCGACGGCTTCTGGGCCTATGAGATGGAGCGGCGGGGTGCCGACGAGGTCGTGGCGATCGATGTGGATGACCGCCGGACCTGGGACTGGCCGGGCAACACGCGGCCAGAGGACATCGACGAGTTCGTGCAGCGAGCCCCTCAGGGCGAAGGGTTCCGCATCGTCCACGAGGCCATCGGGTCGCAGGTCCAGCGGGAGGACCGGAGTGTGTACGCGCTCGATCCGAGCGAGGTGGGGGTCTTCGACTTTGTCTACATGGGAAGCCTCCTGTTGCACCTGCGCGATCCAGTGGGAGCGCTCGAGGCCGTCCGATCCGTCTGCCGTGGCCAGCTGCTGGTAGTCGATCTGATCGATCTGCCGCTCACCACCGTGTTTCCCCGCCGGCCCATCGGCTGCCTCGACGGCGTGGGCCGGCCGTGGTGGTGGCGGCCCAACCTCGCATGCCTGACGCGGTTCATAGAGGCGGCCGGTTTTCGTCTCGAACAGCGCCCGCAGCGCTTCTTCATGCCTCCGGGGCCAGGCCATCCCCCCGCGTCTCTTCGGCCTAGTGCCCTGCGCCACCAGGCCGGAAGAGAGGCCGCGCTCCGGACTCGGCTAGGGGATCCCCATGCCGCCGTCCTCGCCCGGCCCATCAAAGCTCACGAGTAAAGGGGGAGATCACGTTCCGTCGGATCGTTGGAACATGGACCGCGCACCAGAGCTATCGCGGTTTCGAGTCGCTGACCGGGCCAGTGTTGTTGCCAGATGGCGGAGCCTCGCCGGCTTGGACGTCAAACGATCCCTCGAGGTCGACGATTCCGTGTGCGACGCTACCCGAGACATAGAACAGGATCGGTCGGGGGGGGACGGCGATGGTCGCCTCGTTGTAAGCGGCGCCGATACCCATCTGGGCCGTGTAGCTGCCGGTGGTGAGGGGCAGACGGACTCGGAACTGTACGGTAGCTGTCGAATCCTCGCCGTACTGTCCCGTCCCGGCCCACGAACTGCTGTTGGCATAGACCACGACACCTGCCTCGTTGAGAATCGTGATCCCAAAGACTGGACCATCCACATCACGGAGAAACCGGACGGCAAGACGGAGCGATACCTCCTCGCCGCTCTCCACGAATCGCGTCGACGCGCCATCACCCTTGCACAGCTCGAACCCCTCGACGACAGCGGCCTGATCCATGACCGGACCGTGGCCCGCCATGCGGTGACCGTCGAGGTCCCGCTCCTCGCCGAGCAGCTCGTGGAACAGCGAGATGGCCTCCTCGGTGTGGCCATCATGACGCACTTGTCCGTCATGAATCACGATCGTTCGCTTGCACATGTTGCGGATGGCGTTGAGGTTGTGACTGACGACCACCACGGTCGTTCCCTTCTCACGGATCTCTGTCATCCGGTCGAAGCACTTCATCTGGAATGCGAGGTCCCCCACCGCCAACACCTCGTCGACCAGGAGCACGTCGGGCTGGGCCAGCACGGCGACGGCAAATCCGAGACGTACGAACATCCCCGACGAGTAGAACTTCACCGGCGTGTCGATGAAGTCGGGGATCTCAGCGAAGTCCACGATCTCGTCGAAGCGCTGGTCGAGCTCGCGACGGTTCAGCCCGAGCACCATGCCGTTCACGTACACGTTCTCGCGTCCAGTCAGCTCGGGATGGAAGCCCACTCCGACCGAGATCAGGGGCGCCACCCGACCCCGGACAGCGACAAGGCCCTCGGTCGGGCCCGTCACCCCGGCGAGCATCCGCAAAAGGGTGGACTTACCGGAGCCGTTGCGTCCGATGATTCCCACGCAATCACCGGCGTCCACCGCGAACGTCACGTCCCGAACCGCCCAAAGCCGGCTGCGCCGCGTACGAGCGCGCAGGGCGTGAGTGATGAGCATCGGGGCGTCTTCGTACTTCACGTATCGCTTCCCCACGGCCTTGAGCTGGATCGGCGGAGACTGGTCGGCCACGGGGGTCACATCAGGTCCACGAAGACTCGATCGAACCGCCGGTGAAGCATGGCTCCGATGAACGCAAGGGCCGCCAGCCAGCCGAGTGCCCACCAAAGGGAAACGATCCATCCGGGATCGCCTCCGACGAACGCCGCCCGGAAGAGCTCGGTCATACCGGTGGCGGGGTTGACACGGATGAGGGGAGCGAGCTTCTTGGCCGCACTCAGGGGATACACGACCGGGGTGACGTAGAACCACGCCATGACGGCGGCCTGGACGATGTAACGGACATCCCGGAAGTACACGTGGAGGGCGGCAAGCACGAGCGAGAATGCCGAGCCCAACGCCAGCATGAGCCCAACGGCGGGAACCACCAAGAGGATTCGGACGCCGAACGGAACCCCCGCAATGACACACATCCCGAGGAGTATGGGAAGGCTGAATACGAATCCGTAGAAGTTCGACGCCACCGATACCAATGGCAGGATCGCCCGGGGGAAGTAGATCTTGGTCGATAAGCCTTGGCCATCGACGATCGATGTGCTCGCCACAGTCACGGTCCCGCTAAAGAACGACCACGCCGCCATACCCGCAAAGATGAAGACCGTGTAGTTGACCTTGGTGTTGAACTGGACGAACTTTGAAAGCACCGCCGCCAGCACGATCGCCTGGATCAAAGGGAGGCCCACAGCCCACAGCACACCGAACGAGGCCCGCCGGTACCGGACGAAGAACTCCTTCTTCGCCAGCATTGCCAGTAAGCCGCGCGACCGCCAGGTCTCGGCAACGAGGGACGTCACTGGCGTGGACTCGCCCTGCAACTCGAAGCCTTGGCGGCGGGGCATCCCGCTAAGATTCAACGTCCGGTGACCGAGATCCTTGCGCCCGCTCAAACGCGGTCTCGCCTGTTTCGGGCCCCGCGGACGGCGGCGTGACTGGCATCTTGGTCCTGACCAACATGTATCCTCCTCACCACTTCGGTGGCTATGAGTTGTCGTGCCAGGACGTCATGGTACGCCTGCGCGCCCGCGGTCATGAGGTGACCATACTCACGGGTTCCTGGCGGCTGCCGGACGTCGCCGACCCCCCAGAGGAGCGCGACCGGGGCAGTCGGGACACCACTCTCCGCGATCTTCACATCTACTGGGACGATCATCGGCTGCTCAGCCCTCCCCTGCATCGTCGGGCGGCGGTTGAGCACGACAACCAGAACGTGCTGCGCGCCGTGCTCGACCAGGTGCGGCCAGACGTCGTCTCGGCGTGGAACATGGGGGTCATGTCGTTCGGCCTCCTATCCACGGTCATCGAGCGGAAGACGCCGCTGGTGTGCGTCGTATGCAACGACTGGCTCGACTGGGGCCCGAGGCAAGATCCGTGGGCTCGTCTCTTCCTCGGCCGACCCCGCCTGGCGGCGGCAGCTCGCGGGATCACCGGCCTCCCGACGACGCTTCCCGATCTCGGCGCCAACGCCACGTTCTGCTTCGTCAGCGCTGCCACCCGGCGACGGGCGGTGGCCCGAGCCCCGTGGACGCTCGTGGACACCACGATCGTATACAGCGGGATCGATCGCCGGGATTTCCCACCCATCGACCACGAGGCGCCCGAGCGTCCATGGCGGTGGCGATTGCTTTACGTCGGCCGAATCGACGAGACGAAGGGACTCACCACGCTGATCCGGGCCCTGACGTGCCTGCCCCGGGAAGCGACCCTCGAGATGCTCGGCCGCGGCAATCAGCAGCACCTGGGGGAGCTTCGTACGCTGGCGAGCCAGCTCGACCTCGGCGGTCGGGTCCGGTTCGGCGCTGTCGAACGAGCGGAGCTCCGTGACCACTACCGAGAGGCGGACGTCCTCGTGTTCCCCAGCACATGGGACGAGCCGTTCGGCCTCGTTCCGGTCGAAGCGATGGCATGCGCGACCCCGGTGGTGGCCACGGGAACGGGAGGGTCGTCGGAGTTCCTGTTCGACGGAATCAACTGCCTTTATCACCACCCCGGAGATCCGGCCTCGCTGGCCGGCGCCGTCCGACGATTGGCGGGAGATCCCCAGCTGCGCCGGAGCCTGACCGCCAGTGGCTTGAGGACCGCCGACGAATTCACGAATGAGCGCCTGACGGATGTCCTCGAGGCCTGGCATGTCGCCGCCGCCCGCCGGTTCGAGGACGGCCGGCCACGGCACAGGGCTCCTCCGGACCCGGGGTCGGGATCATGACCGTCGACGCGTCCGTGGTGGTCGCCACCCACGAGCGCTCTGCGCTGCTGGCGCGCCTGGTGGCCGCCATCGAGGCCCAGGAGCCGCCCCCGCGGGAGGTCGTGATCGTCGACGACGGCTCCGAGGACGGGACCTGGATGGAGCTCCAGCGACTGGCAGCCATCAGCAACCTCCGGATCGTTCCAATCCGGTTCGACCGCAACCGGGGGCCGGCCGCCGCCCGCAACGCCGGGTGGCGAGCGGCGACCGCCGATCGCGTCGTGTTCACCGATGACGACTGCGTGCCCCTGCCCGGGTGGTTGGCTGCGCTGACCAACGCCTTGGACGACCACGAGGTGGTCCAGGGGCGCACGCTGCCGGACCCCGCTCAGGGAGGCAACTGGGGCCCTTTCAGCCGCACGATGGAGGTGCTCACCGAAACCGGGTACTACCCGACCTGCAACATCGCCTACCGGAAGGAGACGCTGGAGCGCACCGCCGGGTTCGATGAGGCGTACCGGCACCCCGCCGGAGAGGACACCGACCTCGCGTGGCGGGCACTGGAGACGGGAGCCCGGAGCACCTTCGTGCCCGGAGCAGTCGTGCTCCATGACATCCGGCCGTCAAACTGGCTTGTCCACGTTCGCGACGCCTCGCGGTGGTCTGGGGTGGTTCTCGCTGTCCACCACCACCCGCGGCTCCGCGAGCGCTTCCACCGACGGTGGTTTTGGAAGCCATCCCATCCCCCGGCCCTGCTGGCCTTGGCCGGGTTCGTCGGCGCGGCGTGGGGGGGACCCAGCCGCCGGTCGGCGATCGCTCGGGTCGCCGCCCTCGCACTGGTTGCGCCATATGTCCGGTATCGAATGAAGGTGCTCCCGCTCGCACCTGGGCGCCGCGGCCTGGCCGCGATCCCGCAAGGGCTCGCCGCCGACTGGGCTGAGATCGCCGTGCTCGCCGCCTCGTCCGTCCGGTACCGGACGCTGCTGCTGTGATCGTCAGACCCTGAGTCGACGGGACAGCTCGGCCAGTCCTGGCCCCCATCTCCGTTCGATGGCCCCCCGTGTCCGCCCCACCCGCGCGGCAGGCCGGCTGCCGCGATAGACGACCAGGTGCGAGCGCTGATGGTAGATCCGGTACCTGAGGATGCCCTGCTCCGCTGCATGGTCGAGAAGCTCGGGAATGGGCAATGGCTTGTGAAGGTGGGTATCGCCGGGCTCTGGCTCGAGAAAGTTGACCGCCACGACCGTGGCGCGGGACTCCAATTGGGACAGGAACTCAAAGGGGTCCTGGACATGCTCGATGACATCGAAGGCGTAGGCGCCGTCGAAGCCGCCCGGCACCTCCTCGTCAAGGTCGTAGACCTCGGCTCGGAGGCCGCGGTGCTGGAGACGCCAGCGGAGAAAGGCGGTGCTGGGGTTGTTGAAGTCGGCAAATGCCACCTTGTAGCCGAGCTCGAGCAAGCGGAGCCCGTCGGCACCGATGCCACACCCGTAATCGACAAGGGTGGCGCCGCAGGGAACGTGGCGCCGCAGGTCCAGGACATATGGCGCCTTCGTCCCCGACATCGAAAATACGGTCAGGTCGTAGAGGTAGGACTCGCTCGTGCGGTAGAAGTGGCTCTCGCTGCTCGCGGCCGCCTCCTCCTCGTCCACCAGGCTGCGATGCCCCGAGAGGCGCTGAGGGTCAAAGGCATCCCCCAGGTAGGCGCGGAGCTCCTCGAGGTCTCTCTGCCCCTCCCACCCGGCCAGATAGTGACCGACCAGGCGACGGTGGTACCAGCGATCGGCGTGCTTCTCCGCCTGCCGGGACAAGGCTCCCCCACGGCCAGCCATCAACTCCGCGGCGACCGGCCACACCACCGACACTGGGCGCTGGCTGGCTGCGCCCTGAAGACGACGACCGAAGAACGGCTCAAACCAATCATGCTTTTGGACCATCAGTCGCTCGGCCATGCCCCGGCTGCGATAGCGCCGTTCGAGCCCGGCCCAATCGTAACGATGCAGATGCAAGGCGACGGCACCCGGTTCGTACATGAGCCGGAGGCCCTTCATGTGCAGCCGCCACGCGAGATCCAGATCCTCATAGTCGAACGTGAATTCCGGATCGAACCCACCTGACGACAGGAAGAAATCGCGATCCAGTGAGACGTTGCAAGAATAGAAGCGGCCCCAGCCGGCATCCTCACCAGTGATGGACGCGTAATCGAACTGACTCGCCGAGCGATCGAGCCACCGCAACAGTGGGCTGTCACCGACCTCCGGGTGCCACTCGACGTGCCCCAGGACGGCCACCTCGGGGTCGCTGTGCCTCGCGTGACGGGCGAGGTGACTGGCGACCAACCCGGGCGTCGGGACCATGTCGTCACCCAGGAACAGCACCAGGCGCGTGTCCGAATCGCGAACTCCAGCGTTGCGTGACGACCCAGGCCCGCTCGCTTCTTTGACGAGCACCCGGACCCACCCAGGGAGCAGCGGCGGCAACTGATCGGAGCCATCCACGACCACCGTGGTGTGGAACCCGCCGACAGTCTGCGACTCGAGAGCTCGAAGTGTGCGCGCCAGGATCGGCCACCGGTCGCGGGTCGGGATTATGACTGTGAGCTCGGACGCACCGATCACCGGGGCTCGGATTGCAGCCTCAGGGCGTCGAACCATGCCACCGACGGCTCCCCTTCGGGCGTGTTGTAGAGGGGGTGGTCGATCACATGGGTGAGAAAGATCTTGTGCGGCCAAGCCATCCCGGCCTCCGATTCCGGCACCTCGAACTCCAGGCCATGGATCCGTCCGATCTTCCGCTCTCGGTGGCCGGAGTTGAAGTCAGCGATCGCCGCACGCTCACCGTTGAAATCGCTCCACCCGTAGCCCATGATGTCATCAAAATAACAAGGAATTCCGGGTAAGAGTCGCTCTGCGGGAGCGTCCAGTAGCGCGAATGCCTCCATCGTGGAGGAGTAGTAGTCCAAGTCGAATGATGCGAAGGCGACGGGTGAGAGTGCACTCTGCAACCAGGCCGGCACCGCTTCTGCGACCGGGCCGATGGCCATGGCAGCGCGGCGCAGCCGCGCACGCAGCGCCGGGTCATCCATCGCGAACCAGCCGGGCCGGATCACCCACGGGACATCGCGGTGGTCGACCGGGACTGGCATCCCCCGCCCGCTGTCGAAGCCGACCACGTCGATCGCGAGGCCGGTGAGCGAGTCTGCCGCGGTGGCCGCGGCCTCGAGAGCCAGTAAGCCGTTCCCACCCGCCACACCGAACTCGAGGGCCGAGACGCGATCGAGCCCGAGTGCCTTGGCAATCCGCGCGCCTTGGAGGACCGGCCAAAGGTACTGGGGGCGGGCCTGCACGCCGGATCTCATGCACCACGCGAACATCACCGAGGCGTCCGAGCAGTCCGGCGGCGGACCTGGGTCTTGCTCGGTCTCCGGCCTGGCCATCGGCTCCCTTCGAGCCCGAAGCACAGAGCCGAGTCGGGGCCAGCGGGCGCGCCACCTCCCCACAGCGGATGGCGCCCTCATCGAGGCGCCCCGGGCACGGACTCCCCGATGCGGTCCCGGAGTCGCACGATCCCGTCGGTGACGATCGGCGGAAGGGCCCGGCGGGCCCAGTTCCGCCACCGGCCCGGGCGAGGGCGGAGGAGCGGGGGCCCATCACCGGCGAAGTGCGTCTCCCACCGGGTGGCTGCGTCGGTCTCGGCCGCCGGGCGCTCCTTGGTGAAGTAGTAGAGCGCCAATGACTTCCTCGTCATCCCCTCTGGGCAGGTGAGCGGCCTCGGGTGGCCGTGGTGGCTGAAGCTATCTGTGGAGAAGACGACGCAGCGGTTGAATACCGGCAGGATGCTCTGGCGGCACGCTGACATATCACGATCCCACAGCTCCAGCGCACCTCCGTAGTCCTCTCGCCAGTCGCGGTTGAGATACAGGAGGAGATTGAGCCTCCGCTCCAGCCAGGTGACCGGATGGCGGTTGAAGTCAGCGTGGATATCCAGGTAGCCGCCGGGGAGGATTTGATGGAGTCCCCCGCCGTGGAAGTGAGGGTCGGGCACCAGGCCGTCGATTCCCGTCAGGTCCCGGAGGAAGTCGATGAACACCGCTGTGTTGAACTGCTCGAGAAGATGTCGTGTGGTTGGGCCGAACATCGCCTGGTTCTGTCCGCTGAGCTTGCGTTCACGCTCGTTATCGAAAGACCACCAGCGCCTGTCACCTGTCGATGGGAACTCCGCCAGCACACGATGAACGACCTCTGTGGGGAGGAAGTCATCGAGGACGACATGGGGAAACGGTCTGGCCGCCTGGTAAGCGGATGAGTGTGCCGCCGCCAGCGCTGCCAAGCGCTCGGGGCTGAACGAGAACCACAGCGGCGGCGGCGCAGCTTCAGCAGTGGACATCGTCTCGCAGCGTACCAATGGAGCCCCGCAGATCCGCGGCGCCGGTGGCCGATCCACTTGACTCGCTGGTACCGTGATCGCGTCTCGGACGAACAAGAAGGGCTGCCGTGATGCCCGAAGGCGGACTGCACTCGACGGAGGAGTGGCGGGCCATCGGCCGCGGGCCGGACCTGCTCTACGAGATCGTCTCCTGGCCCGAGAAACGCGGACGGTGGACCGAGGATGACTTCTATGCAATGGGCCGTTCCGATTGGGAAGACTTCCGCCGGCACTGGGTGCATTTCTGGCCGGCCATTGGAGGCGTCTGCGTTGAGGTCGGCTGTGGGGTAGGAAGGATAACGCGGGCCCTGGCCGAGGACTTCGATCACGTGATCGCCCTCGACGTGGCCCAAGAGATGCTCACCCGGGCCGGCAAGGTCGTTCCAGCCAACGTCGAGCTCCGTCAGGTCGATGGCACGAACATCCCGGCGGCAGACGCCTCGGCCGACGGCGTGTTCTCCGTCCATGTCCTCCAACACCTCGACAATCTCGCCCGCGTGGGCGAGTACCTGAATGAGATGCGCAGGGTTCTGAAGCCGGGCGGAACACTGATGGTCCACGTCAACCTGGTGGGGCACACACGTCTCTCGTTGGGCCGTTGGGCCCGAGTTCGACATGAGATGGCCAGGATTCGAAACCTGCGGGCCATTCGTCGCGGGAGGCCCAGCAGCTACGTCACCACGAGGTTCTACCCGGTCGAGGAAGTCTGGCCACTCTTGAGCAACATTGGCTTTGTCGACATCGAGCTCCGCCTCTTCTCGGTTCGGTCAAACGGGTACCCCCACTCCTTCTGGTTCGCCCGCCGCCCTGTCGAAGCGAGCTGACCGCGCGTTCGGACGTCCACTCACGGGTACCGTTCTCGAATCACCCGGTGATAGACCTCCTCGTGTGCGGGACCTATCTCATTGCGCCAGTCCCAGCGTTGAGCATGCTCGGTGCACCGCCTCGGCGTCTCTTGGGCTCGCGCGAGTTCCACGCACTCGACCAGAGCCCGAGACAGGAGGGCCGGAGCCCCGAAGGGTGCCAAACGCCCAACTGCCGGTGTCGAAACGATGTCGGGCATTCCGCCGTCAGCGCTGCAGACGACCGGGGTGCCGCTGGCCAAGGACTCGACCAGTACCAGCCCGAAGGCCTCATGTTGGGCCGGCAGGACGGTCACGGTCGCCCGGCGGTAGTACCCGCTGACATCTCCCGTTTGGCGGCCGAGATCGTCGACCGCCGCCCGGACCCTCGTCAGGTCGTTGCCGAGGTTCGCGTAGGCCCACTGGTGCTCGCCGCCTCCCAGCAGATCGAGTCGGGCGTCCGGGAACCGATCGAGAACGGCCGGCATGGCCGCTATGAGGTAGCCAATGCCTTTGCGCCGATCGGCAGCGTCACCGGAGAACAGGATGCGGGGCGACCCCGTCCGGGGGGTGAGGTTAGGCGGGAAGTCGAGCGTACGTATGCCCGGCGAGAGGGAGAGTGCCGGTTGGCCGAACAGCAGGCGGATCTGCCGGACCGATGACTCACTCGGTGCGATGGTGAGATGCGCCGCGGTCAGCCCGGCCTGGAGCAACGTCCGGTCGAACGGGCGTCGTCCGAACTGATCCTCGGTCGGATGACCCATAGCCGTCAAGATCGTGCGATGGCCGGCTACCCGGGCGGCTATGGCGCTCGTTGCAGCGAGGGCCTGGACCACGTCGTGGCGTCGCCGCAGCAACGTCGGCACAGCCACTGCACCAAACGTGTCCCACTTCGTCGTACCGCGCGCGGCGAGGTGAGCGGGAAGACGATGGTGCAGCCGGATGTACCGAACACCCTCGACGACCTCCTCATACCCCGCTCCGTCGGTGCCGCTGAGGACTTCGACCTGATGACCGCGACCGGCGAGGTACCAAGCCAGATCGTGCAGATACCGCTCGCCGCCCCGGGTGACCTCGGGCCAGGAGTACGGCGAGACGAGACAGATGCGCAATTCATTCACCCGGTCCCCCTCCGCAGTCGTGACCACGGCTGGTCTTCGTAACCGGGCCATCCCGGTGCCGGGAAGATTCCTCCGGCGAGGGCGGTGTCGGCGGCTCTGGCGGCTCGCCGAGGATGACCCGCCTCCGCGAGCGTAATTGGCACCATGGCGGCCAACGGCTCGCCGCTGCGCAATTGACTGTGGAAGTACCCGCTGGTGCGGGCGTATCGGAGGCCAGCCCGCAGTGCTCGGCTCACCCCCGGCAACTCGCCGTTGGCGCACAGTGCTCCGAGGTCGTGGAGGTTGACGGTGAGGTAGTACGTCGGCGCCACCGACGCGGCGACGTCTCGGGCGAGGTGGCCGAGGGGGCCTTGGAGGTACGGGACGGCGCGCCGATGCTCTGCGGCCAGCCGGTGGGCCCGCGCCCGCAACTCGGCGGAATGTGGCCACCACCGCCTTGGAGCCAAGGCATGGATGCCGTCGGCCGCGGCCAGCGCGGCCGCGACGAGACCCCCGCGGCCACCCGAGCGCTGCGCGAGGGTGAAGTCGAGCGCCCGGGCGGCAGGGCAGAGCGGGCGGGCGGCCGCCAGCAGGGCGGCCATGGCGTGGGCGTGAGTATTGAGGACCTGGTCATTGCGGCCGGCCGCACGCTCCAGTGAGTCGTGCAGGTACCAGGTGCCCCCTCCAAACGGGATCGCGAAGCCGTTCAACATCTCCTCGGCCCGGGCGGCTGCGGCCACCCACCTGAAGTCGCCGGGGACGCGCTCCGATTGCGCAAGCAGGAGTCGCCACCCGTCGGTCAGGAACCGCACGTGCGTCTCGCCACGACCCCAGAGGTCATGGATCGGGCCGGTCGTAGGGGCGGTTTCGACACGCAGACGGACCTCCTCGGCGATGTGGTCAGCCGCCCCGTCCCAGAATGCGCCTCCCCGCAGCCGGGCGACCCGATAGAGAGAGAGCGCAGTCTGTTCACTGGGACAACGGCGTTCGAGGAAAGAGTTGGTGTCGAGGATCCGACCGCCGACCATGAAGCGGCCCAGGCTCTCCGGGCCCAGAAGGGCGGCAAAGCTCCCAAGAACCGTCATTGCCCGGCTTCGATCCGAACGGAAGGCGTCAGCCTCCATGGCACCCATCTCCACGAAGTCCACTTCGCAACCTGGCGTCTCCGCCGTGAGTCGCGATCCGCCAATCCACCAGCGCGAGGGTTCTTCCCGGGCCAGCGCCCCGCCCGACGTCCACCGCCGTACGGCAGGCGGGTTCATCAACCAGAGACGACGCCCATCGTCCTCCAAGGGCCGGAAGAGCCTCGGAGCGCAGGCGTGCCATCCGTCCAAGTCCAGCCCGTCGTCCACGGTGACCCTGCGGGCGACCCATGTCACGGGCTCTCGCCCCCGGGTCACTCGAAGGGTCCCGGCCAGATCCCGGGGGGTGGCTCGGCGGCCACAGGCGCACCAGTCTTTCGGGCCACCATGAAGAGATGGCACCCGAGCCGATTCACCAGCGGCATCCGCTTGGCAACGGTCTCGATCGCATCCACGACTCGCTGGCCACCCTCGCCTTTACGGTCGAGCCATTGAGCGGTCGCGCTTTGGGGAGGAGGGAACTCGAACGTCGAGAAGTGAAACGTGTCGAGTCCGGCCGCCGCGAACATCCCACGCGTCTCGGCATAGATGTGGTGGGTGTGAGGCAAAAAGACGTCCGGTGACGCCTCTGGCAGCAGATCGCGGCTGACTGCCTCCGGCCAGACCCATGGCCTGAGCGAGATGCGACCGGGACGGTAGGCGCCGATCGCCTTCTCCAGCCAGGGGAGGAGGTGCGTCAGGGGCGACCGGAGCGGGACCTCAGAGGCGTTGTTGGTGGTCATGATGAACACTCCCCCGGGTCTCAGGACGCGTGCTACCTCCCAGACGGCCCGATGTGGGCGGAGCAGGTGCTCGATGACCTCAGTCATCACTACGACGTCGAACACCGCGTCCGTGAACGGCAGGCGTTCGGCGTCGCCGCTCACCACATCCATCGACAGCGCCGCGTTCGTGGATCGCATCTTGGTGGCCGCGTAGCGGAGGTTCGGACCTCCGAACTCGACGCCCACGTACCTTGCCGGGACATCGAGGATCCGATCGGCGACGAGGATCGACCCGCAGCCCACGTCGAGCACCCGACCCCCGGACGGCAGATGTCGGCGCACCTGCTCGGCCACGAGGTCGTATCGCATCTCATGGCGGTGCCGATGGAACTCGCCCCAGATCTCGAACTCCTGCTCCACCGTGGGAACGCGCTCCTCATAGTGCCGTCGGAACGCCGTCCAGTCGCAGCCCGCCAAGAGCTGTCTCTCCTGAGCCGTGCGCTCGAGCCCGGCGCGCCGGTAGCGTCCATAGACCGTCACCCACAGCCCCATGAGCGCCCCGCCCGCCAGGGCGCGCCACCGCGAGGAGACCCGGCGCGACCGTGCGAGCACTAGGAGGGCCGTGGGTAACCCGAGCCGGGCGACACGACGAATCGCCGGTCGGACGCGGCGGGCGTGACTCCCTGCCATCACAGCACGATCCGCCGAGCCCGGACGCTCCCCGCGATCAGGACTCCGGCAGCCAGCCCGTCGGAGGCCAGATCCATGGGCAAGAGTCGGAGGACCTCGCGCCGCGATGGCTCATGCGCATGCAGACGCTTGGCGCGCAAACCGACCCACAATGCCAGTGCCCCGAGGGCGGCTCTTGGTCGACCGGCGACCATCAACGTGGCCGCGGCGTAGATGGGGACCCGTGTGGGTGACCCGGCAAAGTAGCGCCGGGTCATCAGCACCTCACGCAACTCGGGCACCTCGCGGACCAGGGCCGGGAACGCTCCCATCATCCACGTCCGTCGGAGCTTGTCCCAGGGGTCCGGCGGGAACACGGCGTGCTCCACGACTGCCTCCGGCGCCCACACCGATCGGCCGGCGCGACGGACCCGCCAGCCCAGGAGGGTGTCCTCACCCATGCCCAGGTGACGAGCGGTCCGGCCCGGGCGAAAGCCCAGCCCCCCGCCTGCGCCGCTGTCGAACCCTCCGGCATGGTCGAAGGCCGAGCGCCGGTAGAACACGTTGCAGGTCTCATAGAGACCGCTCTCACGCAGCACCCAGATCGATCGCTCCAACGGCTTGGTGGGCCCGTTAGGCCGGGTGAGCCCCTGGACCAGGTCGGCGCCGTCATCGAGTGCCGCGACCCCCGCCGCCAGCCATCCCGCAGTAGGGACGCAATCACTGTCAGTGAAGGCTAGGAACGGCGCCCGGGACGCCGCAACCCCCGCGCTGCGCGCCGCGACGGCGCCACAGCCAGCGGTCCGCACCACTCGGACGGGTCTGCCGATGGCCGCATCCGCGTGACCCTCCTGCCCGGAGCCATCCGCCGACCCGTCGTCAACAACGATCACGTCGTAGTCGTCAAACGTCTGCCGAGCCAGCCCGTCCAGACACGCCCGGAGCAGCTCCCTGCGGTCCCGAACGGGAACCACCACTGAGATCCGGGGGATGGACGCGGTCAACGTTTGAGGGCCCAGCCGAACGTAAACAGGCTGGGATCACCCCGCGTCCCGACAAGATCCATGCCGGCGGATGTGACGGCACGGGCCATGCGATCCCGCGAGACCCGGCTACCGAGGAACTCGGCTGCATCGCGACCGAACGGCTCCCGCCTGATCCCGGATCGTTGCAGCAGGATCCGCGCCGCCCGTCCGAGCTTCCACGACCATGGGGACTCGCGACTGTCCCACTGAAAGATGAATGCACCGCCACGACGCAAGACTCGCCCGGCTTCGGACACGTAGGCCTCGATCATGGCCGGATCGGGGATGTGCTGGAAGACCGTGAAGCTCACGACGAGGTCGGCGCTGCCGGCCGCGACGGGAGAGATCGTCGTCCCATCCCCTACTTCGAAGCGGACCCTCGGATCGTTGACGAGCTCCCGCGATCGCTGGACCATCTCCGGGGACACATCTATCCCGATCACCGAGTCGAAGCGCCTGGAGAGAGCCAAGCAGATCCGCCCCAGCCCCGAGCCGATCTCGACCGCCAGCTCTCGACCGGACGGCAATGCGGGTGGATCCTGATCCAGCATGTCCGTCACGATCTTCTCCCCGGTACGAAGGAACTCCGCCATGTCCGGGTTGGCGAAGTCGACGCTGGTGTCGACGTACCAGACGGCATTGAGTCGGGCCCGCTCGTCCCAGTACTCACGCATCCCACGCGTCTTCTTGGCGCCCACGAAGAGGAAACCGTACCCGGGCTCGCTAGCCGGGCGCCTGTCGGTCACAATCGGATCGTGACCGAGGACTATCGGCCGGTGGACTACTGGTCCGAACGACTCAGCGCCAACTGCAGCCTCCGCGGCACGGGGCACATCTCCTACTCGGAGGGCTACAACCGGTGGTTGTACCGTGCCAAGCGTCATGCTCTCCGACGAGCGCTGCGAGGAGTCCGTCCGCCTTTTCGGGCCCTGGATGTGGGCAGCGGGGTGGGATGGGTCGTGCAGGAGTTGATCACCCGCGGCGCCGACGTCGACGGCTGCGATATCGCGGAGGTCGCTGTGGTCGGGCTTCGGGAGCGTTTCCCGAAGGCGACCTTCTTCCAGGCCACCCTCGGTGCATCGCCCCTGCCCGCATCGGATCGTTCGTACGATGTCATCACCCTGCTGGATGTCGCCTACCACATCACGGAAGATGCGGCGTGGTGTGCCGGGGTGGGGGACCTGGGCCGGCTTCTCCGTCCCGGCGGTCGCCTCGTGGTGAGCGACGGCCTCGGCCTTGAGACCAGGGCACCGGCCAGCCACGTCCGCTTCCGCTCCCGCCGGGAGTGGGAGCTGGCAGCCGCCAGCGCCGGCCTCCGTCTGCTGCGTGTTGATCCCTACTTTCGATGGCTTTCACGCGACCGCACCGCCAGCAGACTCGCAACCCTCCCCGACGGCTGGCGGGGGGCGATCGAATACGGACTCGAGCGGATCGCGCCGATGACGCCGCACATGCGTTGTGCCGTGTTCACGTCACTTACATCCTGACTAGTTCATACCCGCGAACACCTGCGCCCAAGTCGCGGTTTGCGACAGGGCACCAGACCCGTCACGAGTGGACGGCGCCACCTGGGTGTTCTCATAGAACTCGTTCCAGGTCGAGACGAGGGTCCACTCCGGCCGGGTCGCGAGCGCGGCTTGCCATGTCTGGTCGAATCGCGTACCGCCCAAGCGGGGGACGACCAGCTGGGGTGGACCGAGCAACGAGTCGTTCTGGCCAGGAGAGACCGGCGCAGCCCAGAGAACCTGGCTCGGAGCCGGCAGGAGTGCGGTCTGGAATCGAGCCTCGGACTGCCAGGTCTGATCCCAGGCGGGAAGTTGCGTCGAGTCCGGGACGACGTTGGGCGTGTACTGATAGAGGCCGTCCACCGGGAAGCCTGCGGTGATGCTCTGGCCCATCACGAACGGGTCCTGTCCCTCCGCGGCAAGGGCGCTCCGCACCGTGGCCCACGTGGACGGCGTCACCCTCCACTGGCTGAAGAAGAAGACCACCGGCCGGCCGTTGACCCGCAGCCAGCTCGGATCTGCCATCCGCGGCACGATCGCCGCGAACCACGCCTCGAGAGCAGCCGCCGAGACCTGCCCGTCGGGGCCCGCCAGGTTGTCAAGCTCAGCGAGCGCACTCACCTCAAACCCGGGAACGTTGTGGGCCCCAGCCAGCACATGATCCAACCGCGGAAGCAAGCCGGTGAAACCGTTGTAAGAGACGATGAAGCCATTAATGCCGTTGCCGGCGGCCTCCTGGACCATCTGCTGGACCTGGGACGGATCGTCGGTGTTGTACGGGCCAGTGGGCTTGTCGATCCATGAGCCCGAGTCAAATGTGTCGGCTGAATACCACGGGTAGTAGAAGCTGAGCACGAGGTGTCGCTGGTCGAGGAGGGTCGGCCACGGCGTAGTGCCCAGCAGGTCGTACCGACTGACGGCCGCCGTGGCCGGATTGTCACAACCTGCGACGGACACATTGTCCGATCGGCTGTCGACGAGACCGGCCACCCGCGCGGTACCAAACGTGGTTCGGGTCACGCTGGCCGAGGCGGTCCCACCCTGGCTCTTGCACACCTGAAGGACGGTTTGCGTGCCGACTGGCACATCGGCCACAAAGTCGATCGTTGCGGTGCCCGTTCCCCAGGTCGCCAGCGCCACGTTGTGGGCGTCGACGGCGGGGACCTGGAGGGCACCACTCGTTGCGGCAACGCGGCTCAAGACGTTGGTCGCCCCCTCGATGGCGACGGCGGTCCACGAAGTCGTGCTCGAGATCGTCACCCGCAGACGGGTCGTCGTCGAGTCATTCGGCGGAACAGGCGACGTGGACGATGCGAGAACCGTCGGGGTCGGTCGGGTCGCCCTGATCGTCGAAGAGGCAGAGTTCCGGCCTGATGCCGGCGGAACCGATCTCCCCATCAGCATCAGTGCGGCGGCGATGGCGAGGACCGCCAGCGTGACGAGGCGACGAGGGGACATGGCGGGAGCACTCCAAGGGGACGAGTCGGCAGGCGTTCTGAGGAGGATCGGCGCCGCTGGCCGCGTCCTTGACGGCGACTGCGAATGGCTGGTCGCCGGCGGCCGCGGTTCCTCCTGGGCGTGGGGCACGTCGGACAATATCCTCTTTGCTTGACATTGCGCGCAAAGCCAAGAATTCGTTACCGCCGCTCCCGCAGGACGCGAAGACTGCCCTCGCCCAATCCCTGCTCCTCGACGAAGTTCCCGCCCTCCAGGAGTCGCCGGTAGAGCTCATATGGAGGGCGGCCTCCGTCCTTGGGGTCGGAGTAGACGTCGTGGATCGCCAGGAGGCCCCCGGACGCGACATGCCGGATCCACGCAGCCTCGTCAGCTCGCACGCACTCCTCGCTGTGGCCACCATCGATGAACAGGAGCCCCAGCGGGGTCCCCCAATGCGTCCCGACCGTCGGAGAGTCCCCCACCACCCCGATGACGACATCCTCCAGCCCGGCGGCACCGACAGTCGCCCGCCACCACGGCAGGGTGTCCATCCGACCGGTGCCGGCATCAACGAGCTCGTGATCGTGCCACTCCCATCCCGCCTGGTTCTCCTCGCTGCCACGATGGTGGTCCACGCTGAAGACCACCATCCCTGATCGGCGGGCCGCAGCTCCCAGCCAAACCGAGGACTTTCCGCAGTACGCACCGACCTCGAGGAACGGTCCCCGGCCCTCAGCACCGGCCGCCAGCCCGGCATGATGCAAGGCGGCGGCCTCTTGGGTGGGCAGGAATCCCTTGGCGGCGTCAGCTGCCGCGATCATACGAGGGGTCATGGCCGACGGCCTCATTTCGATGTCACTCCCGCCGAGTCGAACGTCGCCATCTCCCCGACCAGATGAGCGGCAGCTTGCAGGAGGGGCACGGCAAGGCAGGCGCCACTGCCCTCGCCCAGCCGCAGACCGAGGTCGATGATGGGCTCGAGGCCGACGTGGCTGAGCACCGCGGAGGCCCCCGGCTCCGTTGAGCGATGGCCGGCGAAGACAAATGGGAGGATCCCCGGAGCAGCCTCCACGGCCACCAGCACGGCCGCCGCGGCGATGACCCCATCGATGACGACGGGAACCCTGGCTGCCGCGCCTCCAGCGATGAAACCGACCAAGGCGGCGATCTCGAGCCCACCGACCTCTCTCAGCACGTCGATGGGGTCCCGTTTGCCGGCAATGCGGGAAATTGCTCGCTCGACCACGGAGATCTTGACGGCCAACCGGTGGTCGTCGATTCCCGTGCCACGGCCGGTCACCTCCTGGGCGGGGCGGTCGGTGAGGACGGCGATCACCGCGGCCGAGGCTGTCGTGTTGCCGATCCCCATGTCGCCTGTCACCAGACAGCGCGCCCCCTCATCGATCAGGCGGGCGGCGACGGCGGCGCCGACATCCAGCGCCTCGACGACCTCGGCGCTGGTCATGGCCGCTCCGGTGGAGATGTCCTGGGTGCCGTTGGCTACGCGGGAGCGAACAAGCTGTGGTCCGCCCGGTGAGCCAACTCCCGGGTCGGCCACGTCGGTGGCGACCCCCACATCGATCACCAAAACCGAAGCTCCGACATGACGGGCCAGTACGTTGATCGCGGCGCCGCCGGCGCAGAAGTTGGCGACCATCTGGGCGGTGACCTCCTGCGGCCACGGAGTCACGCCTTGGGCGACCACGCCGTGATCACCGGCGAACACGGCCACGGCGACCGGCGCGGGCACGGGAGGTGGCGAGGACCCCGCGATCGCGGCCAACTGAACCGCGATGGTCTCGAGTTGGCCGAGCGAGCCGGGTGGCTTGGTGAGCCGATCCAGGTGCTCCCGGGTGGTGGCCGCGGCTTCGAGCGATGGAGCTGTCAGCGCGGCGACGGCCGCGTCAAAGGAGCCTGCCATTGGGCAAACCGTAGTCGTCACCGCAGAGACGGCAACGAGCCTCATTTGAGAGGGTTGTCGTCACCCCGAAAGGCCCGTTCGTACATTCCGGCACCGGCGGCAGCCGCAACCACCTTGAGCGCGGCCCGGGCGCTGACGATCATCGCCAGCACCGGACGGAAGGCGAGTGCTGTGCGCCCCGCGAAGTACCGGTACATGCCGCGGTGGGATGAGACGATCCACCGATATGGGACCTGGCGAATGCTCGTCCCTCCGAGATGGATCGCCTCGGCGTCGGGCGAGAACCATACCTCCCATCCAGCAGCACGGAGGCGGGCGGTCCACTCGATGCCCTCCCAGTCGAGGCGGTACCGCTCGTCCTGCAGACCGACCTCCTCCACAGCTCGTCGTGTCACGAGGTAGGCCGCCTCGTGACCTCGGCCAATGCGCCGCTCCTCGTCGTGCTCCCACTCGTCCCACCAAAGGCCCGTTGTCGGGTTGGCCGCCCGCCGCCGGCGGGCCCGCTCACCCTGGCGGCCGATCAGCGCATCGAGGAGCTTGGGAAGGTCTCCCGCGCTGGTCTGCAGCCGACCATCCACGTAGCGAAGGCGGGGGGTCACCCAGGCGGCGCGGGGCTGTCGCTCCAGGACAGATCGGAGGGCATCCACCGCCCCTGGGCGCCAAACCACATCGGGGTTGGAGATGAGGAAGCAGTCGCCGCGCGCTGCGATCATCCCCTGGTTGTTGGCTGCGGCGAGCCCCCGGTTGGTCGAGTTGACGATCACTCGGGCCCACGGCGCCTCGCGTCGCAAGGCCCCGGGGGTACCGTCCCGAGACCCGTTGTCCACCACGATGGCCTCCCAGGCGACGGACGGCGGACACGTCTCGAGTGAGCGCAGGCACGCGAGCACCTCATCGCGCGCGTTCCAGGTGACGATCACCGCCGACACGACGACGGCGTCGGACCGGTCGACTGTGGCGAGGACCGGCACCGGGCTGCGGCTATGGAGCGAACGTGTCAGCTCTAGCCCACCATCTTCCGGTAGCACGCAACCGTTGAGGCAGCAGTGGCGTCCCAGGTGAACGCCTGGGCCCGCTCGAGGCCTGCTCGGGACATCTGCCCCCGCGCCGTTTCGTCCTCCATCAGCTCGCACAGCGCTCCTCCGAGAGCGACCGCATCACCTATAGGAACGAACCGGGCGGCGTCACCCGCCACTTCGCGGAAAACGGGAAGATCGGTGGCGACCACAGGCAGTCCGGCGGCGAGGGCCTCGAGAAGGGGCAGACCGAACCCCTCCGCCCGGGAAGGGAAGGCGAGGACGGACGCCTCGCCATACAGCCATGCCAGCTGAGCATCCGTCACCTGGCCGAGGAACTGGACCCTCCCTTCCACCCCCAATTCCATTGCCAGGCGGCGGAGGACCTGCCCGATGCCGGCGTCCGGGCCGGCAAAGACCGCTCTTACCTCCGGGGCATGCGCCAACGAGCGGATGAGCACCTCGAGGCCCTTCCGCGGGTGCAGCTCTCCCACGGCCAGGACAAATCGAGATGGGAGCCCCGGTATCGGCGAGGGGCTGGCAAGTGGAGTACACCCCATCCGGGTCACCTCGATCCGGGTGGCGGCGAAGCCCAACCGCACGAGGTCATCCGCCGTGGTCTGGCTGACGCTGAGGATCGCCGTCGCCCGGTCCAACTCCGCCAGGTGCCGCCGCTGCCGCCGAGCCGCCGCCTTGCTGTGTAAGTCCGGCCGAGTGACGGCCAGCACGTCATGGATGGTCATGATCAGGGGCAGGCGGGTGGGCGGCGGTACAAGGCCGGTGGAATGGGCCAGGTCCCCGCGGCCGATCAGGTGCTCGATGCGAGGCAAAGGAGAGCAACGCCACCATGCCTGCGCAACCCGTTGGGGAGCCCTGATCATCGTCGTCCCCGGCGGCGCCGGGTTGCGGCCGCGGCCGATGGCGAAGGGCCGGATGTCGGCACCCGCCGCTGGGAGACACCGGATCAACTCTCGCGTGTAGCGCGCCACACCGGTGCTTCCGGCGGTGACAGGCGTCGCGTCAATCAGGACCACCGGCGAGCCCCTCATGCTCGGGCCACCGGCTCGCCTTCGTAGATGGCATCAAGGATCGGAACGATGGCCGCGTCCCAGTCGTACTCGGCGGCGATGGCTCGACACCGCTCGGCCAGTCCCGGCTCGGTGGCGAGGGTCAAGGCTGACACGAGCCCCGCAGCCAGCGACTGAATGTCACCGGGGTGGCAAACGAACCCGACGCCCTCACTGACCAACTCGGGAGGGGCGCTGTCATCGGTGACGACGATCGGCGTTCCGCACGCCAGTGACTCGACCAGCACCATCCCGAACGATTCATTCACTGACGGCAGGGCGGTAGCCCAGGCCCGGCCGTATCGCCACGCCTGGGAGTGCGGCTCACCGATCTCGAGCACCGTGGTGCGTGCCCGTGCTTCGGGCGGCCCGGACTCCAGCAATGGCCCAGCATCTCCCGGGCCGCTCAGCCACAGCTGCACGTCGGGCACCCGGGTGGCAACCGCCGCCACGGCCTCCAGCAACAGGCCGACCCCTTTGCGCGGGTCCTCCAGGGTCCCCGAGAACAGGACCGTGGGGCGAGGTTCCCGCTCCGGAGCGGGCCGGAACTCGCTCATGCGGACTCCACCCGGGATCAGCACACCGGACCTCCCAAAATCCCGCTTCAGGATGTTCAGCGCGTAGTGCGACATGCATCCGTAGACATCGA
>Ga0102924_1000731_pt1 | contig 39721 bp, 35 predicted proteins | sample PaiPotPPM11metaG_FD_80116 | JGI IMG/M metagenome (GOLD analysis project Ga0102924, IMG submission 80116) | Iron sulfur acid spring bacterial and archeal communities from Banff, Canada, to study Microbial Dark Matter (Phase II) - Paint Pots PPM... ...
ATCCTGGAGCGCGGACCCAAGTGCGGGCAGGGGGCGTCGGCCGCGGCGGCGGGAATGCTTGCGGAAGGCGCCGAGGTCGGCGCCGAAGGGCCGTTTCACCACCTCTGTCGCCAGAGCCGCAGCCTTTGGCCTGACTGGGCTGCGGAACTCATGGCCGAGACCGGCGTGGACTGTGAACTGGCGCGCACAGGGCTGCTCCGGGTCACCGGCTCGGCCGAGGTGTCGGAGCGGCTCACCCGGACCCGGACTTGGCAGTTGAGCCAGGGCGTCGAGGTCTCAGAGCTGATGGATCAGGCCCAGCTCCGCAAGGTCTTGCCTCAACTGGGCGGATCGGTGGTGGCCGGCTTGAGCTATCCGGGTGACTGGCACGTCCACAGTCACCGGGTGGTGGACGCCTTGGTCGCCGCCTGTCAGGTTCATGGGGTCGAGATCGAGACCGAAACCGAGGCAACCACGGTCGAGCCTGGCTCAGGCCGGCCCCGCCTCGGGCTCCACTCCGGCGCTGGGGCCGAGGCCGACTACGTCGTCATCGCTGCCGGGAGCTGGAGCGGCCATCTGCTGAGCGCCGGTTTGAAGGGGGAGGGAGGAGTCGAGCCGGTGCGCGGGCAGATCGTCGCCCTCGACCCGGGGCGGGCGCTGCTGCCCGTGATCTTGTTCGGGGACGACGGCTACCTGGTTCAGAAGCGGTCAGGCCTTGTCCTGGCCGGTACCACCGAGGAGTTCGCCGGCTACCGCCCCTGGCCCACAGCCGAGGGGGTCGAGCTGCTCATCGCGACAGCCTGCGAGCTGGTGCCGGAGCTGGCCGAGGCGAGGTTTGCCTACGCATGGGCCGGCCTTCGCCCCCACGCAGCCGACGGCTTACCGCTGCTGGGGCGGCTCGAGGCGGGGGGGCGGGTGCTGTTGGCGACCGCCCACTATCGCAACGGGGTGTTGCTAGCCCCCATCACTGGCGAGCTGGTTGCCAGGGCGGTCCTGGAGGGCGAGGACCCCCCGGAGCTGGCCCCTTTCAGCCCCCAGCGCTTGGCCTGAGCCGAAGTACCAGTCCGTCCAGGGCGAGGATGGCGCCCTTGACAGGGGCGCGCTCCGTGAGGTGGGTCAGGATGAATCTGGTGTTGGGGTAATCGCGGATGAGCTGCTCCACCTCTTCCCGCCAGAGGTGGATCGGCGCTGGCCCCGTCATGCTGGTGCACTCACAGAGGAGGTAGTCAACCGAGCCGGCCAACTCGCGTATCCCCGGGCAGAGGGTGGTATCGCCGGAATAGCCGAGGCTGATGCCCTCGCGCTCCAGGCTGAAGCCGAGGCAGCTCAGCTGGGTGGAGTGCTCAACCGTGAAGGCCTTCACCTGGAAGGCCCCCAGCTTTCCCGATCGCCCGCCCTCCCACTCTTCCAGGATCGGCGCCCCCAGGCCGATCACCTCTTCCCAAAACCCGTCTCCGAAGCCGGTCCGACCCAACCTGTCCAACATGTCCCCGGTGCCCGGGGGGCCGACGATGCGGAGCGGATCCGCGCCCCGGCACTGCAGGGCCCGCGCCGCCACCAGGGTGGGCAGATGAAAGACGTGGTCGGCGTGCAGGTGGGAGATCACCACCGAGCCGAGATCTTGGAGGCTGTGCTCCAACGGCGCCAGGAGGCTGATTACGGGAGCCCCGCAATCCAGCAGTAGCTCGCCGTCCACCAGGTATCCGGCGTTGTGGCCGATGCTGGCAAACGCCGAGCCGCTGCCGAGAATTGCCAGCTCCAGCGCGTGGCCTTTTGCCTCGGCGCCGTCGCTCCCCGGCCCAGGTGGCGTCACAGTTAGAGGTTCAGACCACTGCCCTGCCGTGGAGCGCGTCGAGACGGGAGAGATCGTCGCCCCGCTGCACCACCCAGAGGTCCATCACCAGCCGCCATTGGGCGCGGAGTTTCGTGGCTGGTCGGGCCATGAAGCCCGACGGGTCGATGAAGATTCCCAGGGATCGGTTGCCGGGCGCTGATGCGGTGGCAACCGCCGCCACCCATTCCTGGCCGTCGTCGGGTGTGATCAAAACCACGCCTCCCCGGCCCCGCCAACCCGGCATCTCCCGTTCCACCAGTTCCGAGAAGGGGATCGAACCGTCGCACCGTGCGGTCGCCAGGTAGTCCAGGAGAGCTCGGTCCTGCAGGTCCCCCCTCCCCGCTGGGATCCGGCTCAGCCTTCCGTCCGAGCTAGCTAGCGCCACCGCCCGCCGATGGCCGGCCGCCGCATGGGCCACCGACGCCGCTACGGTCACGGCATAGTCGAGGGAGCTGTCGGGGCCATCTGCGTGGTGGCTGGCTTGGCACAGGTCTAGGAGTATCAGCAGGTCACTGGCGGCTAGCCCGGTAGGGCCTGGGGGCTGGGGGTGGGTCCGAGCCCTGGGCACCGGTCGCAGCCGTTGTGGCCCAGCAGTCGCTCTGACCGCGGGCCGCTCGATCGGAGGACCGAGTGGAGCCGCGGGCAGGCTGCGACAGGGCACCGATACCAGGCTGGGATAGACCACCAATGATTTGGCTCCGGGCAGCGTCAGCCGCCTGGGGAAGAGCCCGAACGGGTCGGCCAGGCGCAACTCGGTTGGTCCCAATTCGTAGCGCCCGCGGGAGTTGAGCCGCCGAGACGAATCCCAGGTGACGATCTGGCGAGGGGCCAGCGACAACACCCGGGTGGCTCCTGCTCCGGGGAGTCGGGAGAGGTCGCGCACCTCGACCAGCCGGATCGGCAGGCCGGACCGGTTCTCCAGGGTGAAGCGCTCTACCAACTGCTCGCCGGCGATCCGGCCCCCTTCCGAGGTCTCTCGGACCAGACGCAGGTGCCGAGCGCACCACCAACTCCAGGCGGCGGCCAGGAGAGCCACCAGGACCGCCGAGTAGATCAGCACGAACGCCCAAAGGAGGTTGTCCAGATAGGCCAGGCCGCCCGCCAACGCCAGCAGTGCCAGCAGCCAGCCGCGGCGTCCCGACACTTCACGCGCGCGGGGGTGGTGTCGGAGCTCAGCTCTCAGTCGGCCCCTTCCTAGAGCCGCTCGACCCGGCCCAGGTCCAGCACGAACACCGTCGCTCGTCCCACCTCGACCTCGACATCGACCTCGGTCGAACTCTGATCCCCGTGGCCGCCCAGCTGCTCGTGGCGCGGTTTGCAGACTGAGCGCAAGGTGGAGATGACCTCCTCAACCAGGTTGTCGTCGATGCCCATCAGCAGTAGCGAGTTGCGGCGCTGGAGGAAGCCGCCCTCGCTGTTGAGACGAGTGACTCCGAAGCCTCGACCGCCCAGCACCTCGACCGCCCGGGTGGCGTCCTGCTCGTGAACTACCGCAACCGCCAGTTTCAAGTAGCCCTCCTTGCTGCCAGCCGCTCTCGAGTGATCCTCCAGCAGGACTCGGCGAGCTCCTCAAGTGGAAGGGTGCCCGGAAGCACCACGATCCGCTTGGGGAATTTTGTGGCCAGTGCCAGGTACCCCTGGCGGACCCTCTCATGGTAGGCGGTCGGCTCGGCCTCCATCCGGTCCGGAGGCAGGGTCGGATCCGAGCGAGACTGTGCGCTCGAAACCGGGAGGTCCAGGACCAGGGTGAGGTCGGGCATCCGGTCAGCCCGCAGCAGTCGGTGGAGATCCAGCAGCACGGTCTGGTCCAGCCCCCTGCCTGCGCCCTGATACACCAGGGTGGAGTCGAGGTAGCGGTCGGAGACCACCACTGCACCCTCGGCCAGGGCCGGCTCGATCACTTCGCGCAACAACTGAACCCGGGCGGCTAGAAAGAGCGCCACCTCGGCGAAGGGAGCGGGAGGGGCGCCCTCCGGTTGATCAAGGAGCTGGGTCCTGACCCTCTCTCCCAGACGGGTAGTGCCTGGGTCCCGCACCAGCGTCACCGATTCGCCCTGGCGTTTCAGCCGCTCAGCCAGCCGCCCCGCCTGGGTGGTCTTGCCGGAGCCGTCGACGCCCTCGACGCTGACAAAGAAGCCCGGTCGGCTCGCCCCCACCTGTAGGAAGTCCTAGGAAGCCTGGCTGGAGGGGTAGATCCGGAGCCGACGCCGCGGCTCCTTGCCGGTGCTCCGAGCCACCAGCTCGCTCTGCTCGACCAACTGGTGCTGCAGGCGGCGGATGTAGGCGTTCTGAGGCGAGAGCTCGACCACGGTGCCCTGGCGCGCCCGCTCGATGCCCTCCCTGACCTCACGCAGGGCGTCGTCGGTGGGGTCGGAGGGCTCGAGGTTGTAGAGCTGGGCCAGGAAGGTGCGGACCTGGGCCACCGAGTTGCTGCGGAGGATGGTGATCGGGATGCCCTCGGACTCGGCCGCCCGCAGCGGCGAATCACGGCGGCGGTAGTAGTTCTTGAGGGTGACCACCAGGTCGGCGTCGTCGACGTGGTGCTGGATCCGGACCGGTACCTTGAGCTCACGGATCGCCTGCTCCAGGTAGACCCGAGAGACGCCGTAGGGGAACAGTGAGGTCTCGGCCCCGGCCATCGAGTGCTGGCCATTGTGCCCTTCTGACAGATCAGCCAGGGTCACCGGGCGCCGGGGCCGGGCGAACGCGAACTCATCCCCGAAGAGCTCACGCGTGCCCCGATCGTCGAATGGCGATGGCTCAACCAGTCGGGTGGTGACCCCGCGGCCGGGATGGGACTCGCGCAGCTGGGCCGGCCGGGGCCGGCCGCGGAGGGCATCGTCAACGACATCGGCCAGGGGCATGTGGACGGTGACCCGATGCCGATCGACGATCTCCACCAGCGCATCGAAGGTGGGCGGTGCCTTGCGCTCCAGAACCGACTTCTGGGTACCTCGGCGTCGCGCCTCCTCGTCCGAGAGGGTCACGCTCTGGATCCCACCCAAAAGGTCATTGAGAGTGGGGTTCACCAGGAGGTTGTCGAGGGTGTTGCCATGGGCCGTGCCCACCAGCTGCACACCACGTTCGGCAATGGTGCGGGCTGCGGCCGCTTCCAGCTCGGTGCCGATCTCGTCGATGACGATCACCTCCGGCATGTGGTTCTCCACCGCCTCGATCATCACCGCGTGCTGGAGCTCGGGCCGCGCCACCTGCATTCGCCGCGAGCGTCCGATCCCCGGGTGGGGGATGTCTCCGTCGCCGGCGATCTCGTTGCTGGTGTCGACCACCACCACCCGCTTGCGGCTCTCGTCGGCGAGGATGCGGGCCACCTCGCGCAGCATGGTCGTCTTGCCGACCCCGGGCTTGCCCAGGAGCAGCAGGCTCTGACCGCTGATGACGATGTCGCGGATGATCTCCACCCGACCGGTGACGGCCCGGCCCACCCGGCAGGTCAGGCCCACGATCTCGCCAGCGCGATTGCGGATGGCACTGATCCGGTGCAGGGTCCGCGCTATCCCGGCGCGGTTGTCCCCGCCGAACGTGCCCACTCGGTCGGCGACGTAGGCGATGTCCTCCAGGCTCACCGGAGTCGGGCTGAGGATCACCTCGCTGCCCTCGAAGCGCGCCTCGGGCTCGCGGCCCAGGTCGAGGACGATCTCGAGGAGGTCGCCAGATTCCTCGGGGAGCTTGCGCACCGCCTGATAAAGGTGGCGCGGAAGCGTGCTGATCAGCAGTTCCAGCTCCTCGGGGAACGAGGGGCCGAAAGCGGGGTCAGATGCCGTCAGAGTGCGGCCTCCCGTGGGTCACGGCGACCTGTGTGCCCAGGTACTCGGTGAGCGGCGCTTTAGCGCTCATGCCCTCCGGCGGCTGGCGCGGCGGCTTGGTCGCGAGCGGCGCCAAGCCAGCCTGAAATCACAGTTCGAATATAGCGCAAGCCGATGTCGCTTCGGCCCTTCGCAGTCAGGCCCCGGTGTCCGAGGCGCCCCGGGCTTGCACCACCGGAACCACGCCGGCCAGGACCGCCTTCTTCTGCTCGGCGAGACGGCGGGCCCAGAGCTTGAGGGGAAGGTCGCGGGCCATGAGGATCTGGGTCGCTACCGGCTCGAATCCACGCGCCGACGCCGCTCGATGGAGCTCGGCGTCGTAGTGGCGCAGCAGACAGAGGGTGGGTCCCGGTGGCACCTGTCCCAGCAGACTGTGCAGGGCCTCGACCGCCAGCCCACCCTCCTGGGGATCGAGCATCAGGCTGATCAGGCTGGGCCTGGCCCGGGAGGGCAGCCGGACCCCAGCCCAGGCCACGATGCCGCCGTTCTGGCGGATCACGTAGTGGCGAGAGTCACCGACCCGTCCGTCGAGGCGGCCCAGCCAGCCCAGCTGGAAGGTCGCCTTCCATTGCGTGAAGTTGGGCGCTTCGACCGCGGCCACCGCGTGAGGAGCGGTACGCAGGTAGAGCAGGTGGACTCCTGCCAGGTCCTCCGGACTCGCTGGAACCCAGGGCTCGGAGTGGTGGTCTGCCGGCTTGGGCAGCTCCCGGAACCGGATCTGCTCGGTGGCATAGGGCTGGAAGCCCTGCTCGCGGAACATGGCCTGGAGCGGGTGGTCCTCGGGAGTCCGAACCAGGAAGCGTGTCACCTTGCGCTCCAAGCCCTCGTTGACCAGGTGCTGCAGCAGGGGGACACCGGCGAAGTGACCCTCGGCGGTGTGGGCCAGGCAGAGATTGAGGATTCGCCAGGCGCGCTTGCCTGGGGCCGTCTCGGCCTGGATGAAGCCGACGATCCGGCCCTGCTCCTCCGCCACGTAAAGCTGGTCTCCCACGTCCGCCAAGGGCATCAGGGCGGACAGGCTTCGGGTCAGGATCGACCAGGCGCGGGCCAGGGCCGGACCGGGCACCGGGCTTTGGGGCCCAGCGCTCTGAAGCCGCTGGTCGATCTCCTGCTCGATCACCATGCTGGCGCGATAGAGCTCGTCCACCTGGCTGAGGTCGCGATAACTGGCCGATCTCACCTGCATGACTTCAGTTTGACTCGCCGGAGCGGCTGTTGCAGCTGGACAACATCGAGATCGTCACAGAGAGGGGGACTTAGGGCCCATGGCCGGAACCCTCTGTGCTCACGGCGCGTCCTCTATGGCGATGGTGCGCTTCACCTACAGTCGCCAGTCGATGCGCCTAGCCTTGAGCTTGATCACCTTGTCCGTGCTGGCCCTGGGCTGCTCCGCATGTGCCGTGTCTTCGGATCCCTGGCATCCCGATCGAGGCGGACCGTACATCCGCGTGCTGGCCAACGCAGAATGCCCGACCTCCTTGGGAGCCGCTCGCGACGTGCGCAATTTTGGATCCTGGCGCCCTAGCGAGCTAGTGCCACCATCACCCATTGCTGGTCTCATCTGCCGGTATAGATACCCTGCCTCGCCTACCGGCATCGAAGCAGCCGCGGCTTGGCCATCGCTCTACCGACAGGTTCGGCTCCCCGCCGTCAAGGCGTCGGAGCTCGCCGAAGTCATAGGTAAGGTCAGCACCAAGCCACCAAAGGGCACCTTCCATTGCCCGGCCGGCTGGAATACCGCAACAGTGATCGCGTTCTCGTACCAGGGCAAATCCGACGCTGATCTCTGGTACTACGACAGTGGCTGCCAGACTCTGGACAACGGAAGGATCGGTGCCTTCCAGGGCGGTAACCCTTCCTTCTACCTCGATTTCGTTTCCCTGATCGACCGGCTGGCGCCGCAGACGGAGCTGCCGCCTAGCTGACTGGCGAGGGTTAGAGGCCGGCCAGGAAGAGCCGGTGTAGGCGGGGGTCTCCGGTGATCTCAGGGTGAAAGATCAGGCTCAGGTGACGACCCTGGCGGACCGCCGCGGGCTGACCCTCGTAGGTGGCCAGAACCTCGACCTGCTCGCCAACCTCCTCGATGGCGGGGGCCCGGATCAGCGCCACCCAAATCGGTTCCGGCCCGATGGCAGGAACTTCCAGCTCCAACTCGCCCGATCTCAGTTGGCGGCCGTAGGCGTTGCGCCGCACCACTATGTCCAGGATCCCCAAGGAGAGCTGGCCCGGTAGACCATCCCTGATCGTTTTGGCAACCAGGATGGTGCCGGCGCAGGTTGTCAGCGAGGCGGTCCCGTTCTCAAGGGCCTCGCGGAGCGGCTCCAGCAGGCCGAAGCGCTCGATCAGGCTGCTCATGGTCGTGCTCTCGCCGCCGGGAATGACGAGACCCTGCAGACCTGGGATCTCGTCAGGCAGTCGGACCGGACGGGCGTCGGCCCCGCAGGCTTGGAGCAAGCGCAGGTGCTCCTGCACGTCACCCTGGAGCGCGAGGACCCCGACTTTGGGAACTGCCATGGCTGCTGGAGCCGGGGTCAGATGCCTCTCGCGGCCAGGAGTTCTTCTTGGCGCAGGCTGGAGACCCCGATCCCCACCATCGGCTCGCCCAGGTCCTCGCTGACCTCGGCGAGGATGTCAGGCTTGTCGAAGTAGGTGGTGGCGGCCACTATCGCCTTGGCGCGCCGCAATGGATCGCCGCTCTTGAAGATGCCGCTGCCCACGAAGTTGCCGTCACACCCGAGCTGCATCATTAGGGCAGCGTCCGCCGGGGTGGCCAGCCCACCGGCGGAGAAGTTGACGACCGGAAGCCGTCCCAATTCCGCCGTTTCACGCACCAGTTCCAGCGAAGCGCCCAGCTCCTTGGCAGCGCTGGCAAGCTCGTCGGAGCGGAGCGACTGCAACCGTCGAATTCCTTTGCTTACTGCCCGCATATGGCGCACCGCCTCGACCACGTCTCCAGTCCCGGCCTCGCCCTTGGTGCGGATCATGGCCGCTCCCTCGGAGATACGGCGCAGCGCCTCACCAAGATCCCTGGCGCCGCAAACGAAGGGAACTTTGAACTGCCACTTGTCGACGTGGTGCTCCTCGTCAGCCGGTGTCAGCACCTCTGACTCGTCTATGTAGTCAACACCCAGGGCCTCAAGAATCTGTGCCTCGGCGAAGTGGCCGATCCGACACTTGGCCATGACCGGGATCGACACCGAGGCCATGATCGCCTTGATCAGCTTGGGATCACTCATACGGGCGACGCCGCCTTGGGCGCGAATGTCGGCGGGAACCCGCTCCAGCGCCATCGCCGCCACAGCCCCTGCTTCCTGGGCGATCTCCGCGTGCTCAGGAGTGACGACGTCCATGATCACTCCGCCTTTCAGCATCTCCGCGAGGCCGCGCTTGACGCGGGCGGTTCCGGTCTGGATATGTCCGTTCTGGCTCATTGCTCTACCTGCGTATGAATTGCCCGGGCTCGCTCTCAGCGATCCTCAAGCTCAGTTCGATTCTAGTCCCCGCCGAGTGCAGCCCCGCCCAAGTCATGACCCCAGCGACGCCAGCGGCCGGCTTTTACTGCTTGCTCAGCCATCACCGATCGCGGTTTGGCACGAGGCTGAACTGTCGATGTTGGAGCCTGCTCATTCGTCGTATATAGAGAAGGGGTCAGCTGCCCCAAGCGCGAATGAGGAGCGGACTTGAAGTACATGCTGATTTTCGCGGGTGACGGCGACGACAACGACGCGAAGGTGATGGAACGTGTCGGAGCCTGGTGGGGAAAGTACAGCCAGTCCGGGGCAATCGTGGGCGGTGAGAGGCTGCAGTCCTCCTCCCGCGCTACCACGGTGCGCTTCGACGGCGGGGCGCCCAGCATCGTCGATGGTCCGTTTGCCGAGACCAAGGAGACGATCGGGGGCTATGCCATCGTCGACGTGCCCGATCTTGACGCCGCCTTGGAGATGGCGAAGACCTGGCCGGCCAGCCCAGCGGTAGAGATCAGACCGATCTGGGTGGACTGAAGCTCCCCCAGGGCGCAGCGGTCGAGGCCGTCCTCGGCGAGGTCTTCCGTGAGGAGGCGGGTCGAGTGACGGCCTCGCTGATGCGTCGCTACGGCAACTTCGAACTGGCCGAGGACAGCACCCAAGAGGCCTGTGTGGAAGCCCTGAGGTCCTGGCCTTCGCAGGGCATCCCCACCCGACCCGGCGCCTGGTTGCGAACGGTGGCCGAACGCCGGGCCTTGGACCGGCTGCGCCGGGACCAGCGCTTCGCAGCCAAGGTGCGAGGGATGCCGTTTCCCAGAGCCGATTCCGGCGATGACCGCCTGAGCCTGATGTTCGCCTGCTGCCACCCATCGCTCTCGCGTGACGCCCAGGTGGCCTTGACCCTTCGCACCGTGGCTGGTCTAACCACCGCTCAGATTGCCCGGGCCTTCCTCAGCTCTGAGGCCAGCATCGCCCAGCGGATCACCCGAGCCAAGCGCAAGATCGTCGACGCCGCCATCCCCTTCCGAATGCCCGCTCCCGCTGATCTTGAGGACCGGGTCGGCGACGTCCTCTCCGTCCTCTATCTCATGTTCAATGAGGGCTACCTTGCCAGCGGCTGGGAGATGTCCCAGGATCGATCACTCGCCGAGGACGCCACCTGGCTGGCGGGCCTGGTGGCGCAGGTGCTGCCGGCGCAGGCCGAGGTGCTGGGGCTACTGGCTCTATTCAAGCTGCAGCTGGCTAGGACCGGCAGCCGGTTCGCGGCCGACGGATCGATCGTGATGCTGGTGGATCAGGACCGGTCCCGGTGGGACCACGGCGCCATCCGTGAGGCGACCAATCTGCTGCAACGGGCGGCGGAGCTGGACCGACCCGGTCCCTATCAGCTGCAGGCGGCGATCGCCTCCTGCCATGCCACCGCTCCCACGTGGACCGACACCGACTGGCAACTTCTGGTCCGTCTCTACGATCGCTTGCTCCAACTCCAACCCTCTCCGGTGGTCAGGCTCAACCGCGCGGTGGCCCTCTGGCACGTTGCCGGAGCGGAGGCGGCGCTAGCTGAGACGGATGCACTCTTGCCTGAGCTGCCGCGCTACCACCTCTTGCACAGCACTAGAGGCGAGCTCTTGCGAGATCTCGGGCGCGAGGAGGAGGCCCAGGAAGCCTGGGCGAGCGCGCTCGCCCTCACCCTGAACCCCGCCGAGCGCCGCCACATCCACGCCCGCTCGGCGGCTGAAGCGCGCTAGTCCGGCTGGGACGCGATCGGGGCGCTGCACTAACTTCATCGTCCGGCGGCGTGAGGTAGGCTGCGCTGGAGCCGCCATGGCGCAGTGGTAGCGCAGGGGCCTTTTAAGCCCAGGGTCGCAGGTTCGAATCCTGCTGGCGGCACTTGGACCACGACCGGGATACCGTTACGCTGCCGGGCGTGCGCGTGCTGCTCTCGTCCACTGCCGGTGCCGGCCACTTCAACCCTCTCGTGCCCGTGCTCGAGGCCCTGGCAAGGCGCAACGATGAGGTACTCATCGCGATACCGCCGAGGCTTGAGGCAACTGTGCGTGCGACCGGTAACGACTTTCGGATTGGCGCGGAACCTCCCAAGGCCGAGCTGGCGCCGCTATGGGCGCGCTGCACCACGCTCGCGCACGCACAGGCTTCCGTTCATCATCGAACGAGGACTTTTCGGCCGTCTCTGCACCGCGGCCATGCTGCCGACGGTCGACCCCGCGTGCCGGGAGTGGCTGCCTGACCTGGTGCTGGCTAGCCAGAGGGCGACGGACCTGCGGCTACAGTAGGTGCTTGCAAATTGACGACGCTCGGTGAGCTAAGGCTTGTTGGCCGTGGGGGCGAGCCAGTGAGTTGGAAGAGGACGCTGTCTTCTCACGGCGTCGCGACGTTGGCGCCTAACCGCATCGACACCACCGCCTGGACCCTCGACACGACGCTATCCTCCCGGAAAGGGAGAGCACTCGGTGTACACCTGAGCGAGGTGGGTTCTGGTGTTGTGCGCGCCACCGTGTCAGGGAATCTCGATGTCGATGAGCGCCAGCGATTGCTGGACCTGTGTCGGCACATGTTGCGTCTCGATGACGACCTCTCGAGATTCTACGAGCGGGCCGCTGCTGATCCGGACCTAGCCTGGGTGACCACGGGCGGCGGCCGTATGCTCTGCAGCCCCACGGTCTTCGAAGATGTCGTTAAGACGATATGCACGACCAACTGCTCCTGGTCTGCCACCGAGCGGATGGTGGGTGCGCTGGTTGAGCATCTGGGTTGCGCCGACGCCAATGGCTGGAACGCATTCCCAAGCCCACGCGCGATGGCCCAAGCGGATGACGGCTTCTATCGGCTCAAGGCCCGCGCTGGCTATCGCGGAGCCTATCTCAAGACACTGGCCACAGCTGTGGCAGCGGGAGAGATTGACCTGGAGGCGTTGAATGACCCCGAGCTTCCCGACGCTGAGGCTGAAGCGCGTCTCCTTGCCCTACCGGGAGTGGGACCGTATGCCGCGGCCCACATCATGCTTACTGGCCTGGGTCGATATGGGTCACTGGTGCTCGACTCCTGGACGCGTCCGGCTTTCGCCCGCCTGAGCGGTCGCAAGGCCTCAGACCAGGCTATTCGACGACGTTTCCGCAGGTACGGCGCCTATCAGGGCCTCGCGTTCTGGTTGTACCTGACCGAGGGCTGGGTCGAGGACTGAGCCGGCCGGCCAGCCCGAGAGGTTTGGCTGAGAAGCTCTCGGCGACGCATCGACCGACTTGCCTATGATCATTTGGTGCCCAAGAGCGATAAGTTGGACTTTCCCGTCGCCAACCCTGACGAGCGCGAGCTCTTGTTGAGTTGGCTCCGTTTCCTCCGGGGTGCGGTTGTGCGCAAGGTGGAGGGACTGAGCGAAGAGGACGCTCGCTGGCGACCTGATGGCGCGCTCATTTCACTGCTGGGAATCGTCAACCATCTCGCGCATGTGGAATGGCGCTGGATTGAGGGAGCGATGCTGGGTCGCGATGTGAGCAGAAGCGAGGAAGAGTTCCACCCCGGTTCCGAGCTCACGGTCGGCAGCGCTTTGGCGGCATACCGCGAGAGGGCGGCTATCACCAATGACGTGGCACGGTCGATGCCATCGCTAACCGAACCGACCAGACGCGGCGATGGAACCGACCTGCGCTGGGTGTTGCTTCACCTCATAAATGAGACGGCACGCCACGCGGGCCACGCAGACTCCACCCGAGAGCTGTTGGACGGAACGACCGGCGAGTGACACTGGGGCGGTAGCGATACCGTCTTGGGCAGACCATCAAACAACTCACGACCAGAAGCGGCCGCGGCGACCTTGGAGGGAGAAGCAGCGATGAGAATGCCATATCGCCGTCTAGGCCGGTCCGGCCTGAAGGTGAGCCTGCTTTCGTTTGGCTCTTGGGTGAGTTTTGGCGCCCAGGTGGATGAGGACTTGGCGCTGGACTGCATGACTGCAGCCCGCGAGCAGGGGGTCAATTTCTTCGACAATGCCGAAGCCTATGCCGCCGGCGAGTCGGAACGGATCATGGGTCGGGCATTGGCACGGGCCGACTGGGCGCGCAAGAGCTATGTCGTATCCACCAAGCTCTTTTGGGGCCTGGACGACGGCGTAAATACCTCCAACACCCTGAACCGCAAGTATCTGCAGCAAGCGATTGAAGGTTCGCTGGACCGATTCGGACTAGATTTCGTTGACCTGGTCTTCTGCCACCGCTCCGACCCGGAAACCCCCATCGAGGAAACGGTGTGGGCGATGCACGACATGATCACTAGGGGACAGGCGCTCTACTGGGGTACATCTGAGTGGGCCGCAGACGAAATCCGCGCCGCCTACGAGATCGCAGAGCGTCACCATCTTCACAAGCCGGTGATGGAACAGCCGCAGTACAACTTGCTCCATCGGTCGCGGGTGGAGCAGGAGTACTCGCGGCTCTACGAGGACTGCGGGCTGGGCTTGACAACCTGGAGCCCCCTCGCCTCCGGCGTACTAACCGGCAAGTACCTCAACGGAATCCCTGAGGGCAGTCGGGCAGCTCTGCCAGGCTACGAGTGGCTGCGCGATGAACTCACCGATGCCAAGGTGAACGCGGGGGTTCGGAAGCTGAAGACAGTTGCTGACGAGCTGCAATGCACGCTGGCACAACTCGCGATCGCGTGGTGTGCGCGCAATCCCCACGTCTCGACGGTCATCACCGGGGCCACGTCAGTCGAGCAGGTCAACGAGAACCTGCAGTCGCTCGCGGTCCTGCCCAAGCTTACGGACTCCATCCTCAAGCGCATCGATGAGCTGCTCCCGGGCGACTGAACACTGGCGCTGCGGCGTTTTACGACTCGACGGCGACGGGGGAGGGGTCGGCTTGATAACGCCAGAAGCGAGGCAGTGCCAGGGAAAGACCAACACAGGCGGCCACGCAGAGGATGCCCCCAGAAACAATCGATGTCCGCAGCCCGAACAGTGCCTCCACTAGACCAGCCTCGGCGTTGCCCACGGCCGGACCGGAGCTGTAACTGAGCATTTCGATGCCGGCCAGACGGCCCCGCAGGGTGTCGGGGATGGTGAGGTTCCACATGGTCGAGCGGAAGATGGCGCTGGCCTCGTCGGCGGCTCCGGCCACGATGAGCGCAAGCACCGCCAGCGCCAGGCTTCCAGCCAAACCAAAACCGATGATGCCCACTCCCCACACGGCCGCTGCGATGGCGACCGCACGCCCGTAGCGTCGTATTCGCGCGGTCCAGCCGCTCGTCAGGCTCAGCAACAAGGCCCCCATCGCCGGGCTGGCATAGAGCACTCCGAGCACGGCCGCCCCGCCCAGTCGACTGGCCACCTGGGGAAACAGGGCGGTGGGCATCCCGAAGACCATCGCTCCGATGTCCACCAGGTAGGTTCCCAGCAGCTCCTGCCGGGAGCCGGCGTAGCGAATGCCTTGTCGGACGGCCGCGAGGCTCAAGCCCGGGGAGTCTGGCGGCGGCGGAGACGCCGTCAACTGAGCCAGTGCGAAGAGCGAGAAGACGAAAGTGGCGACGTTGACGCCGTAGGTGAGGGCCAGGCCGACCGTTGCAAGTAGTACTCCGGCGACCGGCGGTCCCAGCACCTGGCCAAAGGTGCTGCCCGCAGAGTTGGCGGCGGCCGCGGCCGCGAGCTCCTCGGGTTGCACCAACCGCGGCACCAAAGCCGACAGCGACGGTCGTTGCAGGCCACCCAAACCAGCGGTGAGGGCTGCGATCACAAACAAAACCCAGAGCCGTGCGGGAGGCAGGGCGGCATTGAGCACCAATCCGGCAGTAGCGATGCAGAGGCCGAACTCGGTCCAACGCACCATCCGGCGACGGTCGACGGCGTCGGCCAGGACCCCACCGATGAAGGCCACCAGCAGCAGTGGCCCCAATTCCGCGAGGCTGAGAAGCCCGACGATGAGCGACGAGTGGGTAATCCGGTAGGCCTGGTAGGGGATCGCTACAAAGGTCAGCATGCTGCCGGCACCCGAGACGCTCTGGCCGATGAAGAGCCAGCGCAGGTCACGGGACCGCCGCAGGGGCCCGATGTCGATCCAGGCCAGTCGGCGCAGCCTTCCCCAGGGGGAGGGGACCGACGGTTCGGGCGAAGTGGGGTGTCTGGCCGCGGGGTCGGGGGGATTCGGAGGTGGCTTCTCCAAGTCGGAGCTAGTTTGCTCGGCCCCTGATGGGCAGACGCCCGGGAGTCACGGGCGGGGCTGTCGAGTTTTGGCTAGACGCTCCTACCCGACCTCGGAGAATCGTTGCAGGAGCTCGGTCCAGCCATCGTCGGCGTCGAAGGTCGTTTGTAGCCGTGCCGCCTGGGGGCCGACCTGCTCCAGGCTGCGGTGCTCCAGCTGGACCTCGCACGAGCCGAGACCGCCGGGGATGAAGGTGACCTCGAGCTCTGTTCGCAGCCCGGGGTCGTAGCGCCAGTCCGGCCCCACCCTCCAGTTCAACACCACCCTCCGCGGTGGCTCCCAGACCAGGACCGTGCCCCATGGTGCTTCGCTGCCGTCTTCACCGCGCTCGAACCAGCGGCCTCCCGTGCCTGGCTCCAGGATCACGGTCACGGCGGAGACCTCACTGAAATGACGCCGGCCCAGCGGCCACCAGGTGCCCATGCCCAAGGTGAAGAGCTGAAAGGCGCGGATCTGATCGCAATGCATCCGGACAACCCGGCGGACCAGAAAGCGAGAGTCGAGTGCGATGATTTCGGCCAGGTGGCGGTTCACCGGCAGCCCCTTGACCTCACCGCTGGGGAGGTTGGCGATCCGCTCCAGATAGTCGCGCAGCTCCTCCACGCCCTTGGAACTGACCTGGTAGGTGGTGCTCGAGCGACTGCAGTCCTCGGTGACCAACCCGGCGCCCCTCAGCGTCTCCAGCCACTCAGCCAGGACAGGTCCTGGTGCAGCCAGCTCGATCGCCAGCTGGGCAGCCGTTCTCGGGCCTGCGGCCAGCTGTTCCAGCACCTCGCGGCGGCCAGGATCGGTTAGGGCATCAAGTGCGCGGCTGAGGCTGGAAGCCACGGCCATAACTATGGGGCCCGCGAGCTCCAGGGCGGGGCGCCGCCACCATGCCGCGCCAATTGCCACAGAGCCGAGAGTTCGTAGGGACGGACCTCACCCGCTCGGGCGGTCCTTCCGGAAGGTTTTCCGGAGCTCCGCAATTGCCGCGCTGATGGCTGCCGACAACGCCGCCTGGGCCTGGCTCGGGCTGGTCTCTGCTGGAACCAGGCGTCCCCACTCGGCCGCGAACCGCTCTAGCTCTTGGCGCAGGGCCTGGCTGAACGGAGGGGTCGGCGTCAGGGTCCGCAGAGCCGCAGCCTGAGCCCGGAGCTCCGACCGCAACTCCCGAGCTGACCTGTGCACCTCTGATCGCAGCTGAGTGGTCATCTCCAGCGCCATCCGTCCCAGCTCCCCTTCGAGGGCGCCCACTTCGTCGGCGTGCTCGCGCAGCACATAGGCGCCGGCCTCTGTCACCTGATAGAGAACCCGGCCCGACTCCGAACGGGAGCTGACCAGACCTTCCCGCTCAAGCTGCCGCAGCCGGGGATAGACGGTGCCAGCCGAGGGGCGGTAGCCGCCCCCGAACCGTTCCCCGAGGCTGGCGATGATCTGGTAGCCATGCTGCTCACCCTCGCTCAAAAGCGCGAGCAGGTATAGCCGCATCCAACCGGAGCGGAAGACTGGTGTCAGGTTGTCGCCTCGCCCAACAGTGCTACCTCCCCTGAGACGGTATGCACTTCGACGCGCCCGCTACCGTCGCCCAGCGAGCCGTTCATGCTTCGCGAGCCCGGTCCCTTCTGCACGGTGAGTCCCGGGAAAGCCGATGTCATTCGTCCCGAGACCGACTCCACCCGCACCTGCTGCGAAGGGGACGCTGCCAGGCGTAAGAAGACGCTTCCCGACGCGGTGTTGACCTCGGCGGAACTGCCCGGCCCGGCTTCCTTGATGTCGGCAGTGACCTCGCCGGAGACGGTGTCGAGCCGGACATCGCTACCGCTGAAGGTTTCTAGGGTCAGCTCACCCGATACCGACCTCCCCCGCAAATCGCCGCTGACGCCGCGAGCGGCGATGTTGCCCGAGACCGTTTGGGCGCTGACGGGACCGTTCACGCTCTCCAAGGTGATCTCCCCTGACACGGTTTCGACGGAGAGGTCGTCTGCCAGTCCGGCGGCGAGCACCGAGGCGGACACGGTGCTCAGACGGGCCCGGCAGTTGGGTGGCACTGCCAGGACGACCGAGACTGATCGCCTCGATTCCCCTAGCCGCGACAGTCGCGACATAAGTGGAGGGTCCTTCTGCGCCAGCTCCAGCCGCCCCCCCTCCAGCTTGACTTGAAGGGGTGGCCCACTCACGTGCCTGACCTCCAAGGTCGAAGGGCCATCAGAGCCGGTGACACTAACGTCGCCGGCCACCAATTCGACCTTCAGTTCGGAGGGCGACTCTTCGAACTGGATGGTCTCCGCGCTGTCTATCTCCCACTCGGCCACGGCGTACCTCCCACGGGTCTTCTACCGACGATATAGCGCAGTATACACGACCGCGATATATCGCGCAACCAGCAGAGGTTTGTCAGTCTTGGTCGGGGTCAGGCTCCTGGGAGCCAGGGTGATCGAGCTCCTGCCAGCGCAGTTCCGAGAAGCGGTGCAACCGCAGCTGCGCACCGTATGCCAGGCAGCCCGCGACGATCTCTCGGCTCACACCCGGATTGTTGAAGTTCGCGGTCCCCACCTGGACGGCGTCCGCGCCCGCGACCAGGAACTCCAGGGCGTCCGCGGTGGTGGCAATGCCACCGATCCCGATCAGTGGAATCGCGATCGCCCGGCGGACCTTTGCCACGACCGCCAGGGCGAGAGGCTTGACCGCCGGGCCGCTCAGGCCACCCATGCCCATCCCCGGCAGCACTGGCTGCTGCCGATCCAAGGAGATCTTCATACCCACGTAGGTGTTCACAGCCGAGAGAGCGTCGGCTCCGGCATCCTCCACTGCTCGAGCCACCTCGGCGACGTCGGTCACGTTGGGGCTCAGCTTGACCACCAGCGGCAGTGTGGTTGCCGCCCGGACCTCGGCGACACATCGGGCGGCGGCACCCGGCTCGGTGCCGAAGTCGAGACCGTGGGCAATGTTTGGGCAGGAGATGTTCAACTCCAGCCCGGAGACGCCCTCGACCCCGTCCAGGCGCGAGACCACCTCGACGTACTCGTTGATGTCGGAGCCGGCTACGTTGACGATCACCGGCACCGTCCACCTGGCCCAGCGGGGGGCGTAGTCGCGGGCGACCACCTCGACGCCGGGGTTCTGGAGCCCGATGGAGTTGAGCATCCCGGCCGCCGTCTCCGCGATCCTGGGAGGACGGTTGCCCTCCCTCGGTCGCAGCGTCGTGCCCTTGGAGAAGATCGCGCCCAGATGGTCGATGCCGTTCATCGCCTCGGCCTCGAAGCCGAAGCCGAAGGTGCCCGACGCGACACCCACCGGGTTGGCCAGGACCAGCCCACGGCCGAGGTCGACGCGAGGGTCGAGAGCCGGGCTGATGGCGCTCACTCGAGGTGGGCGGGCTGTGCCAGCAACCCCTCCCAATCGAGCATCGCGGCTGGGAAAACCGGCCCCTGACGGCAGCAGAGCCCGAAGAGCGGCGGCCCGCCATGGCTCTGGCACAGCGGGACCGCGCATCCCAGGCAGGTGCCAAACCCGCAGCCCATAGGCGCCTCGATTGAGACCTCCAGCTCGGGCGCTGGCGCTAGCTTGGAAGCCGCCTCGGCGATGGATTGGAAGACTGCGGCCAGCATCGGATTGGGACCGCAGGCGTATACCCGCTGGGTCCCGCTCAGCTGAGGCCCCAGTCCCGCCGTCACCCTCCCCAAACTGCCCGCGCTGGCGTCCTCGGTGAAACGGATCACCTGGTTCACTGCCTCCGGCACGAGCTCCTCCGGGTACAGCTCCGAGGATGTTCTCGCCCCGTTGATCCAGGCGACCTCCTCTCCTCGCTGCAACAGCACCTGCGCGAGTAGCGGGAAGGGCGCCGCACCCAGTCCGCCCGAGATGAGCACCGACCGTCCGGGCCGTTGCGGCAGGCTGAACCCCCGGCCCAGGGGACCAAGGATCCTGGCCCGCTGGCCTGGCGCGAACCCCCGCAGCCGCCGGCTGCCCTCGCCCACCACGCCCACGTAGAAGGCGATCTCACCGGTACCCGGATCGGCGCGACTGAAGGAATACGGGCGGCGCAGGAGCGGGGTATGAGTCTGCTCAACCCAGATCTGGGCGAACTCGCCCGGCTGGGCTCGGCGGGAGAGCTCGGGGGCGTGAAAGCTGATCTGGAAGAGGTCTCCTTCCAGAGCCAGCACCGAGGCGCACTCGACCTCTTCATCGATGACTCGGGACAGCTGGCTCTCGCCGATCAGCTGCTTGGCGGTCGCGCTGACCACCTGGCTCATGGCACCACCTGGCGAAGGCTGGCCTCGCGATGCTCGCCGATGGTTGCCACCTCGACCACGCCGCCCCCGCCGCTCTCGAGGGCGGCGACCAGGGCGGCTGCCGTCTCCAGTGAGGTGAGGCAGGGTATGCCCCTCTGGACCGCTGCCTGGCGGATGCGGTAGCCATCTCGAACTGGCCGCCGCGCCCCGGGGGCTCCGTCCCCGGCCTCCATCTCGTCGGTCGATGTTCCCGAGATGGTGTTTATCACCAGCTCCACCTGGCCGGCCACGGTGACGTCGAGGACGTTGGGTCGACCGGCGTGGAGCTTGCTGACCTCGGCCACGCTGATCCCTGCCTGGCGCAGGGCCGCCGCCGTGCCTGGGGTTGCGTAAAGGCGAAAGCCGAGCTCCGCTAGTCGGGCGGCGATGGGTAGTCCCTCGGCCTTGTCCTGGTCGGCGATGCTGACCAGCGCCCCACCGCGGCGGGGCAGTGTGCCCAACGCAGCCCAGAACGCCTTCTCGAGCGCCTCCGGAAGCGACGGTGCCACCCCGATCACCTCTCCGGTTGAGGTCATCTCCGGGCCCAGGACGCTGTCGACCTGGTCGAGCTTGCGGGCTGAGAAAACCGGGGCTTTGACCGCGACCAGAGCTGGCGGGGGCAGCAAACCCACCGCCAGGCCACGCTCTTGCAGGGTTTCCCCGAGCATGGCTCCGACGGCCGTATCCACCATCGGCACCCCGGTCACCTTGCTGAGGAAGGGGACGGTCCGGCTGGCTCGCGGATTCACCTCGATCACCAGCACCTGGCCGCGGTGAACCACGTACTGAACGTTGATCAGGCCCACGGTGCCGGTGCCGAGCGCCAGCTCGGTTGTGATCCTGACCAGGTCAGCGGTGGTGGTCGGCTCGAGCCGCTGGGGCGGGAAGACCGCCATCGAGTCCCCCGAGTGGACCCCGGCGCGCTCGATGTGCTCCATGACGCCGGGCACCAGCACCTGGGCACCGTCGCAGATGGCATCAACCTCGACCTCCATCCCCAGGATGTACTTGTCGATCAGGACCTCGCCCCCGGCGTCGCCCGACGCCAGCAGGGCGTCACCCAGGTACATCCGCAGCTCCTGAACCGAGTGGACCACGTCCATGGCCCGACCCCCCAGGACGTAGGAGGGCCGCACCAGCACCGGGTAGCCGACCCGCTCGGCGATCCGCTCCGCCTCCTTGGGGTCGCGGGTGGCGGCGCCGGGGGGGCGGGCTATGCCCAGACGCTGGAGCAGCGCTTCGAAGCGGCCGCGGTCTTCTGCCATTTCAATGGAGGCGGCGGCCGAGCCTAGGAGCGGAACCTCAAGGAGGTGGAGCTGTCCCGCCAGGTTGACCGCGGTCTGTCCGCCGAACTGGACCATCACCCCCCGCGGCCGCTCCACCGAGCAGACCTGCATCACCGACTCCAGGTCCACCGGCTCGAAGTAGAGCCGCGAGCTGCAGTCGAAGTCGGTGGACACCGTCTCCGGGTTGCTGTTGATCATCACCGCCTCCAGGCCCCGGCGCCGAAGCGCCGCCGCCGCCTGAACCGAGCAGTAATCGAACTCGATCCCCTGCCCGATCCGGATCGGGCCGGAGCCCAGCACCACCGCTGAGCCAACGCCTCCCCGCTGCTCGTCCTCCAACTCGAAGCTGGAGTAGAAGTAGGGCGTGGTGGCGTCGAACTCAGCCGCGCAGGTGTCGACGCACTTGAAGGTCGGGTGGATTCCCGCGCTGTCGCGCTCCTCCTGCACCTGGGCGGGCGTGCGCCCGCTGAGCTCGGCGATCCTACGGTCGGAGAGGCCCGAGCGTTTGGCCAGGCGCAGCTGCAGCTGCGGGATCGCGCCCCCGACCGCTTGCGCCAGCTCCGCCTCCAAGCCGACCAGGTCGGCAAGGCGATCGCAGAACCACTGGGGGTAGCCGGTGCGTCGGGAGATCGCGGCTGGCTCCTCGCCCTGCGCCAGCGCCACCAGGACGGCCTGGAGCCGGAGATCCGTCGCTTCCTCCAACCGCTCGCTCGCCCGTCGCAGCGCCGTCGGGTCGGGGGCGACCTGCTCCAGCGACCTGAGCACCTTGCTGATGGCCGACTCGAAGGTCCTGCCGATCGCCATCGCCTCGCCGGTGGACTTCATCTGGGTACCCAGGCGACGGTCGCCGTGGGGGAACTTGTCGAATGGCCAGCGGGGCGACTTGGCGACGCAGTAATCGAGGCTGGGCTCGAAGGCGGCACAGGTGCGCCCGGTCACCTGGTTGCGGATCTCCCGGAGCCGCCTGCCAACCGCGATCTTGGCGGCCACCCGTGCGATCGGGTAGCCGGTGGCCTTGGAGGCCAGGGCCGACGAGCGGCTGACCCTGGGATTGACCTCGATCACGAAGTAGGTGAAGGAGTCGGGCGCCAGCGCGAACTGGACGTTGCAGCCTCCCTCGATCTTGAGGGCTCGGATGATCCGGAGCGCGGCCGATCGCAGCTGCTGGTGCTCTTTGTCGGTCAGGGTCTGGCTGGGGGCCACCACCAGCGAGTCGCCGGTGTGCACGCCCATCGGGTCGAGGTTCTCCATGTTGCAGACACAGATGCAGGTGTCGTCGCCGTCCCGCATCACCTCGTACTCCAGCTCTCGCCATCCCACCAGGGCCTGCTCCACCAGCACCTGGGTGATGGGGCTGACCTGGAGCCCACGAGCCACCACCTGTTCCAGCTCCTCGGGGCTGTGGACCAGCCCGCCGCCGGTGCCTCCCAGGGTGAAGGCGGGTCTGACCACCAGCGGCAGACCCACCTCGAGGGCGAAGGCGCTGGCCTCGGCGACGCTGTTGACCGTGCGGGAGGGGGGCACCGGCTCCCCGATGGCGATCATCCGCCGCTTGAAGCGCTCCCGGTCCTCAGCGTCGCGCACCGCCTCCAGTGGTGTTCCCAGTACCCGAACCTGGTATTGCTCCAGCACACCGGCCTCATCCAGGGCCACGGCCAGGTTGAGGGCGGTCTGGCCGCCCAGGCCGGCGAGGAGCCCGTCGGGGCGCTCCCGGGCTATCACCTTGGCCAGGACCTCGACCGTGAGGGGCTCCAGGTAGACCCGGTCGGCGACCTCCTCGTCGGTCATGATGGTGGCGGGATTGCTGTTGACGAGCACCACCTCCATGCCCTCCTCGCGCAGCGCTCGGCAGGCCTGGGTGCCCGCGTAGTCGAACTCCGCCGCCTGGCCGATCACGATCGGCCCGCTGCCCAGGACCAGCACCCGGTGGAGGGAACGGTCATCGGGCACAGGCAGCGAGCTGCCCACGCGGTCGCCTTGTCGCTCTGATCGACAGAGGTCCAGGAACTCGTCGAAGAGGTGCTGGCGGTCCTGCGGCCCGGGGCTGCCCTCGGGGTGGTACTGCACCGAGATCACCGGGAGCCGGCGGTGGCGCAGCCCTTCCACCGAATCGTCGTTGAGGTTGCGCTCGGAGACGACCCAGCCGCTCTCCGGGTCGATGCTCCCGGCGTCGACCTGGAACTCGTGGTTCTGGGGAGTCACGAAGACCTCGCCGCTGACCAGGTCCGCCACCGGGTGGTTGCCGCCGTGGTGCCCGAAGGGAAGGCGGCTGGTGGTTCCCCCGATCGCTCTTCCCACCAGTTGATGGCCGAGGCAGATGGCGAGCATCGGATAGCGCTCCAAAAGCGCCCTGACCAGCTCCACCTGGGGGGCAAGGCTGGCGGGGTCGCCGGGACCGTTGGTGAGGACCACCCCGTTCGGTCGGAGCTCGGCGATCTCCTCCAAAGTGGCCGAGTGGGGCAGAAGCAACACATCGGCGCCGCGGCTGACCAGTGACCGCAGGGTGTTGCGCTTGACTCCGAAGTCGATCACGGCGATGCGCAAGCCCTCACCGGTGGCGCGCTGGCCGGTCCCTCGCCGGAGCGCCGGATGGAGTGGCTCCAGCCAACGGGTGGTCTGGCGGCAGCTCACCTCGCCGACCAGGTCCTGCTCCGACACCGAGGGGGAGCGTCTAGCCAGCTCGGCCAGTTCCGCCACCGTTCCTGCGCTGGTGGGCGCGATCACGCCGCGCAGGGTTCCGTGGTCTCGCAGATGACGGGTCAGCGCTCTGGTGTCAACCCGCTCCAGCCCGGGCACCCCCTGGTCCCGGAGCCAGGCCCCGAAGGTTGACTGCGCCTGCCAGTGGGGAGAGGTGGGGCTGCACTCGGTGACCAGCACCCCCCGACAGAAGGCGCGGTCCGACTCCATGTCAGCCTCGGCCGCTCCCACGTTGCCGATCAGGGGTTGGGTGAAGACAAGCACCTGCCCGGCGTAGGAGGGGTCGGTGCAAACCTCCTGGTAGCCGGTCATGCAGGTGTTGAACACCACCTCGCCGATGCCCATCCTCGATGGTGAAGCGAAGGGGGCACCTATCCAGGTCCCCGAGAAGGCCGCTCCCGACTCCAGGACCAGCCGGCCCTCATCGCCCTGCCCGCGACTGCTCAGACCCAAATCAGACCTCCGCCAGTTCCGGGACAAACTCGCGGTTGCGGTGGACCATCCGGCCCCGGGCAAAGGTCACGAGCACGGTACCCCTGAGCGGCTCGCCCCAGAAGGGCGTGTTGATCCCGAGAGACAGCCAGGACTGGGGACTTGGGGTCCAGCTCTGGTTGGGATCGAACCATGTCAGGGAGGCAGGCTCGCCGGCCCGAATCCCGTCGCCCGGGGCGATGGCGCCCGCCTCTCCGAGCACCCGGCGGGGGCCAGCGGTCAGTGCCTCCAAAACCCGGGCTAGGTGGAACATGACTCCGCCCTGGCCGAGGACCGCCGAGAGCGCCAGTTGCACCCCACTGAAACCCGCCTGGCGCTCGAATATCGGAGCTGCCTCGTGAGGAGCGTGGTCGCTGGCGATGGCGTCGATGGTCCCATCCAGCAGTGCCTCCCAGAGCGCCGCCCGGTCGGACTCGGTTCGCAGCGGCGGGTTGCACCGCCCCGTCGACTCGGTCTCGATGCCGCTCTCGTGAGAGGTGAGCATGAGGTGGTGCGGTGTGACCTCGGCCGTCAGCCCCAGGCCGGTTGCCTTGGCTCGGCGAACCAAGTCGGCGCCACCCTCGGTGCTGACGTGCTGGAGGTGGAGTCGGGCCCCGGGGACAGCCTGCAGGGCGGCGATGCCCCTCTCGATTGCCGAGACCTCGGCTTCGGGGGGCCTTACCCGCCACAGGAATGGATCCCGGTTGCCGCGGTTGGCGTTGGCCAGGATGGTCTCGTCCTCGGGATGGATCGCGACCACCCGGTCCAGGGCGGCGGCGCGCGACAGTGCCTCACTGAGATGCTCCTGACCCAAGCCATTGCGGCCGTCGTCGGAGAACCCCGCCGCCCCGCTCTCAGCCAGGGTCTCGAAGTCGGTGAGCGCCGCCCCGTCCAGCCCCTCGGTGCACGCCGCGAACTGCAGAACCGGGATCCGGGCCCAGGTCTTGTTATCGCGCTGGCACTCACGAAGCCTCTCCAGCGTGTCCACCGGTGGCACCAAGTTCGCCATGGCGCAGACAGCGCCGAAGCCACCCGCCGCTCCCGCCGCGGTGGCCCTGGCGATCCGCTCTTTCCAGGGCTGGCCCGGCTCGCGCAGATGGCAGTGGAGATCGACAAAACTGGGAGAGACCACCGAGCCCTCCCGGTGAAGCTCGATGGCTCCCTCTCGGGCCTCCAGGCCCTCGCCGATCTGCAGGAGCACTCCGTCCTCTAGCAGCAGATCGCAGCTGGCTAGATCTACCCCGCTGATGGGATCGATCAGACGGATGCCCTGGACCAGGATTTGGGTCAAGCTCGATCGGCCCCGGCGGAGCTCAGCAGCACCGCGTCCTTGCCGTCGACCTCAGAGAGTCGGACCAGGACCCGCTCGGCCTCGGAGGTGGGCAGGTTTCGGCCGACGTAGGTGGCGCGCAGCGGCAGCTCCCGATGCCCCCGATCGACGACCACCAGGAGCTCGACGGCTTTGGGCCGACCCAGGTCGGCCAGGGCCGCCAGCGCTGCCCGCCCGGTCCGGCCGTGGAAGAGCACGTCGTCAACCAGCACCACCACCCGGTCGCGGACCGACTCAGCGGTGGCTGGAATCAAGGGCAGGGATGGCGTCGCGGGCGACGAATCCCGAGGCCCGTCGTCGCGATAGGGGCCGACGTCGAGGGCGGAGCCGGTCCAATTGGACCCGCCTTGCGATCGGATCAGGTCTAGCAGCCTGGCGGCCAGAAAGACCCCTCTGGTGAGGATCCCGATGAGCACGACCTCGCCCTCGGGGTGGCGCTCCTGAAGTTCGCGCGAGAGCCGCCAAAGGGTCCGTTGTAATTCGTCCGCGCCCAGCAGTTCGCGGGCCCCGCTGGTCGCGAGTTGATCCGTCGTCATCTCTGCAGCAGCGTCTGCAGCAGAGCCATGCGCACCGCCACTCCGTTGCGTGCCTGGCGGAAATAGGCCGCCCGGGGATCGCGATCCACGGCTGGATCGATCTCGCCCACCCGGGGCAGCGGGTGCAGGACGATGGCGCTCTGGGGCAGGCGAGACATCAGCTCCTCACTTATCCGGAAGTTGCGCCGCTGGTCTTCAGACTCGTCCCAGGGCTCACTGAAGCGTTCCAGCTGAATTCGGGTCTGGTAGACGATGTCAGCGTCGGCGACTGCACCCATCAGGTCCTCGGTCTCGTTGACCTCGGCCCCGTGTTTGAGCAGGTGGGCGATGACTCCCGGACTCATGCGGATCTGCTCCGGCGCCACCAGGGTCACTCTCAGCCCCGGGTAGAGGGCCAGCAGGTAGGCCAGCGAGTGGACGGTCCGGCCATGGCTGAGGTCGCCGACCATGACCACGTGGAGATGATCGAGGCGGCCGATCTCGCTCTGGATGGTGTAGAGGTCGAGGAGCGCCTGGGTGGGGTGCTGTCCGGGGCCGTCCCCGGCGTTGATCACGGGAACTGGCGACACCTCCGCCGCCCGGGCGGCGGAGCCTTCCTCTGAGTGCCGGAGCACGATGCAGTCCGAGTACCCGGCCACGATCCGAACCGTATCCTCCAGGGTTTCGCCCTTTATGGCCGAGGAGAAATCTCGGGCGTTCTCGGTGCTGATCACCTGGCCGCCCAGGCGCAGCATCGCCGCCTCGAAGCTCAGCCGGGTTCGGGTGCTGGGCTCGTAGAAGAGAGTGGCCATGATCCGGCCCGGCAGCATCTGGCCACCGCCTTGGGCGCGCACCGCCTCCATCTCCGCGCTCAGTCGGAAGAGCTGGCTTAGTCGCTCCTGGTCGAATTGCTGCGCGGCGACGACGTGATTGAGCGGTGCCAGGGCCGGTTTCGTGGGGCTGCTCGTCGACATGGTGTCCTCCCGTTTGGGAGTCCGGCACACCGGCAGGCGGCCGCGGCGGCCTGGGCCGCCGAGCTCCTTACCGGCCTCGCTGGACCGGCTTCAAGGTCGCGTCGCTGAGAATCATACGGGCTAGCGGTGACCGCGAGAAGCCTGCCTCGGGAGGAGTTGCTGGGGCCCCGCTTCGCGACCCGGCTAGGCGCCGGCGGCTGCGTCAGCAGACGCCAGCTCCTGGTATGCGGCCCTCTCCTCAGGGGTCAGAGGGGTGCGGCCGGCGGAGACGATCTTGACCCGCAGGAAGAGGTCGCCCGGGGTACCCGAGGCTTTCAACGCCGGAATTCCCTTGCCCGGCACCCGAAGGACCCTCCCCGGCGGGCAGTTCTCTGGGATCGTCACCTCGAGTCGGCCGGTGGGACCTTCGGCAACCACCTTGCCACCCAGCGCCGCCCGGTAATCGCGCACCGGAAGGTCGCGGTAGACGTTGCGTGCTTTGACTTCGGTTCCGGGATCCAGCTTGAGGTGGACGAGGAGATACAGGTCACCCCTTTTGCCGTTGCCTGAGCCGCTGGCGCCCTCGCCGGCCATGCGGATCTTGGAGCCCTCGGTGACCCCTTTGGGGATGGTCACCTTGAGGGTGCGCCGACGGTACTGGCGGCCAGTGCCCTGGCAGGTCGGGCAGATCTTGGCTCCAAACTGGCCGGCACCACCGCTGGCTGCGGTGTCGGCCACATGCCCAGTACCGCCGCAGGTCGGACAGGGTTCGACGATCGATACGTGCATGGTGCGCTCCCCGCCCGAGACCGCCTCAGCCAGGCTGACCTCGAGCTGGTCCTCGGTGTCGGGGCCTTTCCGCGGTGCATTCTCGGCTCGCAGTTGCTCCAACTGGGCCTCGATCCAGGGATCGCTGCCTTCGTTACCCCGGCTGCCGAAGAAGGTCTCGAAGAAGTCGCTGAAGCCACCAAACCGGGCACCGGCCCGCTCGGCGGTGCGCTGAGCCGTCTGCCGTGCTCGTGCCCCGGCCTCGGCGAAGGGCTGTTGCCCGTGCTCGCGGCGGTAGGCCTCAGCCCGCTCGACCTGCTCCCAATCAGCGCCTAGGCGATCGTATTTCGAGCGCTTCTCAGGATCCTTGAGGACCTCGTAGGCCTCGTTTACCCGCTTGAAGCGCTCGGTCGCCTTGGGGTCCTTGTTGACGTCGGGATGCAGCTCACGGGCCAGCTTGCGGTACTTGGCCCGGATCTCCTTGTCGGTCGCGGTGCGAGCCACTCCCAGGGTCGCGTAGTAGTCACGGAACTCCAAGGTGAAGTCAGCCGGAATTCCGGTTAGCTACGGTCCCAGATGTAGCCGACCTAGCGGTCCGTGCAATCGTCATCGCCTACTTGATACCCAACATTCGGGCAGCCCCAGTGCTGAGCACTCGATCTGGCTCTTCGATTCCCAGACTTTACCCGCCAAAGACGGGGCACTAGGGTGACGGCCCCGCGATCGGCCGCCGTCAGCCAGTGGCCGCCACCGGCACCAAGGCCATCAGCAGGACGACCGGCAGTAGGTCCACCATCAAGGCCATCACCGCCAAGATCTGGCGGCAGCAGCCTGCCATCCGGCCAGGGCGGACCCCAGCTGAACCGCCTGCTAACGTCGTACCTCGCAAATGCCCCGCCAGAGGCCAATCTAGCCCTCATCTCTTCGCGCCACACCGATCCGCTCCGAAAGCGGGTCTAAACTTCAGAGGGGGGACGCGGCGGGGCGCGGTCAATTGGGTCATCGGAGAAGGAAACCAACTGCAATGGGTAGAAATTTAGTCTTGCTGGTTTACGTGGTGGTGATGGTAGCCATCATCGTCGGAGTGGATTTCGCATTCCTCAGAAACCGTTTTGGGGAACGGCTGGCAGTGAATATTGGCATTGTGTTGGTATTTGCCGCCTTCTACTGGTTGTTTCTCAGGCGGTCATAGACAAGCACCTCGCTTCTACGGCGACAAGTTTTTTCACGCCAAGGTGGAGTCAACCGTGACGGTTGGTGATGCGAACGCAAGCACTCCAACCCGGCTGCTGAAGTTCTGCTCACACCCCGGCGGGATCAGACGAGTCGAGCAGCGCCAACTCCGTCTGGGAGAGGCGTATCGCACCGGCCGCCACGTTGTCGGTCAAATGGTCGGGATCTCCCGTTCCCGGGATGGCCAGGACGTGCGCCCCGCGGTGCAAGGTCCAAGCTAGCCGTATCTGCGCGGGCGTCGCGTCGTGCGCACGGGCCACGCTTGTTAACGGGTCGGCCGCGCTGTCGCCGGCACCAGGATGGCGCTTGGCTCCGGCGATCGCGAAGAATGGAACGAACGCAATGCCCTGCTCGCCGCAGACGCGCAGCACATCTTCGGAGCTTCGCTCGTCGATGCTGTAGCGGTTCTGCACGCACACCACCGGTGCGACAGCCTGCGCCTCCGCAAGGTGCTGAGGATCCACCCCGGATACGCCCAGGTGCCGCACCAGACCCGCATCACGCAGCTCGGCCAGAGCGCCGAAATGGTCGGTCATGGAGGCCATGTCCGACTGACGGCGCAGGTTCACCAGGTCCATGTGGTCTCGGCCCAGCTGGCGCAGATTTTCTTCAACTTGGCCGCGCAGCTGATCGGGTCTTGCGGTAGGCAGCCACTCGCCTGCGGGATCGCGGCCAGGGCCCACCTTTGTGACTATGACCAGGTCGTCTGGATACGGCGCCAAGGCTGCATTGATCAGCTCGTTGGCGGAGCGCAACGGAGAGAAATAAAAGGCTGCCGTATCGATGTGGTTGACGCCGAGCTCCACAGCTTGGCGCAGAACCGCGATCGCCTGCTCGCGATTGCTCGGGGTCCCGCGGGCGAAGACCGCGCTGCCGGTCAGGCGCATGGCGCCGAAGCCGAGCCTGTTTACCGTCAAGTCGCCGAGTCGCCACCTGCCGGCGGCACCGGCAGTGATATTCATTTGCTTCACCTACGCTTTATCCACACATCCATTCAGACCGGACCAATCGGGCAAATCGGCATTCCTCCGCCTTGAGCGCAGCCTGCACGCGGTCGCGGGGACCCGAGTCGCCGTTACGGAGCCTCCAGTTGCGAGCGAAGTTCGCGAGCATAGCTCTCGAGGTGCGGGAGCAGCGTCCCGTCCGGGCCACAGCAGGGCCCCTCGAACCAGATCCGGGCTAGCTCCCTTCCCGGGCGGGACTGCGCCTGAACCAAGAGGGCGGCCTGGCCGCTTGCCGGTCCCTCGAGCTGCAGCCCGCCCTCGGGGGTGAAGTGGCCGGCAGTGCTGAGCTGGCCGCAGGCGGTCGCAACGCCGGGCCTCTGGAGGCGCTGGGAGCGTTGATAGAGGATGAGCTGGGACCAGTGGCACTCCAGGGTCGTCTTGGCAGCTTGCCCGAGCCCAAAGCTGGCGAGGTGAAGGCTGAGAATCCCCGGCTCTTCGCGGTCCCTGGCGCTGAGGTCGAAGAGCGGGACCGAGGCGACCAGCCGGGGGTTGACCTCGATACACCAGATGGAGCCGTCCTGCCCCACCACCAGGTCGAGACCGAAGATCCCGAGATGGCCCTGGCGGCGCAACCACTCTGCGGTTCGGAGCGCCAGCTGGTGAACGGCCTTCGCCTCCGGTACTGGGTTGGAGTAGTCGTTGCCGCAGGAGCCGAGGGGATGGGGAGTGAGGCTGGGCAGGCCGGTGAGCTGGACGCAGGCCTGACCCACCAGCAGCTGATCTTCGGCGATGACCCCCGTCACAGTGACCGGGGTTCCGTCCACCCGCTGGGCTACCCGGCAGGCGCGGCCCGCGAACCGGTGCATGAGCTCGGCAAGCTCCTCTTCGCCGGTGGCTGGATAGGTGTGCTCCCCTGAGAAGCCGTGGGCGAGCTGGAACACCATGGGTCCGTGGAGCTGGGCGGCCGTCCGCAGCAGTTCGGCCCCGGCCACCCCGGCCACAAATGGGGGGAGGGGCAGCCCGGCCGCACCCGCCTCGCGGCTGAAGTAGCGCTTGTTCTCTATCCGGCGCGAGACCAGGGCAGGAGCATTGCCGACCACCACCCCGAGCTGGCCGGCGCTGCGTTCCACAGCGGCTGAGCTCTTCCACACAGTGACCGCCGTGGCCGTCGAGCGGATGCGCTCCTGGACCGCTGGCAGCTCCATCAGGGCCGCACTGGAGACTGGGCCCGACACTTCAAACCGGTCCAGCCCCGGGCTCTCTCCGACGCCGATGCCACAGCTGTCGGCGCAGATGACCGGCAGGCGGCTGGCCACTGCCGGTAGGGGGTCGGGCCCTACAAAGACGACTCGCTCCGGACTGATGCTCACGAGCCGGACGCCTGGATGAACCCGCCGCCAGCCAAGAGATCATCGAGCTCTGCCTCTGATTCGGCGACGGGGAAGGACAGCTCCTCGCCTCGCCATGGCTCGAGATCTAGCTGGGGGGAGTCTCCGGTTAGGACCGCCACCCAGATGCCACCGGGATGGGGCCCAGCCTGGGAGAAGGCTTGGTGCATGGCTGCCAGCGTCGCGATGCCCTCCCACGATGTGCTCAGGCCTTGGCGGTCGCCGAGCTCGCGGGTCGCTTCCAGTTCCCTGGCTCCCACTCGCCACCCCCGACCGCCGCTCTCCCTAACCGCCCGGCGCAACGAGGGAGCCAGGCGCGAGCGCCTTGAACCAAGCTCGCCCAAATGCGAGTCGTCAGAGTGACTGCCGCTCGAGTACCAAGCTCTGGTCAACTCCCCGCCCGGGGTGCCCTCGACCACGTGGAGTTGGGGACGGGCCCCTGGCCCCAGCAGCTCGGCGAACCCCTGGCTGATCCCCAGCGCTGCGGCGCCGCTGCTTGAGAAGAGGAAGACGCCGGCTATCTCACCCGCGGAGAGCAACTCCGAGGCTATCCCTCGGTAGGCGTTGGGGGCCAGCGGATTGACGGACCCACGGAGGTCGGCCAGGCCCCACTTCCGGACGGCGTGGTGGAGGAGAGCGACCGGGCGGTTGCTCAGCACCGTCAGTTGCGGGTAGGCGCGCAACCGTTCCAGCTTGACTCTTGGAGTGCGCGGCGATACCAGGCTCAGCAGCCGGATGCCACCCAGGGAGGCGTACGCCGCGGCGGCGATGGCGGCGTTGCCGGACGAAGAGATGACCGCCTGGTCGACCCCGGCGGCCAGCAGCATCGAGCAGAGGTAGCCAAGGTAGCGGGCCTTGTGCGATCCGGTGGGCGAAAGGTCCTCGCGCTTGAGGCTGAGAGCCGGTATGCCCAGGGCGGCGCCCAGCGTTGCCGCCGGCTCCAGGGGCGTCCCGCCCTCGCCAAGGGTGAGCCGAGATGCAGCCGGTACACTAGGCCCGAAGAGTTGGGCGTGGATCCACTGCCCCTGCGGCGATGGCCCTGCCGCCTCGGAGTCAGCCAAGGAGAACCCCAGTGGACGACAGCGGCGCCGCCGCCAAGCGTTGCCCCGACTGCGGCGCCGAGCTCGACCTCGGCGAGGTCCAGGAGGTCGGAGACCTGGTCGACTGTCCCAACTGCGGGGCCACCTTTGAGCTGGTGGCGCTGGCACCGCTCACGCTGGCGCCTTTCGAGGACGAGGAGAAGTAGCTTCTCGGACCGCTTGCCGGAACCCGCCCTCCCGGTAGTGGGCGGTGAAGAACCCGGGACACGCGGGCGACAGCAGCACGGCGTCCCCCGGCTGGGCTAGGTCGCGGGCAAGGTCCACCGCCGCCTGCAGCTCGTCCACCCGGTGCAGGCGCTCACCGTGGCCGGCCAAAGTAAGCGCCCTGGCCAGGCGCTCCGATCCCGTGCCCGGCAGCAGCACCAGTGCGCGCGCTTTGGCACCGACCACTGCCGCCAGCTCCGAGAAGTCGATGCCCTTGTCCTCACCGCCGGCGATGAGGATGCACGGCCTTCCCATGGCTTCGATGGCGGCGACGGTCGACTGCGGGGTGGTGCTGGAGAGATCGTCGAAGTAGTCGACACCAAGGTGCTGCCGCACCAGCTCGGTACGGTGCCGGAGCGGCCGGAATTTCGAGATGGCTGCGGCTGCGCCCGCGAGAGTCTCGGGACGCGGATCGGTCACGCCGGCCAGGACGGTGAGGGCAGCTCGGACGTTGGCGAGGTTGTGTTCCCCCGCCAGCGGCACCTCCTCGACGAGCAGCACCGGCATGACTCGCCCCCGCCAGCGCAGGCGCACCTCGCCTGCCTCCTGGAAGGCTCCATCTCGGTCCCCGAGATCTGCCTCCGCCGCAGCGAAGCGAAGCTCTCGGATCCCGTCCGCCAGAGGCCGGTCGACCGGGAGGAGTGACTGGCTGCCGTTGCGCACAGCCACCTGGCAGCCGGGAAGGTCGAAGATGCGGCGCTTGGCGAGCACGTACCCCTCCATGCCACCGTGCTCCTCCAGATGGTTTGGGCTGATGTTGGTGATACACCCCACCCGTGGGGCCCGATCCATCTGGAGCAACTGGCGGTTGCTGATCTCCAGAACCAGGCACCCGGTGCCGGAGTCACTCGCCACCTCCTCCAAGGCCTGCCGGTCGTGGCGATCATTGCCGGCCAGCCAGACGGTGGGAAATAGGGAGCTGCCGCGGAGGATCGCGGCCACCATGGCGCTGGTCGTGGACTTGCCGTGGCTCCCGGTTATGCCGATCACCTCGCCTGGGGCCAGGTCGAGGTAGGCCTGGATCAGGGAGTAGAAGGGGTGGCCCCGCTGCCTCAAGCGCTGCAGGGGCCCGTTGGCGGGAGAGAGAAACCAAGCCTGGGTGGGGATGATCACCGCCGACTCGTCCACCCCGGCCAGGTAGCCATCACCCAGCTGCAGTGAGCTCAGGCCGTCTAGGAGCTCCGTTAGTCGCTGCGGGCGCTCGACCCGACTGAGTCCCGCGTGCGCCAGATTGTGGGCTCGCTCCAGGCTCTCCCGATCCGGCTGCTGGTCGTGACCCACCAGATTGGTGAACCCGGCTGCCCTCAGATAGCGTGCCATCTCTCCCGCCTCGAGACTGGCGATGCCGACCAGGTCGACCCGACTATTGCGCAGCTCGGCCAGCGCCGCCGGCACCCTGAGGGCGGGTCGATCGTCAGGAGCTTCCGCGGCTGCCGCTGGCGTACCCGGAGCCTCCATCGCGGCTAGGTTAGCGTCCTACGGGAACTGCTCCCGGCAACCTGCGGCAGGTGATGATCTGATAGCGGGCCCGAAAGTCCGCCAGAGGCTCGCGGCTGACCTGGTTGCGTTCGCTGCAGGCGTGGATGACTTCATCTGGGCCTAGGCCGAGGGCCACGTGGCTGGTCCGCTTGGGACCGCGATAGACAGCGCAGACCAGGTCGGCCTCTCTCAGGTCTTCCAGCCGCACCCGCGCGCCTACCTTGCGCTGGGCCCGGCTGTTGCGAGGCAGGACGAGGCCGGCGGCCAAGAACGCGCGCCAGGTCAGCCCCGAGCAGTCGATCCCCGCCCCGCCGGTGCCGCCGAAGAGATAGGGCTGGCCGAGCAAGCCCACCGCCGTTTCTCGGACCAGCGCGGGATCCCAGGACTGACCCTCTGGAGTCGCGGCTTGGCCGCCAGCACCTGTTTGCTTGGCCGCCTCAAGCCGGAAGCGGGCGGTCTTGGGTACCCATCCCACCGCCTCTCCCGGGGCCTTGACCAGGTACTGTCCCTGCCTCACCGCCAGCAGCGCAGCAGGTGGATCTCCAGGGAGGAGCTGGCTGGTGAGCTCCTCTTGATCGCCGCCTCCTCCCCGTCGCCGCCTCCAGATCTGGAGCGTTTCGCCATCCGGGTGGATCAGCAGGCGGACGTGGCGATTGGACAGAACCAGCAGGCGGCAGCTTGCCTGCGGCCAGAGCTCCGAAACCAGACTCCGCAAGGCCTCGGCCTGGGAAGGTAGGGCAACGGTTCCCCGAACCCCCGATTCGTCCACCGTCACCTCGATCAGCGCCTCCCCGTAGCGGGCTAGCGCCGAGCTCTTTAGCTGGGCGATGCCCTGACTGAGGCTCTGACGGGCCACCGGGGCAGCCGTGCTCACTCCGGGGCACTCCGGAAGATGCGCAACCATCCCGGCTTGGTCCTCGCATTCCGCACTTCCGCCGGGTGCAGCGCCACGCCTTGGCCGTCGGTGGTCAGCAGAACCGGGCTCAGCGGGAAGCTGGCCAGGCGGTAGAGCCGGCGCACGATCGGCACCATGGCTTCCGCCGCGGCGGCGGCGCCAACGCCTGCCACCACCAACGCCCGGTCGGGGGCCGCCAGCGCCACCTTGCCCTCTCCGAGTTGAACCAGCCTCTCCAGGAATGCCGGCACCAGCAGCAGGCTGCTGGAGAAGAGGATGTCGTCGGCGAACAGCCAGCGCTGCTGGTCCTGAGCCGTCTGCAACTCCCTCCGCCAGCGGCTCAGCCGCAGCGAGGTGTTGTGGTCTGCATGCCGGATCAGGTCCTCTTCGCTGAGGCCGCTCGCCGCGGCGTCGTCTCTTGAAACGCCACGCATGGCGTCGCCGGGGAGCGTCTCCGCGACAAAGGCGATCAGTCCACCGGCGAGCTCATGGCTGGCCAGCTCGGGGTAGCGCCGGTAGCTGCGGATGGAGCGCTCCGCCCTGACGCACCAGACCAGAGCACCAGGGTCGGGCCCGCCTGGTCCTACCTGGCCCGGATGCTGCTCGGCGGTGCTCAGCCGTGGTCCGGCGGCGCTCACGAAACGGGTGATCTCATCAGGCACCGAGGCGGCAGTGCGGCTGGACTCAGCGTAGAGCGTCTCCAGCGAGATCGCCACCTCTGCCTGTGATTTTTTGGCAAGCACGGCGAAGTCATCCTCGCGTGCCGAGAACTCCCAGCCTGGGTAACGGGCCCGGAATTGATTGAGCAGGCGGTCCTGGAATTGCCGATGTGCGGCGTCCAACCGGATGGCCGGCACCGGTCAGCTGGGCCGCGACCGCGAGGCGACGTAGTCGACCAGGACGTAGTCTCCCAGCCGGTCGGGGCTGACGAAGAAGGCCCGCCCCCGATTCAGACGGGTCAGCTGCTTGACGAATTGCACCAGGTAATGGTTGCTCTCCAGCATGAAGGTGTTGATGACAATGCCCTCCTTAGTGCAGTGGCGCACCTCCATGAGGGTCTTCTGGAATGTCTCCGGCAAGGGTGGATACATGAAGACCGCATGCGCACCTTCCATGTGGGCGGTAGGCTCGCCGTCGCTGACGATGATTATCTGGCGGTTACCACCGCGGTGACGGTTGAGCAGCCGACGCGCCAGCATCAGTCCGTGCTGCATGTTGGTGCCATAGACGTATTCGCTGTAGGAGAGTTGGGAGAGCATCTCGGGCTCAATTTCCCTGGCATAGTCCGAGAAGCCGACCACGTGCAGGGTGTCACGCGGATACTGGGTGCGAATCAGCGAATCCAGTGCCAGCGCCATCTTCTTAGCCGCGTAGAAATAGCCGCGTAGGGGCATGCTCCGGCTCATGTCGAGCATCAGCACGGTGCTGGTCTGCACGCTGCGCTCTGACTCCCGGACCTCGAAGTCGTCGACCGCCAGGCGCAGGGGAGGGCGGCCGTCGCTGTGGCGCACCGCGTTCATCAGGGTGCGCTCGACGTCGAGGTGGAAGGGGTCGCCAAACTCGTAGCGTTTGGTGTTGTCGCCGGGCTCGCCGCCAACTCCGGCGCCGTCTTGGGGGTGGCTGCCGAAGCCGTCGGCGGACAGGTGCTGGAAGATATCGCCCAGGGCTTTCTGGCCAATCTTGCGGACCCCCTGCGGGGTGAGCTCCAAGCCGTCCCCGCCCCGTCGTAACTGGCCCTTGGTCTCCAGCTCTCTGAGCAGCTCCTGGATCTGGGTCAGGCTGGCGGCGGCATCGGCTCCCAGGGCCTCGGCGAATTGCTCCAGGAGCTCGGGCGGTAGCTCCAAGCCCGAGTAGGCCTGGCGGATGCCCCGCTCCAGTGAGTCAAGCTGCTGCAGCTCGCCCATGACGTCGAGTGCTCCCGGAATGTCCAGTTCCTCACCTCCGAAGAAGCCGAAGCGGGAACCGAGTTGGGATTGCGGTGCCAGCTCCGAGAGCAGCTGGCCGAGTTGAGCGAGCTGACCGCGGAGGGCATCGTCGCTGAGGGCGGCGCGCATGATTTCCTGGAGCTGTTGCCGCGCCTCCGGAGAGGCGGACTGGAGCAGCGACTCCAGCTCCCCCATCTGCTGCTGCAGTTGGCTGAGGAAGGATTCCAGGTTGTCGGGGTGATCGGGAAAGTAGTCGCCCCACTTCTCCATGAACTCTTGGTAGCCGTCGGGCTCACCGCGCAGGTGTCTCTCCAGCATCTGGTTGAGGTCTGTGACCATCTGCCGTAGCTGGTTGAGGTCTTGCTCACCCATGTTCTGCAGCGCCCGGCCCACTTCCTGGAAGTGACGCTCCACCAAGTTCTGGCGCAGCTGCGACAACAGTTCCTGGAAGTCCTGTCTGGCGCCCGGGTCCAGGAACTCATAGTCCTGGAGCTGGCGGATCGCCGAGCCCGGCTCCGGCGGTAGCGCGTCCAGCTGCTCCAGGCGGCTCTGCGCGAGCTTCTGCAAAAGCTGCTGGTGCTCGCTGCGAGCCGCTTCCTCCAGACGCTCCGCCAGCGTCTGGCGCTCCTTCTGGAGGATCCGGTCGAGCCGCTCCTCGATGTCCTTGAACAGACCCTCCAGGTTGTAGCGCTCCAGCTTCTGCTGACGCTGCTCGCGGAGCTGCTCCAGCAGCTGATCCAGCCCCCGCAGCTGGCGACCGCTGCTGTCTCTGAACCCCTGGCTCAGGAGACGGCGCAGGGCCGACTCGAAATCCCAGCCGTGGAAGACGTCCTCGGCCAGCCGGGAGAAGAGCTCGCCCGAGTCGGGGACCTCGCCTTCCTGAGTGCCGTCCCAGCGGCTGTAGCGCTGGCGGACGGAGGCCACTTGCCCCCGCCTAGCTTCCGTAGACGGCAGTCCCGTCCACCACCGTCTTGTTCAGCCGCTTGGAGAGGTGCAAGCCCTCCAAGACCAGCTCCAGCGCGGCTGCCACCGAGCCGGGCTGGCTCGGCTCGTCGAGATCCGCCAGGATGCGGCTCATCTCGGGTATCCCGTCAGCCACCTGCTGGTAGCGCTCGCTCGGGACCATCTCGCCCACCTCGATAGTGAGCCCCTGCTCGAATCGGGCCAGGACCGGGCCGAATTCTTGGATGGAGAAGTGGCGCCGGAAGACGTTGCCGCTGGCACTCCGAATCAGCTTCTGTAGCACCGCCTGGTCCTCGCCCTCCTCCCAGGTCTCAAGCTCGATCTTGCCCAGAGTCGAGGCCACCAGTGCGCCCACGTCGCTGAGTCGGGGCACCGCGGTCGGCTCTTGGAGGACGATGCTGCGGCGCACCGCGTTGGCGCACAGGCTCTCGAAGTTGGCGATGGAGAGCCTGACCGAGACGCCGGATCGCTGGTTGACCTGGTTGGTACGCCGGGCCAGCTGCGAGATCTCGGCCACCAGCTCCAGCATGTACGGGGGGACATGCAGGGGTATCCCCAACCCCGAGAACTGGTTGCGCTCCTGCTCGATGATCTCGACCTCGGTCTCGACGGAGTGGGGATAGTGGGTGCGGATCTGGGCTCCGAATCGGTCCTTGAGGGGGGTGATGATCCGACCCCGGTTGGTGTAGTCCTCGGGGTTGGCGGTTGCCACCACCACCAGGTCCAGAGGGATCCGCACCTGGAAGCCGCGGATCTGAACGTCCCTCTCCTCCATGATGTTGAGCAGGCCCACCTGAATCCGCTCTGCCAGGTCGGGCAATTCGTTGATGGCGAAGATCCCCCGGTTGACCCTGGGCAGGAGCCCGTAATGGATGGTCAGCTCGTCGGAGAGATAGCGGCCCTCGGCCACGCGGATCGGGTCCACCTCGCCGATGAGGTCCGCGATCGAGGTGTCAGGAGTGGCCAGCTTCTCGCCGAAGCGTTGCTCGGGTCCGATCCATTCGATCGGCGTCTCGTCTCCCCGCTCCCTGACCAAGTCGCGGCCGAAGCGACTGATGGGGGCGTAGGGGTGGTCGTGGACCTCGCTTCCCCGCACCACAGGGACCTGCTCGTCCAGCAGCTGGGCCATGGCCCTGATCAGACGGGACTTGGCCTGCCCCCGCTCGCCCAGGAAGATGATGTCCTGGCCGGCCAGGATGGCATTCTCGATCTGGGGGATGACCGTCTCCCCGTATCCGATCAGTCCCTGGAAGCGCTCGCGACCATGGCGCAGGGCATCGACCAGGTTGTCCCGCAGCTCCTCCCGGATCGTGCGCATCCGGTACTCGCTGCCCCGGAGCTCACCGAGGGTGCTAGGGAGTGCCACTCAGAGCCTAGCCCCATTACCGCTAGGGCATAACACTGACCCCAATATAGTCAGGCATCCCAGCGGCTTCTCGAAGTGAGAGTGAGCCTCGCCGAGAGCGAAGCCGGGGCGATCCCCCAAGCTATAGCCAGATGGCCACCTCCAACTTGGGGCCGAGTTCGGCCGCCGAGGCTCGTTACGGTTCCTTCCGGCCTGCCGAGGCGGACCAGTCTGGCTACACGGTGCGGTTTGGCTGGGGCCCAGCCGCGGCCGCCGTGCTGGCCCCGGTCTCGGACGTGATGGTGGTGGTCGACGTGCTCTCGTTCTCCACCACCGTGACCGTGGCGGTCGAGCGCGAGTGCTTCGTCTATCCCCACCCCTGGGACACCGAGAGCGCCGCGGCTCTGGCTCGCGAGCTCGGCGCCGAGGTGGCCGTGAGCCGATCCTTGGTCTCGCTTGAGCACCCTTACTCCCTGTCGCCCACGACTCTCAGCCGGGCGCCCCGCGGCTTGCGGATAGTCCTGCCCTCGCCCAACGGTTCCGCCAGCTCGGCCGCGGCGGGCGGGGAGCGCGCGGTGGTGGTCGCCGGCTCGCTCCGCAACGCGTTCGCGGTGGCCCGCTTCGCCCGCCGCAAGGGAGCGATCATCTCGGTGGTCGCTGCC
>Ga0102924_1000734_pt1 | contig 39594 bp, 38 predicted proteins | sample PaiPotPPM11metaG_FD_80116 | JGI IMG/M metagenome (GOLD analysis project Ga0102924, IMG submission 80116) | Iron sulfur acid spring bacterial and archeal communities from Banff, Canada, to study Microbial Dark Matter (Phase II) - Paint Pots PPM... ...
TACTCCCCAGGGCAGAACCGCGGTGGAACGCCGATAGATGTGCGCATCCCGAAGGATGCGCGGCCGTGCCAGCAGCACGGCATATAGAGACCATGCGTCTGTCGGCGTTCCGCTTCCTTTATTATTTCGTCGTTGCGAGCAAGGCGAAGCAATCCAGTGCAGCGTCGAGGAAATGGATTGCTCTTCGTCGCTTCGCTCCTCGCAATGACGGGTTGGCGAAGCGGGCGTAAGCGGACGGCAAAAGGCAGGCACCACCCCTTACCTTTTTTGTCGGCCACTCTCCTTCGCGGTTGAAGTGAGCGTATTTGCAAAACTCAGACGCATTCGCGCCGCGAGGTCGCGAAACTACGCCCGCATCTTTGTCTGCCGTCCCGCCGTGCGCTCAATCGCGCTCGCCAGATATTCCGGCGATTGCGCGCCGGTGACGATGACGCTCGAGCCGAAGATGAAGCAGGGCACGCCGTCGATGCCGGCTTCCTTAGCGCTGTTGGCGTCGCCCTCGACGCGATCGACATCGGCGTCGCTGGCGAGGAGACGGCGCACCAGATCGCCGTCCATGCCACAATCGACCGCGGCCTGGATCAAGACTTTGGCGTCGCTCAAGTCGGCGCCCTCGGCGAAGTAGAGCTCCATCAGGCGCTGCTTCATCCGTCCAGGATCGGTGGCGCTGCGCGACCACAAGATGAGGCGATGGCAATCGAGCGTGTTGGGCTGCCGGCTGATCTTGCCGGGACTATAGACCAGGCCTTCCATCGCGGCCGCGGACGTTATGCGCTCGGCGATCACGGCGTAGCGCTCGACCGAACCGAATTTGGTTTCCAGATAAGTCTGGCGGTCGATGCCTTCGCGCGGGATCCAAGAATTGAGGAAATAAGCGCGCCAGTTGATGTTGACGTTGATGCCGGGCGTAAGCGCAATGGCCTCTTCGAGCCGGCGCTTGCCGATATAGCACCACGGGCAAACGACATCGGAGACCACATCGATATGCACGGACGGAGTGTCACTTGAGGATTCCATGGGAAAGCCCTCGATTCTGTGCCCCTTTGTCTTAGCCCAGGGTGCACATCCTGTGAATTCGCCTCCCGGCGAGACTGATAGGTGGCGTGCGACCTATCCTGCCGCAACCTCACCGACGACCCGCGCGATCAGAGAGTCGACGCTGTCGGTCGGCTTCAACGTCGCCAGCGTCACGGCAGCGTCGATTTTGCCGCGCCGGCGATCCGGCGCCAGCATGGTGTTTTTCAGGACAATCGCGATCCGGCGCGCGACGACATGAGCGGCGCGCAGGTCGGTTTCGGTGAAAACCGCGAAGATCGAATTGTCGGCCTCGCGGCAAGCGAAATCGACCTGGCGCATCAGCCGGCCGACCAGCCGCGCCGCGTCGAGGCTCAAGCGGCGGTCGCCGCCGTCGAAGCAAAAGCGCGCGATGGTCAGACCGACGCCGCGCTTCTCGGCGTCGCCGACCGCGCGATTGAGGTCGCGCCAGAACGCCTCGTGGCCGAGAAGCCCGGTATCGGGATCGATCATGCCTTTGGCGTCGAGCGATTTGAGCATGCGCTTGAGGCGCTGCCCGAAAGCGTGCTGGCGGACATAGGGCAGAAAACGCTCGACCAGCCGCTGCGGTCCTTCGGAAATGCGGTCGAGATTGGCCAAGTGCGCGGCGAACGGCTCGATCACGCCGGGATGGCTGCCGAGCACGATCACCGGCAGTTCGCGAAAGCGCACGTCCTCGGCCAACACTGTCAGGAGCGCTTCGACCACGCGCGGCGCAAAGCCGTCGCCGATCACCATGCCGTCGATGTCGCGCACATTGAGCGCGCGCGCCGCGCTCTCGACGCTCAGCGCGCCGACCAAGCCGACCTGTTCGCCGACCGCGACCGAGAGCGCCGGATAAGTGCGGCCGCGGCCTGCGATCAGCACGGTCGCTTCGTCGAGCGGATCGCTCGCGGGAAGTTCGGGAAGCTGTTCGCCGCGCGAGGTCAACGTGCCGATGCGGCGCATGACGGTGCCGTGCAGCGTGCGGATGCGCAGCGCCGCGCTCAGCCGTCCGACGATGCGTTCCGGCGGCATGTTGGCGGCGATCGCCAGCGCGTCGGGAACAAGCGAAGCGCCATCGTCGCGGGCACGGGCGAGCACCGGCATGTAGAAGCCGCTGCCTTTGACGCGGTGCGCGGCAAGCGCCTTGGCGATAGCATTCGCGCGCGGCTGGTCGGGGCAGGGTTCGGCGGCGACGACCGCTTCCGGCTCGATCGAAGTGAGGGCCGCGGGCGCGTCGGTCCAGCCGCTTTCGACGATCGGATAGGCGCCCGCTGCGCGCAGCGCCTCAACGACATCCGGCGCCGGGGTGTCGGCGATAACGGCAAACGGACCTTGCAGCGCCATAGGACCCAAACAATCGGTGGCCAAACAATCGGGGCTAGTCGGATGCGAGCTTTGTCAGATGTAGCCCGCAACCATGCCAACGGGCTCTTAATTCCGCGTCAACGCCGGCGTGCAGTTTGCTGGGGACTTCGCTCAACCGGCTGCGGCGGCCTGGCGGAATTGCTGTTCGCTGTGCTCGGCGAAAGCGGCGGCCACGAGCGGATTGAGGCCGAACGCACTGAGCGCGATCTGCATGGCGGCGCAGTCGCTCGCGGCGCCGACGAGGCGCTGACCGACCAGCGGATCGGGCACGGCGGTCAGCGTTGCTTCCACGTCGATACGGGCGACAGTTTCGAGAAGCCGCCGCAGCGGGAAACGGTAGCCGCCAACCGTGACGAAGCCGGCAGGCGGCCCGGTGACGACAAGCGATTGCCGCACCGGGTCGACGCGGCAGGCGTATCTGGTATCGACATAGCCGTCAGTGCCGATGGCGAAGTGCGGCTGCTCGGAGCGCTCGATCCGCGGCGGAAAGTGGTGATGGGGCACCATCGGTCCGCGCAGCGCCAGCGTATTCATCGCGGTCGGCTTGAACTCGGCGAACACCGCCGCGCCTTCACCCTCGCGCGGCGAGAATGCCGGCCCGAGCGGCACCGGCAGCGGCCGGCCATCTTCGCCGCGGCGTCCGGCGACGAGACCTGTTTCACCGAAAACCGGCACGTCGACGAGGGCCGTGGCTTGCTCGCTCCACAGCGCGCTGCCGGCAAGCCGCTCGGGCGAGCGCCATTCCGCCAAGACCGTCGCCGGGTTCTCGCCGTCGAACAGGCCTGTGTCCGCGAAGCGAAAAACGATAGGGGCGGGCAATATCAGCGTGCCGCAACGCTCGTCGCGCCGCTGCGCCGCGAACAGGTCCGCATCGAAAGCATGATGCAGCGCCAGCGTGCCGCCGGTGAGCAGCCACGGCACGAGCGTCAGACAAATTCCGGCGAACGACGCGGGCGCAATGGTCGACAGAACGCTTGCGTGCTGTTGAAAGCGGCCTTCGGACAGCACGCACATTCCGCCCGCCAGCAATTCGAGATGGCGGCGCGCGACCGGAACGGGCCCGTCCTCGCCGATCTCGAAATTGATCACGGCAAGATGCGCGGCGGCATTGCCGTCGCGATCAAGCAGTGGGATCGGATCGAGTTTCTCCACCGTGAACAAATCATGCAGCGGCACGACGCCGTCGGACAGATTGTCGCCAAATCCGCAGACATAGCGGATCGAAAACACGTCCGCGGCGACGCGGGTGGCGAGACGGCAGTGCTCGAAGCCGCCAACGCGGCCGCAGGTGATCAGGGCCTTGGCGCCGACCCGCGCCAGCGCGTCAACCGCGTCAGCGCGCCGCCACAACAGCGGCATCGGCGCCGCGATCATGCCCGCGCGCAGGACGCCGAGAAGGGTCAGCACGTTCTCGATAATGTTCGGCAGTTGGATGCCGACAATCGTGTCGGTCGGCAGGCCCATGCGGCAGAGCCGCCCGGCGATCGCCGACACCATGCGGTCGGCCTCGGCGAATGTCAGACGCAGCGGTGGCCCGTCGGTAAAAGCCTCGCGGTTGGGCGCGTCGGCAAGCGCGATGGCGTCCGGCCGTTGCGCGGCGACAACGCGAAACAGTTCGTCGATCGTGATACGGCTGCCGTGTTGCGGCGCTGGCGTGATCGCTGGATCTCCGGGGATCATTGCAGCGCCTGCGAAGGCTGACGCCACCAGGTTTCCGGCAGGTAACCGGACAGCGACGTGTGCGCCGGATGCGCAAGATAGTCCCAGCGCGCGATCCATTGCTCGGGGAGATAAAACAGCGGCACCACGTAAGATCCAGAAATCAGAACACGGTCGAGCGCGCGCACGGTAGCGACGAAATCGGGGCGTTGGCGGGCGCGCAGCATGGCCGCGATCATGGCATCAACCGCGGCGCTGCGCACGCCCATATAGTTGCGCGTGCCTTGCTGATCGGCGGCGGCCGAGCCCCAATAGAAGGCCTGCTCGTTGCCGGGCGACAGCGATTGGTCCCAGCGATATTCGATCATGTCGAAGTCGAACGACCCAAGCCGCTGGTCATATTGCACGGCGTCGACGAGACGCACCTGAGCGGCGATGCCGGCGCGCGCAAGCTGATTTGAATAGGCAAGCGCGAGACGCTCATCGTCGCGGCTGGTCACCATGATTTCGAAGGTGAACGGACGTCCGGTGGCCCGGTCGCGCAACGTCGTACCCTTGAGCTCGTAGCCGGCGGCTTTGAACAATTCGAGCGCCTGGCGCAGCGTATCATGGTCGCGATCGGAGCCGTCGGTGACCGGCGGCGACCAAGTGCCGTCGAGCACGTCGGGCCGCACCGCATCCGGATAGGGCGCGAGCAAAAGGCGCTCGTGGTCGTCGGCCGCGCGGTGGTATGCCGACAATTCGGAATCGTCGAAGAAGCTCGCGCTGCGTTTATAGAGATTGAAGAAGAAGTTGCGGTTGACCCATTGAAAGTCGAACAACAGCGCAACCGCCTGCCGCACGCGGATATCGGCGAAGATCGGCCGGCGCGTATTGAACACGTAGTCGGACGCAAATTTGGGAAGCCCGTTGGCGATGGCTTCCTTGACGACGCGGCCGTCGCGCGCCGCGGGGAAGTCGTAGCCCGTCTGCCAACGGGTCGGATCGGTTTCGCTGCGCACATCATAAAGGCCGGCCTTGAACGCTTCGAAATAGGCGTTGCCGTCGCGATAAAAATCGAAACGCACCTCGTCGAAATTCCACAGCCCGCGATTGATCGGAAGCTTTTGGCCCCAATAATTCGGGTCGCGTTTCAGGCTCACGCTTTTGCCGACGTCGACCTTGTCGACAACATAGGGCCCGCTGCCGATCGGCTTCGCCAGTGTCGTCTTCTCGAATGTCGCGACATCCACGGCGTGTTCCGGCAGCACCGGCATCAGGCCGAGGATCAGCGGCAATTCGCGGTCGCCGCGGTCGGCGAAATTAAAACGCACGGTGAGCGGATCGAGGATTTCGGCCTTGGCGACCTTGGAATAATAGATGCGGTGATTTGGCCGGCCGTGGTCGCGCAGAAGCTGCCAAGAGAACACGACGTCGGCGGCGGTCACTTGAGTGCCGTCGGAAAAGCGCGCCGCGGGATTGAGCGCAAAGGTCACATAACTGCGGGCATCGTCGGTTTCGACCGTGCGCGCCAACAAGCCGTAAAGCGTGAACGGCTCGTCATAGTCGCGCGCCAACAGGCTCTCGACGACGTAACCACGGATAGCCTGTACGGCGAGGCCTTGGACAATGAGTGGATTGAGGCTATCGAAGGTGCCGAGCACGCCCTCGATCACGGTGCCGCCCTTCGGCGCGTTAGGATTTGCATAGGGGAGCGACGTGAAATTGTCGGGCAGAGCGGGCGCGCCATGCATTGCGATGGCAGGCATTGCGGCCGCGTTTGTCGTTTCGGCGGCGGCCGGCCGCGCCAAGGCCAAAAGCGCGAGGGCGCCGCAGAGTGCGGCCCGCAGTCCAAAACCGGCATCGGCGGTTCGCGAGGCTTTCATCGGCGGCAAGAGGCGGCAAGAGTTGAGCGCGATTCGGTTTAGCCGCGTGAATGTAGCACGGTGGCCCGGGCGCGGAGGCCGCCGCCACACGCGGGCGACGCTTATTGCGCGGGGTTTCCCGATCGGACTTTATCCAGCGCCGCATTTGCGCTATTGGGCCGGTTCGGGGGGTCGCGGGTGTCACTTTGTTGCCGTAATATGCGTCGATTGACCGTCACTTGGGGGACAGCGCGGCGACGGATGCCGGGTGTGCCCGACACACTCACTGAAAACGCCAATTTGACCAGGGAAATGACCTCGATTCGAGGCCGGTTTCCCGGTGGCAGCACGAAAGAGGAATATTCATGAACTATTGGAACGCGTCGGCGCCGGCACGGCCGGTGAGCCGGACGCTCGCTGCCATCAGCAAGACGATTGGGCAGACCGCGATCCTGACCGTGGCGCTGGCGACGGCTTCGGTCGCTCTCGCCCAGCAGCCGCCCGCACCGGCGGCGACTGCCAAGCCGAAACCGCCGGCTGCGAAAAAGCCGCCGGCGCCGAAGCCCGCCGCGCAGGCGCCCGCCCCGGCGCCTGAAGCTCAGCAACCCGCGGCTCCTCCGGCCCAGGGGCAAGCGCAGGGCGCCGACCAGCAACAGCAAGTTCAACTGATCTTTTCGCCGTGGACCAAATTCTGCCTCAAGAGCAACCAGAACGATCCGAATTCCAAGCAGGTGTGCTTCACCGGCAAGGACGCCCGTATCGAATCCGGCATGCCGGTGGTCGCTGCCGTGCTGATCGAGCCCGAGGGCGAGCCGAAGAAGATCTTGCGCGTGACCTTGCCGCTCGGCATGCAGCTCATCCATGGCACCCGCCTGATCATCGACCAGAACCAGCCGATGACCGCGCCCTATGTCATCTGCTTCACCAACGGATGCATGGCCGATTACGAGGTCACGCCCGATATGATCGGCAAATTGAAGAAAGGGCAGCAACTGGTTGTGCAGGCGATCAATTCGACCGCGCAGCCGATCAGCCTTGGGTTGCCGCTGGGCGATTTTTCCAAGGCTTATGACGGTCCGCCGACTGATCCGAAAGTCTTTGAGGAGCAGCAGCAGAAGTTGCAGGAAGAGTTGCAACGCCGCGCCGACGAAGCGCGCAAGAAGCTCGAGCAGCAACAAGGCGGCGCACCGCAATCCTCGAACGCGCCGACGCCACCGCCGCAGCAGTAAGCAAGACGGCAACTCGTTTTGGTGTCCCGGGCGCAGCGCAGCACGCAGTGGTGCGGTGCTGACCAGGGATCGTGGCGAACTCCGAATGTGTGACGATCCCGGATCAGCGATGCAGCATTTCACGCTGCACCGCGTCCGGGAAACGTATTTTGCGATGACGCTACTTAGTGGACGGTCGCCGCGCGCGGGCGATAGCCGCCTTTGCCGTCTTTCACGAAAACTTCCGCCACCTGCGGATGGCGCACCGGTTCGCCGGTCGTGTCCGGCAACAGGTTCTGCTCGGAGACGTAGGCGACGTATTCGGTTTCGTCGTTTTCCGCGAACAGATGGTAGAACGGCTGATCCTTGTGCGGCCGGATTTCGGCGGGGATCGCCTCGTACCATTCCTCGGTATTGTCGAATATCGGATCGATGTCGAAAACGACGCCGCGAAACGGATAGAGGCGGTGCCGGACAACTTGGCCGATCTGATACTTGGCGTTCCGAATCTTGCTCATTCCAAAGCTTAGGCTACAGCCTGTGCGAGGCCAGAAACAACGCTACAATTGCAGACTAGGTTCTCCTGACACGCCGTGCCAGTCCCGCTAAGGCTTTTACTGAACGTTCGTTCATAGTCCATATCTTTGGCCCATTTCCGGGTCCTTTTCCGCGACCAAACCCGCCAAATCGACCAAGACTTTGGCCTGTTTCCAGGTCGCGTCGTCCTGCATCTTGCCGTCGATCATAACCGCGCCGCTGCCGTCGGGCATGGCGGCGATGATTTTCTTGGCGAAGGCCACTTCCGCCGGGTCGGGCGAGAATACCCGTTTGGCGATCGGGACCTGGCTCGGATGCAGCGTCCAGGCGCCGGCGCAGCCCATAAGGAAGGCGTTGCGGAACTGTGCCTCGCAGGCCGCGCCATCGGCGAAGTCGCCGAACGGACCGTAGAACGCCTTGATGCCGGCCGAGGCGCAGGCATCGACCATTTTCGCGATCGTGTAGTGCCAAAGGTCCTGCTGGAAACTCGCCCGCGGCGCGTCAGGCGAGGTGGCGTCGGCAAGCACTTTGTAATCGGGGTGTCCGCCGCCGACGCGCGTCGTTTTCATCGCGCGGGACGCAGCCAGATCGGCTGGGCCGAGGCTGATGCCGTGCATGCGCGGCGAAGCCGCAGCGATGGCGGTGACGTTGTCCACGCCCTCGGCGGTTTCGAGAATGGCGTGGATGAGGATCGGTTTCTTCACGCCATTCTTGGCCTCAAGCTGGGCGAGAAGCTGATCGAGGTAGTAAATGTCCCAGGCGCCTTCGACCTTCGGCAGCATGATGACGTCGAGCTTTTGCCCGATGGCCGCGACGATCTCGGTGATGTCGTCGAGCACCCACGGCGAATTGAGCGCGTTGATGCGCGTCCACAATCCGGTCTCGCCGAACTCGCAGGACTTCGCCATGGCGATGAAGCCATTTCTTGCGGCTTCCTTGGCGTCAGCCGGAATAGCATCCTCCAGATTGCCGAGCACCACGTCGACCTGCGCCACGAGTTCCGGCACTTTGGCACGTACTTTCTCGATATGCGGCGGAACGAAATGAATCATCCGCTCGAGCCGCAGCGGCAATTCACGCAACGGCGCCGGAGCGCCGATCGCCAGCGGCTTGAAAAAATTGCGCGGTAGTTTCATGCGGCGCTCCCAACAACTCTTGATGCTAACGGTAGGATGAAGGGCAGGAGCCCGCCAAGCCATTTTTCACGCCAGTCTTGCGCCGAAACTGCCTATGAAATGGCGTCCGTCACACCATCTCGCCGCGCATCAGGCGGGGCTGCGAGGCGGCCGGCGCCACACCCTCGCGCATTACCGCGCGGCGTAACGGTCCGATACGGTCGACGAGGTAGAGCGACAATCCGCGCGCGCCGTGCGCCGGGAAGAAATCCGTGAGCAGACTCCGGTTCAACAGATCGACGGCGACGGTGCGGCTCGTGACATCGGCCCGGCGCTGCGTCTCGTAGCGCGCGAGCACTTGCGGCGCTCCGACGTCGAGATTATCCCGCCGCGCGTCGGCGAGGATCTCGGCGATGGTGGCTCCATCGCGGAGCCCGAGATTGAGCCCTTGCGCGCCGATCGGCGGCACCACATGCGCCGCTTCGCCGACCAGCGCGATGCGCTCGCCGGCAAACGCGTCCGCAGTCTCGACCGCGAGCGGAAAAATTCCGCGGCCCGGTTCGACACTCATCTTGCCCAGATGCGAGTGGGCCCGGCGCTCGATTTCGGCCGAAAGCGCGGCATCGTCCATGGCGGACAACGCCGCGGCGCGATCCGGATCGAGCACGCAGACAAGGCTCGACCGCTGGCCGGGCAGGGGAACCAGCGTGAATGGCCCGCTTTCGGTGTGAAATTCCGTGGAAGTGTCGCCGTGCGGGCGAGTGTGACCAAGATTGAGCGTCAGCGCGGTCTGCGGATAGGCCCGCCGCTGCGTTGAAATTCCCGCTGCCGCGCGACAGAGCGAGCGCGCCCCGTCGGCGCCGATCGCAAGCCGTACCCGCGCCTCGCCATCGGCATGTTTGATCGTAACGCCGCCGGCGTCGCTTGTGACCGCGAGCGCCGAAGCCGTAATTCGCGAGAGCCCGAGCTCGCTTACGCGTGCTTCGAGCGCGGCCACCAAATGCCGGTTTTCGATATTGTGGCCGAAGGCATCGAGTTCGATTTCGGCGGCGTCGAAGAACGTCTCGGGCGCGCGAAAGAGGCGCTGCGTATCATCGACGATGCGGAGTTTTCGAAGCGGCGCGGCGTAAGGAATACAGGCTTGCCAGACGCCGAGCATTTCCAGCGCTTTGACCGAGCTTGCAAGCAGCGCGGTCGTGCGGTGGTCCGGCTTGGCCCGTGGCGCGACCAAAAGCGTTTGCACGCCAGCCGCCGCCAGCGCGATGGCACTGACGAGGCCCGCGGGGCCGCCGCCGAGACCGCCACTTCGTAAGTGAAAGTGTGATTTGCGCCGTTCACGACTTCAACTGTTCTCTCAACCGCGATCCCTTATGAGTTATGGTCGAAACCATAGCAATGACAGAGAGATTGCGCACGATCTTCGATTTCGCGTGTAAGCTCAGAACATGAACCCGATTGAGCCGTCGGCAAAGGCCAAGCCGCAAACCACCTCGCACGCCACCACGGCGGCGTTTGCCGTCCATATTTTTACCGCTTCGGGCGCGGCCTGCGCGCTATTGGCCCTCATCGCCGCGGTCCGTGCCGATTGGCCGCAAATGTTCGTCTGGCTTGGCGTCGCGCTCTTCATCGACGGCGTGGACGGCGCTTTTGCGCGGCGGCTTCATGTGGCCGAGGTGCTGCCGCGCTGGTCGGGCGACGTGCTCGATCTCGTCGTCGATATCCTCAACTACGTGTTCGTGCCGGCCTATGCCGTCGCCGCAAGCGGACTGGTGCCGCCCGTTGTCGCGATTCCGCTCGGCATCCTGATTGTCGTCACCGGCTCGCTCTATTTTGCCGATCGGCTGATGAAGACGTCCGACTATTATTTTCGCGGCTTTCCGGCGATCTGGAACGTGGCGGTATTTTATCTTTTCGTCCTCAAGCCGCAGCCGTTACCCGCGACCGTATCGATCGTGATGCTGGCCGTGTTCACTTTCATACCGTTCCATGTGATGCATCCGATGCGGATCGCACATTTGCGCGCGATCACGCTGGTCGCGCTTGCCGTCTGGGCGCTGCTTGCGATCTACGCCGTTGCCACAAACCTAGATCCCGGTTTCTGGACGCAAACGGGCTTATGCTTTCTCGCGATCTATTTCATCGCCGTAGGTTTCTTGCGTCGGCACCGTCCGTGACTTCGCTCGTTACTTGATCGGTCTCTTGATCCCACTCTTGCCAAGCTGTCTTATCCACGCGCCCATATCTGGAGGAGACTGCAATGCCGCGACCTGTTCTGCTTATCGCCGGTGGAAGCCGCGGAATTGGCGCATCGACGGCAAGGCTTGCGGCCGAGCGCGGCTATGACGTCGCCATCAATTACGTCAGCAATGCCAAGGCGGCAGCGGAAGTCGCGGACGCGGTGAAAAAGGCCGGCGGCAAAGCCGTCACGCTGCAAGGCGACATGGCGAAGGAAGAAGATATTTTGCGCGTCTTCGATCAAGCGACCCAAGCGCTCGGCCCCATCACCCATTTCGTGCACAGTGCCGGCGTAGGCGGCAAAAACTCGCGGCTCGATGCCGCGAGCTCGGCAACGATCCGCGAGGTGCTCGACGTCAATCTGTTCGGCGCCATCATCTGCGCGCGCGAAGCAGTGCGCCGCATGTCGACCGCGCATGGCGGGAAAGGCGGGTCGATCGTGCTGTTGTCGTCGATCGCTTCGGTGACGGGCGGCGCAACCGAATATGTCTTCTATGCCGCCGCCAAAGGCGGGGTCGACGCATTGACCAACGGCTTGGCGCGCGAAGTCGCCAAAGAGGGTATCCGTGTCAACGCGCTGCGGCCGGGCCCGACCAATACCGAAATTCACGAGCCCGGACGCCTCGCCCGAATTACGCCGATGTTGCCGATGGGACGTCCCGGCGAGCCCGACGAGATCGCCGAAGCCGTACTGTTTCTCCTGTCGGACGACGCTGCTTCCTATGTCAGCGGCGCAGTCCTCAATGTCTCCGGCGCGCGCTGATTGACCGCCATTAGGAGCCGCCTTGTGTTCGACACCCGGCTGCCTATGATCCCGGCCGAGCTTTTCATAGACAATTCAAAACTACGCGAAGGAGAGGAAAATGGTTGCGGCTGTGCGCGTTCATAAGACCGGCGGGCCCGAGGTTCTGACCTACGAAGAAGTCGAAATGGGAGCGCCCGGGCAAGGTCAGGTCCGGGTCAAGCAACACGCCTGTGGCGTCAATTTCATCGACACCTATTTCCGCATGGGCATGTATCCATCCCCGGTGGGTCTGCCCTTCATTGCCGGCAACGAAGCAGCGGGCGAAGTCGTCGCCGTCGGGGCGGGCGTCACCGAGCTCAAGATCGGCGACCGCGTCGCCTATGTCGTTGCGCTCGGCTGTTATGCCGCTGAACGGCTGGTACCGGCGGACCGCGCCGTAAAGCTGCCGGCCGATATCAGCTACGAGCAGGCCGCCGCGATGATGCTCAAAGGCATGACGGCGCAATATCTCGTGCGCCGGACGTTCAAGGTCGAGAAGGGCATGAACGTCCTGATGCACGCGGCCGCCGGCGGCGTCGGCCTCATCCTTTGCCAATGGGCGAACTATCTCGGCGCCAATGTCATCGGCACCGTCGGATCGAAAGACAAGGCCGAGCTTGCCAAAGCCAATGGCTGCCACCACACCATTCTTTATCGCGACGAGGACTTCGTTGCGCGCGTGAAAGAAATTACCGGCGGCAAGCTGTGCGATGTGGTCTATGACGGCATCGGCAAGACGACCTTCCCGGCATCGCTCGATTGCATCCGTCCGCTCGGCATGTTCGCGAGCTTCGGCAGCGCGTCGGGGCAGATCGACGCCTTCAACATCAATATTCTGCAGCAAAAGGGCTCGCTGTTTGCGACGCGGCCGACGCTGAATACTTACGCGGCCAAACGCGAGGATCTGCTCGCCATCGCCAACGACCTGTTCGACGTCGTCGGCAAAGGCGCGGTCAAGATTCCCATCAATCAGAAATATGCACTCCGCGATGCGCAAAAATCGCACCGCGATCTGGAAGGGCGCGCCACCACCGGCTCCTCCATCCTGGTGCCGTAAGGATCGTCATATAACGCGATGAAAATTTGGGGGTATTGGGCAACGCTGGGATGGGCGGTTCTCGCCTTCCTGGCGAGTCAAATTATTGGCTTCGGCGCGCTGTTTTTGCTGCGCGCCGGAGCTTGGAATTCGCTTCTGGACACGCCGTATGACGGCGTTCTGGTTACGCTTTTCGTCGTGATCTCCAATCCGATCACGATCGGGGTGATCATGCTTGCCGTTTGGTTCGCACGCGCCAATCAGGCGGACTATCTCGCGTTGAACTGGCCGCAGGCCCGCTACGTGACCACGGGCATTGTCTGCCTCGTCGGGCTGATCGCGCTCTGCGACGCTCTCCTTTACTTGAGCGGCCGGACGCTGGTGACGTCGTTTCAGCTTCAGTCCTACACCACGGCCGCGGCGAAGGGCTGGCTTCTGCCGATGGCGTTCGGCGCTATCATTGTGGCGCCGGCGGGCGAAGAGATCATGTTCCGCGGCTTCTTGTTCCGTGGCTGGGCGCGCTCCGATCGTTCGGCGTGGCCCGCGATCATCGTCATCTCTCTGCTCTGGGCAGCATTGCACGTCCAATACGACTGGACGGGGATTGTACAGATTTTCGTTATCGGCCTGTTTTTGGGCTGGATGCGCTGGCGCAGCGGCTCGACGCTGCTGACCTTTGTTTTGCACGCGCTGTTCAATCTTGAAGGCACACTGGAAACTGTTGCGCAGGTGCACTTCTTTGCGAAATAAGCGCCCGTCTTCGCGACATGAGAGCTAATTCGCGTGCGTTCCCCGTAATTCGGCATAGGCGCGGTTCAGCGCCTTATCGGCATTCGGATCGGACGGGATGTAGGACTGCAAGTCAGGTTTTTTGCCGCTTACCGATTTTGCGCTCGGTTTCAGATTGTCCGGTAAGTCCTGCGTCACCTCGATGTCAGGCGAGATTCCCTTCGTCTCGATCGCGTGGCCCGACGGCGTAAAATACTGCTCGGTGGCGAGGCGGAGCACGCCCTGACCATGCCCGAGCGGCGTTTCCGTCAAGACCGAACCGGCGCCGAATGTGCGCGTACCGATCAGCGTGGCGCGGTGATTGTCTTGCAGCGCGCCGGCGACGACTTCGGCGGTGGCCGCCGATCCGGCGTTGATCAAGACGACAACCGGTTTACCGTTGCTGAGATTGCTGCCTTTGACGCGAATGTGCTTCGCGTTGCCGGCGTTGCGGCCGCCGATCGAAACGATATCTCCGCCATCGAGGAAGGCGTCGCTCGCCGCGATCGCGCCGTCCAGGACCCCGCCGGGATTGTTGCGCAGATCAACGACATAGCCTTTGAGCTTCTCCGGCGGAATTCCGGACGCGATGCCGTCCATCGCCTTCTTCAGTTCGTCGCCGGTATTCTCGTTGAACTGCACGACGCGGATATAGCCGATGTCGCCGCCTTGCACCTGCGACCGGACCGATCGCACCGTCGTGTGATCGCGGACCATCGAGATGTCCAACGGCTTGTCGCGGCCGGGCCGCGCGATGGTCAAATGGACAGTCGAGCCCATCTCGCCATTCAGCTTTTGGCTGACCTGATAGGCCGTGAGGTCATCGAGCGGCTGATCATCAATGCTGGCGATGACATCGCCCGTCATCAGGCCGGCTTTGGCGGCGGGTGAATCGTCGATCGCCGTTATGACCTTCGGCAGGTTATCCGCGATTGTGAATCGAAGCCCGACATCGGCAAACGGGCAACCGCTCGTCGCCGTGCATACTACCATGTGGCTTGCCGACTTCGTGTCGAGATAAAATGAATCGCCGAGGCCCGCCACCATGCCGTTGATGGCGTTCTCGATCAGCTTCTTGTCGTCGGGCCTTTCGACGTAGTTCTGCCGCACCTGCTCGAACGCGTCGTCGAAAAGTTCCAGCACCCGATATTCTTCGGCGTGGACGGACGACTTCGCGGCAGCGTCGGTCGCTGTGATCGGGAGTTGCGTGGCGAGAAGCGTCAGCGCGGCTCCAGCCGCGATGCCAAGCGCAATGAATGGAACTTGTTTAGCCATGACGGCAATTCTATCGACGCGGCGGCCATTGTCGACTCGGCATCGCAACCCCTCCGATGGTCCGGCGGAACAGCCTAGGGTGTTTCCGGCCCGCCAAAGATACGATCGAATGCGGCCACGGTACGGCCCGATTTATCGTCCGGCTGCGCGCTAAAATTGCCTGCCCGGTTACGCTTCTGGCGCGGCAGGCTGATCACGGGCTCGGCGAAACGCGCGATTGCGGCGACCGTCTCGTCGAGCGGCACCGGAGAATTCGGCGTTTCGCTGACGATAATGGCCAAAACCTTCATGTTGCGGCGAAACAGCGCGTCGAGCGCGGTCAGCGTATGGCTGATGGTGCCAAGATAAGAGCCTGCGACGAGGATTAGGGGCAATTGCAGCGCCATCATCAGATCGAGCATGGTGCGCTGGTCGTCGAGCGGCACCATGATGCCTCCGGCGCCTTCGATCAGCAGAATGTCGCGGCGCTGATCGACCGCAAGCCGGCAATAGGCGATCACGCCGTCGACATCGATGGTCTGTCCTTCGCTTTTGGCGGCCAGATCTGGCGACAGCGCGGCGCGATACCGCCACGGCGCGATGCGATCGATCTCTTGCGCCGTGACTGGCAGGCCGAGCGCGTTCAGGAGAATTCCGGGATCGCTCGTCTTTGCATTGGCCGGATCGAACCCGCTGACAACCGGTTTCAGCGCATCCACGATGCGGCCCATCTGCCGCAAGTGCCGGATGAGAGAGGCGGCGACGAAAGTCTTGCCGACGTCCGTTCCAGTCCCGGTGATGAAAATCGCGGTCACGCGTCAATGCCTTGTCACGCGCTGTCGTACGATCCCCGCAAGGCGATCGATATCGGAATCGGGATGCTGCGCCGTGAACGCAAAGCGCAGCCGCGCCGTGCCGGCCGGCACTGTCGGCGGCCGGATCGCGACAACCAGGAAGCCTTCTTCGCGCAACAATTCGGACGCGGACAGCGCAGCCTCGGTCTCACCGACGATCACCGGCACAATGGCGCTCTGTGCTTCCGGCAAATTGAGCGCGCGGGTGAACAGTCGGGCTTTCCGCAGCGGCTCGGCGGCATAGGCCGGTTCGGTTTCGATCACGTCGAGCGCGGCAATGGCAGCGGCGACGACCGGCGGCGGCAGGCCCGTCGAATAGATGAACGTGCGCGCGCGTGTGCGCATGAAATCGATCACGGCGCGCGAGGCGCACAAATAGCCGCCATAGGCTCCGACGGCCTTCGACAGCGTGCCCATCTGCAGGGGCACTTCGTAAGGCGCTTGGGCACCGCCCCGAGCGAAGGCCGAGCCGCGGCCGCCGCCCAGGACGCCGAGGCCATGCGCGTCGTCGGACAGAAGCCAGGCGTCAAAGCGCTTTGCGATGTCTGATAGCTCGCCGAGCGGCGCGAGGTCGCCGTCCATTGAAAACACGCCGTCGGTCGCAATCAGGGCGCGCTTTTTTGCGGCGCGGTGCTTCGCCAAAATCGTTCCGGCATGTGCCGTGTCGGCGTGGCGATAGAGATGGACTTCGGCGCCGCTTAATTTGGCGCCGGCATGGATGCAGGCGTGCGACAACTCATCAAGCACGATCAGATCGTCCGGTCCGGCGAGCGCCGGGATGATGCCGGTATTGGCGAGATAGCCGGAACCGAAAACGCAGGCCGCTTCGGTGCCCTTGAGCCGCGCCAGCCGCTCTTCAAGCTCCGTGTAAAGCGGATGATTGCCGGTGACGAGCCGCGAGGCGCCGGCGCCGATGCCATAACGCTGCGTCGCCTCGATCGCGGCTGCGATGATTTTCGGGTGCTGACTGAGGTTGAGATAGTCGTTGCACGAGAACGACAACAGCCGGCGGCCATCGCGCTCGGCCCAAATCCCGGCGCGCGCCGTGACCGTGGGCGTGCGGCGGAGACTGGCCCGGTCCAAGGACGCGAGCTTTTCGCCGGCAAATTCATCGAGCGAGCGCATCGCTTTCCTTACTCTCGAACGAGCGTGATTTCAGCCGAGCCCAAGGGCACAATGGCAGCCTATAAGTTCCATGAAAGCGCCGAATGTCGGGCAAATCCAGCGAAAACAAAGGAGTAGGGACCGCGCCTGCCTGGTACGGGCCGGGTCTCGACCACATCTGGCTGCCTTATGCGCAGATAAAGACCGCGCCGCCGCCGCTTGCGGTGACGGCGACGCAGGGCAGCCGCATCACGCTCGCCGACGGGCGCGAGCTGATCGACGGCATCGCTTCGTGGTGGACGGCTTGCCACGGCTACAACCATCCGCACATCCGCGCCGCGGTCGAGCGCCAGCTCACGCAAATGCCTCACGTCATGTTCGGCGGGCTGGTGCACGAGCAGGCGCTGACGCTGGCGCGGCGGCTTACCGCAATGCTCACGCAAAATAACAAAGCCATCGATCTCGACCGCGTGTTCTTCAGCGATTCCGGTTCGGTCGCCGTCGAAGTGGCGCTGAAAATGGCCGTGCAATATTGGCGCAATCGCGGGCTTCGCGGGCGCAACCGCATTGTGGCTTTCAACGGCGGCTATCATGGCGACACCACCGGCGCGATGGCGGTGTCCGACCCCGAGGGTAATTTTCACGCCGCGTTTCGCGGGCTCCTGCCGGAGCAGATATTCGCCGATCTGCCGGCCGATGAGGCGAGCACGGCGACGCTCGATACCATGCTGGCACGGCGCGCCAACGAGATCGCCGCGATCATCGTCGAACCGCTGGTCCAGGGCGCGGGCGGCATGCGCTTCCACGACACCAACGCGCTCAAGACTTTGCGCGCAATTGCAGACCGTTACGATCTTTTGCTGATCTTCGATGAAATCTTCACCGGCTTCGGCCGGACCGGCAATATGTTCGCTTTGCAGGAAGCTGGGGTCGCGCCCGACATCCTCACGCTGTCCAAGGCCCTGACCGGCGGCACATTGCCGCTCGCGGCGACCATCGCCCGGCGCAAGGTCTTCGACGCGTTCTGGTCGGACGATCCGGCCCAGGCGCTGATGCACGGGCCGACCTTCATGGCGAATCCGCTTGCCTGCGCGGCGGCCAACGCTTCGCTTGATCTGTTCGAACGCGAACCACGGCTCGATCAGGTCGCGACGATATCAAGCGCGCTCCGGTTGGGTCTTGAGCCATGCCGGAATCTTCCCGGCGTCAAGGACGTGCGCGTCAAAGGCGCCATCGGCGTCGTCGAGTTCGACCGCATCGAAGATCTCAACGCCTTGCGGCAACGCTTCATCGCGGAAGGCGTTTTTATCCGACCGTTCGGCTCGATTGTTTACCTGACGCCGGCCTTCACGATTACGGAGCACGAGCTCGCCCGTTTGATGGAAGCGGTTCGCGCGGTGCTTGCGGAACGGAACGCCTAGTAGCCGACGACGGTGCCGTGGAGATCGTAGGCGTCGGCGTGCTCGATCTTCACCGTCGCGATTTCACCGACGCGCAACGGCCGGCGGCTCGCGACATAGACGGCGCCGTCGATCTGCGGCGCGTCGCCTTTGCTGCGGCCCTTCGCGACTGTTGGGCCAACTTCGTCGATGATGACCCGCTCGCGGTTGCCGACTTTGCGCTTGAGGCGTTTTTGCGAAATCGCTTGCTGATGCTGCATCAAGCGGTGCCAGCGTTCTTCTTTGATCTCATGCGGCACGGGTGCAGCGAGGTCGTTCGACACGGCGCCCGCAACCGGCTCGTAACGGAAGCAGCCGACGCGATCGAGTTGTGCCTCGTCGAGCCAGTCGAGAAGCTGCGAAAAATCTTCGTCCGTCTCGCCGGGGAAGCCGACGATAAAAGTCGAGCGGATGGTCAAGCTCGGGCAGATATCACGCCACCGCGCGATGCGCTCAAGCGTCTCTTCCTGGGCCGCAGGACGGCGCATGCGTTTGAGCACGGCCGGGCTCGCGTGCTGAAACGGCACGTCGAGATAGGGCAGGATTTTGCCCTCGGCCATCAAGGAAATGACGTCGTCGACGTGCGGGTAGGGATAGACATAGTGCAGCCGCACCCAGACGCCGAATTCGCCAAGCTCACGCGTAAGGTCGAGGAATTTCGCCCGCACCTCGCGGTCCTTCCAGGCGCTCGCCGCGTATTTGAGATCGACACCATAGGCCGACGTGTCCTGCGAGATGACGAGAAGTTCCTTGACGCCGGCGGCGACCAGCTTCTCGGCCTCGCGCAGCACGTCGGCGGCAGGTCTCGAAACGAGATCGCCGCGCAGCTTGGGGATGATGCAGAAGGTGCAACGATTATTGCAACCTTCTGAAATCTTTAGATAAGCATAGTGCCGCGGCGTTAGCTTGATGCCTTCCGGCGGGATCAGATCGGTGTACGGATCGTGCTGCGGCGGGGCGGCGCGATGCACGGCTTCAAGCACGCTCTCGTATTGCTGCGGGCCAGAGACCGCGAGCACGCCGGGATGCACGGCCGTGATCTTTTCCGGCTCTGCGCCCATGCAGCCGGTGACGATGACCTTGCCGTTTTCGGCCATCGCGGTGCCGATCGCAGAAAGAGATTCAGCCTGCGCACTGTCTAGAAACCCGCACGTATTGACGATCGCCAGATCGGCGCCTTTGTGCTCGCGCGCCAATTCATACCCCTCCGCACGCAGTCGCGTGATGATGCGCTCCGAATCGACCAGCGCCTTGGGGCAACCGAGCGAAACGAAGGATATTCGGGCAGGGCGGTTCGTAAGCTCGTTCATCGCGTGTGCTCATAGCACGGCGGCTCGGTTCCGGCTCAATCCTTGAATGGCAGGCTAAAAGCCGTCTTTCGCCACAAAAAAGCCGGACCAAATCCCTGATTTCACCCGCTGCGGCGGGCTATCCTTAACTCCCGTTCGGGGGAAATTAAGGATTTCGCGGTCTGCTCGGATTGGGGGCGAGTGGTGGATGGCGATTCTCGGTGCGCCGTATCTTCAAAAGCCTCGTGGGAATGCCTCGGCGCAGCGGCGGCTGCTCGGCCGGGTGTTGCTTCGTTTGACGGCTGAACGCGAACGACGGACATGCATGGTGCAATTGAAGCAAATCGGCACTCTGCTACTCGCGGCAAGCCTCACCGGCTGCGGCGGCTACGGAATGTTCGATCCGACGTCCTCGTTCACCTCGGGCTATGCATCAGGCAAATCGCCGGAGTGGAAAAATGCTTCAGCTAATTCCTCCATCGATACCGATTCCGAAAGCACCGGTTCGACGCCGACGGCTGCTGCGCCAGACAAGAACGAAAACGAAGCCCTCAATTCGCTGTTCGCGCGCGCCGCGCAAGGCAAGCTCAACGCCTCACAGCCCGCGCCAGCGCCTGTACCGAGCTCCGTGGCGAAACCTGTCGTCGTCGCCGACGCCAGCGAATCCGCAATACCGTCGCCGCCGCCGGCCGCCGAGAAAGTCAATGTTACCCCGCGCGGACGCGCCTATCTGTTCCGCGGCATCGCCGGCCTCATCTATTCGCGGGGCATGGACAAGCTCGCAGAACGAATCCAGCGCGTTGGCGTCCCCGCGAGCGTCGACACCTATTTGATGTGGCGCCCGGTTGCCGATCAGGCGATCCGCGACTATCGGCGCGACCCGCAGCCGATCATCCTTATCGGCCATTCGATGGGCGGCGATTCCGCCTTGGCCTTCGCGGAGACCCTCAACGCTGCCAATATTCCGGTGAACCTGCTCGTCACTTACGATCCGAGCCGCATAGCCGAAGACGTGCCGCCGAACGTCGAGCGTTACATCAACATCTTCCAATCCTCGAACATGTTGGGCGGCGGCAACGTCGTCCAGGGCTCGCGCTTCCACGGCCATTATGCGAGCTACAATCTCAAGGATCACAGCGAAATCGTTCATATCAATATCGAAAAGGCCGACCGTATCCAGGAGCAACTGGTCACCAAGGTCGCCGAACTCGCAGCAACGCCGGCCGCTGCCGAGGGCGAAGCGGTTCCGCTTCACTTCGAAGTTCCGGCCGATGCCGCGATCGAGCTGTGGGATTCCGGACAGCCGGTGACGGCGCATGCCGGCGACACGCTGAAGACGTTTGCTGATGCCTATCATGTGCCGCTGTGGTCGCTTGCCGAGAGCAATTCGGTATCGACACGCACGTCGCTCAGCGAAGGCCAGCGCATTATCGTCCCGCGGCACCTCGTTCCGATGGCTGCGCCAAATGTGGCGACAAGCGCCGTCACAAGCTACGCACAGGTCAATCGCTAAAAGTCACTTTCGGAATTCAGCAGCGCGGCGCGAGGCAGAGTCCGCTCGGCTCGAAGCAGCGCCAGAATGGCACCGGCGTCGATTTGCCATTGGTGCAGGTGTAGACGGTGCACCAATTCAGCTGATCGCAGTCGGACACGCAGCGCTCTTTTGCTTGCGCGCACGCTCCGGTCATTTTTGTTGCCTTTGCGGCTTTTGCTGCCTGCGCCGGAGACTGCGGCAACACCGCCACGAATGCTCCAATCAGCGCAACTTTTATGATTGCGAGTTTTATGATCGACTTCGTACGCATGGAACAGCCTCCGCAACAATCCGCCGGATGAACTTCCCACAACGCCGGAGTGCGGACAAGAAGCGGCGGTTGATGGGAATTGCCAGGAAAACCACCAGGAACTTGTGGCACAATGAAACTTCCCGATCCGCCATTGCTTCTGGTGACCGATCGACATCAGGCGCGGCGCCCGCTTGCCGAGATCATTGGTGCCGCGCTCGCGGCCGGCTGCCGCTGGGTCAGTCTGCGCGAAAAAGATTTGCCGGAGGACGAGCAAGTACCGTTGGCACGCGAGCTGTTGACGATGACGCGGCGGCATAATGCGCGCCTCGTGCTGCACGGTGAAGCCGCGCTTGCCAAACTCGCCGGCGTCGATGGTGTGCATCTGCCCTCAGGGAGCGATCCTGCCGCGGCGCGCGCGCTATTGGGGCCGGACAAGCTTGTCGGGTTGTCCATCCACACGGTCACCGAAGCCGCTTCAATCGACTCTGGTGTCGCCGATTACGCCATTGCCGGTCCGGCCTTCGAGACGCCGAGCAAACCCGGCTACGGTCCCGAGATCGGGCGCAAGGGCCTGCGTGAGATGGCCCGCGCCGCGCGCCTGCCGCTGCTCGCCATCGGCGGCATCAATACGGCGCGGGTTGGCGAAGTGGTCGCAACAGGCTGTGCCGGAATTGCCGTGATGGGAGGCGTCATGCGCGCCGCCGATCCGGCATCCGAGATCAAGGCGCTGGTCGCGACCCTCAGCGGCGCGCTCGCCACCAAAGGGTGATCCGAACGAGATTGCGGCTCTACCGCGCGCGGTAAGTGCTGATGCCCTGATCGGGAACCCAGACGCCGGACGGAAGCCTTCCCGCCTGCCAGAACACGTCGATCGGCATGCCGCCGCGCGGATGGAAATAACCGCCGATGCGCAGCCATTTCGGCGTCAACCGCGCGATGAGCTTTTTGCCGATATCGACGGTGCAGGCTTCGTGGAACGCGCCGTGATTGCGGAAGCTGTTGAGATAAAGCTTCAGCGACTTGGATTCGACGAGCCAGACTTTCGGCACGTAGTCGATCACGAGCGTGGCAAAATCCGGCTGGCCGGTGACCGGGCACATCACGGTGAATTCGGGAAAGGTGAAGCGCGCGACGTAATTGGCGTCCGGATGCGGATTGGGAACACGGTCGAGCACGGCCTTGTCGGGCGATATGGGGACCGGCGAAGGGCGGCCAAGTTGGAACGGCTTTTGCGGCGGTTTTTTTGCCATAGCGGGAACTGCATGCCTTGCTTTGGCAGGGCATGACAAGAGGCGCTCCGATCCTGTAGAAGCGCGTCGCGGCGCTTGATCCCGAGAAATGAGTACCGGTTTTCGGAAAAAGATCATGCGCCACTGACATCAGCCGGGAGCAAGTATGACCGCCATCGTCGACATTATGGGCCGGGAGATATTGGACAGCCGCGGCAATCCGACCGTGGAGGTCGATGTCGTGCTGGCCGACGGCTCCCACGGCCGCGCTGGCGTGCCGTCGGGCGCTTCGACCGGGGCCCATGAGGCGGTCGAGCTACGCGACTGCGACAAGAAGCGCTATCTCGGCAAAGGCGTGCGCAACGCCATTGAGGCCGTCAATGGCGAGATTTTCGACGCGCTGAGCGGCATGGATGCCGAGGCGCAGGTCAAGATCGACGAGACGATGATCGCGCTCGACGGCACGCCGAATAAAGGCCGGCTCGGCGCCAATGCCATTCTCGGGGTTTCGCTTGCCGCCGCCAAAGCGGCCGCGATCGCGAACAACTTGCCGCTCTATCGGTATGTCGGCGGTACCTCGGCACGCCTTCTGCCGGTGCCGATGATGAACATCATCAATGGCGGCGTGCATGCCGACAATCCGATCGACATTCAGGAATTCATGATCGTGCCGCTCGGCATGACGTCCTTTGCCGATGCCTTGCGAGCCGGCTCGGAAATCTTTCACACGCTGCGCGGCGCGCTGAAAGACGCCGGTCACAACACCAATGTCGGCGACGAGGGCGGCTTTGCGCCGAACCTCGCCTCCGCCGACGCGGCACTGGATTTCGTCATGAAGGCGATTGAGAAGGCCGGTTACAAGCCGGGCGACAATGTGTGCCTGGCGCTCGATCCGGCGTCGACTGAGTTCTTCAAGGACGGCACTTACGTTTACGAAGGCGAGGGCAAGAAACGCTCGCGCCAGGAGCAAACGAGATACCTCGCCGATCTCGTTGGCCGTTATCCGATCGTGTCGATCGAGGATGGCATGGCCGAGGACGATATCGAGGGCTGGAGCATGCTGACTGAAGCGATCGGCGGCAAGTGTCAGCTCGTTGGCGACGATCTATTCGTCACCAATGTCAGGCGGCTCAGTGACGGCATTGCCGAGCGCTACGCCAATTCTATTTTGATCAAAGTGAACCAGATCGGCACGCTGACGGAAACGCTCGCCGCAGTCGAGATGGCGCACAAAGCCGGCTACACGGCGGTAATGTCGCATCGTTCCGGTGAAACGGAAGATTCGACCATCGCCGATCTCGCGGTCGCGACCAATTGCGGCCAGATCAAAACCGGCTCGCTGGCGCGTTCCGATCGCACGGCGAAGTACAATCAATTGCTGCGCATCGAAGAGGAACTCGGTACGCAGGCGGCCTATGCCGGCCGCACAGCGTTCAAGGCGCTCCGATAGGCCTGTTCCCACGACGCCTGTTGAGCGGCGCCCATAAGAGCTATACCCTTTGACAGTTCTCGCCGGGACGACTGTGACATGGATCAGACGCTGGAATTGAAGCCGGGAAATCGCCGGCTCGCGGTGGAAAATCTGCGCGAATTCATTGCCGCGTCGGTCGACGCCGCGAGCTCGTTTGACGCGCCGTTTACACATCTCGTGCTCGACCGGGTGTTTCCCGAGGAAGTCTACGCGCAGATGCTCGCCAATATGCCGGAGGCGAATGACTATCGGCCGATGCACGGGCGCAGCAAGGGCCACGATCTCTCCGACGGCACGCATACGCGGGTGAAGATCGATCTATTCCCGGAATATATCCGTCACCTGCCGCCGCAGCAGCGCGCGGTGTGGGACATCGTCGGCCGCGCGTTGTGCTCGCGCCCGGTGAAGGAAGCTTTCGTGCGGCGTCTGGGGCCGGCGCTCGAACACCGTTTCGGCAACGGCTACGCTACAACCGGCATGTATCCGATCCCGATCCTCACGCGCGATATCCCCGGCTATCTGATTACGCCGCACACCGACACGCGCTGGAAGGGCATCACGGTGCAGCTCTACCTGCCGCGTGACGCTTCGACGACGCATATCGGTACGATCTTTCACGAGAAGCTTCCCGACGGTTCGCTGCCGAAGACGAAGCAGATGAAGTTTGCGCCCAATACCGGCTACGCTTTCGCTGTCGGCACCGACACCTGGCATTCCGCCGACGCGGTCGGCTCCGAGGTGCGCACCCGCGACAGCATCCTGCTCACCTATTTCGTCGACGCCGGCGCGCTCCGCTTCATGCGCAACCGCGGCAAACGGTTCGGCAATTGCGTGCTGAGCGAAGTCCGCAACCGGCTGCCGTAGGGCACGTCATTCCGGGATGCGGGCAACGCCCGCGGGCCCCGGAATCCATAACCACTGAAAGTCAGGTTCTTGGGGGTTGGAGACGATCCGTCATGGCGGTGACTATGGATTCCGGGCTCCTTGCGGAGCCTGTCATCGGGCCGGCCAAAAGGCCGGACCCGTTGGCTCGGCCCCGGAATGACGAACCTCCTATTAATGCCGCTTTAAGTGGCAGCCTCGCATGGTGGCGGCATGGTTACCCGCCGACGCCTTCGTGCGATTCTCAATGCGCTCGCGCTCTATGCGCTCGCCGCGTTGCTGATCGGCTATTTCGGGGTGAACGCCTATAGCGGCGCCCGCGGACTCAAAGCCAAGGAAGATATCGACCGGCAAATGGCATCGCTCAATGCCGATCTCGCGCGCCTCAAGCTCGAACATGCGCAATGGTCGAGGCGTATCGCACTGCTCAAGTCCGATGCCATCGATCCCGACATGCTCGATGAACGGGCGCGTTTGCTCCTGGACTATGTCGACCCCAACGACATGACGATGATGTTCCAGCCGGTGCCACGTCAGGGGGCAAGTCCGGCTGCCGCAGCGCACCCTTGACCTAGGCGCTCGCGATCACGAAATTGGTTTTTCCGACAAGGATTTGGCCGCCAGCAGCAATCCCCCGGCCGGCAACGCCCTGACTTCCGCAACAGGGTGTTTTCGGCTATTGGAGGAAGCCCGCCTTCCCAAATGCTTCGTCATCTTTCGAGGACGCTGATGGCCGTCGCCCAAACTACGCAAATCATTGAAAAAATAGGTCCGGCCGCCGGAAATGGCGCGGGTCCCGTGGGCACAACACCGAAGATCGCCGAATTCACCAAGGAGCAGGAGCTTGAGGCCCTGCACCACATGCTCCTGATCCGACGCTTCGAGGAAAAAGCGGGCCAGATGTACGGCATGGGTCTGATCGGGGGCTTCTGCCACCTTTATATCGGCCAGGAAGCAGTCGTTGTCGGCATGAAGCTCGCGACGAAAGACGGCGATCAAATGATCACCGGCTATCGCGATCACGGCCACATGCTGGCCTGCGACATGGATCCGAAAGGCGTGATGGCGGAGCTGACCGGCCGGCGTGGAGGCTATTCCAGGGGCAAGGGCGGCTCCATGCACATGTTCTCGCTCGACAAGAAGTTCTATGGCGGGCATGGCATCGTCGCCGCCCAGGTTCCACTCGGAACCGGACTCGCCTTCGCCAACAAATATCGCGGCAATGACGCCGTCTGCCTTACTTATTTCGGCGACGGCGCCGCGAACCAAGGCCAAGTCTACGAAAGCTTCAATATGGCCGAGCTGTGGAAACTGCCGGTCATCTATGTCATCGAGAACAATCGCTACGCGATGGGAACGTCAGTGACGCGCTCCTCGGCGCAGACCGATTTCTCCAAGCGCGGCGTGTCGTTCAACATTCCGGGGTCACAGGTCGATGGCATGGACGTGCGCGCGGTGAAGGCGGCTTCCGAAGAGGCTCTCGCCTGGTGCCGCGCCGGCAAGGGCCCAGTCATTCTGGAAATGATGACCTACCGTTATCGCGGCCACTCGATGTCGGACCCGGCGAAATACCGGACCAAGGAGGAAGTCGACAGGATGCGCACCGAGCACGATCCGATCGAGCAGGTGCGCAAGCGGCTTCTCGACAAGAAGTGGGCCACAGAAGACGATTTGAAAAAGATTGACGCGTCAGTCCGCGCCATCATCAACGAGGCATCAGAGTTCGCGACCCACGATCCCGAGCCCGATGCCGCCGAACTTTATACCGACGTCTATCGTTAAGTCGCGATCAACGCGACCCAGTGTGAGCGCCGAGTGAGCAATCATGCCGACTGAGATTTTGATGCCCGCCCTGTCGCCCACGATGGAGAAGGGTAATCTTGCCAAGTGGCTCAAGAAGGAGGGCGACACCGTCAAATCCGGTGACGTGATCGCCGAGATTGAGACCGACAAAGCCACGATGGAAGTGGAAGCGGTCGACGAGGGCACGCTTGGAAAGATCCTGGTGCCGGAAGGCACCAACGATGTCGCGGTGAATACCCCGATCGCCATGATCCTCGCCGACGGCGAAGATGCCGCGGCGCTCAAAGACGGCAAACCGGCGCCTGCCAAACTGCCAAAAGCCGAAGCCGCGCCTGCCGCTGAAAAACCAGAACCGGCGAAAAAGGCCGAAGCTCCTGCACCGGCCGCCACCGCAAAACCGCCGGCGGCAGCGATAACGCCCGAGCCCGAAGTCCCGGAAGGCACCGAGCTTGTCACCATGACGATGCGCGAAGCGTTGCGCGACGCCATGGCCGAGGAAATGCGCCGCGACCCCAACGTGTTCGTGATGGGCGAAGAGGTCGCCGAATATCAGGGCGCCTACAAGGTGACGCAGGGACTTCTAGAAGAGTTCGGCGCGCGGCGCGTCATCGACACGCCGATCACCGAGCACGGTTTCGCCGGTGTCGGCATCGGTGCAGCGTTCGACGGATTAAAACCCATCGTCGAATTCATGACGTTCAATTTCGCCATGCAGGCGATGGATCAGATCATCAATTCGGCGGCGAAGACGCCGTACATGTCGGGCGGGCAGGTCAAAGTCTCGATCGTATTTCGCGGCCCGAACGGTCCGGCTTCGCGCGTCGCCGCGCAGCACAGCCAGGATTATTCCTCCTGGTACTCGCATATTCCGGGCGTCAAGGTCATCGCGCCGTCAACTGCGGCGGATGCGAAGGGCCTTCTGAAAGCCGCGATCCGCGATCCCAATCCGGTAATCTTTCTCGAAAACGAAATTCTCTACGGCCATTCCTCGCCGGTGCCGAAGCTCGACGACTATGTGCTGCCGATCGGCCGCGCGCGCGTCGTGCGCCCGGGCAACGACGTGACCATCGTCGCCTGGTCCATGGGCATGACTTACGCGCTCAAGGCCGCCGAGGAATTGGCGAAAGACAATATCGCCGCCGAGGTGATCGATCTGCGCACCATCAAGCCGATGGACACTGCGACCATCATCGAGTCAGTGAAAAAGACCGGCCGCATCGTGACGGTCGAGGAGGGCTGGAAGCAATCCGGCGTCGGCGCCGAGATCGCGGCCTGCCTGATGGAAGAAGCGTTCGACTATCTCGATGCGCCGGTGATTCGGGTCTGCGGCAAGGACGTGCCGATGCCGTATGCGGCGAATTTGGAAAAGCTCGCGCTGCCTTCCGTTGCCGAAGTTGTCGCGGCGGTGAAGGCCGTCACGTACCGCTGAATTATGTCTTGGTGAGATTGTCGCCCCATGCCCATTAATATTCTCATGCCGGCTTTGTCGCCCACGATGGAGAAGGGCAACCTTGCCAAGTGGCTCAAGAAAGAAGGCGATGCGGTCAAGACCGGCGACGTGATCGCCGAGATCGAGACCGACAAGGCGACGATGGAATACGAAGCCGTCGATGACGGCACGCTGGCGAAGATCGTCGTGCCGGAAGGCACCCAAGACGTCGCGGTCAATCAGCTTATCGCCGTCATAGCGCAGGAAGGCGAGGACGTGAAGGCGGCTGCGGCTGGAGCCGGGAAGGGCGCCACACCAGCGGCCGCCGCTCCGTCGCCGCCGCCCGCGCAGCAAGCTGCCGCGCCGCAAGCGAAGGCACCCGCGCCGCCGCCTCCTTCACCCGCTCCCGCTGCAGCGCCGAAGGCGGCGACACCTGTCACCAACGGTCATGCGGGTGAGCGGGTCTTTTCCTCGCCGCTCGCGCGGCGGCTGGCGAAAGAGGCCGGCATCGATCTCGGCCGCATCCAGGGCACCGGCCCACACGGCCGGGTGGTCGCCCGCGACGTGGCGTCCGCGAAAGCAGGAGGCGGCCTGAAGGCGCCTGCCGCCGCGCCGGCCGCAGGCGCAACTCCGATGATCGCGCCGTCGATGTCGGACCAGCAGATCCGTGCGCTCTACGACGAGGGCAGCTACGAGGTCGTGCCGCATGACGGCATGCGCCGGACCATCGCGCAGCGGCTCACCGCTTCGGTGCAGACCATTCCGCATTTCTACCTGACGGTTGATTGCGACATCGGCAAGCTTCTCGACGCGCGCGAAGAGATCAATGCGCTCGCACCGAAAAGCAAGGACGGCAAGCCGGGCTATAAGCTTTCGGTCAACGATTTCGTCATCAAGGCCCTGGCGCTCGCTTTGCAACGCGTGCCGGATGCCAATGTAAGCTGGACCGAAGGCGGCATGCTCAAGCACAAGCATTCCGACATCGGGGTCGCGGTGGCGATGCCGAACGGGCTGATCACGCCGATCATCCGCTCCGCGGAGACCAAATCCCTGTCCACGATATCGAGCGAAATGCGCGACTTCGCGGTGCGCGCGCGCGACCGCAAACTCAAGCCGCACGAATATCAGGGCGGCACCTCGGCGGTGTCCAATCTCGGCATGTACGGGATCAAGGATTTCACCGCCGTGATCAATCCGCCGCACGCGACGATCCTTGCCGTCGGCACCGGCGAGGAGCGCGCGGTCGTGCGCAACGGCAAGATCGAAGCCGCCCACATCATGAGCGTCACGATGTCATGCGACCACCGCGCCGTCGATGGTGCGCTCGGCGCGATATTGATCGGCGCGTTCAAATCGCTGATCGAAAACCCGGTGATGATGCTGGTGTAACAGATGCCTCTCGTTCGCATCGATCTGCGGCGCGGCAAGTCGGCAGCCTACAAGGGGGCGATCTGCGACGGCGTCTACCGCGCCATGACCGAAACGTTCACCGTACCCAAGGACGACCGCTTCCTGGTCGTCAACGAGCATGAGGCGGACAATTTCGTCCATGCCGAAAGCTATCTCGGCATCAAATACAGTGACGATCTGGTGCTGATCCAGATCACGGCCAACGATACGCGTACCACAGGGCAGAAACAGGCCTTTTTCGCCCGCATCGCCGAGTTGCTCGCCGAAAGCCCCGGGCTGCGCAAGGAAGACGTTTGGATCAATCTCGTCGAAGTGAAAAAAGAGAACTGGTCGTTCGGCAATGGCATCGCGCAATACGTGTGACGCCGCTCTCAGCTCGGATCGAGACCTTTGGCGCGGAACGCCGCGGCGGCCGGAGGCGAGCGCAGGAATGCAATTAGCGCCGTTCCGGCTTCGGCATTTTTACAGTCCGGCATTATGCCCGCCGCAAATGCGGTGACCAGGTTGAGATCGCCGGGCAACAGGCCGACCACTTCGCAGCCTGCGACATGCAGCAATTCCGGCTTTTGCTGCACGGCAAGTTCGGCCTCGCCGGAGACGAGCAGCGTGGCGGAGAACCCGCCGGCCGGCGGATATTTGGTCTTCGGCCGCATTTCCGCGGCGATGCCCATGCGCTCAAGCAGTTTCTCGAAATAGACGCCGCTGGCGCCGCCGGCGGACGGTTCGCTATAGGCGATCGCCTTCGCCTTGAGCAGCGTTTGCTTCAGCGCTTCGGGCGTCGAGATGTCCGGCTTCGGCGCGCCGGCCTTCACCGCTATGCCGACGCCGGAGCTTGCAAGCGGCGCCTCAGACCCCGCCAAAACCTTGCCTTGCTTGCTCAGCGTGTCGAGGCCCGCGCGGCTGAGAATCAGGACATCGGCGGTTTCGCCGCCCTCGATGCGTTTCACCAGCATCGGCGCGGTGCCCCAGGTGACGTGGAGCTTGTGGCCGCTCGATTTCTCGAATTGTGAGAAAATATCCTCGGCCGCGCTGCGCACGCCGATGGTGCTGTAAACCGTGAGTTCAGGCATAAACGAAACCGCCGTCGCGCCGATGGAAGGGGCAAACAGTACACACCCGAACCGGGCCCGGTTCAACCGCGGCTCCCGCGGCCTGCGGGGCATTTTTCTTGCTTCGGCTCACCTTCGGAGGCAGGAAATGCGCAGGCAGTATTCAGTTCCGCGAAGGCCGCATGATGGATGATTTGATCTCGGGCTATCGCCGCTTCCGCGCCAGCACGTGGCAAGCGGAACGCAGCCGCTTTGAGGCCTTGAGCCGGCTCGGGCAGCGGCCGCGCGCATTGGTCATTGCCTGTTCGGACAGCCGCACCGATCCGCAGATGGTTTTCAATGCGCGGCCGGGCGAACTGTTCGTGGTCCGCAATGTTGCGAATATCGTGCCGCCTTACGGCCCGGACGAAAAACCGCATGGCGTGAGTTCCGCGATCGAATTCGCGGTCCGGTCGCTCCAGGTGCCCGAAATCGTGGTGCTGGGTCACGCCATGTGCGGCGGCATCCACGCGTTGCTCAACGGCGCACCGGACGAAGTGTCCGACTTCGTCGGCCAGTGGGTCCGCATCGCCGAGCCGGCGCGTCAGCGCGCGATGAAAGCGCCACCGGATCGGCAGCAAGATGTCTGCGAGCATGAAGCGGTTCAACTGTCGCTCGACAACCTCCTGACCTTCCCCTGGATCAAGGATGCGGTGGACGCGGGCCATCTCACCCTTCACGGCTGCTTCTTTGATATTCGGTCGGGCATCCTCGAACGGCTCGGCGAGGATGGAAGTTTTCGGCCGATCCCAGACTGAGAAGACTGCTATAAGAGCGCCGGCCGCGTCCCCATATAAGGGGCGCCGGAACGCGCGGAGTAACGAGGATTGAATGGCTGAGACGAATTTCGACATCATCATTATTGGTTCGGGCCCGGGCGGCTATGTCACCGCGATCCGCGCCGCGCAGCTTGGATTCAAGACCGCCATTGTCGAGCGCGAATATCTCGGCGGCATCTGCCTCAACTGGGGCTGCATCCCGACCAAGGCGCTGCTGCGTTCCGCGGAGATTTTCCACTATCTGCAACATGCCAAGGATTATGGGCTGTCGGCGGGCGAGGTGACCTACGATCCCGCCGCCGTGGTCAAGCGGTCGCGCGGAGTCGCGAAACGCCTCAACGACGGCGTCGGCTTCCTCATGCGGAAAAACAAGGTCAGCGTGATTTGGGGCGAGGCGACGATAGACGCGCCAGGCAAGGTCACCGTGAAGGCCGGCGGGAGCGAAGCACCCAAAGGCGCGCTCGGCGCGGGCGCGTATCAGGCCAAGCACATCATCATCGCGACCGGCGCGCGGCCGCGCGTTCTGCCAGGCATCGAGCCCGACAAGAAACTTGTTTGGACTTATTTCGAAGCGATGGTGCCGGAGCGCATGCCGAAGTCGCTGCTTGTCATCGGCTCGGGCGCGATCGGCATCGAATTCGCTTCGTTCTATCGCACGCTCGGTTCCGAGGTGACCGTGGTCGAGGTGCTGCCGCAAATCCTTCCCGTCGAGGACGCCGAAATCGCAGCCTTCGCGCGCAAGAGCTTTGAGAAACAAGGCATCAATATCTTCACCGGCGCCAAGGTGACGAAGCTCGACAAGAAAGCCGACAGCGTCACCGCGACCATCGACGACGGCAAAGGCGGCACGCAGACGCTCACCGTCGATCGCGTCATCGCCGCAGTCGGCGTCGTCGGCAATATCGAAAATCTCGGCCTCGAAAAGCTCGGCGTGAAAACCGAACGCGGCGCAATCGTCATCGACGGCATGTGCAAGACCAACATACCTGGCATCTATGCCATCGGCGACGTTGCCGGCCCGCCGCTCCTCGCCCACAAAGCCGAGCACGAAGGCGTCATCTGCGTCGAAGCGATCAAGGGGCTGCATCCGCACGCGATGAACAAGCAAATGATCCCGGGCTGCACCTATTGCACTCCGCAGGTCGCCTCGGTCGGCCTCACCGAGCAGGCCGCCAAAGACAAAAAGCTCGACGTCCGCGTCGGCCGCTTCCCGTTCGTCGGCAACGGCAAAGCGATCGCGCTCGGCGAGGACCAGGGTCTCGTCAAAGTGATCTTCGACAAGAAGACCGGCCAGCTTCTCGGCGCACATATGGTCGGCGCCGAGGTCACCGAGCTTATTCAGGGCTATGTGGTGGCGATGAATCTCGAGACCACCGAAGAAGAGCTGATGCACACCGTGTTTCCGCATCCGACGCTGTCGGAAATGATGAAGGAAGCGGTGCTCGATGCTTGTGGGCGGGTGTTGAATATTTGATAGGCAGAGTATTTGAATTAGGCTGCGCGCGTTATGCGACCAAACCCGCCATCGGCTTCACGCCGTCGCTGCCGGGAAACACGTTCTGCGCCAGCACGCGGTCGTCGGCACTCAGATGATCTTTCAGCACGCCCTTGATTACGGCGCGCAGGTCGGTGGTCGGCTTGAGATCGCGGTTCTCGTAGAGGTTCGCAGCCTTGAGCCCCGGCCAATCAGCGATGACGCGGCCGCCTTTGAGGGCGCCGCCGACCAGAAGCGAGACCGTGGCAGTGCCATGATCGGTGCCGTCGGTGCCGTTGATGTGCGCGGTGCGGCCGAATTCGGTGGCGAGCACGACGACGGTCTCTTGCCACGCCGGTCCCATATTGGACTTGACCGCTCCCAGCGCGTCGTCGAGCGAGCCGAGCAATTGCGACAAGCGGCCGGCCGCGATGCCTTCATTGACGTGGGTGTCCCAGCCGTCGAGCGCGAGCGCGCCGACGCGCGGTCCGTCAGGTTGTGCCAAGAATTTCGCGGCATTGCCGGCGGCTTCGGAAAAATACGCGCGCACTTGCGCGGCGCCCGGTCCGCCCGGTTTCTTCGCCATGCCGCCGGAATGCTCGATCGCGGTCAGTTTCGAATAATCCTCAAGGACGCTGGCGAGCTTGACGTCGGAATGGCGATAGAGATCGAGCAGGCGAGCCACCGTATCACCGCTCGCGGGCATGACCTGCTGCGGCGACCACGACAGAACCGGCGCCGGGCCGCGCGCCACGAGCGGCGTTACCGGTCCCACGGCGAACACTCTGCTGCCTTTCGGATCGACCCGGCCGCCGGGCGCAAGACCCGCCAGGGCGCGATTGAGCCATCCGCTGTCGCTCGGGCCTGGCTTCGGCAGTCCGTTTTCGAGCAAATCCTGGCCGTCGAAATGCGAGCGCTCGCGGTATGGCGTGGCGCAGGCATGCACGATAATCGCTTCGTTGGCCTGGAACATGCGATGCAGGTTCGGCATCGCCGGATTGAGCGCGAAGAAATCATTGAGCTTGAGCGCCGGCGCTTTGCCGTCGAGCGTGAGCGCGTTGCCGCCGCGCAGCGCCACCCAATCCGGATCGCCGACCGGCGCGACGGTGGCGAGCCCATCGAGCGCCCCGCGCAGGATGATGGCGAGAAAACGCGGGTCGCGGCCTTCGGCATAAGCGAGCCTCGGCAGATGCGCCCAGGCGAACAGCGTGCCTGAAGCGAGCAACACTTCGCGGCGCGACGGGGCATGCAGTCTCATGGTCGTCTCCACAACACGATCATCTCCGCAGGAATTCCGGTGCCATCACCAGGAGCGCGAGCGCCTGCCCGCGAGTCTCGGCGCGCGCCACCGTGTCACGCGTTTCATGAGAAGCTAACGGGCCGAGCCCGCTGTTCAGGAGTGTGAGCGGATCCACGCCCTGGGCCCGGCCGGCAAATTCGCTGGCAATGTCGATGCGGTGCGCTATGCCGTCGATCCAAGCCGCCTCCGTGTCAGGATAGCCGTTCGGCGCCGGCGGCCGCCACAGCGGCGCACCAAGCGTCGCTTGCGCATTCATGATCCGGCCAATCGGGATAATCGCTTGCGTGCCGCTGAGCCGAATGACGCCGGCGATCCACTCGGCGGGCGGCTTCAACTTTTGCCGTTGCGGCGCCCAGGATTCGTCCGCTGTCACCAGTGTCTTGGCGACTTCCTTGAGATTGCCGTCGCTGTCACGGAAACTCTTCGCAAGCTTGGCGATAAGGTTTGGCGGCGGGTTGTCGGCGACAAAGTGGCCCGCGAGCTTTTCGGCGATGTGTTGCGCCGTCGCCGGATGGCGCGCCAGATCGGCCAGCACGGCGCGGCCCTGATCGACACCGGTATCTGGATAGCGCTTGCCGAGCACCGTCTGATCGCCCGGCTCGTGCAGCCGCTTCACAAATGCAAACTCGCCGCCGTGTTCGGGTTCAAAGGGTGGAATCCAAGACCATCCGGTGAGCACCTTGGCGAAACTCGTGACGTCAGTTTGGGAATAGCCGCTGCGAACGCCGAGCGTATGCAGTTCGAGCGTTTCACGCGCGAGATTTTCGTTGAGGCCTTTGTCCCGGTTGATGCCGGCAACTGAATTGGCGCCCATCGATTCGACATTATCGAGATAGAACAGCATCGCGGGATGGCTCTCGACCGCGAGCAACAAGTCGCCAAAGCGGCCGAGCACGTGCGGGCGGATCGCTTCACGCTCATAGGGTCCGGCCATGCCGACGACCTTATCGGCGGAGATGCAGAAGTGGTTCGACCAGAACCACACCAGCCGCTCGACAAAGCCGATATCCGCAGTCGCCGCGGCGTCGAAACGGCCTTTGGCCTCGGCCAGAAGGAGCTGCTGCGGGAGCGGCGGCTGATTGGCCGGCTTTGGCGGCGGCTGGACCGGTGCGGCGGCGCCAGCAGTGTCCGACATGTTCGCCGAGACATTGGTCATCGACGCGTTGTTGGCTTCGGCGTCTTTCTTGGCCCGCTGATCGAGTTTTTGTTGTGCTTGCCGCTCGGCCTGGAAGTCGGAGACTTCGCGCGCCGCCTCCGCGCTTGACGGCAGGATGGCTGCAATCTGACCGGCGCCCGGCCGATCAAGGTCGGCCAGCAATGCGCCGCGGGGATCATTGGCGATTGCAGCGATCAAATCGCCGACTGGACCTAAGCCAAATCGATGGAGCGCGAGCGCTGCCGCTTGAGCGGTCATTGAAATCCTCCCGCGATGGCGAACATCGCGACCGCCGCATTAGGCGTTTTTATTGTGGCAAAAGTTGCGTTTGGAAACGGCGAAAACCCCGATAAAACCTAACTTTTTGTTCATGCGTCAGTCGTCGGCGTCTCGCATAAATCGACGAAACCTAAACCTTGCGGCGCAACAAACGGAGCCGTAAGTATCTGGGGCGGGCCAAGACCCGCTCAAATTGAGCTGCTCCGATCAATGGCCGTTGTCATCGATACGCTTGCCGACACCCCTGGGCGCCAGCGCCATCCCGAGAAGGCGCATCGGCCGGATCAGCCTGTTCTGCACAAGCCCGACTGGATTCGCGTCAAGGCGCCGGTCTCGGCGGGCTACAACGCAACCCGGCAGATCGTGAAGGAAAACGGCCTGCACACGGTTTGCGAGGAGGCCGGCTGCCCGAATATCGGCGAGTGCTGGGACAAGAAGCACGCCACCTTCATGATCATGGGCGACACCTGCACGCGGGCCTGCGCCTTTTGCAACGTCAAGACCGGGCTTCCCGGCGCGCTCGATCCGGCCGAGCCGGAGCATGTTGCCGAAGCAACCGCAAAGCTCGGGCTTGCGCACATCGTCATCACCTCAGTCGACCGCGACGATCTCGATGATGGCGGCGCCGCGCATTTCGCCGCCGTCATCCGCGCCATTCGCGGGCGCTGCGACAAGACCACGATCGAAGTGCTGACGCCCGATTTTCAGCGCAAGGATGGCGCGGTGGAAACCGTGGTCGCCGCGCAACCCGACGTGTTCAACCACAATCTTGAAACCGTGCCGTCGAAATATCTCACGGTCCGGCCGGGTGCGCGCTATTTCGGCTCCATCCGCCTTCTGCAGCGCGTCAAGGAAATCGGTCCAAGCATGTTCACAAAATCCGGCATCATGGTCGGGCTTGGCGAGGAGCGGAACGATATCCTGCAAGTGATGGACGATCTGCGTGCGGCCAATGTCGACTTCCTCACCATCGGCCAATATTTGCAGCCGTCACGCAAACATCATCCGGTGATGCGCTTCTTGCCGCCGGATGAATTCAAGTCGTTGGAGACAATTGCCTATGCCAAGGGATTTTCGCTGGTCTCAGCGAGCCCGCTGACACGTTCCTCGCACCATGCGGGGGAGGATTTCGCCCGGCTGAAGGCGTCGCGGACAGCGCGCTGATTGATGCCGCAATTTTCGACCAAGCGGCGCGTGCGGCATTCCGCGTCCGACATGTTCGATCTCGTTGCCGACGTCGAGCGCTATCCGCAATTCGTGCCGCTTTGCCAATCGCTGCGCGTGCGCAAACGCACGAGTGAAGGCGAGGGTAAGGACGTGATCGTCGCCGACATGACGGTCGCGTACAAGTTCATCCGCGAGACCTTCACCAGCCGCGTGACGCTCGAACGCCAGAAACTCGAGATTTTGGTGGAGTACCTCGAAGGGCCGTTTCAGAAAATGAGCAACCGCTGGAATTTTCAGCCGGCTGGTGACGGCGCTTGCGACGTCGAGTTTTTTATCTCCTACGAGTTCCGCAGCCGCACGCTCGGCGTCTTGATGGGAGCGATGTTCGAAACCGCCTTTCGCCGCTTTTCCGCGGCCTTTGAGCGCCGCGCCGACGAGGTCTATGGCGCGGCTTAACGATCATCGTCGCTTAACTATGCCGGCTGTTCGGTCGTGCGGGCAGCTCGAATAGGCTTGTCAGAACAGCGATAATCCCGAGCCTGAATCTCGGCGGACATGAATTCGGCTTACAAGGCTTGAGTCAGCAATGTCGTTCCGACAACTCCCCGCGATTATCGTTTCCATTTTTCTCGGTCTTGGCCTGGCCCAAGTCAATGACGCGCCGCGCGGACCGGACAGGACTCGTCCCGCCGCTCAGGACGGCCAGCACAACACCGTGGCACCGGCTCCCCGTCAGACCTCGGGCGGCCAAGCTTCAAGCGCGCAAAGCGTCGAAGGCGGCCGTCCGTATCATGACTTGCACGGGACGCCGCGCCGCGCCGCAGGCGGGCGGCAATGGAGCCGTCGATGGGTCATGTATGGAGACGATGGTGGCCTCTACCGCGGCGATGGCCTGGTCGTATATTGGGCCCCGGGCCGCTGGTATCCGTATCCGGGTTTTGGCGACAACAGACATTTTATGCCGCAGCTCCAAGGCGTCTGGGGCAGATAATTTGGCGGTGTGTGTCAAGGGAGCCAGCGGGAAGCTAGCGGCCGGCATCCTTCGCCAGGGTTTCGAGCATCTCAAGCGCTTGCGCGACCGATTGTACTCGCACACGGCTGCGCCCGATATTACCGTATAGCCGTCGTTGTCCGAAACGCCTGCCGCCGCGGCGCGCTGCAGCAAAGTAAACGAGCCCGACCGGCTTCTGCTTCGTCCCGCCACCCGGGCCGGCAATGCCGGTAATCGACACAGCGATATCGGCCAGCGAGTTTTTCAGCGCCCCTTTGGCCATGGCCGTCGCGGTTTCGCTGCTGACCGCGCCGTGACGCTTCAGCGTCGCCTCAGGCACGCCGAGCATCGCATGCTTTGCCGCGTTCGAATAAGTGACGAAGCCGCGATCGAGTACATCGGAGGAGCCGGCGATTTCGGTAAGCGCTCCGGCAACGAGCCCGCCAGTGCAAGATTCCGCAGTCGCGATACGCAGACCGCGCTTGCGGCAAAGTTCGAGAACGCGCCGCGCCATGCGGCGAAGTTCCGCAGCGGTCATCCCGCGCTTCATGCTAGGCCATTTTAACTCGGCCATGGCAGGCGCACGGTGGCTGTCGCCATCGCGACGATGCCTTCGCCGCGTCCGGTAAAACCCATCTTCTCGCTGGTCGTCGCTTTGATGGCAACGCGATCGGCGGGAATACCTGCGATTTTGGCGATGCGCGCCCGCATGGCGTCGCGGTGCGGCGATACGCGCGGCTCTTCGCACACGACCGTCACATCGAGATGCGCGATCATACCCTTGCGGGCGCGCACGCGCTCGCAGGCGAAAGCAAGAAAGCGGTCCGACGACGCGCCTTTCCACTGCGCATCGCTCGGCGGAAAATGCGAACCGATGTCGCCGTCGGCGAGCGCGCCGAGTATGGCATCCACCAGTGCGTGAAGCGCGACGTCGGCGTCGGAATGTCCGGTCACCCCGCGCGAATGTGGAATGCGCACGCCGCCGAGCATGACATGGTCGCCGGCGGCGAAAGCGTGCACGTCAAAGCCGTTGCCGGTGCGTATGTCCGCCAGAGCCGCGAGGTGTGCCAGTTCCGCGCGCGCAAAATCTTCGTTGGTCGTCACTTTCACGTTCCCGCTTTCGCCTTCGAACACGCCAACGCGCTGCCCGGCCCATTCGGCGAGCGCGGCGTCGTCGGTAAAACTGTTCAGTCCGGCCGCGGCCGCGCGCCGATGCGCTTTCAGAATGAGATCAAAGCCGAACGCCTGCGGCGTTTGCACGATGCGCAAGGAGCTGCGGTCGAGCGTTTCGGTCACGACAGAGGCGGCGTCGATTTGTTTCACGGTATCGGCGACGGCAATCCCAGGCACCGCGGCGCCGGTCGCGTTGCCCGCTGCAATGGCTCGGTCGATCAGCGCATGCGTCAAGAACGGACGCGCCGCGTCGTGAATGAGAACGAGAGCGGGGGCGCGAGCGGCTAGCGCTTCAAGGCCGGCGCGCACAGAAGCCTGGCGCGTTGCCCCGCCGGCAACGGGCGCCGAAAGCTTTTCCAAGCCGGCAGTCGCCGCGCGAAAAGTATCTTCATCGGCGCCATTGATGACGGGCTGCACCAGACCGACGCCGGCGTGATGGAGAAACGCGCGCAGCGTCGGCCGGATCATCGGCTCACCGGCAATGTCGCGATATTGCTTGGGAACGCCGCCGCCGGCACGCTCGCCGCGGCCGGCCGCGACGATGACAGCGGCCACCAGACCCGTCATGAAACACTCTGATCCCGATTTGGGCAGTCTTTAGGGCATTGCCTTAGCGCATGTCGACGCCATGTGCGAACCGCATCGCA